>OBKU01000003.1_pt1 | contig 331553 bp, 265 predicted proteins | sample 1519721 | NCBI WGS metagenome assembly OBKU01 (sample SAMN00265066, study PRJEB22529) | human gut metagenome | reverse complement strand
AGCGCCATTCGGTATATTATTTTTTAGACGCGGATGACGCGGATAACGCGGATTTAAAAGGCTGCGCTATAAAAAAATAAAAAAAGATCCGCGTCATCCGTGTCATCCGCGTCTAAAAGATTATTTATCATTTAGTTCATAACCCGTCAGAAAAGTATTTATTCAATTTCTGGTTCGCATTAACCATAAACAAGATAAAAACATGTTTGTATCGTCAATGTCGTCCGAAGAGTTATATGCTGAAGCAATGAAAGATTTTTCAATATTGCAGACCAAAATCGATTTATTTATGGATCGTTGCGGAAAGCATTACAGGCAAGAACACTTTATTGGAAGATTTACTAAAAGAATAGTAGTCACAACAAAGCGGAACAATTCTTGGACCATTGCCTTTCTAGCTCTCAATGAAGGTTTTACATTTCTTATTTACGCTCCGATAACCGGTCAGGAAACTTGCGGATATATTGCATTATCGAGCAATAGAAATCCTCTTGTTCTGGAGTATACTCCACATTTTATGCAGAGATACAGAGAACGTTACCTTAAGTATTATAATCTGGACACTGGTAATTATAATGCATTAGAGTATTTTAGCATGAAAAATAATAATACTCTTTATGTCAGGCAACCCGACAATTCATACTATTTTATATCAGAGCAAGGTGTCATGATTGGCAGACTGGTGTCAGAACACATGATAAGTCACAGAACTTATATCGGAGATGATAATCTGTCTCTCCGTAAAAGGATTATTCTTGATGAAGAATATAAAAACCTTTGTGCGGCAAATGCACTTCTCCGTTTGCCTGATAACTTGAATTTGGAGACAGTGCGTAATGTTGCCAGTCAATACGACTTGGGTGATGAGTTCATACAAAGATGGTATACATGGCATGGAATGGAATTTGTTCAATCATAATACGGCACTTATTTACTTTTCTACATCTCACTCCTTTTGGGAGATCACCTTCAGTTCTCCCATTTTTAGTATTATTTATAATGTCCATATACAGATAATACAAGCACTATTACAACATCCTCTTTAATACGATAAACAAGCCGGTGCTCATCATTGATTCTCCGCGACCAAGTTTCCTCTTTATAATGCTTCAGTATTTCAATCTGCCCGGTGCCAGTAGAAGGATGTTGCCTTAATTCCAGAAGGAGTTTCTCAAGCTTCTTTAACAATGGCTTATTACCGCTTTTCTTATGCCTCTGAATATCATCCAGTGCCTCTTGAGTAAACTCCAGTTCATATTCAATCATAAACCAAGCAAGTTTTTAAGGCCATCATTGGTTGATACTTTCAAAACTTTACCTTCCTTAGCCTGTTGAATAGAGCGGTCTATCTTTTCGTAGAACTCCTCTTCCGTCATGCAAATATCATGACTTGTTACAGGAACAAGCTTATAAGAACGATCCTTTCCTCTCTGAACAATTACCTGTTCTCCATTGTCAACCGAATCGAAATACTTCTTCTGGTTGTCTCTGAATTCTCTGCTGCTTATTACTAACATAGCTGTACGATTATTGATTTGATGCAAAGATAGCGATAATTTTTATTGTGTACGAATTTGGTACGCGAAATTATTATTATTTATGTGATGGGAAAGGAGAAATCCCTATGTCAACTCAATAAGAATTAAAGAGCCTGTCAACAAGAAGTTAACTCCTTGTCGACAAACTCTTAACTTTTTGTCGACAGGAAGTTAACTTTTTGTAATGCTTTGATAATCAGTACTCGTTTTAGGCCTTTATTTTGGGGCTTTTATCCCTATTTTCGTGCCTTGTTTAGTGCTCCTATCAGATATTTCCCGTTGCTGTTCACTGTACTCCACTTGGTGTTATGTATTATTCTCCAGATCTCATTTCCCAAGCGACCGTAATCGGACAGCTTTAATATTGCTTTTATGTCGTCCGGGTCTTTGATATGCAGTTCGTCCAGTGAAAGCAGCAGGCATTCCAGATTATGGGTGTTCTTGTTGTAGGCATACCCCGGGAATTCGATGAAAGAATATTTCCTCCATACCCCGACATCCTCCCCCGGCGGGGGAGTTAGAGGGGGGAGTTCTCTACTTTCCTCTGCTATACTATGCTCTACTCTACTTTGTTCGGAATTGTCTGCATTTTCGGTGGAATCGGCTGCATCCTGTCTGCAATTCTGTTGATTTTGCATACATTCTGTTTCTTTGCCATCTTTATCACCTTTGTCGTCCTTACCGTTCTTATTTTCTTCCGTTTTCACCAATATATAGGGTAGGGAGGCTATATCCCCCCTTTTCCTACGTTTAGTAGCTTCCAGCCACACTTTCTGAATCTCTATTGAAGTGAGAACGTGCTGTTTTTCGTAACTCTGCTTGTCGAAGAATCCTTTTTCAACGAGAATATCCACGATTCCCTGCATTTCTTCCTCACAGGCATCTTTTCCCACCTTATTGGTGAAGAGCGCGCATTGTTCTTCTCCCCAAAGCAGATAATATCCGTTTTCCTTGTATATCTTGCATAGCAGCTTCATCGCTATCGCTATACCTTTCATTCCGTACCTGGCTTCTATCAGCCCCATGTATATCTCGTCGAACAGTATCACAGAAATGGGATAATATTGAATCCCTCCATACGTCATCGCCATAATTTCATTCTTTAATTGTTAATTGTCAACTGTCAATTGTCAATTGATCGGTCTCCATTCCAGAAAATTCTCCAGCTGGAAGCTTCTCCATGCCTGTAGATCTACATCCCAGTATACGATGTGTGCTTCTATACGTTGTATGTCGTATTCTCGGTGGAAGTGTCTTTCGTATGGCAACAGTGTTGCTTTTACAAATTTGAATGTTCCGTCCTGTTTGTAGTATGCCACGAGTGTATATCCATACTGCATGTGGCTGATGAGGCTTTCAATTCTGTCCGTCATCCATAGTGCCGCGTCTTCCGTGTAGCCCTTTTCGAGCATGATTCTAATTCTCCATTTCTTTCTGAGCGCTTCGTAAATAGAAGCTGATTTCTTTCGCTTTCTCATTGCGTTTTTAATTTTTAATTCTTTAATTTTTAATTGTTTTAGTAGGTGTTTATGTCGGGCATAAAAAAAGAGAAGATGTCACTTCTTTGAAAAAGCGGCATCTTCTCATTTGCGGGGCTTAATCTTTGCTAAAGCGGGGCAAAGATATAAGTTGTTTCAATAGGGTGTAACTATTTAATTATTGTCCGTTTATTTCTTTTTTTTATCTTCTTTTTTACCTTTTCTTCTTTCCTTTTTCAACTTCTTTTCTTCCGCTTCCCGGGGATATAATTCTCTGTTCAATTCTCCCAATTTTAATTCTATAGTCTTGGCTGACAGGTGGGTGTGATCCTTTGTTAGGAAAAATCCGTTTCCCGCTGCCCAGTCTGCCACCCCTTTCATCGTAATGTCTTCTTTTTTACCGAAGCATCCTTTCTTTATAGCTATGAGTAGCAACTCCATTCCCTCTTTTCTGTGTTCGGGAAGTATCCCTTCCACTGCCGGACTTTGGGGGCGTCCGGGGCCTCTGCTGATCCCTTCTACAATACTCTCTAAGGCCGAATCTTCTACCTTTTCCAACTCTTTTTTTCAAGGCTTTCAGCCTTCTTTTGATTCTTCATCTTCGTCTTAATTTTTAATGATTAATTAAATATGGTGTAATTGTATTAAATATAGAAAAATCGGCAAAGGTAGCGTTATCTTTCTTAATGGTGGTTGGAATAGATGAAAAAGAAAAAATAAAGGCCTTTTCTTGAGTGTAAATAGTTTATATACAGATGTATATATGCGTATTTTGTGGGTGTCCAAAAAACGTTCGTTTAATGGGCGCAAAGATAACGGGTATTTTTTGAACTTGCAAGATGTTTAATAAAAATATTTTAGCGCAAAGTCTTTTATATGGCTATATTATTGATAATCAGTCTAACATTTTTGTCGTTTAATATATTTAATATCTCTTCATTTTTATGCTTTCAAATTATTTGCTTTTTCTCAAATCTTGACGTGCAAAAAACGAACGATTAAAAGACGCTTTTTGTCTGTAATGACTTTGTTTATAGCTCTTTACCTGCAAGATGATTGAGGTGATGAACAATCGCGAAAAAACAATGGGCAAGATGAACACGGGGCTTGCCGTATCTTACATAAAGTGTTCGCAAGTGATTGAAATTCAAGTGTATGCAAGGATGTCAAAGCCCCGAAGGAATACCCTTTTCTGAAACACCCCCCTGACATGGAAGCGGATAAAGAGACCGAAATATGGTACGCTATGCGTGCCACGTACCGTAGAGAGCCTGATGCTATGCGTCTGCTTGAAAAGGAAAAAATGGGTTGTTTCGTTCCCATGCAATACAAGATCAGCATAAAGAAAGGTAAGAAAGTCCGTGCTTTGGTTCCCGTTGTACATAACTTGCTTTTTGTCCATGCCCGTCCTTCGGATGTGAAGCGTGTGAAGTCTCAAGTCAGTTACCTGCAATACATCACCGATACCCGCAGCGGACGGAAGATAATCATCCCCGACAGTGAGATGCAACGTTTCATCGCCGTAGCGGGTACCTATAACGACCATCTCCTGTATTTCCAGCCCGATGAGCTGAATTTGTCCAAAGGCACGAAAGTCCGTGTCACGGGTGGTGACTTCGAGGGCCAGGAGGGTATTTTCTTGAAAGTAAAGGGTGCCCGCGACCGCCGTGTGGTTGTCGCGATACAAGGTGTCATCGCCGTTGCCATGGCAACTATCCATCCCGACCTTATAGAAGTAATCAAATAATTATCAGTTGGCAATCAATCATTGATAGTTGATAAATCATAAATCTGAAATCATAAATAATTATGTCTCTTTCTGAAGAAACACTTTCTCTTCAGCGTGCCGCGCACGAGCTGATGTATTTGGGTATGGACGGCAGTCCGGTCTATAGCGATGACCTTTCCCGTCGTAACAGTGAAGTTTATCGCCTGACCACGGCTTTGTATAATTCCGTTGTCAAAGGTTCTACCATTGAAGAACAGGCTAATGTCTGTCTTGCTCTTCTGATGGGTTACAGTGCTTCGTTTATCGACCACGGTGAGAAGCAGCAACATGTTCAGGAAGTATTGGATCGTTGTTGGGATATCCTTGATGTCCTTCCCGCTTCTTTGCTGAAACTTCGCCTGCTTACCGCCTGCTATGGTGAGGTGTTCGACGAACCTTTGGCAGACGAAGGGCGTGCCATTATTGATTCTTGGGATTCTGCGTCGCTCACGGCAGAACAACAGGAAGCTATCGGGGAGTTTCAGAATGTGGTTGATAATCGCTATCCGTGTGAGTATATTGATGAATAAAAATCTCCATTATAATGCTTAATAACAAATCCGTATTGATTACCGGAGGAACAGGTTCTTTCGGTAAGAAGTTTGTGGAAACTATTCTCCGTGATTATCCACAAGTAAAGAAAATCATTATTTATTCGCGTGATGAACTGAAGCAATTCGAACTGAAACAGAAGTATCCGGAAAAAAAATATCCGCAAATGCGTTACTTTATTGGTGATGTTCGTGATCTCGAACGTTTGACACGTGCTTGCGAAGGTGTGGATGTGATTATTCACGCAGCCGCCATCAAACAGGTTGATACAGCTGAATATAATCCCGAGGAATGCGTCAAAACGAATGTACACGGTGCACAAAATGTGATCAAAGCGGCGCTCTCTGCCAATGTGCATCACGTGGTAGCTCTTTCTACCGATAAGGCTTGTGCCCCCATCAATCTCTATGGTGCTACTAAACTCACTTCCGACAAACTTTTTACCGCTGCCAACAACATTAGTGGTTCCAAGGATATCAAGTTCTCCGTGGTTCGTTATGGCAATGTAATGGGTTCCCGTGGTTCCGTAATTCCCTTCTTTATCAATAAGCGTGATAACGGTGCAAAGGAACTTCCTATAACCGATATGCGCATGACCCGTTTCAATATCTCACTCGAAGCCGGTGTGGCGTTGGTAATGTATGCCATCGGTCATCATTTGGGCGGTGAGATTTTTATTCCGAAAATCCCTTCCTACAATATCAAGGATGTGGCAACTGCTATTGCTCCCAATCTTCCCCAGGTGGAAGTGGGTATCCGTCCGGGAGAAAAACTTCATGAGGAGATGATTACAGTGACCGATGCGCTTGATACTATCGATTTGGGAAAATACTACGTAATTCTTCCTTCAGTATCTTTCAAACATACTCGTGAGGAGTTTATCAAGCATCATAATGCAGTACCCGTACCCGATGGCTTCTACTATAGCAGTGACGGCAATACAGAGTGGGAGACTGTAGAGACTATGCGCGAGAATATCAAGAAATACGTTGATTCTAATTTTGAGGTGAAATGATAAGTAAGCCTATTCCATACGGTCGTCAGCATATCACTGATGAGGATATCCAGGCAGTCATCAGTACCTTGAAGAGTGACTACCTGACACAAGGTCCCAAGATAAAAGAATTTGAGACGAAGTTCTCCGAATATGTAGGTGCAAAGTATGCCGTTGCGGTGAATAATGCCACTTCCGGTCTTCATCTTGCAGCTACGGCACTGAATGTAAAGCCAGGTGACAAGGTGATTGTCACTCCGATGACCTTTGCCGCCAGTGCCAACTGCATCCGCTATTGCGGTGGCGAGGTGGTGTTCTGTGATATTGACAAGGATACTTACCTCATGGATGTCCGTAAGCTTGAAGCTATGTTGAAGGCAGTTCCCAAAGGTACTTACAAAGGTATTGTGTTGGTTGATTTTGCTGGATATCCTTTGGATTTGGAAAAGTTTAGAAAGCTTGCCGATAAATATGGTTTATGGATTATTGAAGATGCCTGCCATGCTCCCGGTGGTTATTTTATTGATAGCAAAGGCGAAGAACAATATTGCGGAAACGGTCGCTTTGCTGACTGTGCGGTTTTCTCTTTTCATCCGGTGAAGCATATTGCTACGGGTGAGGGTGGTATGGTAACTACTAATAGCAAGGGACTCTACGATAAACTTTGCCTGTACCGCACTCATGGCATCACGAAAGACCCTGCTTTGCTGCACGAGAACCCTGGCGGATGGTATTACGAGATGCTGGAACTGGGTTTCAATTACCGTCTGACGGATTTTCAGGCGGCTTTGGGAATTTCTCAATTAGAGCGCGCTAAGGTTGGCCTTGACCGTCGACACGAAATTGTGAAACGTTATAGTGAAGCGTTTTCAAGAATAGATGGCATTAAGATTCCATTCAATGCTACCCATGTTTATCATGCTTATCATCTTTACATCATTCAGGTGGGCGATCGGTTGGGTCTCTACAATTATTTGCATGAGAATAATATCTATGCTCAAGTACATTATGCCCCACTTCATCTTATGCCTTACTATCAACAGTTTGGCAATAAGAAAGGAAGTTTACCTGTGGTTGAAGAGTATTATGAGCATTGTTTAAGTTTGCCAATGTATCCGACATTGACGGATCAGGAGCAGGAATATGTGATAGAGAAGGTGATTGAATTTGTAAAAGCAAAAAATAATGACTGAACCAAGAAAGCATGAACTTGATTTTATCAAAGGCTTTGCGATTTTGTCAGTAATCTTGTTGCATACACTCAACAGAAGTATGCTATATGAAACATATGCATATTTTCATATTTGGCAAGCAGTTCTACTATTTGTTTTTGTAAGCTATTATTTGATTTTTATATAAGTCCTATCCGTATCTTAACCTGTAGTTTGGCAAAGTAATGAAGTTTGTGAAACGTTTCGGTGTTCCTATGCGATATTTCTTTTGCAGATGTTTTTTTTGACATATCTCGTTTATGATAATACTTTCCTTGTTCATTGGGGACTATTAGGAAAAATTGCTTTCGTTAGTATAATATTATTTCTTTCGATTGTTCCTGTTTTTATTTATAAAACTATTTATGAAAAATATAGCAATAATTCCTGCGCGTGGAGGAAGTAAACGCATTCCACGTGAAAATATAAAATCTTTTATGGGTAAGCCCATTATAGCATACTCTATAGAGGCTGCTTTGCAGAGCGGGCTTTTTGAAGAAGTAAACGTAGTTAAATCTTAGTTAAAAACAAAAAATACTTAGTTGCTGGAAGTCTCTTGTTTTTAAGGGGGTAAAAGCGGTTGAGTGCTTACGTTTGGGGAGAAGTGGACGCTTACCACAGGTGGGGATAATGCTTATGGTTTGATACCATCATGTGCTCCAAAATAACAGAGTTAATAGTTAACAAATTAACACTTTAACAAAAAAACATATTTTCAGAGGATTACAATTGATATAAATTATGAGTTCCCTTTAAAAAGTACATTTTAGCACTTTTATCCCCTTTCAGAAGTACCTGTAGGATGTTGATTTATGATAAAAAAGGCTTTTTCAAGTAGACTCATTAATAAAATATAATGATGAATAGCAAGTTGATTTTAGGTACTGTTCAGTTTGGTGTTAACTATGGTATAAACAATAATGCTGGTCAGGTAACACAAACTGAGGTTAACAGAATACTTGAATATGCAGCAGAAAATGGTATAGAAAAGCTTGATACCTCTTCAGCTTATGGTAATAGCGAAGAGGCATTGGGTAATTCTAATCTTATTAATTGCAAAAAAATTGCAGTTATATCTAAATATCCTCGTTGTTCAAAGTCTCCAAGGGAATGTCTTAATGACTCTCTTAAAAAACTTGGAGTAAATTCACTCTATGGATACTTAATTCATCACTTTGATTTTTATCAAGAGAAACCAGATATTTGGACTGAGATAGAGCAGCTTAAGAGCGAAGGATTAATCCAGAATATTGGCTTTTCTCTATATACTCCAGAGCAGTTGGAATATCTTGTTAATAATAAAGTTAAATTCGACATCATTCAGCTCCCGTACAATATGTTTGACCGTCAGTTCGAATCCTATTTCCCTAAACTGAAAGAGTTGGGTGTTGAGATTCATACTCGCTCTGTATTTTTGCAAGGTTTGTTCTTTAAAGCTTTTGATGCTTTTCCTGAAAAGCTTATGCCAATGCGTAAGTACGTAGAGAAATTACAAAACTATTGTAAAGAGCAAAATATTAATATTGCAAATCTTGCTGTCGCATATTCTATTAGCAAACAGGCTATAGATGGCGTATTGATGGGTGTTGATAATTGCAACCAGTTACAATCAAATATTGAATGTGCAAATTATAATCTCTCTTTAGAGGATATAGCTTTTGTTGACTCTATTGAAGTAAAAGAAAAAGAATTATTGAATCCTGTTAATTGGAAGTAATATGAGAATTTTAGCAATTACACAGGCACGATATGGATCGACTCGCTTGCCTGCAAAAGTTTTAAAAAAAGTAAATGGTGTAACCCTTCTTGAAACCCATCTTAGGAGAATTCTCCAATCTAAGTTAATTACTAAACTTAAAGTTGCAACTACAAATGAAGAGGGTGCTGAGCACATCACCGATATTGCAGAACGAGTCGGTGTGGAATGGTATAAAGGTTCAGTAAACGATGTTCTTGATCGTTTTTATCAAACAGCTTTACCGGAAATGCCTGATTATGTAGTCCGTTTGACATCAGATTGCCCTTTAATCGACCCTGCCATTATTGATCATATTATCCAATACTGTATTGATAACGATTTTGACTATGTTTCAAATGGCATGCATCCTACATATCCTGATGGCATGGATACAGAAGTGTTTAAATTCTCAGCTCTCGAAACTGCTTGGAAAGAAGCAAATCTACAGAGTGAAAGAGAACATGTAACACCCTATATTAAAAAACTTGGTACTTTCAGAGGTGGTTTTGTTTTTAAGTCAGATAATGTTGATAACTTTGATGATTGGTCTGAGTATCGAATTACCGTTGATGAACCTCAAGATTTTGAGCTTGTAAAAGCTTTGATTGAAAATCTTGGTGTTGACAAATCATGTGCAGATTATGTAGATTATATTAAAAATCACCAAGAAGTTAAAGACCTTAATAGCTACTTTCAACGCAACGAAGGTTATGTGAAATCATTACAAAACGATAAAGTTATTAAATAAAAATATTATGGGAAAAGGTCAAGAGCTTTACAAAAAAGCAAAAACTATGATTCCTGGCGGTACGATGCTGCTTTCTAAACGCCCAGAACAGCATTTGCCAGAACATTGGCCAGCATACTTTAGCAAGTCAAAGGGTTGCAAAGTCTGGGATTTGGATGGACGTGAATATATCGATTGTTCAATGATGGGTATTGGTACTAACACACTTGGTTATTGTAACGAAGCTGTTGATGCTGCAGTTATGGAAGTCGTAAAGAATGGTAATATGACAACATTGAACTGTCCTGAAGAAGTAGAATTAGCAGAACGCTTGATTGAATTAAACAAACCTTGGGCAGGTGGTGTTCGCTTCTCTCGTGCTGGTGGTGAAGCAAATGCTATAAGCATCCGCATTGCCAGAGCTTTTACTGGTAAAGATAAAGTTGCAGTTTGTGGTTACCATGGTTGGCATGATTGGTATTTGTCTGTTAATCTTGGTGAGGACGATGCATTGGCTGGTTATTTGCTCACAGGTTTGGATCCAGCTGGTGTACCTCGTGGTTTGCATAATAGTACACTTCCATTCCATTACAATAAATTTGAGGAACTTCTTGAAATAGTAAATCATAATGACTTGGCAGCTATCAAGATGGAAGTAAGTCGAAATATGGAACCAAATGATGACTTTTTAAATAAGGTAAGAAAGTTGGCAACAGAACGAGGTATTGTTTTGATTTTTGATGAATGTACTAGTGGCTTCCGCGAAACATTTGGTGGCCTTTACCGTAAGTATGGAGTTAATCCAGATATGGCAGTATTTAGCAAGACTATAGGTAACGGCTTTGCTATCTCTGCTGTAGTTGGTACAAAAGAGATTATGGATGCTGCACAAAAGACTTGGATTTCTTCTACATTCTGGACAGAACGTATTGGTCCAACTGCAGCATGTGCAACTCTTAAAGAAATGGAGCGAGTTAAATCTTGGGAGATTATTACTGAAATTGGTAAATCAAACAAGGAGAGATGGCAAGCACTTGCGGATAAATATGGTATTAAGATTCTCCACAAAGGTATCCCTGCTATTGCTTTTTATTTCTTTGATAGTCCAAATCATTTAGCTTACAAAACATATGTAATTCAGGAAATGCTCAAGAAGGGTTTCTTGGCTAATACTTGTATGTATACATGTATTGCACATACACCTGAAATTTTAGATGCATATTATGAGGCTCTCGATCCAATTTTCGCACGCATTAACGATTTTGAGAATGGTGGCGCAGATGTGATGAAGTTCCTTGATGGCCCAATATGCCAAACCGGCTTTGCACGATTGAATTAAACTACATTGCAGTTGGCAATAAAAAAACAACTGCATATATTTAAAATGGTAAGCTACAAAAAAATTTATTTTCGTGCTGATGCTAGCGCGCAAATAGGTTATGGTCATTTTATTCGCACATTAGCTATTGCTGATATGCTAAAAAGTGAATTTGATTGTACATTCTTTACCGTCTCACCAACAGAGTATCAAGTTGGTGAGATGACTAAAGTCTGTAATTATGCTGCATTAAATACAGATACAGCATTGTCGGAATTTCTTGATCTGTTGAAAGGTGATGAAATAGTAGTATTGGACAATTACTTCTATACTGACGATTATTTCCGCTCCATTTTGCAAAAAGGCTGTAAATTGGTCATTGTTGGACCAATGTCGAACAGGCACTATGATGTGGATATGCTTGTTTATGGTATCCCACAAGATGATATCAAGTTTACGAAGGCAGAAAGGACAAAGTTATACTATGGTTTTGATTATGCCTTCATTAGAAGAGAATTTTTTAAGTGCGAAAATCATAAAACTCGAAATAATGGAATTGTTGTTTGTTTAGGTGGGGCTGACCCATTGAGATTAACAAATAAGATACTTCAGCGACTTGTAAATATTGAATATCCTGAAACAATAAATGTCATAGCTGGTGATAAAGTGTTTATTGATGAATCACTTAACCCTTTTATCCGGCAATACAAGAATCTGGCTGCGTCCCAAATTGTTGAGTTGTTTGATGCTTACAGATTAGCGATACTATCAGCTAGTACGATTACTACAGAGGCACTTTCAAGAGGCATTCCTGTTATAGCAGGATATTATGCTGATAATCAGGTGGATTTTTACAATACACTGGTTGATCACGATTACATCTGCGGGTTAGATGATATTAGAAAAAATAATTTGGATGAACTAACTACCGAATTGCTTGATACTATTTCAAGAAAAGAAACATACAAATTTGATGTAACCTCTATCCAACAACGATATATAGACGCTTTTAAATCATTAGCTAATGAATTTTGATCGTTTCAAAACAGATAATTTCGAATTTGTGAATTATACTCAACTCACAGTCGAAGAGATGCGAGTCCTTTTAGATGGTCGCAATAGTCCTGAGATTCGTAAATGGATGTATAATCCTGAACCGATTGCATGGGAAGATCATGTTACTTACATAAAATCATTAAATGCTAGAAAGGATTGCATATATTGGGCTACCTTTCATGAGGGTAAGATGATTGGCTCTCAATGCCTAAATCCTTATGAGATAGTGACTAAGATTGGTTATTTAGGAAAGCTCTTATTTCCTGAAAGTCAAGGTAAAGGATTAGGTTATAAATACACATACGAATTTTTGAGATATGTTTTCAGCAATGGTATTGTAAATGCAATTAATTCAGAAACAAAAATCTCAAATGAACGCAATATAAAAGTAAACAAATCTTTAGGCTTTGTAGAAATTGGTCGAAATCAGGATTATGTTCAGCTTACTTTGACTAAAGATGTATTTTTAGAACGTTTTGTAAATATTGGATAATATGAGCACATTTGTTATTGCTGAAATGTCAGCCAATCATAATCATCATAAAGATATTGCCTTGCAGACAATACGTGAGGCAAAGAAAGCTGGTGCTGATGCAATCAAAATTCAAACCTATACAGCTGATACTTTAACAATCGACTGCAGGAAAGATGACTTTGTTAAGAAAGATGGATTGTGGAAAGGTCTTTCGTATTACGAGCTATATAAACAGGCATATACACCATGGGAGTGGCATGAAGAAATTTTTAAGGTTGCAAAAGAAGAAGGCTTGGTTTGTTTTTCGACACCATTCGACAAAACTGCCGTAGACTTACTTGAAGATCTTGGTAATCCAATTTATAAAATCGCATCTTTTGAGATTACAGATGTGCCACTTATAAAGTATATCGCTTCAAAACACAAGCCAATTTTCTTTTCCACAGGTATAGCGATGCATGATGATATAGAGTTGGCACTTAAAACAATGCGAGAAGAAGGTTGTGATGATATTACAATGCTAAAGTGTACATCTGCATATCCAGCTCCAATCGAGGCTGCAAACCTTCTGACGATGAAAGATATGAAAAAACGTTATGGTGTTAAAGTTGGTCTTAGTGACCATACTCTTGGCTCAGATGTTGCACTTGCTGCTGTTGCCCTTGGTGCAGAAGTAATTGAGAAGCATTTCATTATTGATAGAAATCTTGGTGGTCCTGATAGCGCCTTTTCTATGGAAGCACCAGAGTTTACAACTATGGTAAATAGCATTCGTAATGTAGAAAAGGCTTTGGGTTCAGTAGTCTATCCAACAGAAATTAACGAAATTAAGGGGCGTCAAAGTTGTCGTTCTCTTTACATTGCAGAAAATATGGAAGCTGGCGACGTCCTTACCGAACAGAATCTTCGTTCCGTCCGTCCAGGATACGGACTCCATCCAAAGTTCCTCAACGACTGTTTAGGCAAGAAAGTCAATCGTGATTTGGAGAAAGGTGAGAGAATGAAATGGGAGTATATACAAAAGTAATGCAACTATGACTGTTATTACAAAGAAAGATGATTAATGGCAACTACACCTTTATTGTTCGACTTAAAATATTTAATTAAGAAAACTTTGAGTTTTCCTCCTTCGACAGAGAGTGTTTACAAAAATAAGAAAGGATTAGCAATCATGATACAATGGTTTATTAAGCGTATGGTTTTCCTTGCTATACTATTCCTCTACTCTTGTAGCCATGGTGACGATGAGCTTTGTGTCAGTACGAGCTTGTTTCCTACATTAACTATAATATATGAGGATCCTCCTAAATATGTGGCTTTTTGTGATATAGTACAATTTAAGGACAAATTCTATACAGCCTTTCGTAAGGGAGAAGATCATGCACCATATCATGATTACAGCAAAAATGGATATATTGTTATACTAAGTTCTGATGATTGTGAAAACTGGCATGAAGAGATTGAACTCAAAGACGACAAATGGGATTTGAGGGATCCGTGTTTCTGTGTTGATCCAACTGGAAATACGCTCCATGTGTACTATGGTAGGTATAGTTACTTTACGCCCAAACCAGACAAAAAAACAGGTGTTTTTGTGCTTCATGAAAACGATGGAAGATTGTATGTGGATAGTAACAAATCTGTTGATATGGGAGATTACTCTTCCTTTTGGCTTTGGAAAATTTCGAAATATAAAGAATCATACTATGGAGTCGCGTATAAAGAAAAAGAATTGCCTGTTTTGATGAAGTCAAAAGATGGTGTCCATTTTTCGTTAGTATCATTAATTCCACAAGCAGGCAGTGAAACCTGCTTAGAATTTGATGGAGAGAACCTCTATTGCTTTATCAGGAATAATACTCCTAAAAGTAAAGCATTCGTTGCGAGATCACATGCGCCTTTTGTTAGTTGGGAGGTTAAGGAACTTGATACGATGATAGAGTCTCCAGAGTCTTTCACGAAAGATGGCAATATATACATCACAGGGAGAAGTATGTATGGTGTGTCAACATTTCTGTACGATAAACAGGCAGATAAGGTGGTACCTATCTTGAATTATTTTGCATTAGGAGAATATGGAAACATAGGTTATCCTGGCATTATTGTCCACAACCAAAAGGTGTATGTAGTATATTATGCTGAGTCGTACGACAGATCGCACACGTGCATTTATGAAATGATTATCAACAACCTCTAATTATTGGTTTGTGATAATTAAAGAAAACAATAAACGATTTCTCAACAAATCATTCCTCAAAGGAACTTTATTCTCTCTGTTTTCATTTATCAACAAGGGACTGGTATTTCTCCTCTTGTTGATATTGGCAAACTTTATTGCACCTGCAGAGTATGGCTACCTTGGATTGTTTTCAACAGTTGCGATGGTGGTTGGCTACTTTGTTGCTATGTCTTCAGAGGGTTACTTTTCCGTTGCATTCTTCAGAGATGGAAAAGAAGGATTAACAAAATCATTGACAGCAATATTTTGGTTATCGATTGTCTTTTGCTCCGTAGTAGCGTTTTTTCTAATCGTATTTGGCACAGAAAGTAGTTTATTACTTAATTTGCCACTAAATATGTTGTGGCTGCTGTTGCCAATTGCTTTTTTTACTTTATATACCAACCTTAATCTCGACCTTTTCAGACTACAAGAAAAGGTAAAAATGTATGGTATCTTTAGTTGTGGTAATGCAATATTTAATTTCGTTTTATCAATCATTTTAGTAAAGTACTGTTTGCTTGGTTGGGAAGGTCGAATCTATGCACAAGTAATATGCTTTTCATTGTTTGGTTTTATAGGACTATTGTATTTAAAAAAGTTAATTGAACGGTTCGATTGGGCTTATACAAAGATGATTCTTTTGTATGGAATACCATTAATCCCACATAATGCAGTGGCTTTCATACGACAGGGACTTGACAGATATATAATCAATGCAAACTTTAGTATCGAAGAGGTAGGTTTGTTCTCTTTTGCAATGAACCTTGCCAATATTATTATGACAATTGGACTAGGCTTTAACCAAACTAATAGTATAGAAATTTATAAAGTACTTGGAGATAATAGTTTTTCTACTGAAGAAAAAAAACGAATCATTACCTCTCAACGTAAGAAGTTATCCACAGTGTACTTGGTTGCGGCACTTATTGTAGTTGTTGTCTGTATGCCAACGATACCGTTAATACTGCCCAAATATGCAGATGCGATGCCGTATTTCCCAATATTGGCAGTTTACACATATTTCTTCTGCCAGTACCTGTTATATACAAATTATCTGTTTTTTTATAAAAAGACCAAACAGATAATGTATATCACATTTGGATCATCGATTTTTCACTTTTTATTATCTTTATGGCTCACTAGGTATTCAATGTATCTTACCTGTCTTGTATACTGTATATCACAAGGAGTGATATTTATTATGATAAGGTATATAGCTCAAAAAGAATTATACAAGAATTTAACAATAACAGAATAATTATATGAAGAACGACAAAGATTACATCTTTGTAAGGTCATTAATAGATAAGTACAGATTGAATGAAAAGTACTTTCATTTGGATGAGAAGTATTTATCTTCTTATGTAGATCGTATAGTTTATGAATATAGAGTGATGGATACTCTTACCTTTGTTACTTCAAAGTGGTCTCGAGTATCGTCTTACTTCCTAAAAGTATTTATCATCTTGGGTGGAGCCTTCTTGTCTGTAATCAAGTCACAAAATATTAAGAAATCGATAGTATTAGTCAATACTTCTTTTGATTCCGATATTATTGCATTGCCTTTTGCTGATAATGTTATGAGAATGAAGAGGCTGAGAGATTTGTGTGATATGGACATCGACATTTGCTATCATCCTCACTTTCATTTCCAATCGCTTCAGAAGCAAATTGACTACTATAATTCACGAAGTGAGTCAGTATATTTGGATTATTTTCGATTAAGTGATACCATTAGTTTAGCTGTTAAGATGTTAGCCAACTCGCACCAGTTACGTAAATGTTCAAAAGAATTGGATCATTATTTTAATAGCAATACGTGTAAGTTACCTGGAATAGTAATTGTTTCTGTTCTGTACAGACAATCAATGACTCGTTTGCTTAAGAGAATGGTTACATCTCAGACTTCTAAGATATGGTTGATGGATTTTTGTTTTGAACTAAAGTATATAACATTTAATGATGTCATTCATAAACAGAGACCTCAAGATAAGACTATTCATCTACAGCATGGATCGTTCTTTACATATCAACCGGCTTATTGTAACCCGTGTTGTGATATTTCCTTGTGTTGTTCTCCTCGCGAAAAAGATATAATAGATCAAAACAATAAGTATAAATCGAGAATAGAGTATCTTGGAGCACCATTACAATCATTTATAGATAAGTCAAATGCAGATAAAGTAGAATCATCTTTTGACATTCTGTTCCTTATGACTGATACATACAGTGCTGAGATTAAGATGCTCCAAACTATATTTCTCAAGGGATTTGATTTCTTACGTCACAAAGTATTGGTTAGATATAGACCAGCTTCGAGAATTGATGATGAAACATACTTGTCGCCTTTTATTGGTGGTGCAACCGTTTCAAACGGAACAACTTTAACAGATGACGTTAAATCGGCCAAAACGATTGTTTCATTTTCTGAAGATGCACTTTATATTGGTCTTCGTTATAACAAACGTATTGTAGTCATATGTAGCGAAGATCCAAAAGAGACTTATAATTTTGATAATAGTACCAGCAATATAATCATTACTAACCATCCTTCGGTTTCGAAATCCTTAGATTGGGACGCCTTTATTGGGGGGGCAGAGGAGTGTGACTATAATACAGATAATTTTGCGCTATACAATTTTGGAATTAATAATTTTGAGCAATTACGAATACGTTTTAAAGAAATTCTAACAACATGTCTCTAATATATAGTATATTGTTGTTTCTAATAGGTTGCTTTCTCTATTACAAAGATCGAGGAAAATATCTCTTCCACTTTCTCTTTTTTTGGATAGCATTTTCTCCTTCAATATATGCATTTGTAGTACCAATGACAGATGAAGCTTATTGGCAGATTTTGTCGTGGGCAACTAAACTTGCTTATTTGGCGATGTTGGATACCTTAGTTATAAATCGGTCTAAGTACATTGTACACCAGCGAAAAATTGCAATACTCTTTTGTATAGCGTTAGTATATGTTCTGTTCCTCATAGCCATCAGGCCTGTTCCATTCATGCTATATCTAAAGTATGGTCTTGAATGTTTCCTGATCATTTCTGGTGCCGCTCTTCTGACGACGAGACAGCCTGACGTAAAATCATTGTACAAACTTTTGCGCTATGGCTATTTTTTCGAGGTTCTTTTGGGTTTATTACAAATTAGAATCCCTTTATTGAATTATAAGTGCTCCTTTGAAAACGCTGATTTAGCTAATATCGAACATGTAATTGGAGGAACATTCCTTGGTAATAATACGTATATTGAGTTCCTTATTTGTCTTGCAATCTTAGTTATATATATAGAATACAAAAGTCGTAATAAGTTATCCATACCCACTTTATTTTCGATGATAGGTGTTGTTTTCTTGACCTTTATATCGGGAGTTCGTACACCATTAATTGCTATTACTATTCCGCTGGCATATACTTTGCTATTTTATTTTAAAGAAAAAAAAGTGAAAAAGAAAAGCGTCATCTACTTAATCGCTGGGTGTTTAGTATGCTTTTTTGCTTTTGATACGACAAAAAAGTATATATCTAATTCAAGTGTATCATATACTCAAGAAGCTGCATCTGCGACTGAGCGTCAGGCTACATTGATAAGTATCCTTTTGGATAATACGTATTTGATTCAGCATACTACATTTGCACTATCGTACAGTGTCCTTTGTGATTTGCCTGATAATCCAATTATTGGTGCTGGTTATTTTTATACAAAGGGTTATGAGGGTTATTCATATAAAGATGAGTCAAGTACTACTGATGCAACATTGGTGTTGTTCCTTGGTGAATTTGGTTTGATAGGTCTCGTAATCATTGGTGGACTATTTTATGTATTACTTGTCCAAGTCAATAAAAAACGAAGAGGTGCCATGATATTGTTTTATTATCTATTAGTAGTTACTATTACAGACAATGGAATATTTGCCTTCATAAATCTGTTCTGTTTGATTGTGATAATTATTTTTGAAGGTTATGTAGAATCTACAAAGCAATTAAAAAACTCTTAAATATGACCTTGAAAGAAGATTTTAAGCGTTATGTAAACCCTGTTTATAATCGTTTTGAATGGAATGAACCTTCATTCATAATAGTGTTACTATATAGAACTGCTCGTGGAATCAGATTGATGCCTAAGTGGTTACTACCATTAAAGTTTCTGCTTAATTTGGTCATCGTTCCTTTATATGCTTTCTTTTCTATTTTTATGGGAGTAAGCATTCCTCGCGGTGCACAAATTGGATCTGGGTTGAGAATATACCATTTTGGAGGTATCGTTATTAATCCAATAGCTATTATCGGAAAGAATTTTTCCATACACCAAGGAGTGACAATAGGTGTTAAGAATTCGTATTTTGATCAAGTAATCATTGGAGATAATTGTACATTAGGAGCAGGCGCCAAGGTGTTAGGTAATATAAAAATTGGTAATAATGTTACTGTTGGCGCAAATGCAGTTGTTATGTGCGATGTGCCTGATAATTCTATTGCAGTTGGAATTCCTTGCAGAATTATTCCTAAGAAAAGTACTGTCTATGATGTAAATCGTGGACCATTTAATTAAGGTCCGATGAGTAACATTATTTAACTAGTAGTCATCTTGAATGTCCTGCTTTGAGGGGCTTCCCAAAGAGAATCGTTGGGTAAAGTTAGATGATTCGTTACCTTGGGATAAGATTGAATCGATTTGTCTTATGAATCAATTAATATTTGAATTGCAAGGCCAGTGGTTCGGCAAATTGTAATTCAGCAAACCTTAATTTAAGTTTGTTTTAATCAACACGAGATATGAAAGTAGTTCTTCTCGCCGGTGGTTTCGGCTCTCGCATTTCTGAGGAATCTCAGTTTAAACCAAAACCAATGATTGAAATAGGCGGCATGCCTATTCTTTGGCACATTATGAAAGAGTATGCCTACTATGGCCATACCGAGTTTGTCATTTGCGCTGGTTACAAGCAGGAGTATATCAAGGAGTGGTTCGCTAACTATTTTCTCCATAATTCTGATGTTACCTTTGATTATACCAATGGTAAGAACGTGATGACCGTTCACCAGACCAATATAGAGCCTTGGAAGGTAACTGTAGTGGATACAGGCTATAACACAATGACTGGTGGCCGTATTAAGCGCATTCAGGAATATGTAGGTAATGAGCCTTTTTTGATGACATATGGTGATGGTGTGTGCGATGTGGAGATAGACAAACTTATTGAGTTCCACAAAAAACATGGCAAACTAGCTACCCTTACTGCTGTAAAGATGGAACAAGATAAGGGAGTTCTAGATATAAGCGAAAACAATTCGGTTCGCTCGTTCCGCGAGAAGAATGTAAGCGATAGATCTCCTATCAATGCAGGTTATATGGTGCTCGACCCTCAGGTGTTCGACTTTCTTGATGATGATACTTGCGTATTTGAGAAAACTGCTCTTGTAGAACTGGCAAACATGGGTGAGCTGATGTCGTACATTCACGAAGGTTTTTGGCAGTGTATGGATAATATCCGCGAGAAGAATATGCTAGAGAATCTCCTTGCTCAAGATAAGGCGCCTTGGAAACGGTGGGAACGTCAGATTCCTTCTATCGAAGCTCGTAAAGTTACAGGAAATATCTAAGACTATGGCTCAAATTGATAAAGTACGCGTCATCCAACGTCGATTAATTAGTGATGATAGAGGTTGGTTCTTGAAGGTGATCACTGGAACTGAGGAAGGTATTCCTTCACATACTGGAGAAGTGTATCTTACCATGGGAAAACCAGGGCAGGAAAAGGGCGGTCACTATCATCCTGAAGCTGTGGAGTGGTTCACTATCATTGACGGTAGTGCCGTTCTCAAACTGGAAGATTTGGAAACACATGAGCGCAAGGATATTGAGATGTCGTTTGAGAAAGCCATAACTGTATTCATTCCTAATAATGTAGTTCATATGGTTGTAAACAATAGTGATAAGGATTTCATCCTCTTAGCTTATACAGACAAATTCTATGATCCAAAAGATACAATAGCATACACAATCGAAAATAAAGCAGAATCATGATTGATATATTTAATGGTTTCTTCAAAGGCAAGAAAGTGCTCGTAACAGGTCACACTGGTTTCAAAGGTTCTTGGCTTTGCATTTGGCTCCACGAACTTGGAGCTGCAGTAGTAGGTGTAGGTCTCGACCCATATTCAGAGCGAGATAACTTCGTGCTTTCTGGCATCGGTAACAAGATTGAGGCCGACATTCGTGCCGATATTTGCGATGGCGAGATGATGAAGCAGATTTTTGCTGAAAATCAGCCAGAGATTGTTTTTCATCTTGCAGCCCAACCACTCGTTCGCCTCTCGTACGAGATTCCTGTGGAGACCTATGAAGTGAACGTGATGGGCACTATTCAAATAATGGAGGCAATTCGTGCCACCAAGAGCGTAAAAACAGGCGTGATGATAACAACTGACAAGTGTTACGACAATTGTGAGCAGTTGGAGGGGTATGTAGAAACAGATTCATTCGGAGGTTATGACCCATACTCTTCTTCGAAAGGCGCTTGTGAGGTAGCCATCCAGAGCTGGCGTCGTTCGTTCTTTAATCCAGAGAACTACGGCAAGAAGCATACAGTTTCTCTCGCGTCTGCTCGTGCAGGTAATGTAATCGGTGGTGGCGATTGGGCAAAGGATCGCATCATTCCTGATTGCATTCGTGCACTCGAAACTACCAAGATTATCGACATCCGTTCGCCTAAGGCTGTTCGTCCTTGGGAACACGTTCTGGAACCTCTCTCAGGCTACATGTTACTGTCTCAGAAGATGTGGGACAACCCAACTGAGTATTGTGAAGGTTGGAACTTTGGTCCTGAGCAAGAGAGCGTGCTGACTGTATGGGATGTAGCATCTGCCATTATCGAGAACTTTGGCTTTGGAGAACTCAAGGATGTATCTGATCCTGACGAACTCCATGAGGCGAGTCTCCTGATGCTGAATATCAACAAGGCCAAGACTCGCCTTGGATGGTACCCACGCCTCAATGCAAAGCAGGCTGCTGTACTGACCTCTGATTGGTACAAGCGATATATGACAGAAAATGTGTATGACCTCTGTGTGGAGGAGATTAATAAGTTTATTGGGTAAGGTATGAAAATTTCAATAATGGGAACCAATGGTTTTCTCTCAACAGCTATAGCAAAGTACGCAAATAGGGAGCATTGGATTCTTGATATGTACGGACTGGATATACCTGTAAGACATGGGTATGACAATTTCTACAAGGTGAATCTGATGGACACAGAAATGGATTGCTCAGGATTGATGGATTCTGATATTATCATTTATGCGATTGGTGCTGGTATCCAAGCCAATCTCCAAGAAGACTTCAATTTGATTTACAATCTGAATGTTACTGCCCCTGTAACCATCTGCAACAAACTCAAGGAACTTGATTACAAAGGAATCTTCGTTACTTTTGGTAGTGTATTTGAAATGGGTGAAACCAAGGAAGAACGCTTCTTTACTGAAGAGGACGTTCTTACATCACTCTGTCCTACTTCTAATGACTATACCGTTAGCAAGCGTATGCTGAGTAAGTTTGTTGCTTCCTATAAGCATGGATTCAAGCACTGGCATTTCTACATTCCTACAATCTATGGAGCTGGTGAGAATCCTAAGCGTTTGATTCCTTACGTTATCAATGCTATCCGCAATGGTGAAGAACTCCACTTTACTGCAGGCGAACAGACACGCCAATATGTACACGTGAACGACGTTCCTCGTTTGCTTGCAATGGCATTTGAGAAGAACCTACCTTCAGGTCTCTATAACATTGAGGGTAAGGAGACTCTTACCGTCAAAAAGATTGTTACTTTGATTCACCAAGCAATGGGCAAGCGAGTTCCTGAAGGTTGTTTTGGTAGTGTTCAGCGTGCAGATGTTGGTATGAAGTATCTAGCCCTTAATGGTAAGAAACTGAAAAATGCTATTGGTTTTGAGGCAACTGTTAGAATAACCGACACAATTGATTTATATTAAAAATGAGATTAAAATTACTTTCAATAGCGATTCCAACACTAAATCGCGCAGACATTTTGAAATTTACGATAGAAAATTTTATAGATCAAATTGCGATAAATAGTGAAAAGGTTGAATTGGTTGTATGTAGCAATGCTTGTAATGACAACACTTCAGATGTAATGAAGGAGTTTGTGTCACAGTACGATTTCATACAATACAAAGAATGTGACAACAGAGTCTCGTTGGGGGATAGTTTCAAACGTACGGTAGATTTTTCTAAAGGAAAATATTTCATTTTGTGGGGCGATGACGACATTCCAGCGCCTTTTCTAGTTAGTTACCTTATTCATAGAATCGAGTCGAATCCGGACATTGAACTGTATTATTTTAATAGGTTAGTTGGCTATGAGGATGGTTGTTCAATAAAAGGATTAACACTTTACGAGAATCGCTACGACAGTATATGCAAGCGATATACATATTCAACTCAATTTATTACTGACAACTTTTGGGGTGCTACATTTATGTCGGCTATGCTCTGTTCCCGTGATGTTTGGACGAGAGGCTTATCATTTGATACAAGTTCGCATTACGGGTTCGAGTTTATGGGAATCCTTTATTATGGTAATAAGGGTAAGGATATAATGTATGAGGAATTCCCTTTGTGCATACAACGTAAAGTAGCAAAACGTGCATGGGGAAAAGATTGGCCTATATATGCATTACTTGGTTTGCCAAATATGTCAAAAGACTTGGAAAAAGAAGGTTTATTTGATGATGGATTACATGTATGGAATGAAAAATATAACAAGTTTATACTTTTTTGCTATATCCTAATGAGTGCTTCTACTGATAAAAAAAAATATAGGCCATATTGTAAATATTTTGCCGCATATCAGAAGGGATATATTCGCAAGATGTTGGTGTATTTTATTATTTATTGTATGCCAGGGTGTATTTATAACATCTCAAGAAAAATTTTATTCTCAATTAAATAGATTACTATATTATGATAACTAAAGAAGATCGAATCTTTATCACAGGAGGTTCTGGTTTTATTGGAACTAATCTTATAGACCTTTTTATGAAAAAGGGTTACGATTTTATTAACTTGGATAAAGCAGAGCCTATTAAGAAAGACCAGATAAGCTATTGGGTGAAGGGAAACATTGTAAATATGGCTGATCTTGAGTCGGTCTTTAGCAAGTATCATCCAACGTTGGTTATTCATTTGGCTGCTAGAACAGACACATTAAGTACTGATATAAAAGACTATTCGGAAAATACACAAGGTTCCAAGAATATTATTGATATTGTTAAAAAGTATTCATGTGTACGACATTTGATAATGACATCTACTCAATATGTTTATAAAAGTCTTACAATACCTTTTCCTTCGAAGGATGATGAGTATATTCCTCATACAACGTATGGTTTGAGTAAAAAAATAATGGAAGAGGATACTCGCCATTCTAATCTTCAATGTGCTTGGACTATTGTTCGCCCTGCAAATGTGTGGGGACCTTGGCACATGAGATATCCTAATGAATTATGGAAAGTGTTGGATAAGGGATTTTATGTTCATCCAACAAAGCAACCTGCAGTTCGTACTTACGCCTATGTGAAAAATCTTACCCATCAGATTGATGGTATCATAAATGCGGACCTAAATATAGTTAATGAACAAACTTATTATTTGGGGGACTTACCTATTGATTCTAGATTATGGCTTGAGGAATGGGTGAAGCAACTTAAAGGATCTAAACTACATTATATTCCTACATGGATCATGAGGGGTGTGGCTATTTGGGGAGATGTACTTGGAACCCTCGGTATTAAGTTCCCAATATATTCTATTCGTTTCAATAATATGATGGAGGATTGGTATGATACAACAAATAAGACAATTGACTTGTTTGGCGTCAGAAATGAAAATCTTTCCGATAATGTTAAAGAAACAATCGAGTGGCTAAAGGGAGAAGGAGTATCATTTTTTCCTTATTGGAAGAAAAAGTATGGTAAGAACTAATAGGGTTTACCATATTCATTCAATATGACAAAGCTATATGGACATATTTGATATTCATTTGGAATTTGATCACGACAAGTTTCGAGACGAAATTGACAAAGCAATTATTGACAAGAAGGTAGGATATGTTTGCGTGGTTGATGGTAATGTGCTTTCACAAACACACCTGAATCCATGGTATAGAGAAATCGTATGTGGAGCATTAGTCAATACATGTGATGGAGGCTATATTGCCAAGATGTGTAATGATATCTATGGGACACAATATACGGCATTTAATGGACCTGCGGTTTTTGCAGAATACATAGAAATGCCTTGCAAGCAGATACTCATTGGAAATACGAAAGAGACTTATGATCTAATTAAGAAAAAGATGAAAGAGCATGGAAAGGATAACTCAATGCTACTTTATCACCCGTTGCCTTTTGTGTCAGTCGATGAGTTTGATTATGAATTAATTGCAAAAAAAGTAAACGAAGAGAAACCTGATATCATCTGGGTTAGTTTGGGTGCACCTAAACAGGAAATCTTCATGAGCAAGTTACTCCCTTTCTTGCAGCAGGGAGTCATGTTTGGTATTGGTGCAGCATTCAACTATTATGCAGGAATTTTGAATGAACCAAAAGCTAAGATTGGTGCCGTACGTTTCATATGGTTGGTTAGGCTCTTTGAAGAGCCCCAAAAACAATGGCGTAGGTGTTGGAACTTCCTGAAGGTGATACCTGCATTAAAACGTGAAGAAATAAAGCGTAGAAAAGAAAACGGAAAGAATACTTAATGTATAGAATATTAGTACCTAATGCCGAAACCAGAAAGGCATTCGACGTCATTTCCATATTAACCTATACGTTTCCTGATGTGCCGATGATATGTGGTAATACGGAAGGAACTATGTCTATAAAACGGCACTTGGAGTGCATCTTTAGGGGGAAGGCCGAAGTATTGAGGACTGATAATGCAGTTCTCTGTGTGGAAGACTTTTGTGCGATAGCAGATAAATACAAAGACAATCAGATAGTGTTTGTCCCGGCAGAGGAGAAGACGATAGCACACTTTTATAAGTTCGTAGAGAAGTACGGCCAGAAGAACTATGTGTATATCCTGCCTAAAGTGGAGGTGTATCATCAGTTCCGAGATAAGAAAGCTTTGAATGATTTCTGTTCAGAAAACAAATTGAGTGCTCCTATTCACTATAAAGTTGAGGAGATTGACAACCTGAGACCTGAACAGTTTCCTGTATTACTGAAGCCTTGTGTGGGCTCTGGAAGCGAAGGGCAGTATAGACTTTACAAATGGGAAGATTATGCTGACTTTATTCGAGAAGAGGTAAGTAAGAAACCTTATCTTGTGCAAGAACTTATTCCAAATGGTCATGATGTGCAGGGCACTTTCTATTTGTATCATAATGGAGAAATGGTAGATGCTTATAGCCATCAAAGGATTCGAACCTCTCCTCCTACTGGTGGTGTGACAGTTTTATCAAAGTTACATATCAATCTGCCACTGATTGCCGAAGGTAAGAAGATTTTGGATAAGGCGGGATGGAATGGACTGGTGATGTTGGAGTTTCTATTGGATGAACGAACCGGAAAATACAAGGTTATTGAGGCAAACCCTCGCGTTTGGGGTAGTATTATGCTGTCTGAATTCAGCGGTAGAAATCTGCTCTCAAATTATGTGCGCCTTTGCATGAATCAGAGTCCTTTATTCAACTATCGAACAGAGGAGACGTATATCCGATGGTTTTTCCCTGTGGATGTTTTGAGCTATGTGAAGAAGTTGGGCAAGATCAAGGGTTTTTGGAACTTCAAGAACACTTGCTTCATCAACTGGTCGTATGCAAGCACTTGGTCGGCTATACAGTTCAATTTATCGAACTTGTTCAGTATGAAGAACATCAAACGATTCTTCAGACACTAATATGAGGACTGTTATCTTTGATTTCGACGGTACGCTCTCGTATAAGGATAGTATGAAAGAGCTATTCAACGAGCAGATGTCCGGTTGGCGGAAGGTTTATCGCATCTATTACTATCTACTGAAGGTACTTGCTAAACTGAAGATAACTTCTGTAAAGTTTGAGAAGGAGCAGATGTTGAAACTGCTATTCCATTCCGATTTGGAGGAGTTTGCTAATGCAAGTAGAGAACAGGCAAAACGCTTCCGGCTGAATCCATTATTTGCAAAGATTCAGGAACACATCGACAATGATGATCGAGTGATAGTGCTTTCTGCTTCGTCTATGTATTTCTTGGAGACTATCTTTGAAGGCATGAAGGTGGAGTTAGTGTGTACAACGCTCAAGGTGTCTAATGGACGAATTCTGGCAATTGACCGCCATCCATTCTATTATGAAAAAATAAAATGCCTGAAACAGATGGGCATTGAGCAGGTAGATGAAATGTACTATGACAGCAAATGGGATGAGGTGCTTATCCCGATATGTAAGGTTTCACATAAGGTTGAAAATGGACAAATATTATGATACGAGTATCGATAACGACTGCCAATAGCTATATTGGTGTATCTATGGCAAGACAATTCTATTGTTGAACGATTTATACGCCTCCTGTTTGGTGAGAACTCCTTATTCTTTGGCAGTAGCAAGATGCAGGGTATTTCTGTATTGTAATACTTTAAACTGTTTTTCCAAGCGATAGTTAATGGCCGTAGGGATTATGAGAATCTTCTTCCAATGACTATCGGACTAGGTAATAATAAACTTTAAAAATCAACTCCTTTTTTGAACTTATTTAATGGATAACCACCTACTGGCGGCTTTCCTTAGGTGACACGTCAAGATTGGATGTTAACAAATTGGACGCTAATCAAAGTAATATATTTTCAGTTATATAAATGAATATACTGACTTTCGACATTGAAGATTGGTATAATTGCGACTTTATCTCAGGCGATTTCGACTGGGACAAACATGAAGTACGTATATATCAGGGAGTAGACCGTATTCTCGAAGAATTGGAGAAACGGAGCCAGAAAGGAACATTTTTTTGCCTCGGCTGGATTGCAGAAAAACATCCGGATGTGATTCGTTCCATTCAGAAACAGGGGCATCATATCGGTTGCCATTCTTATCAGCATGAATTGTCTTTCCGTTTTGACGAGAAGACATTTAAGGTGGATACGCTGAAAGCAAAATGTTTAATAGAGGATGTGACGGGAGAGGAAGTAAATGCTTTTCGTGCTCCGGGGTTTTCTATAACTAAGAATAATGCATGGGCACTTTACAGTTTGGCGGAAATGGGATTTAAATATGACTGTTCAATGTTTCCAGCTCCTCATGATTACGGTGGTATGCCAAGTTATGGAGAGGGTGTTCCTAAACGGATTGATGTAGGTGATGGAAGAATCATTAAGGAGTTTCCGATAAGTATTCATCAAGTAATGGGCAAACATATTGTTTTTTCCGGCGGTGGTTTCTTCCGGTTATTTCCTTATTGGCTGATTAATCATTGGGGAAAGCATAGTGACTATATGATGACTTATTTTCATCCGAGAGATTTTGATGTAAATCAGCCTGTAATAGAGACGCTACCTGCGATGAGGCGTTTTAAAAGTTATGTTGGTATAAAAGGTGCATTTACTAAGTTTCAACGGCTATTGGATCATTATGAGTTTTATAATGTGGAACAGGCAGATGAAATCATGAATTGGGAAATCGCTCCTATTGTGGCATTGAAAAGTTTAAAATAGATATATGAAAAAAGTTGCATTACTTACAGGTATCACCGGTCAGGACGGTTCCTTCCTTGCCGAGTTTTTAATAGAAAAAGGTTATGAAGTTCATGGTATTCTCCGTCGTTCTTCTTCATTCAATACAGGACGTATCGAACATCTTTATCTGGATGAATGGGTACGTGACATGAAGCAGCAGCGACTAGTCAATCTTCATTATGGAGATATGACTGACAGTAGCTCACTGATCCGTATCATCCAGCAGGTGCAACCTGATGAGATTTATAATCTTGCGGCACAAAGCCATGTAAAGGTATCTTTTGATGTACCTGAATACACGGCTGAAGCTGATGCGGTAGGTACGCTTCGCATGTTGGAAGCTGTCCGTATTTTGGGTTTGGAGAAGAAGACGAAGATTTATCAGGCTTCCACCTCGGAACTTTACGGTAAGGTTCAGGAGGTTCCTCAGAAAGAGACTACTCCTTTTTATCCTCGTAGCCCATACGGCGTGGCTAAACAATATGGTTTTTGGATAACGAAGAATTACCGTGAGAGCTACGATATGTTTGCCGTAAATGGTATTTTGTTCAATCATGAGAGTGAACGTCGGGGAGAGACTTTTGTAACCCGTAAGATCACTCTTGCTGCCGCTCGTATTGCACAAGGTTTTCAAGATAAGTTATATTTGGGTAATTTGGATGCCCGTCGTGACTGGGGATATGCAAAGGATTATGTAGAGTGTATGTGGTTGATTCTGCAACACGATACGCCGGAAGATTTTGTGATAGCTACCGGTGAGATGCATACTGTTCGCGAGTTTGCCACTTTAGCATTTCATGAGGTTGGCATTGAACTGCGCTGGGAAGGTGAGAGTGTTAATGAAAAAGGTGTTGATTTAAAAACGGGTAAGGTTCTTGTTGAGGTTGATCCTAAGTATTTCCGTCCTTGTGAGGTTGAGCAGTTGTTAGGTGATCCTACTAAAGCAAGAACATTGCTTGGATGGAATCCAACGAAAACTAGTTTTTCTGAGCTTGTGAGGATAATGGTGGCACATGATATGAAGTTTGTGAAAAAGTTATATCTGAAAGCTCAAGTGGGGAAATAAGAATTCAACCTTATTGATTTTCTAAAAAATAGCTGTATCTTTGTATATCAAAAATGTGAAAAATGTTTTTAAGAAGATGATTGCCGACAAGCGGGCTGTGCAGTCTTATATCCGGGAACACGGCACGTTAAAAGGATTTAAGGATGACTCTATTATATTTGCAAAACCATTATGATGTTGAAGAAATAGATTTAGGTTATCAATTTGTTACTCAAATGGGAGTAACATACTTTCTAACTTTTATTTCATATCCGACTGTTTCAGATTTCTTATCTACAAAGATTTATATGTTCAATATTTTTTTTCTGCTAACCACTACAATAAAGCGTTTTTAGAACAGGAATTTCTGAAGTTGGTAGAAATAAATTTCTATAGCTAATACTTTTTCATGAACATACTTATTACCGGAATTCACGGTTTCGTGGGTTCCAATCTTGTTATGTCTTTAAAGGAGCACCATGTCCTTTATGGACTTGATATTATTGCACCTGAGAAAGAGGGAGTTGAGAAAACTTTCTCTTGGAAAGATATTGAATCTACTGCTTTTCCTATGCAGCGATTGCCCCAGTTCGATGCCATCATTCATCTGGCCGGTAAAGCCCATGATACAAAGAATCAATCCGCTGCACAGGCGTATTTTGATATCAATACGGGACTGACACGGAAGATTTTTGATTTCTTCTTAGAATCAAAAGCAAAGAAATTCATTTTCTTTAGCTCTGTGAAAGCTGCTGCTGATAGTGTAGTGGGGGATATGTTGAGGGAAGATGTGATTCCTACCCCGGTGGGACCTTATGGTGAGAGTAAGATAGCTGCCGAGAATTACATCTTGGATAAGTTGAGAGTTGAAAATGGAGAGTTGAGAGTTGCTGTGCAGCGTGATAAGCGGGTGTATATCTTAAGGCCTTGTATGATTCACGGCCCAGGTAATAAGGGTAACCTGAATTTGCTTTATAATGTTGTCAGGAAAGGTATTCCCTGGCCTTTGGGTGATTTTGAGAATAAGCGTTCGTTTACTTCGATTGATAACCTTTGCTATGTGGTGGAGGGACTGCTTGAAAAGGATATTGCAAGTGGCATTTACCATATGGGTGATGATGAAGCTCTGTCTACGAATGAATTGATTGCCCTTATGTGTGAGGCTATGGGCAAGGAGCCTCATATCTGGAAGATGAATAGGAAGATGATGGAAGGTTGTGCGGGTTTAGGAACATTGTTCCATCTGCCCTTGAATACTGAACGCCTCCGGAAGTTGACGGAGAATTATGTGGTGAGTAATGAAAAGATAAAGGCTGCACTTGGGATTGACCGGATGCCTGTCCGTGCGGCGGATGGGATTATGAAAACGATAAGATCATTTTCAGATTAAAAATTAATAATTCAAAATTAAAAGGGAAAGTACCACTATGTATTACCTGGTTATATTGGTTCTGCTATTTTTAGCGGAACTTTTTTATTTTAAGCTGGCTGATAAGTGCAATATCATTGATAAGCCTAATGAGCGTAGTTCACATACAAAAGTTACTTTGCGTGGTGGCGGGATTATTTTTTATTTCGGTGCATTGGTCTATTTCCTGACGAATCATTGGGAATATCCTTGGTTTATGGTGGCATTGACTTTGATAACATTCATCAGCTTTGTGGATGATATCCGTTCCACTTCTCAAGGTCTGAGGTTGGTATTCCATTTTTCCGCTATGGCTTTAATGTTTTACCAATGGGGCTTATTTTCGCTTTCCTGGTGGTGGATTATCATAGCTTTGATCGTTTGTACAGGGATTATAAATGTTTATAATTTTATGGATGGCATCAATGGAATCACTGGCGGTTATTCCTTGGTTGTTTTAGTTGCCCTGGCTTATATCAATTCTGAGATCACTACGTTTGTTGAACCGGCTTTGATTAATACTGTTCTTTGCTCTGTCCTGGTGTTTTGCTTTTTCAATTTCCGCAAGAAAGCTAAGTGCTTTGCCGGTGATGTCGGTTCGGTTAGTATCGCTTTTATTCTTCTTTTCTTGATAGGTAAGCTAATTCTGACGACTGGAGATTTCAGTTGGATAATTCTGTTATCCGTTTATGGTGTAGATAGTGTCCTGACTATCATCCATCGCCTGATGCTTCATGAGAACATCGGTTTACCCCATCGTAAACACATGTATCAGTTGATGGCGAATGAATTGAAGATGCCGCATGTGGTGGTGGCGTTGATTTATATGGTAGCGCAAGCGGTTATCATAATGGGGTATATTAGTTGTCAGAGTTATGGCTATACATTTTTACTATGTATGGTTCTTTTGCTTGGTATAGTTTATATATGTTTTATGAAGAAGTTCTTTGCGCTACATCAACCCGTTTAGAGTCAGTTGATTATAATTTTATGGTGGAAAACAGCTCCTAGTGGGCTGTTTTTTTCGTTTATGCGCGGATATATCCTCATCTTTGCATCGTTGATCAACACAAGAATAAATAAAAACGAAGTTGAATTAAAATGTAAAAGGAGGAAGATTATGCCTTTATTGTATTATGCGAGACAATCGCAGTTGAAAACGAAAGATGGGGTTAAGCAATGGCACCTGACACTGAAGAAGATAGGTAGGGCTGTAAGTTTGCAGCAGTTGGGAGAGATGGTGGCTGAGAAATGTTCGGCGACACCGGGTGATGTGCACAATGTGATCAGAAACCTGATGTCGGTAATGCGGATGCAGCTATTGAACAGCCGCACTGTCCGCCTGGATGGTCTGGGAACATTTACGGTGATTGCACGGACGCGTGGTAAAGGAGTGGATCATGAGAAAGATGTGAATCCGAATCAGGTGACATCCCTGCACTTCATGTTTACTCCCGAATATACACGTTCGGCGGCGTTGGGCACTACCCGTGCATTGTGGCAGGGCGTTGAATTTGAGAAGTGGACAGGTGTGAATGGCTCTGCCGGTGATGGAGAAGATCCGGATGACAACGGAGGAGGAAATTCCGGTGGTGACGGAGGACTTGATGAAAATCCCCTTGGTTGATTATTAAAACACAAAATGACATGAAAAAGACGGTTTGGGATAAAATTTTGAAAATTGTTATAGCAGTGGCTTCGGCTGTATTAGGCGCTTTGGGTGCCGATGCGATGAATATGTGATGATGAGTTTGTAATTGATGAAAGGGGGTACATCGGAACTGGTGTACTCCCTTTTTTATCAGGTTATTTCTATTCTTTCTTAGGAATTACCTTCAGTTCCCCCATTTTTAGTCGGTTGTCCCATAGTACAACAACTTCTATCTTCTTGAGGCTATGTCGATAGAAAAGTGTATATCCCGGGTGAGGAATGATGTAGCGTATATTTTCTACTTCTGTTGTTTGTCCGATGAACGGATTCATGCTGATGCGGTGTAATATGTTCTGTAATTGTACATAGAGCACTTCACTAACCTCATTATTCCCATTCTTCAATTTTAGTATCTGGAATGTTTCCTTCAACTGTTTCTTGGCGACGAGTGACCATATTACTTGCTTAGCCATTCTGCTACCTCCTTGTTTATTGTTAAGTTATTTTGTCCTTCGCGGTTATCCAATTGGCGGCAGGCAGTTTCAATCTCCCGGCGCAGTTGATGAGAGAATGTGAGCACTTGTTCTTTGCTCTTAGGTTCATCTTGGGTTTCGCTACGCAGTGTGTCTTTTTCTTTACTTTTCATAGGGCTATTCATTTTTGTTTTTCATAGAACATCCTAAAGATACGAATAGTTTTGGAATATCCATGCACGTTGAACAATTTTCTTCTCCCTGCGTTCTCTGCCTTGAAACCAAAATTGTGATATCCGAATGAAAGATAAGAAGCTGGAGGCCAATTTAAGTTTGGTAGTCTCGCGAATATTTGCGGGATTGAATATGAATGCCCTGAAATTCCTGCTGCCCGTGTGGATGGGTGCATTGACGGGTGTCACGGTGCGTTGTACTTTTGCTGCTATAGCGTTCTGGGTGACAGGCTGGTTTGTGAAAGAAGCACCTATCACACGGCGGCAGCGTATCGGGTTACTTTGCCTGGGGGCATTCGGCATGTATGGTTTTATGTTCTGCTATTTGCTGGGTATCAGTAAGACGACACCTGTCAGTAGTGCCATATTCAATTCCCTGCAACCTATCTGGGTATTTCTTATCTCCGTTCTCTTTCTGCACGAGCGGGCTACACTGATGAAAATTATCGGTATTTCCCTCGGTTTCGGTGGTGCATTGCTGTGTATATTGACCCAAGGCAGCGATGATTTGGCACATGATGCCTTTACAGGTAATATGTTGTGCCTGCTCAGTTCGGTGTTCTTTGCCATTTATCTGATTCTGAGTAAGAAATTACTGGAAGAGATCGGTTTGGTGACCGTAATGAAATATGTGTTTGGGGGCGCGGCGCTGTCCGGTCTGGTGATATCTACTATCCTGGGCTGGGACGCGCCGTTGTTCACCGACGCAGCACATGGAACCTGGCATTGGATGCCGTGGGTGGTTCTGGCATTCATCCTTATTTTCCCTACTTACCTTAGTTATTGGTTGATGCCCATCGGATTGAAATATCTGAAGACAACCGTAGTAGCCATGTATGGCTATCTGATACTGATTGTGACGACCGTCGTTTCTTATATCGTGGGACAAGACCGCTTTACCTGGGAACAAGGGGTGGCTATCGGAATGATATGTCTGAGTGTGTACTTTGTGGAGGTAGCTGAGAGGAGAAAATGAACTAATAGTTTATCACTACCAAGTATTCCCCTTCTGCCTGAATGGTGAATTCTGTTTCCGTGCTTTCGTTCAGTGTACCTTGCCACCAGTTGGTGAAGTCACTGAGAGGGTATACCAAGCCTTTGCCTCGCAGGTTGTGGGCACCAAAGTTTATGATTGAAATCTGTTGACCTGGCTGGCTGGGAAAAGAACAGGTATCATGGCAGGGAATGAAAATACCATAATCGGTCAGCATGCGGACATGAGCTCCGGTACGCATATAATCAATGAGCAGGCTGATATTTCCTAAAGTATGGTCTTCCCGTTTGCCTGTGGCTCCTACGATAGCGATGTTCTTTTTGCCTTGTGATAAAAGGAAGTTTACGGCTTTGGTCTGGTCGTTGGTTTCCTGGTCGGAGACACAATGAAGAATATGGCTATATTTCCGGCGGTTTTCTTCACTCAGGGAATCTCCGTCACCGATAATAACATCAGGTACATTGCCGCGATCTATATAAGCATCTGCACCGCCATCACAACAAACGATATAAGGAGCGTTTGCCAGTATTTGCAAAGGTATAGGATGGGTTGGATAATCACCATTGGCTAAAATTACTGCTTCCGGTTCACCACAGAGAACACAGAGTTCCACTGAATTCTTATTATTATTTTCTTTCATCATTGTTTCTTTTATCACCTTATCACTCTACCACTCTTTCCATCATCCTCTTCCATTTGAAGTAGCCAAAGATAGCGATTATTGTATAAAGAGCATACAGTCCTGCCGTGAAATTGAGGTCTTTGTAAACATAGAGTCCTGCACTGACAATGTCTACCACAATCCATGCCCACCACTGTTCTACATATTTACGTGCCAGCATCCACATGCCTACAATACTGAGGGCAGTGGTGAAAGAATCAAGCCAGGGTACATTACTATTGGTGAAACGAATGAGTATCCAGGCAATGCCGACAAAAGTAACGGCGAATACAATGCCGAGGGGCGGGTAATATTTCATTGGCATACGGGTAATGAGAAGTTCCTGCTGTCCTTCTTTTTTGATATGCAGATGCAGTTTTTGTCTTACAAAACTGCCGTATTTCCACATCATCCAACCGTAGACGGCTGCCCCCAGATAATAGATATTTATTCCGAAGTCAGCATACAGTCCGGCATCGTAATAGACGAAAATGTAGATAGCAGGCATGATGATGCCCGCTATCCAAAGATAGATACTCGCCCGGTATTCTAACCAGAGGTAGACAAGCCCGACGATGGTTCCGATAATTTCGAGAGTTTGTTCCATGCTTTAAAAACTCAATGTGATATGTGCCAGCGCATTGATACCTGCATTAGGATAGTAGGCTGCGTAATTGGAAGTATAGAGCAGTTTACTGTCTTTGTCCTTTATCTGATTCTTTCCATGACCTTCGTATACGGCACTTCCCGATGCATAACCATTGCTTTCGTATGTTTCGTCAAACAGGTTATAAATCGTCACGCCTACATTAACAGATTTCAATCCTTTCAGTTTGAAAGTATATCCGAGATTCAGGTTGCTCACACAATAAGCATCCAGTGTACAGTCCTCTTGATGAGCATTGTTTAAATATTGCTTGCTGACATATTGCGTTTGCAAAGATGCATTAAAACCTTTATAATCCAAAGAAATGAGACTATTTGCCATAAAGTCCGGTGAAAAGGAGATGGGAGTAGTGCCAATATATCGGGTTGTCTGAGAGATACCCCAGTTTTCACTATACATATCTTTCCAGTCTTCATTCACATCACTTAGATATTCTGTATAATTCTTGATGCGGTTACGGCTCCATGTTGCGTTTATATCCCAACGCAGCCAGTTTGTGATGCGTGCACCTGCCATAAGCTCAATACCCATACGATAACTGTCCTTCACGTTCTCTGCTACGGCTTCGCCAATTTCATTCAATTGCCCGTTCAGTACCAATTGATTCTTGTAATCCATGTAGTACAGGTTGACGCCTGCATTGAACCAACCTTTACGGAACGTATATCCCACTTCGTAATCGAACATCCGCTCTGATTTGGGCTGTGCGGCAAATAAGTTATCAGTATAGTTATTGCGTGTCGGTTCCTTATTTGCCACACTGAAAGAGGCATAAAGATTATTATTGTTGTTTATCTTCCAGAATATGCCGGCTTTAGGGTTGAAGAAGCTGAAATCTTCGTCAATATTCAGCGGTTGCAGATGTGCCGGATCAGCAGTCCAGTCCCATTTGTCATTATTGCCGTTTATCTTATAGCGCAGATAACGATATTGCATATCAGCATAGAAGTTAACTCCATCCAGTATTTCATAATTTATCTTAGCGTAGATGTTGCCATCCGTTTTCCGTCCGATATTACGATAATATTCATGGTCAGGATTCAGTTCACCCAGATAATTCTTTACCCATACTACCTTACCGTTATGGGTGTTTTTGTAATAATTCAGGCCACCGCCGATGGATGCATCCAATTTGTCCCCTTTATAATCGAAAGAGAATACTCCACCACCGAAACGGCTGTCTACCAGTTTACGGCGTACAAGGTCTGATTTCTCTATGGTAGTACCGTTTGTTTCAAAGGGTACCAAGCCATATTCTACCAGCGTACGTTTATTTTTATATTCCTCATAATAACCGTAACCGTCTGTATAGTGTAGCGCTATGTTCAATTTCCACGAAGGAGACAATATTTGATTTAATAATAATTGATAATGCGTCTGGCGATAATAATCTATCTGGTTATCATAAAATCCGATTACATTTCCATTATCATCTTCTATGGCGCCATTGGGATTATATTTGCGGTCGTTTTCCAGTGTTTCCTTATCCAGGCCATCCCAAGCATGATAGGTCTCTTCTTTTCCTCCGAAGGTGATGAATTTAATAGTGGTCTTGTCTCCATAATATCCGCCTTGTACAAAGTAAGACTTCAAGTCAGCACTGGCGCGGTCACGGTAGCCGTCACTGTGGATATTAGATAAACGTGCATCGAATCCCCAGCGTCCATTAATGAGCCCCGTACCTACTTTTACGGTTTCTTTATGTGTATTGAATGAGCCGTAAGAGCCGGAAAACTCCGCATACGGTGTGGGCGAAATTCCTTGTGTTTTCATATTGATACTGGCACCGAACGCTCCGGCACCATTAGTGGAAGTTCCTGCGCCCCGTTGAATCTGCAAGTCCTGAAGCGAAGAGGCAAGATCGGGAGTATTAACCCAAAAGATAGAATGACTTTCCGCATCGTTCATGGGTATACCATTAGTGGTTACGTTGATGCGTGTAGCATCTGTTCCGCGTACCCGGATACTCGTGTAACCGATACCTGCACCTGCATCGCTCGTTGTCAGTACTGACGGAGTAAATGACAACAGATAGGGAATATCTTGCCCGAAATTCTGCTTCTTAAGTTGTTCTTTACTGACATTGGTAAACGCCACAGGTGTGGTTCCCGTGGCACGGGTAGAGATAATTTCTACTTCCTGCAGGCTTATCACCCGCAAGCTGTCTTTCTCATGCGTCTGCGCACAGACACCCAGCGTTGCCATTAACAGGCAGGCCGCCATTGCATGTTTTCTCATTACAATTTTAACTATTAAAGATGAATACAGAAAAAGGGAGCTTTTCTTCTTTTCCCTCCGCCGGCACTACCCGGATCAGGTCAATGGGTATGATCTCAGCCCGTCATATTAGGGCACCCCTTAGTTGAAATCGGGGGCAAAATTAAGTGTTTTCGCTGAAACACGCAAATCGAGTGAACGATAACCGGAAATATTTGTTAATTTTGTAGGCCGGTGGGTATTTTTTAATCCTGCTGGTAAAGTGTAATTATTAACTTCAAACGAACAAATATTATGTTATTATTATTGCAAGCGGCAGCTCCTGCTGCCGAAACTGTTGTAGAAGATGGTTTTAGTAAATTGCAGGTCTTTCTCCAACAACTGATAGACTGGGGAGTAAATGCAGGTGGTCATATCATCAGCGCTGTGCTGATTTTCATAGTAGGACGTTTCCTGATATCTTTCCTTAATAAAATGGTGGCCCGGTTGTTGGCTAAGCGGCATGTGGATGCCAGTATCCAGAGTTTTGTAAAGAGTTTGGTGAACATCTTGCTGACTATCTTATTGATTATTGCCGTTATCGGTAAATTAGGAGTAGAAACAACTTCATTTGCTGCCTTGCTGGCATCCGCCGGTGTGGCTATCGGTATGGCATTGTCCGGTAACTTGCAGAACTTTGCAGGTGGTCTGATTGTATTGCTGCTCCGTCCTTATAAAGTAGGTGACTTGATTGAAAGCCAAGGCATCACGGGCACGGTTCGTGAGATCCAGATTTTCCATACGATTCTGACTACCGGTGATAATAAGATTATTTATATCCCGAATGGTGCGTTGAGCAGTGGTACTGTGACTAATTACAGTCGTGAAGCTACCCGTCGTGTAGAATGGATAATCGGTGTGGAGTATGGCGAAAATTTTGATAAGGTGGAAGAAACTACCCGTCGTATCATTGCCGAAGACAAGCGGATTCTTAGTGATCCGGCTCCTTTTGTAGCCCTTCATGCACTGGATGCCAGTAGCGTGAATGTGATTATCCGTGCCTGGGTGAAGAGTGAGGACTATTGGGGAGTTTATTTCGATATGAACAAGACCGTCTACTCTGTATTCAATAAGGAGGGTATAGGTTTCCCTTTCCCACAACTGACGGTACATCAGGCAAAGGATTGATAGTGGTCTGGAATTGATAACTATAAATGAATAAAGGGCATAACAACAATTTGTTATGCCCTTTATTCATTATAGTTAATACTCGTGATGTTTTTTATTGTAAATCACATTTCATATACTCCGAGTTCTTCCTCTATGGCTTCACATTCATCTTTCTCTATATGCAGTAAGCGATTGATTTCCCTTCGCTTTTCGAGGTCAGTGAAATAACTTTCTACTACGGTATACAGGTCGAATCCTTTGGTGGAACCTGCTGCCATGTCTAATGACTCTACCATTTTCTCTACTTCCCTGTGAATGCGTTCCTTGTTGATGAAATGCAACTCATTACTATGAATCAGATACTTTTCCATGATCGTTGGTATTTAAAGTTCTATTAATATAACGTCTGTTATGAACGGTTAGTTCATACAAAAAATAATAATTCCTCTCTAAGTTAATAGAGAATTAATAGCTTTATTAATACTCCTCGTGTATTATTGCCGAATAATAGCGTAAAAGTAAATTTAAAAAGTAATAATACCATGAAAAAAGTAATTAGTATGAATCTGATAAATGTAATTCAAATGAAAACACAAAGCTTTTGGTTGACAGCACTATTAGTGCTGTTAGGTGTTTTTTCTACAGTGAATACCAACGCTGCAGAAAAGTTAATGGCTGGTACCGGCAAAGTGAATATAACCCCGCCTAATCCCCGCTATCCGGTTCACGATTCACTCTATGCACGAACTCTTATTCTTGAAGCGGGAGCTTCGCGTATTGCTTTTGTCTCTCTGGATTTGGTTATGTACAGTAATGTTCCGTTAGCCGAGAAACTAAAAAAGCAATTTGGTTTGCAGGAAGTCTATTTCTGTCCCCAGCATACACATTCCGGTGAGGCAGGGCCCAAGGAATGGCTCGATGCTCAGATAACCAAAGCTTTGAAACAGGCTTCTTCTTCTATGTTCGAGGCTCGTATTTCAGCCGGTTATCGTAGTTTTCCTCAATTAAGTTTCAACCGGTTGCTTCTTCGTGAAGACGGTCGCGCCCGCGAATCATGGGTAGGAGATGACCACTACAGGGCGGTGAATCCGGAGCGTATTCCTCATGGGCCTGTTGATAATTCTGTAGGTGTTATTAAACTGGAGGACACGAAAGGCAATCCGAAAGTAATTCTAATGAATTATGCCTGCCATCCGGATGTGGCCTGGAATAACTTTGAAATCTCTGCCGACTATGTGGGTTATGCCACTAAATATACGGAAGAAGCTTTTAACAATCAGGTATATTGCCTCTTTGTACAAGGCGGTGCAGGAAACCAGGCACCTTTATTTAAGGATGGCGGACGTACCGGGCCGGATGACCCTCGCCCGTCCAATTATGATTTGATAGACCGTATGGGTAAATTGCTTTCTATTGAAGCCGTTAAACTGGCCAAAGAAATATATCCGAACCCGTATGATGTACCCAATATCAAGGTGAAGACTGACTCTCTGCATTTTATCGGCAGACATGACAAGAACCTGAAGTATAATGTGCATTTCTCCGTAATATCCATTAATAACCGTATTGCCATTGCCACTGTTCCCGGTGAACCTTTCATCAAGTTCCAGATTGATTGGAAACGGGAAATGCAACCCAATCATGTTATTCCTTTCTTCTTCGGATATACCTGGAACAACGGAAGATGGCCGATGTATCTGCCTGATATTCGATCGGCAGCTTATGGTGGCTTCGGAGCAGATGAAGGATCGTGGCTTATTGAAGTCGGAGCAGGTGAAAAGATTTTCAACAAGCTGATAGAGAATTATTATCGGATGATGGGAGTATTCCGTTGAGGATGCTCTGAGTAAATAGAAAGAAGAAGATGTATCGGGAAATTTCCAAATACATCTTCTTTGCTTTTATTGGGATAACAGTGCAAACAATGATTGTTCTCTTTTATATACTAAAAGTAAATTTTATAACTGATATTCGGTATCAATCCCGATCCGTCTTTTTTCTCTATCTTATGAGTTTTTTCGTTGTACTGGTAAAAGTGCATTCCTGTGCGCATACCTACATTTAGCATTTTAATAGAAAACTCATGAGATATTTTCTTTTTATTAATTCTATAACTGAAAGAGATGTCACCGTTGATGGAGGGATCAAACTTCTTGCTGTAAGCTCTGGTTTCATCAAATTTAATATCATGTTCTATCATACTTTTACCTTCATCTACAGGGGTATATCGGTCACCACCTTGGAAAAAGATACGCCCGTTGAGACTTAGTACATTTTGTTTATTACGTCCTACCATCCATTCTTTTCCGGCAAGTATGTTCAGGAGATAGTTTTTGTCCAACCGTGTATTACGCCAGATGTTATCTCCGGCTTTGTATTTTGATTTAAAAAGAGAAGCCGTTATCATATAGTAAAAACCATTTTTCATGTATTGCTCTAATGTAATGTCTATACCGTAGTTCACTCCGGAGCCTCTATTCTTTAATATCCTGTCCAGATAGAAACTCTGATGGTTGATGATGGAAAAGGAAGAATTCTCTTCAACAGGTATTCGGAATAGATATTGATAATAGGGTTCCACTTTTAAGTGCATGTACGAGTTGATGTTCCAGTCGTATGTAAGCCCGAAGTGATGAGCCTTTGAAAAATCCAGGTATCTGTTGGATTCGGTTTTTCCGTTGGCTTCCTGTTCCACAAAGTAGTAGTCAAGCTTTTCCCTGCGACTGTGCAGACCGTATGCCAGTGCCAAGGCGTGTTTCGGATTAAAGCTCCATTTAAGGGCTGCTCTGGGTTCTACGGTCCAGTTCTTATTCAGGGTGAAGTACTGTGCGGTGATGCCCAGACTAGTAATAAGATGGTTACTTAGGTTGATGACAGAACTGCTGTATGCCGAGAGCACACAACTTCCCCCATTCCCTTTTGAAATCTGTTCCATAGGTACATCTAAACCGAAATTAGGACTGATTTTGTAATCCAAGTCATATTGGAGCCCTGTAACTGTGATACCTGTCCGGTTGATATGGTTGGAATTGAATTTCTTGTTCAGATAGGAATTAAAGACTATATCCCATTTGGAATTCCGGATATCTCCTACATGGACCAGTTTGTCATCTTCTGTCATCTGATCAGCTCTCGTGCGATCTTTCGAGTAAGTGGCGGCTAATGAAGAACGGATATACGTATCTGCATTGATGAGATACTTGTGTGTAAGTCCTCCTGCCGCTTTGTCAAAAGCTGTATTTCCGGACTGCCGGTCACCTTGTGTCTCCCATTCATCACGGTCGATGGCTTCCGGTTTATAACGGTCAATCAGCCCGATTCCCCAGATGGAGAAAGTTCCGGCCTTCCGGGTAGGAAAATTTAATTTGAATGATAAGTCCTGATATTTCAGATTCATATCATTTCCTGTAGCCAAGGAAGTGGTGGAGAAGCGGTAATTGAAGATATAGGAACTTCCATGCTTCCTGCTTATCGGGCCTTCCGATGCCAGGTCAATACCCAGAATGCCTAACTGAAATGTATGTTCATACTTCTGATTGTTGCCATTTCGTATTTGCATGTCGAAGACACCTGATAGCGCATTGCTGTATTCGGAAGGGAACGCACCGTTGTAGAAATCGGAGTTACCGATCACCTGTGTACTCAGGGCCGAAAGAAAGCCCCCACCCAGTCCGGTAAGGTCGGCGAAGTGAGTCGGATTGGGAATTTCTACCCCTTCCAACCTCCATTGGGTAAACTGGGGTGAATTTCCTCTGATAGCTACAGCGTTGGTTCCTACATCTCCAGCCACACCTGCAAATGCGGAACTCAGACGTGCCGGATCATCAAAACCATTGGCAAACCTGCCTGCTTCTTCCATGCTGATCATGCGTCCGCCGGTAATGGCCATTGCATTCAGAGGTTTATCTTTCTTTATCTCCGGTTGTATGACGACTTCCGCCAACGAGTGAATGTTTTCATCCAGAGTGATTTCCATATATACTTCCTTGGAAGAGGTTACAGGTATCTCATTGAAAATATTGGTATTATATCCTACATAGGAGGTTTGTATATTGCATCGTCCCACAGGAACATTGTCTATCCGAAATCTCCCCAGACTGTCTGTTGTGCTGCCTAAAGAACCGACATTCATAATTCTTACAGTAGCAGACTCTATGGGTGCATTGGTTTTGGAATCCAGTACAATTCCTCTGACTATTTGGGTAGGTTTCTCTGTTTTTTCCTTGGTGGATTTCTGTAGTTCATTGCCGGATGGAGTGATAATGATATGGTAGCCTGTTATTTTGTACGAATATCGGGTGTCTTTCAAGATTTGCGCTAACGCCTTGTCAATACTTTGGGATTCTAAAGACAGGGATATTTTTCTCTTTACATCTACGGCCGATAATTCATAGGCTATGCTATATCCGGTTTGTTGTTCTATCTCAGCAAAAGCTTCTTTCAGTGATATGTTTTTATTCTGTATAGTGATTGGCTTTCTGTCATTCTGTGCTGTGGCATTCAATGAGAGAAAGGCAAAAAATAAAAAAAGGAGTATCTTGTCTGTTTCTTTATTAATGGTTATTCGATTCATTGTTGTATGTTTTTATAAGATAAGCTGCATTTCGGCATAACTTTTTCATGCAAGCATGAAAGTTCTGCACTCAATTTGCATTATCTTTGTATAGTTAATACTTTGTTTTACTTTACGGTTTGATGGAGCATTAGCATTTCAGAACCGGGTTGAGGGTCTCAAGCTGCAATCCGGTTCCTTTTCTTCATAGGCAGTTTCTTTTTATTGTTTTTTGATTAGTTCTACTTTGTTTCTCTGTATCTGATAACTGAAGCCGATCATCTCACTCAATACAGGCAGAACTTCTTCCAGATTTTCATTTTTCAGGAACCGGACGGTATATCGTTTGGAGGCGGGAACGTTCATTGTATGATTGATAGTTACATTATAACGTCTCTCTAATGTTTGCAGGATTTCGGTGAAAGGCGCATCGGTAAATATCAGTTTTCCCGTGATCCAGCCATCTGCATCGGTTGGAGAAACTTCAGTAATGTTGACGGCAGATGTTTTTTTATCGTACGTCAACTGTTCATTAGGTTTCAGTATCTGCGAACCTTGAACGGGAGGGGTGACTTCAACTTTGCCACTTGTCAGGGTAGTGGTCACCAGTTCATCATCAGCGTATGCCTTTACATTGAATTGGGTTCCTAATACTTTGACTGAAAGTTGGGACGTTTCTACAATAAACGGTTTCGCTGCATCTTTCCGAACAGAAAAATAGGCTTCACCGTCAAGGTATACAAGGCGCTGCGCTTTCGAGAACTTTTCCGGGTATTTGATTGCTGTTCCTGCATTCAGCCATATTTCGGAGCTATCAGGCAATAGGAAGTGTTTTTTATCACCGTATGCAACAGATATCTCAACCCATTTATCCTTCGTGGAAGTATAGTACAGATAACTTCCTGCAATAATCAGTAGCGGAATCAGGGCTGCCGCGATGCTCATTCGTTTCTGATAGAAAGGTCGGGGCACCATTTTCTTATAACCTATCTTTTGGTTTACTCTGTTTAATGCAAGTTTAGTGTCCGGGTCTGTTTTTGCCTCCAATTGATCCCAATATTCCAATGAAGCTTTTTCTTTTTCTTCAGTGTCTTTATCTTTAATGATCCATTTCTGAACCTTCTCTTCCGTTTCGGGAGAGAAGCGGCCGGATAAATATGTTCCGATGATTCTGACAATATTATTTTTCTCCATTCTGTTGCATTTACTATATATACAGTCAACGGATGAAAAACTCAGTAAGTAAATGAATCTTTTTTCTATTTTTTCTTTTTAGAAATAGGGGGCTACCTGAATAAGCGAGAAAAAGAACAGAACTATCTGCTTCGTACCAGGCTTGTATCTTCTTCGTACCCTCCTCGTACCAACTTCGCTATTTTGTTCCTCGTATAGGAGCGAAGGAAATGCGAACCGGGTATAAGGAGGAAGAACTTTTGACCAAAAGGTAATATTGTATGTTGTTTGTCTCTTTTCTGTTATGAATTTATTCACCACAGATTCATTACCATACCATTATGCCAGTAATAAGAAGAAGTATGAAATAGTTTTCCGTATCTCTTTCAGAGCGAGGCTTAACTGACTTTCCACATTTCTCTTGGTAGTATTCAGTCGTACGGCTATCTCTTCATTGCTTAGGCCCTCGTTGCGACTTAGCATGTATATCTTTCTCCGTTGTTCCGGCATTTTTTCTACCGTGTCGTCTATTAGTAATCCGAGTTCTTTGGCTATCAGATCTTCTTCCGAAGTAGAACTACATTCCTGATGCTGGACACTACTCAGATAAGTATCTTCTACATATTTGTGCTTCAGAAAGTTGATGGCAGAATTTCTGGCAATTGTATGCAGGTAAGAATCAAATGATCTGGAGATATCGATAGAGTGGCGGTTCATCCAGAGGTTTACAAATAAATCCTCTGTCAGTTCTTCAGCATCCGGACTCGACTTGATATAGCCCTGGATAAAGGCTTTTGTTTTACCGTAATAAGTGATAAAAACCTCCTCGAAGGCCTCATGACTATCTTGTCGTAAAGCCTCTAAGGTTTTTATATCAATCTTATTGCTCATTTATGGTCCGGTTTTGTTTTTTGACGGGAGCAAAAGAAGTGATTATTTGTTTGATGAAGCTATTCTTTTGGATTAATTAACCTTGTCTATTTTATTTTCTATTCTTAGTTTTTATTTCCGACACTTCTGCAATGTTTCCGTATCGCTTTTATTTCAGATACTTCTTCAGCGGGCAGTCCGTAACTTTTAACCCTTCGGCTATACTTTGGGCATTCATTCGCGCACCCTTCAAAGATGTATGTGTATGATCTGTATTATAGAAAACAGCTGATTTCTTGGGCCCCATCTTTTGGAGTTTATCTGCGGATATTTTATTCAGATCAATAAAGCAGGCTCCGGTTGCTTCTGCCGCTTCACGTGTCCATTTACCGTAACTCTTGCTATTGCGTTCTATTTGTCCGTCTTTCCACTTATTGCGGGGCGTGTGACTCAATACAATCGGGATTGCTCCTTTTTCTTGTGCATCCCTGATGAACTTGCGGAGATACCAGCCAAAAGTATAGACTACCTGGTATTTTCCGGTCTTTTCCATCAGAAAGACTTTGCTTTCATCTCCCGAACCGTGTAATTCACCACGGGCTTTTCCGATATTGATATCTCCTCCGTCATTATGTCCGAACTGGATGAGTACGAAATCTCCCGGTTTAAGTGCATCATACACTTTGTCCCAGCGTCCTTCGTCTAAGAAAGTGCGGGCACTGCGTCCGGCCATGGCACAATTTTCTACAGATACCTTCTTTGAATTAAATATCTCAGTTATTACACTTCCCCATCCCCACATACCGTCTTTATCATCATCTTTATTCTTTACCGTACTGTCACCGATAGTGAATACCACCGGGCATCCTTCTTTCCGGCTGGAACCGGTAATTGTATCCTGCTCAACCGGTTTCAAATAGTTGGCCAGTTCTAACCTTTCATAGTTTCGGATACCTTCAGTTGCAGATTCTGCGTTCACTTTTGCCCCGAAGGCACTGGTGTGGATGCGGTCTAAGTAGAACATATATTTCACTTTTTCCTTGCCGAATTTCTCAAATTTGGATGCGGTGATATCATTCAGGTCTATAAAAGGTACTTCTTGTTCTTCGGCTATTTGTTTGGCCCACAGGCCGAAAGTTTGGTTGACGCGTGTGATAATTGTACTGTCTTTATCTTCCCAAGCATTGCGGGGAGTCAGTGAGAACAGGATAGGATGGGCACCTTTCGCCTTTACATCCTGCACGAAGCGACGCATATATTCTCCATAGGAATATACAGTTTCCTTCACTCCGGTTTCCTGGATGGTGACATTCAGGCTATCTTTACCGATTCCCGGTATGGAAGCGCGTGCGCGCCCGCTGTCATAAGGGCCATTGTCATTATGTCCCAGTTCGATGATCACCCAATCGCCAGCTTGGACCCCTTTTATAACATCTGGCCAGAAACGGTTGTAGAACGTACGGCTACTTGTTCCTCCTAATGCATGGTTTTCTACGGTAATCTGGTCTGAATCGAAATAATCACCGGCATAATATCCCCAGCCCCATTGACCGTTGTTCCCATTTCCCAAGGTTCCGGTACGCATGGTAGAGTTACCCACCAAAAACAGAATGGGATTATTTCCTTTCCGGCTTGAACCGGCTACAGGTCTTGCTGTACGGGCCTTATTCAAACTGTCCAGTGTATTGTCAATCACCTGGTTGACATCCTTCATCGGTGCAGATACCTTATTCTGAGCCTGTGCCGAGAAAACAAATGCGAATGTCATTCCTAAAATCAGATAGCTGTAAAATGTGTGTTTATTCATCTTTCTATAACCTTAATTCTTTGTTGGTGCAAAAATAGGTGAAATTTGAATCTCTGTGAATGGAATATCATTCAGAATTGCTGTCTTTTTGTGCAATTGAGTGGGATTTCTTTAAAATTCAAACATTAAAGCTTTTTACGATGTTATATTAATAAACTTCAATCTACATGCTTACTACGTTCTTAAATGCATTAGCCACTATAATCAGTGTGACAAGTCTTCTCATTGTCACTTATGGGGCATTAATTGGGATAATTTCTTTTCTGGTCAATGAGTTTAAAAGATTCACGGGCAAGTACTCAACTACCAATATCCGGAAGTTACGGGCTACTTTCGGAACTTATTTGCTACTTGGACTTGAATTTCTTATCGCATCAGATATCTTAAAAACCGTACTGGAACCAACTTTGAATGAACTGGCAATTTTAGGTGGTATAGTTGTTCTGAGAACTATCTTATCCGTCTTTCTAAACAGAGAAATCAAAGATTTGGAGGCTGAAGGTGAAAAAGAGCAATGATTCTTGGGAAGTAAAAAGCATTATTAGATCTCTTCTTTAACATATTATTTGAATTATGTTAATCGTTAACATAATGAATCTAAATAGTTAACAACCTCCTTTATTCTATTAAACCATGTTATAAATACCCCTGTCTGGACCTGAAAATTTGGAGATATCCTCAAAGTCCGTATCTTTGCAATGTGTTTTTCATAGTATTAGATTTAAGGTTAACAAAAGATTGGCTGTCTGGGATAGATAGCCTTTTTTTATGTTGATATGTTTACTTTATCCTGTCTCTATACAATTTTCCATCGTAATCCTTATATTTAATGTTGCTGTAGATGCAGACCAACATATTGCTATATTCCAAAATCGTGGTATTGGATTCTTGAGATAAATTTGTAGCTAAGATGCCACTACCTAGTATTCCCGGATTACAGATAATCGTATCTTTCCTTATTGAATTCATTATTAGCTCAACGCAAGTATATTCTTTAATATCTTCTTCTTTGAGTCTGTTTATGATATATTGGTTGATGTGCATTTTGTCATCTTCAGTCATAAAACCATACCATAACAAGCACTTTATGAAACTGGGCTATTTCTTTTAAAGAAAGTTTTTCTTGCAAATCGGGACATCGTTTCATTAATGACTGGTAACGTTGTTCGGGACTATCGCAATAGAAACCTAATAAGCGTTGGTATATCTCGGCAAACATGGTTTAAGCTAAGAAGATAAACTTCACATTCGGTAGTAGCCTGTATATTGACCGTAGAAGTTGCCTGTTTTATAAAAGAAGGATAGTCACAGACGAAATCGTTTACGAAGCTATAACCAACAATCCTTCATTGGCGTCTGCATCTATATGTGATAAGCGGAACATGCCGGACATGATGAAACCTATCTGATTTGTTTTTTCATTTTGCTGTACCAGATATTCATTCTTCTTGAATTTAGTAAGTACCCCTTCTTCCAGAAATAATTTTTCGAGCCTGGAAATATTGGGGTGACTGTCTTTTATATTAAATTTGTCCATAGCTATTGTATTAGTACATATGACAAAGGTACAAAGATTGCAGAAAAAATCATCTATTAATCGAAAAGTGCTGAAATATGGAGGATTAATATGTTTTTAATTCAATATTAATTCTGTTTCGGCTTACTTTTTAATGCTACCCCGTTTACTTTGCAAACAGGAAAACAAATATGTCTAATACCTAATTAATAGTATTCTTAAATGAAACGAAATGCAATTTTATTAAGCTTGTTGACGGCTTTGTTCTTGCTACCGGGAAAGGCAGTGGGGCAGACCACATTGAGCGATGGTAAATTGGTGTATAATTTCCCGTTTGCACCAAGTGAGGGTCTTGTAAATAGGACAGAAAAGGAGTATAGGAAAGAAGTTTGCCTGAATGGTTACTGGGACTTCCAACCTGTGGCTTTGCCGGGTAGTTACGTGCAAGGTAAGGGGATAGCACCGGAACTGCCGTTACCTAAAGAAGGGGCTTGGAGCAAAACTCGCATAAAAATACCTTCTCCCTGGAATATTAATTCTTTTGCCAACCGAGATGTGGAAGGTCCCGATCATCGCAATTACCCGTCTTATCCGAAAGAATGGGAGCAAGTGAAAATGGCATGGATGAAGAAAATGATAACGATTCCTGCTGACTGGGATGGTCAACAGATAAAACTTTATTTTGAGGCTGTATCCGGATATACTGAAATCTATATTAATAAGGAGAAGGTGGGAGAGAATTTTGATATTTTCCTTCCGTTCAGTGTAGATATTACGGATAAAGTGAATGCAGGTGAGACAGCTGAAGTATGGGTGGGAGTTCGCAGCCAGTCTTTGTTTGAAAACAATTCTACGATTGGTCGCCGCATTGTTCCTGCAGGTTCTATGTGGGGATATCATATTGCCGGTATCTGGCAGGATGTATATTTGCTGGCATTGCCCAAAGTGCATGTGGAAGATGTATATGTGAAACCGTTGGTTTCAAAGAATATGCTTGAACTGGAAGTGACTGTGCAGAATAATACGGAAAAGAAAGCTGACTTACAGATTCAAGGTAAAGTCAATGAGTGGGTGAATCTGGCAGGAACAGATATAAACTCGGCTCCTGTACCAGCATGGGAACTTGGTCAGGAAGCTTTGAAAGTAGCTCCTGTAAAGGTGGCTATTCCCGCTAATGCTTCGAGCAAAGTTGTATTGCAGGTTCCGGTATCCGGTGAGTTGAATTTCTGGACTCCTGAACAGCCGAATCTTTATGCCGTATTGCTTTCATTGCAGGCTAAGAAAGAAACCCTTGATATGAAATATGAGCGTTTCGGATGGCGTGAATGGACATTGCAAGGTACTACACAGTATTTGAACGGTAAGCCTTATCAGTTAAGAGGTGATTCTTGGCACTTTATGGGTATTCCGCAAATGACGCGCAGATATGCGTGGGCATGGTTCACTGCTATTAAGGGAATGAATGCCAATGCAGTCCGTCCTCATGCACAGATTTATCCTCGTTTCTATATGGATGTAGCTGATGAAATGGGTATCTGCGTATTGAATGAAACAGCTAACTGGGCGAGTGATGGGGGGCCGAAACTGGATTCCGAGCTCTTTTGGGAGGCATCTAAAGAGCATCTGAAACGTTTTGTACTCAGAGACCGTAATCATGCCTCTGTCTTTGGTTGGAGTATCAGTAATGAAAATAAACCAGTGATTTTGCATGTTTACAACAGACCGGAATTGATGCCTCAGCAGAAGAAAGCCTGGGAAGACTGGAGGGATATTGTTCGTGCAAATGACCCGACTCGCCCGTGGATTTCTGCCGATGGAGAAGATGATGGAGATGGCATCTTGCCGGTTACAGTAGGTCACTATGGTGACATGAATTCAATGAAACATTGGGTTGGAATAGGTAAACCTTGGGGAATCGGTGAACATAGTATGGCATACTATGGTACACCCGAGCAGGTTGCTAAGTATAATGGTGAAAGAGCTTATGAATCACAGTTGGGACGTATGGAAGGATTAGCTAATGAGTGCTACCACCTCCTTGCTAACCAGCGTAATATGGGAGCTTCTTACAGTACGGTTTTCAATATGGCATGGTATGCCTTGAAACCACTGCCGTTGGGTAAAAAGGACATGACTACACAGCCGGATATAAGTAAGGACGGTGTCTTCTTCACAGAATATAAGGAAGGTGTTCCGGGGGTACAACCGGAACGTGTAGGTCCCTACTGTACTACATTCAATCCTGGATATGATCCAAGTCTGCCTTTGTATGATCCGTGGCCTATGTATGATGCTATGCGTGCAGCCAATGCACCGGGGCATCCTGGTTGGTCTGCTTATGCTGATATTGACAAGAAGCAATATGAAGCACCGACAGCTACTCCGGCAGAGAAATATAAAGAAGTGATTTTCATAGGCGGAGATGACAGTAAATTGAAAGGTATTCTGGATGCACAAGGCGTGAAATTTGCTGCAAAGATTACTGCACCTGCACGTATGATCTATATTGTAGATGGTACTTACACTTTGTCTGTTGCTGAAAAGAAGAGTATGTTAGCTAATATTGCTAAGGGTGCTGATGTATGGATTTGGGGATTAACACCTCAGACTGTGAATGTGTACAATGAGATTCTGCCTCTTCCGGTGGCTCTGGATAACCTTAAACGTTCTTCTTTCCTGCCAGTTCAGAAATCATGGATACGTGGCTTGAACAATTCAGATTTCTATTTCTGTGAACTTCAAAGAGCTGATGCTTCAGAGTACTCGTTGACAGGCGCTTTAGTGGAAGAAGGAGAGGTATTGCTGAATGCTTGTAAAACTGATTGGAGAGCTTGGAATAAACGTCCGGAGGAACTTAAAACAGCTAGTACGGTACGGAGTGAGTACGAGTGTACAGCAGCTACTCCTGTATTTGTGAAATATCGGAAAGATGCTTCCTGCTTCTATATCAGTACTTTGAAAGAGTTTACAAACTCAGAAAAAGGTTATAATACGTTAGGGGTAATTCTGAAGAATGCCGGTATTGACTGTAATGAGATTGAGGTGAAATCAAATGAAGTTTTCTTCTTGCGTGATAATCAGCTAATATTCCCAGTTGCTACAAAGGACAAGTTAGTGAAAAAGGCAGATGGATGGGCTTTGGATATTTATGTGTTCAGTCCGCGTCCTTTGGATGATTTGCTGATTGAACCGAATATGCCGAAACTTACGTTAGTGGTGAAAGCTAAAGAATGCCAGCTTGCCATTAATGATAAAGCATACACTGCTGCTGCACAAAACAGACACGAGGCTACTTATAAAGAATTGCCTTTGTTGCAAGGTTGGAATAAGATAAGCATAAAGATAGGAGAAAGAGATAAAAATGAATTCAGTGGTAACTTTAGGTGTGATAACAGAAATGAATTCCTTTCTTCTCTGAAAGTAATGTTTATCAATCCCGAAGCAAAATAAAAAATAGGTTTATCTCGCCTCTAAGGTATCTGGGCTGTACTTGATTTGTACGGCTCAGATACGGCTTTGATACGGACCGGGTCTGTTATTTGAGGTGAACTGAAAAAGGTAAATGGATTAAGGGAAAAAAACAAAGTTTTTGAATAGGTGTTTTTCAATAGGTTCAGTTATACACTCTGGTATTATGCAAATAATTAGCATAATACCGGAGTGATTATAACTGAAATTACTTTTGTATAGAGAATAGAATCGTTTTTGATGATTTTGTCGAATACTGGTTACTTTTTATTAATCTTATTACTAATTTTATCTTTTTTTTATACCTTTGTCATGTCTTCTTGAACTAGAAATATGAAAAACTGTTGCAGATATATATTGCTTGTACTCTTCCTGTTCACAGGGGCTGATTTATTTGCCTCTGTATATAACGGGGGACTCTATTTTAAGTCTCATTCCGCTCCCAGTGTTGATAGGACTTCTCTTACTCTGAATGATGACAAACCTTTCGACGTTAGTAATGAGTTTACCATTTCTTTTCAGATGTGGGTACGAAACAATGAACCCGACTTTGGATCAATATTGCATTTATATACGAATACGAACCAATTAGTGCGTTTTTCATTTGTTGCGGGAGGGCGTAGACATTATCCGGCATTGGTATTTAATGAAGGAATGGTCACTGTTGATAGTCCCATTGAACGAGAGAAATGGATACCTGTTTCCCTGCGAATGGATATGAATAATAATTCCATCGCTGTGAATTACAATGGAAAGGATACGACTATAATGGTACCTTTAAGTGGTTCAACATATGTAAGAGCATTGTTTGGACATGCTCCTGAATATCTGGCAGACGTAGCACCTGTGAATATAAAGGATGTAAAAGTGTCGCAGGACGGTGAACAAACTTGTGAATGGAAACTTTGGAAACACAATAATAACATTTGTTTTGATGAAATGAAGGGAGCGATAGCACGTGCTGAGTCTCCTTATTGGCTGATTGATGATCATATAGAGTGGAAACAAATTTATAAGGGTAATATATCAGGAAGATTGGATGTTGCCTTTAATGCATTGGATGCTTCATTTTATTTGGTAAAACCGGAAATGGTGGAAGTACTGGATGAAAATGGAGATATAGTAGATGAAATAAAAGTACAGGGAGGATATCCTGCCATGGAATTTACGGATCATTTGATGTATGACACATTGAGTAATAGATTGTTATCTTATTCATTATCCCAAAAGTGTGTGTCTTTTTTCTCTTTTGATACAAAAAGGTGGAGTCTTGCGGAGCGTCATATAGAAGAACCGAATTATTATAATCATGCTCGTACTTTTAATTCTGCCGATTCATCATTCTATTTTTTTGGAGGGTATGGTTTTTACAGATATCAGAATGATCTGTTTCGTATGGATCTTACTACGGGTGAATTGGAGAAGATTGACTATGAACCTTTACTGAATCCTCGTTATTCGTCGGCCATAACAGTGGTGGGGGATGAGCTTTATATTTTGGGCGGTAGAGGAAATAAATATGGTAAGCAAGAATTAGTTTCTCATTTCTATACGGAACTTTGTGCTATTGATTTGAAAAAGAAAAAGTCGCGTGTGGTATGGAGGAGGCAACAGACAGATGCCTATATGCTAATGGCTTCATCTATGTATTTCGAACCCTCGGATAGTTCTTTTTATGCAGTTGCACTGAAAGATGGTGGAGTTCTATGGAAAGTTTCTATGAAAGATACGGTTTGGACAGAAGTTTCTAAACCAATTCATAATGATGTAGTTCATCAGGATTGTGATTTTAGTTTTTATTCTTCGCCTTCTCATCAGAAACTTTTTTTGGTAATGGATAAGATATTGACAGATCGTACGCACGATGTGTCTATCTATTCTATCAATACTCCGTTGATGAGTGAATCTGATATTATGCAGGTTGAAGAAGAAGTTGTAGCCGATTCTTTTGCATGGTATTGGATTGTTGTGGGGATATTGGCATTGTTGGGGCTTGGATATGTTATATATTTCTGGTTATCCCGGAATAAGGCGGTAAAATCTCTGTCAGAAAATGTTTCGACTGTTATGGGAGATATGCCGGAGGGGAGTAAGAAACAGGAAAATAGAGGAACTGAATTAGAGGGTGAAAATATACTTGTGGCTAAGCCCATTGAAAACTATTTCGATCGTAGTCGTTCGGCAATATCTTTGCTAGGAACATTTAATGTGAGAGATAAGGAAGGAAATGATATTACTTCTAATTTTACTCCTCGTCTGAAAAGTCTCTTGGTCTTATTGATTCTTTATACGGAAAAGAACGAGAAAGGTATTTTGACGCGGAAGATGACAGAAATGCTCTGGTCGGATAAAGATGAGATTGCTGCCAGAAATAATCGGAATGTAACATTACGTAAACTGCGTGTATTACTGGAAGAAGTGGGAGATGTAGAAGTGATAAGTGATGGTGGATTCTTAAAAATACGTTGGAATGAAAATGTATTTTGCGATTATTGTACTGCGCTTCATTGTATGGACCTATTACAGAAAAACGGAGCTCAGAAAGATGAAGTACTTTTGAATCAGATATTGGAATTGTTGCTATATGGTCCGCTACTCTCCAATACGATTGTTGACTGGTTGGATGAATTTAAGGATGCTTATTCAAGCCTTTCTATTGATTTGCTTAGAAATCTTCTGGATATTGAATATCGGAAAAGTGATCGTGAAATGGTGCTTCGTATTACTGATATTATGTTCCTGCATGATCCTTTAAATGAGGAAGCTTTGGCGGCTAAGTGCTCAGTCTTGTTTTTGGAAGGGAAAAAGGGCATTGCTAAAAGTGTTTATGACCGTTTCTGCAAAGAGTACCGTGAATCGCTTGGGGAAGATTATAAGATACCACTTTCCAAATTATGCGAATAACTCAATCTATTTATAATTAAGCGTTTAATTGAAAGAATTAAGCGCTTTTTTAATGCCTAATTAAGTCTGTTTTTTATGCTTTATTAATCTGTTCAGTGTACTTTTGTGGCAAGAGTTATCTATCAAAAATTCTAGTAATTTATGAAAAAACTTTATGCTACATTCCTGATTATTGCATGCACATTGGTATCATTGCCTTGCAATGCACAGGCTGAATGGAAAAACGACTTTTCCAAGCAGGGAGAAATACTAAAAACGGTAGGAAGAGGAAACTGTGCTGTTACCGATGGGGTGTTCCGTTCGGTAGATGCTTACTCTTGTTTTGGAAACCCTGAGTGGAAAAACTATACGATGTCTTTTAAGGCTCGTGCACCTAAAGATGCCGAACAGGTACAAATATGGGCAGGTTTCCGCGCTTATAACCGCTTCGACCGATATGTACTGGGACTTAAAGGTGGATTGCAGGATGACATCTATCTGATGCGTCTGGGATATATGGGAACAGATGAGTTTCTGGGGGTACGTCCGCTTGGGTTTCATCCAGTACCGGGAGAATGGTATAATATAAAGGTGGAAGTATGTGGAAGCCGTATCCGTGTTTTCTTAAATAATGAGAAAGAACCTCGTATAGATGTGACGGATAAAAATGGTAATCTGGCTCCTTCAGGTCAGGTAACTTTAGGCGGCGGCTGGATAGAAACGGAATTTGATGATCTTGTTGTTACTCCTATGAAAGAGGATGCCTTGAAAGATGTAAAGGTGGTAGAGTATCGTAAAATAATAACTCCTCAGGAGAAAGAGAATAAGCGTCAACAGGAGCGTGCCAATTATAGGACTGTTAAGGTAAATGAGCTAGTGGATAGCCGAACGGATGTATCTTTGGATGGCACTTGGCTTTTTATGCCCGAATATCAATTGAATGATAAGGATAAAGCGATTTCTGTAGCTACGGATGATAAGAACTGGCATGTGATGTCTGTTCCAAATTTTTGGAATCCTATCCGTATCTGGTTACATGGAGAGACAATGCCTTCGCCCACAGGACCTCAACCCAAAGGTGTCTCGGATACTTATTATCAGCAGGAAACCGTGCGTTGTGAAGGATATACATTCGATTATAGAAAAACTAAAGCAGCTTGGTACAGACAATGGGTAGAATTGCCTGCAAATGTTGAGGGTAAAAATATGACGTTGACTTTTGATGCTGTTTCAAAGGTTGCGGAAATTTATATTAATGGAGAGCTTGCCGGTTCACATATCGGTATGTTTGGTGAAATACAGGTTGATGGAAGTAAACTGTTGAAGTCCGGTAAAAATCTGGTTGTGGTGAAAGTGGTCAGTAAAACAGATGGCAGTGCTTCTGAATCTGGTAGTGCTGCAATTGATTTCTTCTATTCTTCTGTTCGTGAGAGTGAAAAGGAAGATGGGAAAGTATCAGCGAAGAGTAATCTTTTGAAAGATATAGCCCATGGTTTTTATGGTGACGAGCCTGCCGGTATTTGGCAACCGGTGAAACTGACGATAACCAGCCCGTTGAAAGTGGAAAATGTATTTATTAAACCGAGTTTGGACGGAGCTACGTTTGATTTGACAGTGAAAAATCATGGTACTAAAAAGAATCAATTTAATCTCTATACTGATATTGTAGATAAAGAAACTGGCTCGGTACTTTATAGTAAGCTTTCTCTGCAAAAACTGGTGTTGAATGCTGACGAAGAAAAGATGTTCACTTATAACATAAATGGGTTGAAACCCCGTCTTTGGACTCCTCAGCATCCTAATTTGTATGATTTTCGTTTCCGTTTGGTTGCTGCAAAAGGTCACGAATTGGATTGCCTGACGGAGACTTCCGGTTTCCGCACTTTTGAAGTGAAAGAAGGTTTGTTTTTTCTGAACGGAAATCGTTATTGGTTGCGTGGTGGTAATCATATTCCGTTTGCTCTTGCCCCGAATGACTTGAACCTGGCTAATACTTTCATGCAATTGATGAAGGCTGGTAACATAGATGTCACTCGTACCCATACTACTCCGTGGAATAAACTCTGGATGGGAGCAGCTGATAAGAATGGTATCGGTGTTAGTTTTGAAGGCACCTGGCCTTGGTTGATGATACACTCTACTCCCTTGCCTGATGCAAAACTGATAGAGATGTGGAAAGAAGAATTTCTTAGTTTGCTGAAAAAATATCGTAATCATCCTTCACTACTCTTCTGGACTGTGAATAATGAGATGAAGTTCTACGACAATGACAATGATTTGGAACGTGCCAAAGAAAAGTACCGTGTGATTTCGGATGTAGTGAAAGAAATGCGTCGCATTGATCCTACACGTCCTATTTGTTTTGATTCTAACTATCAGGCAAAAGGTAAGAAAGAAAAGTATGGTGCGGACTTTATGAATACTATAGATGATGGTGACATTGATGATATGCACGCTTACTATAACTGGTATGATTATTCACTTTTCCGTTTTTTCAACGGAGAATTTCAGAAAAGGTTTAAGATGGTTGATCGTCCGCTTATCAGTCAGGAAATGTCAACCGGATATCCGAATAATGAAACCGGACATCCTACGCGTTCTTATCAATTGATTCATCAGAATCCACAATCACTGATTGGATATGAATGTTATGATTTCTCTAATCCACAATCATTCCTTAATGTACAGGCATTTATTACCGGGGAATTAGCTGAGGCGCTTCGCCGTTCCAATGACCAGGCCTCAGGTATCATGCATTTTGCATTGTTGACATGGTTCCGGCAAGTATACGATTATCAAAAGATAGAGCCGTATCCTACATATTATGCATTGAAACGTGCTTTGCAATCAATATTGGTCAGTGCAGAATTGTGGGGACGCAATCTTTATGGTGGTGAGAAATTGCCGACACGTATTTATGTCGTAAACGATCGTGAGGATGGTACAGATCTGAAATCCACTTTATTGAGATGGGAGATACAGGATGAAACAGGAAAGAAATTAGTTTGGGGGGATGAAGAGCTTCCGGCTGTGAAGCATTATGGGCGATGCTATATTGAACCTAATATTCAGTTACCCGCTAAGTTGCCTTCAAATAAGGTAAATGCAAAGCTGGTTTTGAAGTTGACAGAAAATGGCCTGCCGGTTTCTGAAAATGAATATAATCTGTTATTAGCTGACAAAAAATGGAATATCGGTCAGGTAGCGGGAAACAAGAAGATTGTATTATTGGATAACGATGGTACAAAAGCAGTTTTTGATTTCTTGAGGATTAATTACCAGACTGTATCATCTGTAAGAGAAGCTGTTAATTCTAAACAAAAGGCTGATCTTTGTGTCATTTCCGGTTTGACGAACTGTACGAATGAAGAAAAAGAACTTCTTCGTGGCTATCAGGCAAAAGGCGGTAAGCTTCTTTTGTTGAATAGTAAAGAAGCTGCCAAGATCATTTATCCCGAACATATTACCGGCTGGACAATGCCGACGGAAGGCGATATAGTTAATATGGAGCGCAATGATGCCCCCGTATTTGATGGCATTGGTGTGTTAGAGTTACGCTATTTTAATAATAACAAACGTGAGATTCCTACCGCTTGTAATGCTACTCTTCATGTGAATCGTAATGAAAATCTGACTGAGTTGGCTGGTCAGATGAAAATCCATGCTTACATTGATGGTGGTACTCCGGAAGATCGGATAAATCGGATTAATTCAATGAGAGGTTTTACACTGATTCAGATTAAAGATGGAAGAGGAATTGCTACTGTTTCAACCATGTGTACCGAAAAAGCAGAGACGGATCCGATTGCTGGGAAACTGCTTGTTAATATGATTAATGATCTTATGAGATAATTAATAGGAAAAAACGGTTAATATGGAAATTAACTGTTTTTTAATACTCAATTAAGAGTGATTTCCGCTTTTAATTAATCTTGTGGAAATACTTTTGCTTTTAACATTTTTGCGCAACATATGTATAATAAATAATAACCTTTTAATACCAATACTTATGAGCCCATAAAGAGATACGTTTGATACAGATATGAGAGAATAGAGTTTTTTATAGCCTTTATTTAATACATTATATCATGAATATTTTATTAGAAGAACAAGCAAAAATTGGCAGAATTATAAAGAAAACTATTTGGGGAATTCTGCCTCTGGTATCTCTTAGTTTTGTCATGCAGTCATGTGACGAAAATAAGTTTCCAGTAACTCCGGTTCCGGATCAATTTGAATTTATTCCACCCAATGATGTTAACATGTTATCTGCTAAAGGTGGTGATGGACAAATTTCGTTGACGTGGGATGCAGCTGTAGAAAATACCTTGAAAGCTGTTCATGTAACGAATCAGAACACCGGTGAAGAAAAAGTATTACCAGGTACAGCTAATGAAGTTACTTTCACGGGGCTGACTAATTATGAAAAGTATACTTTTTTAGTGAAAACAGAAAGTTTGCAGGAACAACTTTCTTATGGAGCCACTATCAGTGCTAAACCTTTTGTGGCAGATAATATAAAACCAGGTGTAGTGGTTAATCTGGTTGGGTATAAACTTGGAGATAATACGGCTTTTGTGGTGTGGGAAAGTCCTGAAGACAATGACATTGAAAAGTTTATTATTGCATTGGGTACTGAAACGATTACAGTGGATGCCGAGACTACTTATGGTACTATATATGGTAATTTAAGTCAGCCTTTAAAAGTTTATGCGGTAGACTACTCTGGAAACACTTCTGATGCGGCGGAGACTATGGCTAATGCGGCGGTAGTGACTATTGACGGATTTGATGATGGTGACACGGAAACTGTTCAGATTCATAAAGATCCTATAATCTCGGCTGTTGATGGATATGTCATTACATATTTCGGTCAAGAATACAGGAGCGAAGTATCGCCACTTCCCGAGGTTTACTCACAAACTATGCCGGTAGATAATGACCAACCGCTGTGGTTGGATGGTGACAAAACACAGGGATCATGGCTTGAGCCTGTAAAAGTGACACTTCTGTCTGGTGGTAAAGAGATTTCTACTTATGAATATCTCACTTATAATAATATTCCTGGAACAGTGATGTTGACTCATGCTACGGAGCTTTATGATGAAGGAGTCACAGTGAAGCGTAATAATGATGGGAAGAGTTTCAATAGTAACCTTGGAAATTTTGAGAATAAAGGTACACCTATTTATGGAGTATACGATATTAATGTACTTGAGGATGGTGAGTATGAGGCGTATATTTACTTTGCCAATGAGAAAGGTAAGACTTTCACTATTACTATTGATGATGAAACTTCTGTGGAAGGTCAGACCGGACCAGAAAATTCTGCTAATTGGGATACTTATATTCCGGCACCCGCTGTCATTGTTGCCCTTACGCAAGGAACACATAAGTTGAGAGTAGACTTTCCGGCAGGTGGTTGTAATTTTAAGAAGATTGTTTTTAAGAAAATAGATAAATAAACTATGAAAACACTATCGCATACTACAGGAAAATTAATGCGGCTTACGTGGATAGGCATGTTGCTGCTTATTACTGGTATTGCCCAAGCACAGGTGAAGACTATCCAGGGTTTGGTGTTAGATGAGACCGATCAGCCTTTGACAGGTGCAACTGTATATACTTCGGATAAGAAATCTTCTGCCATAACAGATCTTGATGGCTTATTCAAGTTGACTAATGTGAATGTGGGGGATACCTTGGTTGTCTCTTACGTAAGTTACCAAACTTTCAAACAGGTAATAAAGAGTAGTGATAATTTCTTTAGAGTTGCTCTTGCACCGGATGAAAGAATGTTGGATGAAGTTGTAATTGTTGGATACGGACAACAGAAAAAAGCATCAGTTGTAGGTGCTATTGCACAAGTTTCCACAAAGGAACTTACGCAAAGTCCGGTATCAAATGTTTCGAATGCACTTGCGGGAAGACTGCCAGGCATGATTACAGTACAGCGCTCCGGTGAGCCGGGTAGTGATATGGCTAATATGTATATCCGTGGTATCAGTACTTTTGGTTCTAACCAAAGTCCACTGATTTTGGTGGATGGTGTGGATCGTGATATTCGTATGATGGATGTTTCAGAGATTGAATCAATCAGTATTTTGAAAGATGCTTCAGCTACAGCTGTGTATGGTGTACGTGGTGCTAATGGTGTGGTACTTGTAACTACCAAACGTGGTAAAGTGGGTAAAGCTACTGTTACATTCTCAGCCGATGCAGGTATACAGTCTCCGACTTCTATGCCGGAAATGGTAGATTCCTATAACATGGCAGTATTGGTCAACGAAGCTTTAGTCAATGATGGTATGTCTCCTAAATATACACAGGAACAAATTAATGCTTTTAGGTACGGTACCAATGAATTTTTGTATCCGAATGTGGATTGGGCAGAAGAGTGTCTGAAAAAATCGGCTTTAATGCAACAATATAATGTGAATATTACGGGCGGTTCGGAGAAAGTGAAATATTTCGTTGGTGCTAATATCCTGATGCAGGGTGGTTTATTTAAACATGGCAATTATAATGAAAATTATAGTACAAATGTGAAATATACCAAATATAATTTCAGAAGTAACCTCGATTTCCAGTTGAGCAGTATTTTTTCTGCAAAGCTGAACTTGGCTGGTGTGATAGGTGACAAACACCGTCCATCTCCCGGTGGTGATGTGAATACTATTTTTGACCGTATCAAGATTGCCAATCCTGACATTTCTCCTATTCGTAATCCAGATGGTTCGTGGGGAGTTTTTGAGACGACAAGTCTTAATGCGCTGGCTTATCTGACAGACACCGGATATGCTGATGAAAAGGAAACGGCGGTTCAGGCTACAGTAGGTATGAAAGCTGACCTATCTAAGTTGGTGAAGGGACTTTCTGTCAATGTTGATTTCTCATTCGATTTTAACAATGTATATGTCAAGAAGTATGGAAAAACAAGTGATATGTTCCTGTTTAATTCGGATGGTTCTTATACGCATAAGGCCTTTGCTAGTGCATTAGGCTTTGGAGATGAATTAAGTGTGTATAATAGTCAATATGTATTTGAGCCTTCTATCAATTATAATAATACGTTTGGTGATCATGAAGTTAGTGGTCTTGTATTGTTTAATGCTCAGGAATATGTGAAGAAAGGTGATGCATTGACACGTTTACCTTATCGTCGTTTAGGGCTTGTGGGACGTGCCACCTATAGCTATAAGAATAAATATTTGGGTGAAGTAAATATCGGATATAATGGTTCTGAGAACTTTGCTCCTGGACATCGTTTTGGCTTCTTCCCTGCTTTCTCTTTGGGTTGGGTAGTGTCTGAAGAGAGTTTCTTTAACACTAGTGTAGTGGATTATCTGAAGTTGAGAGCTTCTTACGGTCTTGTTGGTAACGACCAGATTGGTGGAGACCGTTTTCTTTATTTGAGTCTTTGGCAGAGTGCTGATGATGGTCAGTTTGGTTATCCTAATCCGACAGGCGGAGGCGGTGGTGTTAATGAAAAACGTACCGGTAACGAAAGTTTGACATGGGAAAAAGCTAAGAAGTTTAATTTTGGTGTTGATACTCGTTTGTTCCGAAGCCAGTTAGAGTTGACTGCTGATGTATTTTATGAAAGAAGATCAAACATCCTCACTAATGTAGATATCGTTCCGGGTACTTATGGTGGCCCAGCTATTCAGGCTAATGCCGGAATTGTAGAAAACAAAGGTCTTGAGTTTGATGCAACATGGCGTGGTAGAATTGGAAAGGATATAGAGTATTTTGTTGGAGGTAACTATTCTTTTGCCCGTAACAAGATTATTGAAAAACCTGAATCTCCACAGGCATATGACTATTTGTATGCTACCGGACGTCGTGTAGGACAACCTTTCGGATATGTAGCTTTAGGATTGTTCCAGTCTGAAGAAGAAATATTGGAGAGTCCGTCACAATTTGGAGTTCCCCTTTATCCTGGTGATATCAAATATATGGATGTTAACGGTGATGGAGTTATTGACACTAATGACCGCTATCCGATTGGTTTTACGGATGTTCCAGAAATGTTCTACAGTTTCAAGTTTGGCTTTAATTATAAACGTTTTGATTTCAGCTGTCTGTTCCAGGGCGCTGCCAATGTAACTTATAATTTCCAGACTTCGACAAATATTCCGTTTAACAACGAAAGAAGTACGCCTATTGTTCAATGGCTAGACCGCTGGACACCGGAGAATCGTGATGCAAGTTTGCCGAGAATCTCTTATTCCAGACCGGGTAACAATAACTATCAGACTAATACTTTTTGGCAAAATAACGGTAATTACTTGCGTCTGAAAAATCTAGAGGTCGGTTATCGTCTTCCTGAAAATTGGGTGAGTGTCATAGGAGCAGAAAATGCTCGTTTCTATGTCAACGGAACTAACCTGCTTACTTGGGATCATGTTCCGGTGTATGACCCTGAAAATACGAATGCCAGATATCCTCTGATGCGAGTTATTAATTTTGGAGTTAAAGTAACATTTTAAAAATGGAATCGAAATGAAAAAGATAAATTATCTACTGTTAATCCTTATATCGCCACTTTTGTGGGCGTGCGAAGGATATCTGGATAAGCCGGATAGCGATGATATCACCGTAGAGAAGGCTTTTGAAAGTGTGCGGTCGGCACGAAAGGTTCTGAATAACCTCTATTCTGAGGTACGAGGAGCTGCTTATAATATCAGTACGCGCAATATACCTTATGCTATGGCATGTGATGACGGTATTGCTGGTTATAACTTGTGGACCCAGAAATTCCAAAGTGGTTCTTGGACAGCGGATGATAACAGAGGTGCAGGAGATGATGCAGAGACAGATCCTCCTACTGTAAGCTTTTGGAATAACACTTACAAGAGAATCAGAAAAGCAAACTTGTTTATGGAAAACTTGTATCGCGCTACAGGTGACGAAGCTGACAAAGCTCGAATGATGGCAGAAGCCAAGTTCTTACGTGCTTTTTTCTATTCAGAACTTATCAGACGTTTTGGAGGTGTTATTATATTAGATCATTCTGTTGATCCCAATGATTACTCTTCATTGACGAATCAACCTCGGGAAACATTTGAGAATTCTGTAGAATGGGTTTGTAATGAATTGGCTGAGGCTGCAAAAGGCCTTCCGGCTGTTTGTTCGTCGGCTGATGTCGGTCGTGCCACCGATGCGGCTTGTTATGCGGCAATCGCAAGATTGAGATTGACTGCGGCTAGTCCTCTATTTAACACAGACAGTCCTGTGTTACCGAGTTATACGACTACCCAGTATTATGGAAACTATGATAAGAACAGATGGAAACTGGCTGCTGATGCCTGTCGTTTCGTCATGGAACAGAGAAGTCAATATTATGGGTTGGATTTGAGTAATGTGGATACTGCGGAACCGGATAGTTGGGAAAACTACTATCGCCGTTTCATAAACAGATACTTCATCGTGGGGAAGGAGTCCGTTTGGATCGCTTATGAGAAAGAAAACTGGGGCGGAGTCAAGATCCCTTGGAACAATCGTCAGTCTGGCGGTTGGAACTGGGTAAATCCTAGCTACCAGCTTGCTTTAGAATTCGAAATGTATCCCAGTGGTAAGATGCCGATGGATGAAGAGAGCGGTTATGACATGCAGAATAATGCTAATGGTAAAGATAGAGATCCACGTTTTAAGGCAACTATTCAGGCTCCTAATGCCACGTATGATGCTTATGGATTTGAACCATGGGCAGGTGGAAAAGCCTCTGAATTGCAGAGTCAGCGAACAGGTATGTGTTTGCAAAAATACATAGACCCCTTGTATAATGATGTGACAGCAGAGACACGTAACGTGCGTAAGAATATCATACATATTTTCCGCTATAATGAAATTCTTCTCAACTATGCTGAAGCAATGAATGAATATACTGGACCTACATCGGATGTTTATAGTGCAATTAATGCCATACGATCCCGTGTTGGTATGCCCGATTTACCTTCTAATCTTACTCAAGACCAGATGCGTGAGAAAATTCGTCATGAACGCCGTGTTGAACTGGCATACGAGGATTTCCGTTTCTTTGATATTCGTCGTTGGAGAATAGCCGAAGATGTTTGCAATGAATATATTCAGGGGTATGATGTGACCAAAGGTAAAGATGGTGGTTTTTATACCATTGTTAATGTGGGCGACCGTATGGTATTTGAGAAAAAACACTACCTGTTTCCGCTCGCTACGGCAGAGATTCTGATGAATCCGGCACTTGAGCAGAATCCGGGATGGCCTAAATTATCAACAGCAACGAATTAATAAATTGAATGGGAATTATGAAAAAATATATCTATTTATTTTTTATGCTAATGTGCATAGTAAGTTGCGAAAAGCCTGAAGAGGGCCTGGTAGCTGAGAAAAGCGTGAATGCTGATATTGTCCGTTTCCGGATTTACCAGAATCAGAATGTCTTTTTTGATGGCACAATTGACCAGGAAGGAAATACCGTACAGGTTACTATACCGGAAGGTATAGACAAGTCTGCTATCAGACCGCAAGTTTTGGTTTCAGCAGGAGCCGTGGTGACTCCTAAATCGGGGGAACTGCAAGATTTCACTAACCCTGTGGAATATAAAGTGGTCTCTGAGAATGGAGAGAATACAAAAACGTATATGATTACAGTTAATTATTAAAGAGCAAGCGATATGAAACGATATTTTATAGCACTGTTCATTTTGCCATTGTTACTGGTTGCATGTGACGATGATAAGCTTGAAATGATGCCACCATACATTTTCTTCAATTATGATGTAGATACGTATGTGATGGATATTGATAATCCCAATTTGGCAGATTTCACCGTTAAAGGAAGTATTTCCGCTCAAGGCTCTTTCGGCTCATTCGTTATGGGAGATCAAGAGTTGGGAAAGGAAGAGTTGGGAGATAGCCTTAACAGGCCGTTTGAGTATATTGTTCCGCTTAAAGGTAAGACAGCGGATTTTGATGTACCTTTTGTGCTGACTGATAGGATGGGAAATACAGTAACTAAACCATTTCATTTCCTGGCTTCTAGACCTATTGAGTCTTATCAGGTTAGCATGGGAGCTCAGTATAATCCTTATTTAGGATTCTTCTTTTCCTTTGAAGATCAGAAAGTTTATTCTGTATCTGAAATGATGAAAATGCCTAATCCTGACGGATTCTGTTTTGGCTACAATATCAATAAGAAGCAACCCATGTTTGTTTCTCCGACAGAACTCATTAATCAGACTGTCCTATCTGATTATAAAGGAAATCGTATTGCTAGCTTTGTTGGGGTTGTTGCTGTTGATGGGCTGAATTTTACTAAAGAAGTTTTTGATAATATGAAGAACGATGCTTTGATGTGTAATCTGAACCCTATTGAATATGGTACATTTACTAATGTTGTTATAAGTGAGGGGAAAGCTTACTTATTTAAGAATGAAGATGATTCTCTTAGAGGTATTATATTTGTTCAATCTCTGGAATCAGGGGTAAGCGGACAAGTACAGTTAGCAATAAAGATGCAGAAAGTTAATTGATAGAGGTAACAGATTAGCAATTTATTGATTAAATGGTAGTGAGAGTCATTCTCGGCTTATAAATTAAGTTGAAAATGACTCTCTTTTGCTATTTCTTTGGTTATATAATCGAATGAATGTATGAAGAAAAGATGGATAATATTGTGGCTGAGTGCGATGACTTTAAATGTTACCGCTCAGAATGAACCTTATAAGAATCCTGAATTATCGCCTTCTGAGCGTGCATGGGATCTACTGAAACGTATGACCCTGGAAGAAAAAGTAAGCCAGATGAAAAACGGTTCTCCGGCTATTGAACGCCTCGGAATACCTGCATACGACTGGTGGAATGAAGCGTTGCATGGAGTGGCACGCGCCGGCAAGGCAACGGTTTTTCCACAAGCGATAGGGCTTGCCGCTACTTTCGATAATCAGGCTGTTTATGAAACTTTTGATATCGTCTCTGATGAAGCCCGTGCCAAGTATCACGACTTTCAGCGCAAAGGCGAGAGGGATGGTTACAAAGGGTTGACTTTTTGGACTCCGAATATCAACATTTATCGTGATCCGCGTTGGGGACGTGGTATGGAAACTTATGGAGAAGACCCTTATCTGACTTCGCTGATGGGGCTGGCAGTAGTAAAAGGTCTGCAAGGTGGTGGTACCGGGAAATACGATAAAGCACATGCCTGTGCAAAGCATTATGCCGTGCACAGTGGTCCGGAATGGAACAGACATAGTTTTGATGCCAAGAATATTTCCCAACGTGATTTATGGGAGACTTATCTACCCGCTTTCAAAACTTTGGTGAAGGAAGGAAAGGTGAAGGAGGTGATGTGTGCCTATAACCGTTTTGAAGGGGAACCCTGCTGTTCGAACAAACAATTACTGATTCGTATCCTGCGTGAAGATTGGGGATATGATGATATAGTCGTTTCGGACTGTGGAGCTATTGGTGACTTTTATTATCCCAATCATCATGAAACTCATCCGACAGCTGCCGCTGCTTCGGCCGATGCGGTTGTATCCGGTACGGATTTGGAGTGTGGCGGTAGTTATTCTTCTTTGAATGAGGCTGTACGGAAGGGATTGATTTCAGAAGAAAAGATAAATGAATCGGTCTTTCGCCTATTGCGTGCTCGTTTTCAGTTGGGTATGTTTGATGATGATGCACTTGTATCTTGGTCGGAGATACCTTACTCGGTTGTAGAGTCAAAAGAACATGTGGCCAAGGCTTTGGAAATGGCGCGTAAGAGTATGGTGTTACTGACTAACAAGAATCATACGCTGCCTTTAAGTAAATCTATCCGTAAGGTGGCAGTGCTGGGACCTAATGCTAACGATTCTGTGATGCTTTGGGCTAACTATAATGGTTTTCCGACAAAATCTGTCACCATTCTTGAAGGCATTAAAAGTAAACTCCCGGAAGGAACGGTGTACTATGAGAAGGGGTGTGATTATGTAAATACTCAAACTGTATTTAGCTATTTCGACTGCTGTTCCTATAATGGCAAGAAAGGCTTTAAGGCTACTTTTTGGAATAATAAAGAACTGAAAGGCGAAGCCGCAGCAACGGGGCATTTCAGCGAGCCGCTTAATTTTGGCAATGGAGGTAACACGGTGTTTATGCCAGGAGTAAAGTTGAACAACTTTTCAGCACGTTTTGAATCGGTATATACTCCGAAGGAATCAGGTGAAGTATCTTTTATTATCTCTGCTGATGACGGTTCCCGTTTGTTCATTGACGGAAAAGAAGTGTACTCAGACTGGCATGACGGACCTGCGAAAGAGCAAATGTATCGCTTGAATGCTGTGAAAGGGAAGAATTACAAAGTTGTATTGGAATATTTTCAAGCTGGTGGAGAAGCCTCATTGAAGTTTGATATAGGTATTAAGAAAGAAATTAATTATAAAGAGGTAGCGGATAAAGCAGCTGAAGCTGATGCTATCATTTTTGTAGGCGGACTTTCTCCTACATTGGAAGGTGAAGAAATGCCTGTGGATCTACCCGGTTTCAGAAAAGGTGACCGTACTAACATTGATTTACCGCATGTACAAGCGGAAATGCTGAAAGCCTTGAAAAAGACAGGTAAACCGGTTATTTTCGTATTATGCTCCGGCAGTACACTGGCGTTACCTTGGGAAGCTGAGAATCTGGACGCAATCCTGGAAGCATGGTATCCCGGTCAGCAAGGGGGAACAGCTGTGGCCGATGTCCTGTTTGGCGACTATAATCCTGCCGGACGTTTACCGCTTACCTTCTATGCTTCGAGCGATGATCTCCCCGATTTTGAGGACTATGACATGAGTAATCGTACCTATCGTTATTTCAAAGGTAAAGCCCTGTTTCCTTTCGGACATGGTTTGAGCTATACTATTTTTGATTATGGTAAGGCCAAAGTGGACAAACAAAACGTTCGTGCAGGTGAAGGAATGACTTTGACAATACCTTTGAAGAATACCGGTAAACTGGATGGCGATGAAGTGATACAAGTTTATTTACGCAATCCTGCTGATAAGGAAGGACCGATTAAGACTTTAAGAGCATTCCGTAGAGTTTCCCTTCCAGCCGGTCAGACGGAAAATATCCGGATCGAATTACCCGCTTCGACATTTGAGTGTTTTAATCCGTCTACCAACCGGATGGAAATTCTTCCCGGAAAGTATGAGTTGCTCTATGGTGGAACTTCGGATGAGAAAGCCTTGCAGAAACTTACGATTACAGTAAAGAAATAAAAATCAGAACCTACTAATATCTAACACGAATATTTATGAAAAAGTATTTTCCTTTATTTTGGGTCTTCTACCTGCTTTGCGCTTTTTCGGCTCATGCAGGAGAAGGAAGATATACTATTCCGTTGACGGGAGGTGGCTGGTCGCTGTGGCTCGATAAAGAAGCGAGCTGGCAGAATGACCGCCTTTACCTTCCTCATGAGATAACGGATTTGTCATTGTTGCCGGTAAATGTCCCCACAGGTGGTTGGCAAACCCTGAGTCATAATCCCGATGCAGTTCCTGTCGAGGTACCGGGTACGGTGGAAGAATATCTCACTGTTACTGATAATCCTCGTCCGGAGAACTTTCGGGGAGTGAGCTGGTGGTATCGTAAAATTACGATTCCGGCAGATCAGCAAAAGAAACGCTTTATAATTTACTTTGAATCTGTCCGGATGCGCGCAGAAGTTTATCTTGACGGTAAGCTTGTGGCCTATGACCTGATTGGTGAAACACCTTTCCATGTGGATATTACCGATGAAGCAAAACCCGGAAAAGAGCAGTTGTTGGCGATACGTGTCACCAATCCCGGAGGTAATTTCCACTGGCAGGATTTCGACATAATGAAATGGGGAGAATACAATATTCCTCCTTCGAGAAGCTTCACCGGAATTATCGGCAGAGTCAAGCTGGAGAGTGTGAATCCGGTTTTTATTTCTGATATCTATATGCAAAATACGCCTGAGCTGACTAAGGTGAATGCCATTCTGTCTTTCACTAATGAAACATCTTCCAGCGTGAAGCAGGATGTGGAGCTGATAGTGAATGAAAAAGGCAATCCTGATAAAGTCGTATTCCGGCAAACCTTGAAGGCTATTTCGTTCCCCGCGGGAAATCATGAAGTGACAATTCCTGTCAATGTTCCCGATGCCAAATTATGGGATCTCTCTACTCCGGAACTGTATACTTGCAATGTGTTGATAAAGAAGGGCAAGAAGACGCTCGACCAGGATAAGAAAGATTTCGGTTTCCGCTGGTTTACTGTAGACGGTGTCGGTAAGGATGCTGTTTTGCGTCTGAATGGGCGGCGCATTATGCTGAGAAGTGCGATCAGTTGGGGTTACTTTCCGGTGACGGGATTGATAGCAACAACCGAAATGGCTGAGAAGCAAGTACGTACTGCTAAGAGTCTGGGCTTGAATATGCTGAATTTTCATCGTTGCATAGGTAGTCCGGTTGTTCTTGAAAAGGCGGACGAACTGGGATTGTTATATTATGAAGAGCCGGGGTCTTTCCACTCAGCCAATCATGATCCGTTTATTCGTACCATAGTGAATGAGAAACTGAAACGAATGGTATATCGGGACCGTAGTCATCCGAGTTTGGTTATCTTTAATCTGATCAATGAATTTGGCGGGCCGTTGTCGCAAGATAAAGCGCTTGTTGCCAAGCGCATGAATGATATGCGTGAGGCACATGCCATTGATCCCAGTAGAATCATGTCATTCACATCCGGCTGGGCAGGTAGTGAAGATAAAGAAGAAGACTCCAAGGCGCACATGTTACCGTTTGATACTACTCTGTATCGGAAAGGATGGTATGATAATCACCGTGCCGGAGGTCCTGAAACCTGGGTTGAGAATTATTATAAAGGTCCTAAAGACAATATTATGTACACCAGCAACCGTACGGAAGTTTATCTGCGCGGTGAAGAGGGTGCCATATCTACTCCTCCTCGCATCCAGATGATATACGATCAAATAAAGAGCACGGGTAAAACAGGTTGGGACGGTCTGTTCTGGCAGAGCCAATATAAGGCTTTCACTGATTATTTTCAAAAGAAAGGACTTGCTCCTCACTTTGGTAGCCTCGATGCTCTGACACGTGCAATGGGTAATGTCTCTTTTGAACATCAGGGAAGACGTATCGAAGGTATGCGAATGCAGAACCTGGGCGATGCCTATATGGTGAACGGTTGGGAAGCGATGCCCTATGACAATCATTCCGGTATTGTGGATATCTATCGTAATCCTAAGGGAGATTCTTCTGTTTTGGCGTACTATAACCAGTCGCTGTATGTAGCCGTTGCTTCACGCAATCAGGTTGTTAAGCTTCCAGGCATAGCGACGGTAGACTTTTACATAGTGAATGAGGAAAACTTGAAAGGCGCTCATACGCTTGACATCAAACTGATTGCTCCCGATGGAAAAGTGGTTTATACCAGAAATGAAGAAGTAAACATTAAGGGTGGCGAGAACTTTGGCCAGCTTTTACTGGAGAATGTAGAGATTCCTATCAATGGAATGGCAGGTACTTATCGCGTAGAAGCCGGCCTGAAAGCAGGCGGTCAGGAGATCTTTGCTTTGGGAAATGACGAGGTGGTTGCTGTAAGCTGGCAGGCAAGTGATTTGGCCGGAAAGGGTGCTTATTATGGAAGCAATAATGATAAAGTAGCCGCTTTTTACAAACAAGCCACCGGTAAGGAACTTCCGGCGTTTACTTCTGAAATGGGAAAGCTGGACTGGCTTGTTGTTAATCGTTCATCACTGGATGAACCGGTTGTGATCCCTTCGGCTTATTTCAAGGATAAAGATGGAAAGTCCAGTTTGAAGGCTACTTGGTATAGTGAGGCAGATATGAACATTGTAGCAGCTGTAAAGAGTGCTACAGAAATTAACCGGACTTTCGTAGACGGTGCGCAACCTGATGAGTCGGTTCCTGCCAATCAGCCTTTCTCTGTTGTATGGGAGGGAGAGATCTATCCGCCTGAGTCGGGGCAGTATCTGCTTGGTGTTGAAACGGATCGTGGAGTACGTATGTATGTGGACGGCCGGCAGTTGATTGATGAATATTATAATGAATCTCCCATGAAGCAGGATAGACCTGTGGTGATGGAAGCGGGTAAACCGGTGAAAGTTAGGCTGGTGTATCGACAAACCCGTCAGTCCGGCCAGATACAGTTGAAGTGGTCTCAACCCAGTGCTGCTACCATAGCTCCGCAGAAGTTGTTTGAGCGGGTAAAGAATGAGGGTACCACATTGATTCTGCTTGGCTCCACTGAAACCTGGATGAAGTCTGTTGCTGAATATACGAATACGGTATACAACGGTTATTATAATGTTGGGAAAGACTGGATTGGAGGAATTCATTTTGTGAAGAAGCATCCTTTATTTGAAGGCCTTCCGGTGGACGATGCTTTGAATTGGCCCTATCAGGTCGTAGTAAAGAATGGGGATCGTAGATTCGGCTTCCGTATGCAAGGAGAGGAGTTAGTGGTGGGCTCTTATCGGAGTACTCCGTTTGAATTGGGTACAGCAGTGGGAGTTATTCCTTGCGGAAAAGGGAAGATTATTTTCTCTTCTCTGGATATTGCTGATAATTTGAGTGATCCGTCAGGTCCGGCAGAAGTGGCTCGAAAGATTTTGTGTAACTATATTAAATACTCTTTGCGTTAGGAATGTAAGTTCACCACAGATAATACAAATCACCACAGATTACACAGATTGACACAGATTGATGAATTATTTCGTTGATTATTAGATCTATGAATCTGTGTTAATCTGCGTAATCTGTGGTGAGTCTTAATCCCTTTTAGAACAATCAATAATTATGAATCGAAATAACGAAACTACAGAAACGTTTTCTAAGTTGTGGGTAACAGCTATGATAACCCTAACGATGATGCTTCCTGTGAATGTCGCCTGTTCGCAAACAAAGCAGCAGGTAGCACAGCAAAGTATCAAAACTATTTATCCCACAAAAGACTGGGCCATATCCGACTTTGTTGTGACTGCCCCTGAATTTGGAGCTAAAGCTGAACCGGGATTTGATAATAGAGCTGCTTTTCAAGCAGCTATTGACGCTGCATATCAAAGTGGTGGCGGAGTAGTATATATACCAGCCGGAAATTATGAGTTCCGTAGTACGCAGGTCGGTACTAAAAACGTCAGAGTTCGTCAAGGCCGTTCGGAAACAAAGAAAGATTTTCATTTTGAGTATGTTCTGCGTCTCCACCCTGGTGTGCAGCTTCGTGGTGATTGGGCTGATCCGGCATCCCATAATGGGAAAGTCCTTGGAACAATTCTCGAAGTACGTGTCGGTAAAGACTCACCGAATTACGATGGAAGTGTTGAAAGCTGGTGGAACGACGGCCAGGCAGATAATGCGCTTCGTACCACCTATACCAGTATAGCTGATAGATTCATAGAGATGAATGCGGGCACTGGAGTTACTAATCTCTCTATCTGGTATCCTGAACAGGATATCCATCATGTAAAACCATATCCGTGGACGCTGTTCCAAACCCAGGGAGATTGTGCTACGATAGAACGTGTCACTCTTGTAAACTCTTACAATGGTTTTAATTCTGCTCCGAGTGAGTTACATTATGTTCTGAACAGTTATATGACGGCTCTTAATAAAGGTATCGAAGTGCATGTATGTACCGATATCGGACGCATTGAGAATGTCAGGATAAGTCCTGAATACTGGGCAAATTCCGGTCTTCCGGGAGTGCCTTCTCTTGAGGATGTAACAGCTTATACAAGGGCAAATGGCACGGGATATCAAATGCACCGTTCAGACTGGGAGTATGTTTCTTATCTGTATATATCAGGTTATAAAACAGGTGTGTGGATAGGGCGTGAACCCGGTTTTGCCGATGCTCCCAACGCTCAGTTGTATGAGGTGCATGTAGGCGACTGCGGTAACGGGTTGTACGTTGAAGATGTCAATCCGTATGGTATACTTATATCCAACTCATCCTTCGGAGCGGGTCAAGATGGTAATGCAGTGTATTTCTATAAGGATTTCAGCACTTCTGTACAATTCAACGGTGTGGATTTCAAAGGTTCTGTCGTAGGTGATGGCGACGGAGGGGTAGTATCGTTTGAAAGTTGTACATTCAGTGAATATAATGATTATGCTCTTAGGATGAACAGGGGTAATGTATTGTTGTCCCAGTGCGAATTTAAAAAGAATGCCGGGCATGTCTATCTCGGAGCGAATATGCATACCTTGAAATCGGTTAATTCGGGCTATAAATCTAAACTGAAGGTGGATAATCACAGTACTTCCGCTAAAGTGGAAGTTATCACAGGGAAGAAATACTTCTTTGAGCCCATTCCTAAAAATGTGAAAACAAATATCGACGTGCATCCAAGACCGGTATCGGATAGAGTATTGAAAGCGGATTTAGCGAGGGCGACTGGCTTTAATAATGATCGTCCCGTAAAAGACGTATCGGCTGATTTGCAGTCTGCGCTGGATGCTGTGAAAGCCGCTGGCGGAGGTACGCTCTACCTGCCGGCCGGAAGATATTTAGTGAATAACCCTATAAAAGTGCCTTCGGGGGTTGAATTGCGGGGATCATGGGATGTACAACATCACACACAAAGTGGTGGAACTGCCATATTTACCAATTATGATGGCGGAAACGCAGGAGAAAGCGGGCCTTCGCTCATACAGCTTGAAGCCCATGCAGGTATCAGAGGTATTACGCTGGCACAGCTTAATATCGCTTCCGATGGTTTTAGTGTTGAAAACCCGAGAAAGACCCCGTTCCTGATACAGGGACAAGGTCCGAAGGTGTATATTATAAACGTAACCATAGCTGTAGGTGACAAAGGGATAGACTTGGCTTCATACGACACGAGCGGACATTATGTCGATTATTTGGGTGGTGTACCTTTAAGGGCAGGTATCTGGGTTGGCGGTGGCGCCGAAGGCGGATTCATCCGCAATATGCAGTTGAATCCTCATTACGGATCAAGGCTTCCGGAAGGGGGGCAAGGATATCCGGAAGTATTTATGATGCGCTTCGTACAGTCCAATTGCAGTGCGCTTAAATTTGCAGATGTCAAGAATCAGACTATTTTCAATAATTTCGTTTATGGCTCGGTATATGGAATCCATTTTCTGAAAGATGCAATAACAGGCAAGTACCCGGGGGAAATGACCGTTATAGGTCATGGTTCTGACGGGTGTACCTATTCTCTGTTTGTAGAAGATGCGGATAAGGATACTAAGATAGTTGCCATTAACTCAGAATTGGTCAATACTAAAATTCCAAATGAGCCGGTCAGGTCTTATGTTCTCATGGGAGATAAGGTCAATACCGATAAAGTTCATCCTGATGCTAAATTGATTTTGTACAATAGTGCATTTTGGGGCAGCCCTGTCATCGGGGCGATAATAAATAATGGTATTGTATCTTTCCAACAAGCTAATTTCTCACGTTCCGGTACGCAGGGTGTAGATGTTAGAGGTGGTAAAGCGCATGTCTATACTTCTTATTTCGCTCAAAAAATGGCGGAGACAACTGTCAAAGATGAAGGGTACGCCAGACTGGGAGCGCAGGGTAAATCGATAGAGTTTACTAACAACTACTATATTTCCGGTTTCCGGTTTAATAAGTCGGGAGAGGGATTGATTTATGGATCTGATAAGAAGTAGATGTTGGATGGATAGATTCTTGTGAATGTGACATTGTGGAATGGCTACACCCTTTTACCCGGATGGTGTAGCCTTGACCACAAAAGGGTGTAGCCATCCGGGTAAAAGGGTGTAGCTATCGCAAGATGTTTATTATAAGTAAGTTATATCAGAGCTGTACATGTTCTGTACTAAGATTCTCTCGGTCAGGAGGTATCTCTTAATTTATCTTTTTACCAGTTATCTGTTCGGAAAGGAATCAGTGGCAGACCATGAATATTGAAAACATTGGCTTCTGCATAGTTTTTATAGGCATACCGAACTGCTACCGGATGAGGTACTTTATCACTGGATACTGTCAGACGGGTAGTGCTGGTTTCTATTTCAGCAAATGCCGGATAGAATACTTTGTCTTCTCCTGCTATCTCAAACCCCTTGAGAGAAGTCCACATCGGGCACAATCCCCGTTGGGCATTTTCAACATTGATGTATATTTTGTTATCGGATATCTCCATGGATTTATAAATAGGTGATGCATATCCGAATCCTTTCTTACCGTAAGTCTTTGCAAGTGCCCAGAGCGCCAGACGGTTTCCGACAGTCTCTTTATCCATGGGATGTATAAAGACGGGATGGCCTATGTCTAAAGTTGAAACCATACCGCTATTCGGAATATCTTTCATGTTTTGCAGTTGTACTTCGCGCATCCGTGCAGCTGAAGTTCCATCTGCTCCTTCATAATTGAACGGGGCTATTTCCACAAAATAGAAGGGAAGCTCACCTCGGTTCCATTTGTTTCGCAAGTCTTTTACAAAGGCCGGCATCAGACTCTGATACAGATCGGCATTGTCTCGGTTACTTTCCCCTTGGTACCAGAGGAAGCCTTTGATAGCAAAGTTTGTGAAAGGGGCTACTTTGGCATTATACAGTACACAGGGAGTAGCGGTTATATTCTTTATCTGCTCATCATTGTCAAGGATCGACAGATTGATACTTTTGAAAGGAGAAATCGCTTCCCGGCTCATCCATGCTTCCACTTTAGAACCTCCCAGGGTAGAAACGATAATACCAACCGGTACTTCCAAAACTTCCTGTATATATCGGGCGAAATAATAAGCGGCAGCACTAGTGTTTGCTACATTCACCGGAGTGTTTTCCAACCATTCACCCTGACAGTCTTTTTGTGGGGTCTTGCTGAATTGGCGCACCCATTTACCTTCTTGAGAGTCAGTATTGTATATGCGGATAGGGGTAGATGGTTTTGCTTTGGCAATCAGATCATTGGTTCCTTTGGTAGGTTGACGGTCGAATCCTCCCATCGGCATTTCCATATTCGACTGTCCGGAACAGAACCAGACTTCACCTATCAATACGTTTTTTAAAGTGAGCGGTTCACCGTCATTGAAAGTTATCTCGTAAGGTCCACCTGCCTGTGGAGTGGGGATCTGTAGTTCCCATTGGCCTTTATTGTCAGCGATAGCCTTGTATGTTTTGTTGTTCCACGAGGTCTTTACTGTCAGGGTTGCTTTGGCTTGCGCTTGCCCCCAGAGTTTGACGTCTGTCTGTTGTTGCAACACCATATTATCTGCAAGTACGGAGGGGAGTTTTACTTTAGCTTCTGCGTTGACAGAAAGAAAGAGGAAAGCTAACAGAAATGAGAAGTGTATCAGTGAGCATCCATTCATACGGTTTGAAAAAACTTTTTTCATAATATTCTTTATTAGTAGTTGAACTATGAGTTATAAACTATGTACAAAGGTAAGTCCGGGTTGTTATCTTGTGATTAATTTCGTATTAACTACATTCGAAATCTGTTTTAATAATCTTTAAAAAGACACTTTTAAGATGATTTTAATATAGGAAAGGCAAACAATCCTCATATTAATTGAAAATTAAGTGTAAGCTAATTGAAATATAACTGAAGCATTAATCTGTCGGGCTTACATTTGCAATGTGAAATAATAGACAATGGCAGAGGTATAGGTGGAAAGTTTTTTAATAATAGATATAAATAATAATATTTTATGAGAGTTAAGTTATTCATAGCATTGGGTATGCTTGGTATGAGTTTGTTCACTTATGCCGGTTCCAGACACGCCGCGGAGACTTCTTATCCGAGTTATAAAGGATTGGTAATGGCGGGATATCAAGGTTGGTTTCGTGGACCGCAGGATGGTACAAATCAAGGTTATGGCCATTATGGAACCGGAAAGCAATTTGACGAGAAACATTGTACCATTGATGCATGGCCCGATGTGAGCGAGTATGAGAAAACGTATGAGACTTCTTTCCGTCATGCCGACGGAAGAAAAGCACGTGTATTCAGCTCTGCGGACAAGTCTACTGTTGATTTGCATTTCAAGTGGATGAAAGATTACGGAGTGGATGGCGTGTTTGTACAGCGTTTTGTGGACTATACCCGTGGAGATCAAAAGAATTCGGTGCCTAACCGTATCCTGGAAAATGCCTTGGAAGCAGCTTCCAAGTATGATCGTGCCATCGCTGTGATGTATGATCTGTCCGGTTTGAGAAGATCCGGTGAAGACTGCTCCATGATAATAGAAGACTGGAAGAGGCTGGTGGACAATCAGAAGGTGACTAATCAGTCCGGTGCGAAAACTTATTTGCACCATAACGGAAAGCCGGTAGTGGCTATCTGGGGTGTCGGTTTCCCCGACCGTCCTTACAATATCAGGAATATCGGCATGGAGCGCTTGATTGACTTCCTGCAAAATGATCCGGTATATGGTGGTTGCACGGTAATGTTGGGTGTTCCTACCTTCTGGCGCACTCTGGAATCCGATTGTATGAATGATCCTTATCTGCATACATTGATCCGAAAGGCGGATATCGTTCTGCCGTGGACTATCCAGCGCTTCTCTCCGTTATTGCACAATGATATGGATCGTTTTCGTGACCTGGTTATTGGAGATATCCGCTGGTGCAAAGAGAATGGAGTAGATTATGTTCCCGCCGTAACTCCTGGGTTCAGTTGGCATAATCTCAGCAAACTGGAGTTTCCGGATGACGTAAAGCCTGTAGGCAGTATTCCCCGTCAGGGAGGACGCTTCTATTGGCAGCAACTTTCTACAGCGATGATGGCAGGGGCGGAAATGATTTATGTAGCCATGTTTGATGAGGTGGATGAAGGTACCGCTATCTTTAAATGTACGGGCGATCATCCGGTTAGTGACATTGCCAAGTTTATCGATATGGATGGCCAACCTTCCGATCATTACCTGTGGTTGACTGGTGAGGCGGCCCGTATGCTCAGGAAAGAAATTCCATTGACATTTAAGATGCCCGTAAGAAATTAAACAATGAAACGATATCAGTTAATAATGGCTCTGTTTGCATCCTTTCTGCTTCTGGCGGAAGGGGTGCAGGCACGTATTACAATGCCGTCTTTCTTCTCTGACGGAATGGTGTTGCAGCAAAAAAGTGCGGTTGCCATTTGGGGAAGCAGTGACAGGAAACAGCAGAAAGTAACTGTAAAGACTTCATGGAATGCTAAGAAATATACGGCAGTTACCGATGAATCGGGTAACTGGAAAGTAAAGGTAGAGACACCCGTGTATGGTGGTCCCTACAGCATGGAGGTGAGCGATGGTGAGTCGGTACATATCAATAATGTATTGATCGGTGAGGTATGGCTTTGTTCCGGCCAGTCCAATATGGATATGCGGGTAAGCGGACGTTATGGTGATCCGGTGATTGGTTCGTTGGATGCCATTGTCACTTCCGGAAATCCCGAAGTTCGTATGTTTATAGTAGGAAGCAAGATGACGTCCGAACCACTGACTGACTGTGAAGGTATTTGGCAGGAAGCTTCTTCTGAAACAGTCCCCGAGTTCTCGGCTGCCGGATATTTCTTTGCACGCAAACTGAACCAGGTGCTCAAGGTACCCGTAGGTATCATCCATGCGAGTTATGGAGGTTCGCGGGTGGAAGCCTGGATGAGTAAAGAAGGGATAGAACCTTACAAAGAATTGTCGGATGTACACAATGCTTCTATTCTTTATAATGGCATGTTGAGTCCCGTAGTCGGTTATGGCATACGAGGCTGTTTGTGGTATCAGGGAGAAGCCAATGTAGATGTCCCCGACCTGTATACGCAACTGTTTCCTTCGTTGGTGAATGACTGGCGGAAACAATGGGGAATAGGGGAATTTCCTTTCTATTATGCTCAGATTGCTCCATTCAACTATAATAAGGGTGAGGGGAAAGGACAAAACTCGGCCTATTTGCGTGAGGCTCAGGCAAAATGTCTGGGTATTGTACCTTCTTCCGGAATGATAATTCTGACTGATATCGGTGATGCGCGTACCATACATCCTATGGAGAAGGAAACCGTAGGTAATCGTTTTGCATACATGGCCTTAGGACTAACTTATGGTAAGAAGGGTTTCCCCGTAACCGGTCCGTTGTATAAGTCTATGCAGATAGAGGGAAATAAGATCGCAGTATCATTTGATGAAGTAGGTAAAGGTTTGACTACATATCGCCAACCACTGACAGGTTTCGAAATAGCCGGTGAGGATAGGGTGTTCCATCCTGCCAATGCGCATTTGGGTAAAGATGCTCAAACGGTGGTCGTTTCCAGCCCGGAGGTGCCGCATCCGGTGGCAGTGCGATATGCTTTTAAGGATTATGTGAAAGGCTGTCTTTATAATATGTTCGGTCTTCCGGTATCTTCATTCAGGACAGATGATTGGTAACAAAAACATAAACATATATAATTTTATGAAGAATAAACTCTGCATGCTGTTGTTGGCCTCAGGAATCGGATTGTTTTCCTGTGCAGAACAGGATCTCCCCAAGGAGTATACCGATAGCGTGAATGTATTTATAGGGACTGGTGGACATGGTCACACTTTCCCTGGTGCAACTTTACCTCATGGAATGGTACAGTTGAGTCCGGATACCCGTCTCTTTGGCTGGGATGCCTGTTCCGGCTATTATTACGACGATACTTCCATCATGGGCTTTACCCATACCCATCTTAGTGGAACGGGTATTGGAGATTATGGCGATATACTCTTTATGCCCGTAGTCGGCGAGAAACCTTTGATTGCCGGGACAGCAGAAAACCCGGATGAAGGTTATCGTTCTCGTTTCTCGCATGAACAAGAGAGTGCCCGGCCGGGATATTATCAAGTACTGTTGCAGGATGATTCTATCAATGTGGAACTGACCGCTACTTTGCGTGCAGGCCTGCATCGGTATACTTACCCTAAGGCAAGTGATGCCCGTCTGATTGTGGATATGGAACCTACCATTCATGGTCATCAGCATCCTGTTACTCAGATTCGTGTGGTGAATGATTCTACCATAGCAGGAATGAAATATACTGTTGGTTGGGCTAAGCGTCACTATGTATATTTCTATGCAGTGTTTTCCAGTCCGTTTGATTATAAATTGTATTCGGGAACTGAGTATCAACCGGATAGTACATCTGTAACAGTCAATACCGCTAAGGCAGTGATGAGTTTTAGAAATCTCCCTGCTGACGGACGTGTATTGGCAAAGGTAGGTATCTCAAGTGTGGACGAAGAGGGTGCCCGATTGAATGTAGAGGCCGAAATCCCCAATTGGGACTTTGAAGGTGTCATGAAACAGGCGAATACTGCCTGGAATGAAGCCCTTGGAAAGATTGATATCGAAACTTCGGACAATGATAGCCGTACTGTATTTTATACTTCACTGTATCATGCATTTATCCAGCCGAGCCTGGCATCCGATGTAGATGGGCGTTACCGTACAATGGGACATGAGATTAAACAGGATGCTTCTTATACAAATTATACAGTGTTCTCTCTCTGGGATACTTTCCGTGCAGCTCATCCTCTCTATACCATCGTTACACCAGAGCAGAATCAGGCTTTCATTCGTTCACTGCTTCGTAAGTATGATGAAGGTGGCATCTTGCCTAAATGGGAACTGGCTTCTAATGAAACAGGTACTATGATCGGTTACCATGCCGTTTCTGTCATAGCCGATGCTATGATGAAGAAACAATGCGATTTTGATGTAAAGAAGGCACTGGAAGCGTGTATACGTTCATCGGTATATGATACTACGGGTGTTACGCCGATGATGGATCGCCAGATTCTGAATGGGAAACTGATGCCTGTATCCATTAAATATAAGAATGAACTGGGATATATTCCTTGCGATAAGGTAGGTGGTTCTGTTTCACAAGGACTGGAATTTGCTTATAATGACTGGCTGATAGCCCAGATGATGAAGGAGCATAATCGTAAAGACCTTTATGATAAATATATGGAGCTTTCCAGGAACTATCGGAACTATTTTGATCCGGAAACTAAACTGATGCGGGGACGTCTGAGCGATGGCAGTTGGATTACTCCTTTTGATCCGGCATCCGTGCAACGTCCCAGTAATTACGTAGAGGGAAATGCATGGCAATGGGCATGGTTTGTTCCACAAGATGTAGAAGGACTGATGGAACTGGTTGGAGGACAGAAATCTTTCGAGGCCCATCTGGACACTTTATTTACTACAAGTTCCGAACTGACGGGTGATCCGAACGCCGCTGCTGATGTTACCGGAATGATTGGCCAGTATGCACATGGCAATGAGCCAAGTCATCATATTCCGTACCTTTATAATTATGCCGGTGCACCTCGCAAGACACAGGCTTTAGTAGACCATATTCTTCGTACACTCTACCATAATGATCCTAACGGGCTTTCCGGAAACGAGGATGTTGGACAAATGTCTGCTTGGTATGCATTGAGTGCTATGGGATTCTATTCGTTCTGTCCGGGCCGCCCGGTTTATGAAATTGGCCGTCCGATATTCGATAAAGTGACTATTCATTTGAGTAATGGGAAAGATTTTGTAATCCAAGCGAAGAATAATAGTGTGGAAAATAAGTATATTCGCTCCATGAAGTTGAATGGTGAAGATTTGGCGGAACCGAGATTCTCTCATTTCGACTTGATGAAGGGTGGAGAACTAATATTTGAAATGGAAAACTAAAAAGATGCTATGAAAAGAAGAATCGCTTTATGTATTGCTGTATCGCTTTGTGCGGGTGTGTATGCGGGTAATAATCCCGGTATATATAAGAAAGGCTGGATTGATTTTAACAAGAACGGTGTGAAGGATATCTACGAAGATCCTTCGGCACCGATAGAGGCAAGAGTACAAGACCTGCTGTCGCAGATGACCTTGGAGGAGAAAACTTGCCAGATGGCTACCTTGTACGGGTCCGGCCGTGTACTGAAAGATTCTCTTCCTACTGAGAAGTGGAAAGATGAAATCTGGAAGGACGGTATAGCCAATATAGATGAACAGGCCAATGGCTTGGGACGTTTCGGTTCTTCTTTATCATATCCTTATGTAAATAGTGTAGAAAATCGGCAGACCATTCAGCGATGGTTTGTGGAACAGACCCGTCTGGGAATACCTGTCGATTTTACCAATGAAGGAATTCGCGGACTTTGCCATGACCGGGCCACCATGTTCCCTGCCCAATGCGGACAGGGGGCTACCTGGAATAAGGAACTGATCAGTGAAATAGCTCAGGTCACCGCTGAAGAGGCAAAAGCGTTAGGTTATACTAATATTTATTCTCCTATTCTGGATATTGCACAAGATCCGCGTTGGGGACGTGTAGTAGAATGTTATGGAGAAGATCCTTTTCTGGTGGGAGAACTTGGAAAACGGATGATTAAAGGACTTCAGCAAGAAGGGCTGGTTGCCACTCCCAAACACTTTGCAGTATATAGTATCCCTGTTGGTGGGCGTGATGCCGGTACCCGTACCGATCCACACGTAGCACCGCGCGAGATGCGGACTCTTTATATCGAACCTTTCCGTAAGGCTTTCTGTGAAGCCGGAGCATTGGGAGTCATGAGTTCGTATAATGACTATGATGGTGAACCGATTACCGGAAGCTATCATTTCCTTACTGAAATACTTCGCCACGAATGGGGCTTTAAAGGCTATGTAGTGTCTGACAGTGAAGCGGTAGAATTTCTTTATTCCAAGCATCAGGTGGCTGCCGATGCTGTAGATGGAGCTGCCCAGGTAGTAAATGCGGGACTGAATGTGCGTACTAACTTTACTTTGCCCGAGAACTTCATTCGTCCGCTTCGGCAGGCTATTAGTGAAGGAAAGGTTTCCATGCAGACGATTGATAGCCGTGTAGCAGATGTGTTGCGGGTAAAGTTTGGGATGGGGTTGTTTGATAACCCTTATAAGGGAGATGCCAAACATCCTGAAAAGGTGGTACATAGCAAGGAACATCAGGCAGTATCCATGAGAGCGGCTTTAGAATCTATCGTTTTATTGAAGAATGAGAATAATATCCTGCCACTCTCCAAAGATTTGAAGAAAGTAGCAGTGATTGGTCCTAATGCGAATGAAGTGCAGAACCTGATTTGTCGTTATGGTCCGGCTAATGCTCCGATAAAGACGGTATATCAGGGAATAAAAGAGTATTTGCCTGATGCAGAGGTTCGCTATGCAAAAGGAACAGACATTATTGATAAATATTTTCCGGAGAGTGAGCTTTACGAAGTACCATTGGATCAGGAAGAACAGGCTATGATGGATGAGGCTGTAGCCTTGGCAAAGGAATCGGACGTAGCCATCATGGTACTGGGAGGAAATGAGAAGACGGTGCGTGAGGAATATTCCCGTACCAATCTGGATTTGTGCGGACGACAGGAAAAATTGTTGCAAGCTGTATACGCAACGGGCAAACCTGTGATCTTGTTACTGGTAGACGGACGCGCCGCCACCATCAACTGGGCTGAGCGTTATATTCCGGGTATTGTACATGCTTGGTTCCCGGGAGAATTTATGGGAGATGCTGTGGCACAAGTACTTTTCGGTGATTATAATCCGGGTGGTAAATTGGCGGTAACCTTTCCCCGTTCGGTAGGGCAGATACCTTTTGCTTTTCCTTTTAAACCGGGTTCCGATTCAAAAGGTTTTGTACGTGTTACCGGTACGCTTTATCCCTTCGGATATGGTTTGAGTTATACTACTTTTGCTTATAGTGATTTAAAGATAGAGAATCCGGTCATTGGTGTACAAGGTAGTGTGAAGTTGAGTTGTAAAGTGAAGAATACAGGAAAAGTAGCCGGAGATGAAGTCGTTCAGCTTTATCTGCATGACGAGATGAGTTCTGTGACTACATATGTAAAAGTATTGCGTGGCTTCGAACGTATCCATCTGGAATCGGGCGAAGAAAAAGTGATTGATTTCGTGCTTACCCCGCAAGAGTTGGGATTATGGAATAAGGATAATCATTTCGTAGTAGAACCGGGTACGTTTGCGGTAATGGTGGGAAGTTCTTCACAAGATATAAAGTTACAAGGAAAATTTGAAGTGAAATAGTCATTTTAATTATTCTCCGGTTCATTTGTCATTTAGATTATTCTCTATTGCTCCAAGAATTGAGTACGGCTCTTCCTTCTGCTTTTGATTTTAAGGAATATTCAGTAGAATATTGAATTGATCATAATAGTTCAGAAGGAAGGTGTCCGTAAGTCTTTTTGAATGTTTTAGTAAAGTGGGAATTATTTTTGAATCCCGTTTTATAAACAACTTCAGAGACATTAAAGTTACCTGATTCTAATAATTCTTTAGCTCGTTTCATCTTATAGCAACGTATAAATTCGGATGCTGACTGGCCTAAAAGGGCTGTAAGTTTTCTGTGTAATTGCATACGACTTGTTCCAATCTCCTTACAAATATCTTCTATATTGTAATCCGTTTCTTCTAAGTGTAATTCTAACCAATTATTAAGCTTGTTTATAAATTTCTGTTCTCTTTCGTCTAATGCTATATAATCTTTATTTTCGTTAGTGTCATCATCATTCGTATTAAGTGTATTTCTCTCTTGATATTTTTTGAGTGAAATCATATTTCTTACCTGAAGTATCAGGCTATCCGGGTTGAAAGGTTTGGTGATGTAGATTTCAGCTCCACTCTGATATCCCTTTAATAAGTCTTCTTCTGCTGCTTTGGCGGTAAGTATAATGACAGGAATATGACTTGTGTGGAAATCGTTTTTAAGTTTGTTACACAATTCTAATCCATTCATTCCAGGCATCATGATGTCGGTAATGATTAGATTCGGGATATATTTTAATGCTGTTTCGTATCCGGAAAAAGCATTATCTTCGGTTAATACCTCGAAGTGTGGGGAGAGATATTGATGTAAGTATTTACGCATATCATAATCGTCTTCTATGACCAGAATGATTTGTTTGGAGGCAGAAAGCTGTACAGGTGATTCTTCCTGTAAAAGATTTGATTGTTGTTCTTCTTGTATATGTGATTGGTTGATTTCTTCTTCCTTGTAATAATGTTGAGTGATAGGAATAGAAACATTAAAGGTTGTACCAACTTCTATGGTGCTCGTTACTGATATTTTTCCGTGATGCAGTTGTATTAGTTCATATACAAGCGATAGTCCAATGCCAGTTCCACTCGATTGTTGAGTACCGCATTGATAGAAGCGGTCAAAAATGTGTGGAAGATCTTGTTCTGATATTCCACAACCATTATCTTCAACTGTAAAGAAGATATGATCTTCTTCTTTGGCGATAAAGACGGTTATTTGATGTCCTTTTTGAGTGAATTTAATAGCATTGGATAATAGATTATTTAATATTTTGCTCACCTTGTCTCTGTCTATCCATCCTTGTATTTCAGAAGAGTCTGAAAAATACTGAAAATTTATTCCTTTTTGTTCTGCCAGAGGTCTGAAGCTCTCCAGTATCGCTTCAAATAAATGTGCGATATTTGTCTCTTGTATAGATAATGGAAGAGCTTCTTTGTCTATTTTTCGAAGATCTAAAAATTGATTGATTAAGTTGGATAGGCGGTTTGTACTTTGCTGAATAATCTGAAGTCTGGAGATTATGAATGTATCATCTGTGGGATGCTTAACCAACTCCTGTAAGGGAGCACTGATAAGAGTGAGCGGCGTTTTTATTTCGTGCGCAATATTGGTGTGAAATTTTAGCCTGTTGTCATTCATCTCTTTATCATGTATTCTCTCTAATTGTTCGATGTGTAGTTTGTATTTTAGTTTTTCTTGTCTCTTATAATGTATGACAATGATATAAATAATGATAATTCCCAGTAAAGTATAGGTGAGGTATGCCCACCAACTGGCCCATGGAGCAGCTAGGATTTCAATATCCAGTGTTCGATATTCATCCGCCCATACTTGGTCACTGTTGGAAGCTTTGATACGCAGTTGGTATTTTCCGGGAGCAAGATTGTTGTAAGATGCAGAACGGTTTTCAGCACCTCCATATATCCAGTCTTTGTCATATCCTACTAGTTGATGCGCAAATTTATTGGATTGTGGATTATTGAAGTGTATTCCTACATAATTGATAGTGAAATTATTTTCATTGTGCTTTAAAGTTATTTCTGAAGTTTCAAGAATTGATTTTGGTAATAGAACTCTTCCATTCTTTTTCTTCCCTATTTCTACTTCTTTATTGAATACTTGCAATTTGGTAATCAGTACTTGAGGCTTAATTGGATTGCGTGTTATTTCGTCAGGGTGGAAATAGGTTATCCCATTTATGCTGGCAAAGTAAATAATCCCATTGTCATCTATCTGACTGGTTTCCATTAAAGAATTGTTTGATAAACCATCTTTGTAGTAAAAGCGGTTTATCTCATTGGTGGTAGGCGTGAATTTGATAAGACCTTTGCTGGTAGCCAGCCATAAAGCACTATTTGTGTCTTCAATAATGGATAGAATCTTGATATTTCTCAATTGGCTAATGTGATTGAAGCTTTTTATCTGAATCTTTCCACCAGAGAAGTCGATGCTGTTCAATCCCGCATCTGTACCAATCCATATTTTATTGGAACTGCTTTGGGTTACTGCCCATACATGGTTACTGTTTATCTGTTCGTTATGATTATCCGATAAGTAAAATCGTGTTTGATTAGTAATGTTACTTTGCTCATCAAGTTCAAACATAAATAATCCAAAATCTCTGGTGCAAGCCCATAGGTGGTGAGTACCCTTTTCAAAATATAGGTTATTGATATTAATCTGACTGTTTTTCAGATTGAATTTATTGTATATTTTGATTTCAAATTTATCCAGTTTCGTCTTTTTTATTAGTATGAGCCCATTTCTATATCCTGCCCATATATTACCCTTACTGTCAGATTGAATTCCTCTTATGTTTGTAATTTTTTCTTTGTGAGATGTTTGAGTGGGAATAACTGAACGTGGGTGCTGGAAGTTATTTTTTTGTTCCAACATATATATATTATCTGTGGTAGAAATCCATATATTACCTTCGTTGTCTTCAGTAATAGAATTGGCTGTTTGCGGTAAAGTAACAGGGATTGGATTATTCTGTTTTTCATTGATATAAAATAATGATTTCTGCTTAATTTGTATCCACATCCTATTCGCTCTATCCTTGTAGAAAGCTCTTATGAAATTCCTGTCTTCTTTTTTGACATCAAAAAAACGGTAAAAGTGGGGAGATAAAAGATTCAATCGTCCGACTCCATTTGTTCCTGTTCCAATCCACAGATTTTGCATATTGTCAATGAATATGGCTTTTATGATTGATTTCTCAAGATATTCGTTTTCGTCTGTGGCCAACTTTTCTATTCTATAGCTTTGTTTCTGATAGGTTAGGGTTAAAATCCCTGCATTCTCTGTACCGATTAGGAATGTATCTTCGCTTTGTTTTCTAATGGTATGAATACGTTCCAATTGTTGGTATGAGGTTAGTATCTTTTCTATTTGATGTGTATCTCTATGATACAAAAATAATCCTTCATATCCTCCTAACAATAAATGTTTGTCATCTAAAGTTTCTATGGCAAAAATGGATGAAGTAATATTGGGCAATTTTTGGGGAAGAATATGTGAATGGGATGGAGGTGTATTGTTGGGATTTAGGGTGTAGAGCCCTATAGTGGTACCTAATATCATTTCATCTTTTGAATTCCTGTATATGGCACGAACATTAGTCATTTCTTCGAAATTAGATACGATGGGAGTGATTCGGAGCTCTCTATTTTCTGGTGAGTAATTTAATTTATATACTCCACAGCCTGTGCCTGCCCATAGGTTATGCTCATTATCTTCATATATTGAATATATATTATTATCTAAGGGATTTTCGCTAAATTTGAATTTGGAAAATTCTTCCAGATCATAATTATATAAATTTAATCCTCCACCTTCGGTTCCTATCCATAGATTTTCGGCAGAATCCAAATATATGGAGAGAATACGATTGTCGCTGATAGATTTTGGATTGGTATCGTCAAACCTATAGGTTTTGAATGTATATCCATCGTAGCGCAGTAAACCGTCATAAGTAGCGATCCAAATAAAACCATATCGATCTTGGGCAATGGAACTGATGTCATGTTGTGAGAGCCCTTGATTCATAGATAGAATTTCCAGACGATATTTAAAACTAAAATCGGATGCTAATGCTTCTGACAGATTAGAAGCATATAGAAATATACTGAGTAATAAATAAAATGCCTTCATAAATATAGTAGATTATGAAACAAAGATAAAATATAATTTTAGATAAGAGTGAGAGTGCAATATAAAAAAGAGGCAGATGATACATGGAGAGCTAATGTGTTACAAATAGCGCAATGTAATGTGACCTAAAAGTGAAAAAACGGTCAAATATTGAACTTTGTTACATCCTTTTTAATCGTTGGTACATACGTGTTATTCGCCGATAATCTTTATCTTTATTTTTGTGACGTCTTTATCGAAAGATGTAGTTATGGCTATTAATACAAACCTTAAATTAGTAATTATGAATTTTAAAGAAAATTGCAAGAGGCTATTACTGTTTTCGTTGTTCTTGTTATTTGTTTCGGGTGTATCCGCTCAAATTCAAGTAACAGGAGTTGTTATTGATGAAGTGGACGAATCGCCACTGATTGGCGTTACTGTAATGGAAGTCGGGACTCAAAAAGGAGTCATCACCGATATGGATGGTAATTATTCTATTACTGTAAAAGATGAGAATTCAAGATTGTCTTTTACTTATATAGGTAAAGAGGCAAAGACTGTTCGGGTAGGTAATAGACGAAAAGTGGATGTTACTATGGGAGATCAGGCCAATGAACTAAATGAGTTGGTTGTAATTGGGTATGGTAGCGCAAAAAAGAGTGACCTGACAGGATCTGTTGCTTCTATGAAGGCATCTGCGATTGAGGAAAGTCGTTCTGCATCATTTACAAGTGCGCTGGCGGGTAAGATAGCGGGAGTTATGGCCATTCAGAATGGCGGTGATCCGGGAGCGGGTATCAATATTAAGATTCGTGGTGCCAGTTCTGTTAGTGCGGGTACTTCACCACTTTATGTAATAGATGGCGTACTGATGGAGAACTCACAAAGTGAAGTTTCTGGAGCAAGCAGAATGGGAGATACCTCATTGGATCCGATGGCGTTGATTAATCCCAACGACATTGCATCTATTGAAGTTTTAAAAGATGCTTCGGCTACAGCTATTTATGGTTCGCGTGGTGCCAATGGTGTTGTGATAATAACCACAAAATCAGGAACCAAAGATGGTTCTACGCAATTGAGCTTTTCCGCAGATGCTGGCTTTGATTTATTACCTCAGAAACGTACGTATGCACTTTCCGGGGCAGAATATGAAAATTATATGAGATTACGCTTTCCTCTGCCGGCTGACTTTGTTCCCGGTGAAAGTACGTTGGCTGGAAACACCGCACTTGGTTGGAATCCTGACGGAACGCCCAAAATAACTGGCATCAACAGGGTATGGCAGGATGAAATATTTCGTTTAGGAGTATCTCAGAATTATAATATATCACTCCGCGGTAGTTCTAAAAAGAATACCTATGCATTTTCTCTTGGGTATTATGATAAAACGGGTATTGTGAAGAACTCCGATATGAATCGTTTCTCGTATTCTATGAAGGCTGAAAGTACGGTAAATAACTACTTGAAGTTAGGAATGAATCTTTCAGGATCTGTGATGGTGAATAATGGGATTGTAAATGCTACAAACCAGACTCAATCTAACATTTTTACTCAAATGTTGATATTCAGGCCTAACATTACGGACCGTGAAATAGAGGATTCTACGGATGCGGATGATCCGGGAAGCTCTTGGAATAATCCGATAACGAATTTGAATTCTGTTGTTCAAAGAACTGACGCGCGCAGGACTCAAGGTACTGCCTATGTCATTGTAACTCCTTCAAAGCATTGGACTCTCCGTTCCACTATCGGTGGGTACATGACTGATGCTAAAAGTAAGAACTTCTATCCTTCCACATCAGGTATGGGGCGTGTAGATAAGGGACGCGCCAGTCATGGCGTAGCCCGTACTACTAACTTGCTAAATGAGAATACATTAACTTTCATGAAAACCTTTAATGAAATACATGCAGTAAATGTATTGGGAGGTATTACTTTCCAGCGCACTATTTTTGATAATCTTACCACTACTACTACAGGCTTGGAGATAGAGAGTTTGGATGAAGAGAGCTTGAAGTTCGGAGCAAATATTTTACCGCCGGAAAATTCTTATTCTTATTATTCTCTGATGTCTTACTTAGGACGAATTAACTATACTTTAAAGAGTCGCTATTTATTCACTGCCAGTTTCCGTGCTGACGGCTCTTCCAAGTTTCCGAAAGGAAATAAATTCTCGTACTTCCCTTCCGGAGCTTTTGCCTGGAAGATGAATGAAGAAGCTTTCTTGAAAAATGTGAAGGAAATAGATCAGCTGAAATTGAGGCTAAGTTATGGTCGTACAGGTAATCAAAGCATCAATACATTGGCAGCTTTAGCAATGATGTCTAAAAAATACTATAGTTTTAATACGGCTCAAGGTACTACCGGTTCACCAATTATCAACATGGGCGTTATTCCTGGAACTATAGGCAGTGATAAACTGCGCTGGGAGACTACGGATCAATATAATGTAGGTGTCGACCTGTCTTTATTTAATAGTAGAGTGAATTTTACAGCCGACCTTTATTATAAATATACCACCGATTTACTTATCACTGAGCAGCTTCCGGGTATTTCAGGATATCAGAGTGTAGTGCGGAATATTGGTTCTGTAGTGAATAAGGGGCTTGAGTTGAATTTGGGAACCGTAAATATGAATACGAAGAATTTTACATGGACTTCTGACCTGAATATTTCATTCAATAAGAACAGAGTGAAGAATATAGGTAGTGGAGATCGTATTCCTATTACTCCTACAGCCATTATGCAGGGGCATTTCCTGGATGTCTTTTATGTTCGTGAAGGTTATCCTATCGGCGCTATGTTTGGATATAAGACTGATGGATTGTATCAGTGTCGTGACTTTAGTGATTTCTATGATGCTAATGGTACTTTTATCTCTGATAAGGCTCAGCAGAAGGCCATCTATGACAATATAAAGGGAAATAATGGACAATTTACTTTGAGAGAGGGAGTTGTAAGTAGAGGAAATGCTGTAGAACCCGGTTATCTGAAGTTGAAGAAACAAGGAGAAGGGGATGTGATTACTTCGGATGATAAAGTATATCTTGGTTCCAATGAACCTAAGTTTTTTGGCGGATTTACCAATCGTTTCTCTTATAAAAATGTAGAATTATCTATTTTCCTGCAATTCTCTTATGGTAATAAACTATTCAATACTAATCATGCAATGCTGAGAGGATATAACAACTATAATATCGAACAGCAATATTATGATAATATGTGGACTATTGATAGACAGAACGCTCCCTTACACATCTATTCAGATAATATAGGAAGGCAAACTGCCACGGAACTGCAGGCTGAAGATGCTTCTTATCTGAAAATAAAAGAGATATCCTTCTCTTATCGTCTGCCTAAAAAAGCAATGAGGCATTTGGGGGTGAAAGGTGCTAAAGTATTTGTGTCAGGTATCAACCTGTTTACGTTTACAAAATATTCCTGGTATGACCCTGAATTCTCTTCTACTAACCCGTTAACTGGAGGATTGGATAAATATTCATATCCGACAGCACGTACATTTAATGCCGGATTCTCAATTGATTTATAATGAAGTACATCTTAATAACTATGAGTATGATGAAAAAAAATAAATATATTATTGCACTTTTATTACTCTCCAACTTATTTACTGGTTGTGAGATCGGATTCTTGGACAATGAGGCATTCTCTGATTTGACAAGAGAGGGATATTATGAAAAATTATCTGATTATGAGGCTGCTTTAGTAGGTTGTTATTATTATATATCCGGACGAGGAACCACGAAAGAGGGTACCTATGCGACAGGATTTCCTGTATTGGGAGAAGCTGGTACAGATGAGTGTTATATTGCAACGAATAAAGGTGCCAATTGGATATACGCCACTCAATTAGACCAGTATACTACACTTAATTCTGATAACTTAATTTGCCAGGAAGTATGGCTTAATAGTTATGCAGGAATTAATGCGACTAATGAAATTATAAGTCGCATAGACGAAATGAGTGAGGAAATACTAAATGCTACACCGCGTTATCGTGCAATTGCTGCCGAAGCTCGTTTTTTGCAAGCTTTGTGGTATTTTAATATGGTCAGAATATTTGGAGGAGTTCCGATTTTAACTACACCTTCAAGAAGCAGTAGTAACTATGAAGTGGATAGAAATTCTATAAAGGAAGTTTATGCGCATATTTTCACATTATTGGAATATGCAAAGCAGTTCTTGCCGGAAACTGTGTCACAATATGGTCGTGCCAAGAAGGCATCAGCTCATGCGCTTGCTGCAAAAGCAGCTTTGCATATAGCTTCATCTATGCAATTGCTGGCTCCTAAAATGACTGAACAGGTGAAGTTGGCAGGTATCAACTCATATGAGTGGAATTATACGGATCAATCAGGCAGGGAATACTCCAAGGATGAAACAATCAAGTATTATTATACTGTAGCACGTGATGAGGCGCGGACTGTGTTAGATATATTTGCTCCTAATTATCTGATGCCCAAATTTACAGATTGTTTTTATCCGAATGAAAGTTCTGATGAGATTCTTTTTGAGGCTGTATTGTCTACGGGATTAGCTAATGAAATGGGGGGCTGGTTTGGCTCGTTATTTGGTCCTATGGGACCTTCGGCAAAAGGTGGAGGACAACAGGTTATCTTCCCGGTTCAGCCTATTGTGAATGACAACTATACTTACACTATGACGGCTACGCAACCATGTGTTTCGGTTGATGATCGTTTTGCCTGGGCAATATCCACCTTCCAAATAACACAAGCTGGAGAAGTGAAAGCAATTGCTTTTGGACAACGTTATAAACAGTTCCAAATTGCTAAATTCCGCATCGATGTTCCCCCTTCATATAATCAGGATAGAACACCGGTTAATAATCCGATCTTGCGTGTTTCAGATATTTGTTTGGTATATGCAGAGGCTCAGGCTGAGTTAGATAATATAGAAGGTAAGGGGATTACAACAGATGCATTAGAGTTCTTGAATGTGGTGAGAAGAAGGGCAAAAGTAGTGGAATATACACCGACTTCCATATTGGAGGTACTTACTTACGAAGACCTGAAGAAACAAGGTAATAAAGAGATTAAGGGGTATGTAGCCACAAATCCTATTGAGCATTTCCGTCGGGCTATCTTGAACGAACGTATGTTGGAACTCCTGGGAGAAGGACATCGCTGGTTTGACTTGGTACGTATGGGGGTATTGAAAGAAGTGACGGAGCAATCCATCGATTATGCAAGAACCCGTCCGGGTGCCAATTTGAGTAATCCTAATATTCCAGTGCGCCATATTAGTGAGTTCCATATATTCAGACCTGTTCCTGCACGAGAAATATCTTTACATAAAGGGGCTTTGACTCAGAATGACGGGTATAATTAATTGAATTTTTGCCATGAAAATGAGAAATATAATTCCGCTGGTGACTGGAGGCACTTTGTTGGCTACTCTCTTTGGAGGTAGCACATTGCATGCGGCTACAAAGTCGAAACCTAATTTGGTATTAGTTTTGGTAGACGATATGGGATGGGGGGCTTTTGCCCCCAACCATGTCGATTTTACAGAGAAGGAGTTAAATCAAGAGTTTTGCAGAATACATGTCAAGGACTATACTGCCGAAGAGGCTTTTGAAGCAGCGCAAAAAGCGACTCCTTATCTGAATCGCTACTGTCAAGAGGGAGTTCGATTTACCAATGCCTATGTAACGGCCAATGTCAGTGCCCCTTCGCGTGCCGGGTTGTTAACATCTTCTTATCAGCAGCGATATGGATTATATATTATAAAAGAAGCAGAAACCGGAATTCCAACAACGGTACTTACTATGCCTCAGGTTATGAAAGATTATGGCTATGCGAACGGGGCTTTTGGAAAGTATCATAATGGAAAGGGGATGGATGAAATACATACCTGTTCTCCTGGACATCATCCTTTGGATCGGGGATTCGATTACTGGTTCGGGTTCAATAGTCATGGCACTTCTTATTATAATTCACCCATATTATTCCGAAACAGGGAAAACATTGCATGTGCGGAATATACTACTGATAAGTTTACAGAAGAAGCAGTTCAATTTATTAGGGGAAATGAAGGGAGCCCTAAACTTATATATTTAGCTTATAACGCCCTGCATGGCCCATTAGGAGCACCTGCACCGGATAAATATATGAGTCGTTTCCAATATAAATCGAAATTACTGAATACGTATGCTGCTTATACTGCAGCCATTGACGATGGAGTTGCAGCGGTGATGAAAGAGTTGGAGAAGATAGGAGAAATAGATAATACGATGTTGGTTTTTATATCTGATAATGGAGCTCCGGGAGGTGCTGCTGCCGTATTGCCAAAGAATGGTCCCTTCTCCGGTTTTAAGGGGCAGGCTTATGAAGGAGGGATACGTGTTCCTATGTTTATATGGTATGGAGACAAAATCAAACAGGGATATGTCTGTAATGAAATGGTTTCAGCAATGGATATATTTCCTACTTTTTTTGACGAAGCAGGTATTTCACTACCCAAACAGCAAGCGGTGGATGGCAAAAGTCTGATGCCTTTGTTGCATGGAACTTCAACGAAAGCTGTGCATGAGTATTTGGTCTGGATGTCTCAGCAGGCAGAAAATTGGGGAATGTATTCCTTGTCTGACCAGCAGACAGCCGAAGCTGCATTTATGGTGAGAAAAGGAGATTTTATGTTGCGATATATAATGGAAGAGGATACGTATTATTTGCATAATCTGAAAGAAGACCGTAAGGAAGGTGAGAACTTAATTGCTCAATACCCGGAGTTGACCCAAGAAATGAAGACTATTTTTAAAGATTGGTTTCAACAGATGATACCTCCTATCGGTTGGCGTCAACAGTTATGGCAAAATGTACAGTTCTGGATTCCTTCATTGCCCAAACCCTTGCCGGTGAAGCGTAAAACTAGCCATAAAAAGAAAACTAATATAGTAAAAACACTATGAAAGTATTTGACGGATATAAAAAGTAAAATAATATTGGATTATGAAATTAACAAGTAAAATATACCTTTTGTTTATTGGATGCTTTGTTCCGGTGATAAACTATGGACAACAGTTGTATAAGCCAGCGCATTTTGAAAGCCCCCGTTCAATGCCGATACAATCTGTTCCGGTTAGTAAAACAATCAATGTAGTTGATTATGGAGCTTGTCCTGATGATAATAAAAATGACTGGCCGGCTATTTGCAGGGCGCTGGCTGAATGTGAACGAAGTGGTGGTGGAGTGAGAATATTATTTCCGAAGGGGATTTATCAGATAAAAGTAGGAGAACGGAAGAGTAAGTTAACTCATGCTTTTAGTTTGTCGAATGTCTCAGACTTCATAATTGAGGGTGATGGAGCTATTCTTATCTTAGAAAATCCGGATGTTGCGTTGATGACATTGAAGAATTGTCAGGCTGGTGTTATTAAAGGGCTGACCATTGATTATAAAACCTTGCCGTTTACTCAAGGAGCGGTAGTTGATGTAGATATAAATGGCAAAACATTTACTTTTCGGTCGGATGGAAAGGGTGGACGGCCTACAGATGATAATTTTGCGAAATCAAAAACAAAGTGGGGGGTTCTATTCGATCGTGAAAATAATAGATTGTTGAAAGATAAAGCTCCTAATCTGGTGCCAATAAGAGAAGTCTCTAATTTAGGTGATAAGAATTTGTTTCGCATCGTGACAACCCAAAATGTGATTGAACAAATAGCTGTAGACGATCCATTTGCGATGATTGCTCGCTATAATGGCTGCTCTACTTATAGTGTGAATCAGTGTCGTCAGATTACATTCCTGAATAATATACATTATGCCGGTCCGGCCGGCTCTTTTGGTTTGAGAGAGTCAACGGGCATAAGCATTGTGAATTGCAAGATACAACAAAAAGAAGATAGGCTTATCAGTCAGAATGCAGATTGTGTACACGTCACTCCATCTTATGAAGGCCCTTGGATTGAAGGTTGTCTGTTTGAGGGACAGATGGATGATGCAATTAATATAAAAACTGAACTGGTTTATATTCTAAAAGCTATTTCAGATAATCAGTTCTTAGTTAGCGCTAAATTGCGGGTAAATGACGAACTCTCGCTTTTCAATCCGCGGGAGGGACGTTTGATAGGTACTTGTAGGGTGTTAGAAGCTGTTCCGATGGATGATGCTACAAAAATTAAGATAGATGCCCGGTTTGAAAATCTACAGATAGGTAGAGATAAAACGAAAGATATGTTTTTTAACGATAGTAAGTCTAATGATAATTTTGTGATTAAAAACAATGTCTTTCGTAATTCCCGACGTTACGGAATGCTTATTCAAGCGAAGAATGGGATAATTGAAGGAAACATTCTGGAGAACCTCAGTACGGGAGCGATTACATTGCAAAACAGTGCATCCTGGCCGGAAGGCTTTGTTCCCCGGAATATTGTAATTGAAAATAATAAGATACGTAATGCGGGTTTCGACCGGTCATATTGGGCAGAAGGCAAAGATATTGCTCCAATACTCATCCGTACGACTACTGTCAATAAGAAACAAGCAGAATGGAAAGGTATCAGGAACATTCGGATAAAGGATAATGAAATAATAAGCAATAGTGACCACACTATATTTTTGAGTGGAGCTCAGGATATTGTGATAGAGAAGAATCGGAACGATGCCCAAAGTGATGCTCCGTACTATCAGGAAAACTGTGACAATGTGATTATTAAGTAGTTTACCTTAAAAACTGAACAATATGAAACAAGTGAATTTAATATCATCAGTAATATTAGCTTCTGTAGTAAGCAGCATGCCGGGAAATGTGATAGCACAGCAGAAGAAAAAAGAGAAACCTAATGTCATTTTTGTATTGACTGACCAGTGGCGCAAGCAAGCTTTGGGCTTTAAAGGTGAAGATCCCGTACAAACTCCTCATTTGGATGAATTTGCTTCGTGGGCGGTTTCTTTTGATAATGCTACCTCATGTCGTCCGGTATCAGGACCGGGTAGAGCCTGTCTATTTACTGGAAAGTATTCTATCAACAATGGGGTCTTTGCGAATAAAGTACCGTTGGCTACGGATGAAGAGTCGATGGGACGGGTTTTCAAAGCTGCCGGTTATGCAACTGCTTATATAGGTAAGTGGCATTTGAATGGAATGAATGATCATGTAACTGACTCAGTGAGACGTCAGGGATTTGATTATTTTGTTCAATCTATGGGACATCAACCTTTTTTTCAGGGATATTATGTGCAGGATGATAAAGAACGTACTTATATTAAAGGTTGGGCACCTACATACGAAACTCAATTAGGTATCGAGTTTATCGAGAAGCAAAAGACAAGTGAACAGCCTTTTTGTCTCGTATTATCATATAATCCTCCTCACACGGGTGGAGGGCCGGGATTCGAAGATCGCTATCAGCCGGGTAAATATGGACCGGATAAAAAACTAAAAATGGGATATGGTTATGCGGGACCTGCTGAATACGAGGCACTTTATAAAGATATAGACTATGAAAAGAATCCGATACGAGGTAATTTGAAACCCATTCGCCGTTCGTCTGATACCAGTGCAAGAGTGATTCCTGGTTATTTTGGTGCTATAACGGCCATTGATAATGATTTTGGAAATCTGATGACTTATCTGGAACAAAATGATTTATTGGAGAATACAATTATTGTATTTACATCGGATCATGGTGAGAGCATGGGATCACAAGGATTAATGACAAAAGGAACTTGGTTCGAAGAATCCATGGGGGTACCGTGCCTCGTAGGCTGGAAAGGGGTTATCAAACCAAAGCGTGAAATAGTAGTATTCAATAGCATTGATCTGATGCCTACTCTATTGGGACTCTCCGGGTTGAGTATTCCTCAGGGAGTAGACGGTGTCGATTATTCTCCACTACTATTGGGAAAGAAGTTTAAGGCTCCTGAATATGCCTTTACTTCTTTTGATTTCGGAGGGGTAGAGGAATTGAAGGCACCTCGTTACTGGAGAGCGGTTTATACTTCCCGTTACACTTACGTATTATGCGGTATGAATCAAAATCGTGCCTTTACGAAGGATGGATTGGTGCTGTATGATCGTGAAAAAGATCCGTTGCAATTGAATCCTATTTATAAAGGTATGGGTTATGATAAGACTATCGATAGGCTCCATGCAGAACTGGTCAAGCACTTGGATGAAACTGGTGATCCTTTTATCAAAGAGTATTGGAACAACCCTGATGCCGGTTATCCAAAACTGAACAAAGTGACTATGGATCCATATAGTGCGTTAAGGAAATCAGGAGCTAATGCCAAAGGAGGTAAGAGTAAAGGAAATAGAAATAAGCAATTAAAAAAATAGATATGAAGTATAAATTATTATTGTGTGGTATAAATCTGCTGCTTTGTCTAAGCACTTGTTTTTCATCTGCACTGATGGCAGCTGAGACTGTGATTGATTTTACGGGAAAAATAAAAGACGGGCAGAATATTACTGCTGTGATAAGAAAAAGTATAGAAGAAGCGCCTAAGGCTGATTTGAAGTTCGTGTTTCCTAAAGGCGTGTACCACTTTTCTCCGGCAGAATCATTTAAAAAGACGTATTGCATTACGAATCATGAAAATGGAGAGAAGAATATAGCCTTTCTTTTTGATGGTTTTAGAAATGTAAAAATCGAAGGGGATGAAACCGAATTTGTCTTTACAGGTGCTATGCTTCCATTTTTATTCGTCAACTCTCAGGGAATTGAGTTGACCGGTTGTTCTATCGATTGGTCGATCCCTTTTTATGTACAAGGTGAAGTGATTTGTTCTATGCCTAAATCAAAAAGTTATGATGTCCGGTTTAATTCGGAAGGCTATGATTTTCAAGTAGCAGATAATCGATTAGTGTATCCTAATCAGGAGGGATTTTCTTATTCCGGTATAGGAGAGAGTCTGGTCTTTGATAAATATTCTAAATCACCGGTTTATAATTCGAATACATTGGACATACATCGAAAGCAAAATGCTATGGTTGAAAAACTGTCTAATGGAGACATACGCATAACAGAAAAAATCAAATCTTATCCTTCTGTGGGTAGTATCATTGTTTTTAAGGGACCAAATGGAGAGAATCGTTATGCACCTGCAATTCATGCATTAAAGTCCAAGGATGTGGTTATCAGAAATGTAAATGTATACCATGCTTTGGGAATGGGCTTTTTGGGAGAAATATCAGAAAACATCTCTTTAAAGAATTTTAATGTATGTCTTCGTGAAGGAACAGATCGTATGTTGTCGGCAACTGCCGATGCTACTCATTTTTGTAATTGTAGAGGGAATGTAGTGGTAGACGGATGTCTTTTTGAGAATATGCTGGATGACGGAACCAATGTACATGGTACTTATGTACGAATAGAAAAGATTATATCGAATCGGACTTTGCAGGCTAAATTGATGCATTTCCAGCAAGGAGGTTTTGAGTTTGCCCGTCCGGGAGATAAGAACTGGTTTATCATAGCACCTTTGATAAATCGACAAAATGAGAATAAGATTGTAGACTATCGTCGTTTGGATGATTATACTATGGAGCTTACGTTTGTCAAAGACTTGCCTAAGGAGCTTAAAGAAGGAGATTTGGTTGAGAATAAGACATGGAACACGGATAGTTTCGTCATGAAGAATTGCACGATTCGCAATCACAGGGCCAGAAATATTGTATTGAAAACTCCAGGAAAAACATTGATAGAGAATAATTATCTGAATTCTATGATGGCTTCCATTCTGATGCGTCCGGAGGCTTACTTCTGGTATGAAGCCGGAGCTAATGAGAATACAGTTATTCGGAATAATACCTTTCACAATTGTATATTAGGCGGCGGAGAGCAGGCTATGTTATTCATTTCTCCCCGGTTTGCCAAGAATTTTGATAAATCCGGCTGGATTGATAAAAATGTTGTATTTGAGAATAATACGATTCATACATTTGATAACAAAATAATCCATGCAACGTCTGTGAATGGTTTGGTTATTCGTAATAATAAGATAATTCAGACGAAGGACTTTAAACCTTATAACCCGGAGAATCCACTGGTTGATCTTTTTCATTGTAAAGATGTGGTTGTGAAGGGGAATATGTATCAGTTTGACACTCCTGAATTTATTCGCATGGATGAGGATACCAGACAAACAGCGAATATAAATCAAAAGTAGAATTCTAAAAGATAAATGATTATGAAATGGAATGCATTAACGAAAGTTCTTCGCTATGGAGGTTGGGGAGTACTTTGCTCTTGTCAGGGAGTAACGAATACCGGATATCAGCCTCAAGGCGAAGTGTCAGCCAAAGCACAGGCGCGTAAGATCATATTTATTATGACAGATACGCACAGATGGGATATGCTGAGTTCTATTACTCCTGAAATAAAGACTCCTAATCTGGATCGTCTGGCAGAAGAAGGAGTACGTTTTGACCGTGCTTATACTGTTTCCCCGGTGAGTGGCCCTGCCCGTTCGGCTATATTTACGGGATTGTATCCGCATACTAATGCTTCCTGGGGAAATGACATGCCTATTGCAGATAATGTAAAAACTTTGGGACAAAGGCTTTCTGATAACGGTTATTACTGTGCGTATACCGGAAAATGGCATTTAGATGGAACCGACTATTTCGGCAACGGGATCTGTCCACAAGGCTGGGACCCTGAGTATTTCTATGATATGCGCATGTATTTGGAAGAACTCACGAGAGAAGAGAGGATAAAATCCCGCTTACCGGAGACTAACAAAGAGTCTATACCGGGCGAGTTTACGTATGGTCACCGGGTTACGGAGCGTGCGTTGAAATTTTTGGAAAGCCGTACTTCTGATGATGCGTTTTTTCTGACTGTATCTTACGATGAACCCCATCATCCGTTCTTGTGTCCGGAGCCTTATGCCTCGATGTACAAAGATTACGAGTGGCCTAAGAACCCCAGTCATTACGACAATCTGAAGAACAAACCCTCTTATCAACAGATGTGGGCTGAAGGCAGACAGTTTGAGAATAAGGACGAGATGACTATCAAGCATCCCTATTACTTCGCTTCCCTTTCATTCATTGATTATGAGATAGGTCGTCTGCTGAAAAAGATAGATGAATTGTACCCTGATGCACTTGTGATTTACACTTCCGATCATGGCGACTTCTTGAATGCACATTCTTTGAAGTCAAAGGGACCATGCGTCTATGATGATGTTTCCCGTGTTCCTTTTATTGTCAGATGGAAGGGGCATGTTCCCAGTTCTTTGGTGACTACAACTCCTATCTCTTTGATTAGTGTTACACCTACGATTCTGGATGCTGCAGGGGTTACTATTCCTGATGTGATAGAAGGAAGCAGCATTCTTAACACATTTACCTCTCCCGTGGATCAGCCTAAGAAGCCTGTCTTCATGGAGTTTGGACGTTTTGAGGTAGACCATGATGGTTTTGGTGCTTTCCAGCCTTTGCGTGCCGTATTTGACGGACGATATAAATTGAGTGTAAACCTGATGTCTACTGATGAACTCTATGATTTGGAAAAAGACCCTTATGAACTGGATAACCTCATTAATGATGATACTCATGCAGTATTGCGTGATAGTCTGCACAACTTGATTCTTGAGCACATGAATGAGACGCGCGATCCCTTTCGGGGAGTGTATTGGCATGCCAGACCCTGGCGTAAGGACTTTAAGTCCACTTGGGAGTATACTGAGTATACTCGTGCTCGTAAGACTGATGGGTATAATCCGCGTAGCTTGGATTATAATACGGGATTGGAGGTTGAAAAATACTCTTGGCCTAAACAGCAAGATACTAAAAATTAGAGCTATGGACATAAGATATCCAATACATATCTTTGCTTTATTGAGTTTATCGCAGGCTTCTTCTGCACAGAAGAAACCTGCGATGGATCAGAAAAAGCCCAATGTACTTTTCGTGATGTCCGATCAGCACAGAAGACAAGCTTTGGGATTTATGAAGGAAGATCCTGTGATAACTCCTAATCTTGACAAATTCGCAAAAGAGGCGGTAACTTTTACTAGGGCCTATTCTGCACATCCGGTATCAGGACCTAACAGGGCCTGCCTGTTTTCAGGTAAATATACTCAAAATAATAAAGTATTCGGGAACGATTGTCGTCTGGAGGATGATGGAAATGGTATGGGAGCACTTTTCAAAAAGAGTGGCTATAGTACTGGATATATAGGTAAGTGGCACCTTGACGGGCATGAAGGAGGGAAGTATTCATTTGTTCCTCGTGAGAGAAGATTAGGATTTGAATATTGGCTGATCAGTCAGGGACATCGCCATTTTGATGGTCGGTATTATGGGGATAAAGACTCACTCATTGTTACCGGACGCTGGATGCCCGATTATGAAACGGAGAAGGCACTCGAATTCTTGAAGAACCGTAATGGAGAACGTGATGAAGGAAAGCCATTTTGTTTGGTGGTATCATATGCTCCTCCACATAATGGCATGGGACCGGGATTTCAGAATAAGCATAATATCGGTCACTGGAATGCCCTATTAAAAGATTTGCCAATACGTAAAGGTAGTGGTTTTGCCGCCCCGAAACGTTTTGAAGAGATGTATGAACCGGCTGATAAACTGCCACGTAGGAAGAATGTAGAGAAAGTGGATAATAAAGAATCATATCCGGCACTACCAGGATATTTCGGTGCCATTACTTCCATTGATGAAAATTTTGGTAAGCTGATCCAGGAGTTGAAGGATAGTGGGGAGTGGGAAAATACCATCGTTGTGTATACCTCTGACCATGGAGAGCTATTGGGATCGCATGGAAGAATGTACAAAGATTTGTGGTACGAAGAATCTATAGGAGTCCCTTTGATGATTTCCTATCCGGCAAAGTTGAAACCCAAAAAGGCAGCACAACTGATTAATAGCATTGATATATTGCCTACATTACTGGAGCTTGCTGGCATTGAAATTCCCGAAGTCATCGATGGTAACAGTTATGCTGACTATATGAATGGTAAAGAGAAGGAAACCACCGATAAGATTTTCTTCCAGTTCGATCGGGGCGTACTGAATGACAATGGCCCTGACCGTTATTATCGTGCAGTGCGTACCAAGAGATATACCTATGTAGCTGCAATGTCTCCCTACTATGACCAGTTTGTAGGTAAGAATAAGGAAGTATTGTACGATAATGAGAAGGACCCTTATCAGTTACATCCCATTTTCCTGGGAGAAAAATACGATGCAATAATGAATGAACTTCGTACAGCGGTAATGGACTGGTGTGAACAGACGCACGATCCGTTTTTTAGTAAATACTGGAAATGACAGATTAATAACATTAAAAACATAGGGGATTTATTCATGAGAAAAGTAACGATATGGTTTATTCTATTTGTTTGGACAAGCACTGTGTTTGCCCAGAAACGGATATTAATGGAGAATTTAGGAGTTTCACAGGACAAAGATATAACTCCTATAGTGTTAGAGGCGTTGCAGCAAGCTGATTTTAAGGATGCCATACTTGTATTTCCTAAGGGAACGTACCATTTTTATCCTGAAAGGGCTATTGGCAAATATCATGCAGTAACCAATCATGATAATTCCTATAAGTATTTTGCCTTTCCTTTGATTGGCTGTACCAATATTGAAATTGATGGTGGTGGTTCCGATTTCATTTTTCATGGAGTTATGACACCTTTTCTGGTTGAGAACTCTATGGGTATCAAGTTGAAAAACTTCTCTATTGATTGGAAAGAGCCATTTTATCTGCAAGCTGAAGTTTTGGAAAGTAATGCTTTAGAGCAATATGTAGATATTGCGGTAAATCCAATGACAAAGACTGAGTTTGAAGGTAATCGTCTGGGATTCGTGACCAACGGATTATCGTTACCTTTCTTGGGTGAGTCAATGGTGTTTGATCCGAAAACAAACGCTGTGGCTTACAATGCCCAGTCCTATCTGTTGAATGGTGTTGCATCCAGAAAAACGTTTGATCAATCATTGGGAGGGAATAACTACCGTATAAAAGCCAGGTTTGCCAAAACACCTGCCCCTGCCGGTTTGATTTATATTTTTAAAGGCCCAAATCGTTCCAATCGATTGGCACCGGCCATACATTTAACAAACTCTTCGAATTTACATTTGGATAAACTCAATATCTATCATGCAGGAGGCATGGGAGTCATTGCAGAAAAGAGTGAAAACATCCATCTTAATGAGGTAAACGTAAAACTGCGTGAGGGGAGTGGCAGAATGGTGTCTACTACGGCTGATGCTACACACTTCTGTAATTGTAAAGGAGAGTTAGTAATAGAAAATTGTTTATTTGAGAACATGCTGGATGATGCGAGTAACATACATGGTACTTATGTTAAGATCAGTGAACTGGTTGACAAACATACCATTCGTGCAGGAGTGAATCATATACAACAGTTCGATTACAATTTTGCCAGTTCAGGTGATAAGGTTGAGTTTATTACTAACGAGACTCTTTTGCCTATAGCACCGGCTACCGTAAAAAGCTTTAAGAAAATCAATGACCATCTGTTTGAACTTTCCTTTGTTGAGGAACTGCCAGCTACATTGAAAGTAAATGATGCTGTTGATAATGTTACTTGGTACCCCACTACAATATTCCGTAACAACGTAGTGCGCAACAATCGTGCCCGCAGCATTCTTATAAGTATTCGTAATAAGACGGTGATTGAAAACAATACTTTCTCTTCGATGATGACCTCCATTTTGTTTGAAGGAGATTTGAATCACTGGTACGAATCGGGAGCTGTAGATGATGTTTTGATACGTAACAACATCTTTTATGATTGCGTTTATGGTGGTGGTAAAGGTTCCGTCATCTGGATTAATCCACGCATGAAACAAACTTTAAAAGACCAACCTTATGAGAAGAATATTGTAATTGAAGATAATGAATTCCGTACTTTTGATAATTCCATTTTGAGTGCCCTGTCTGTCGATGGTTTGATATTCCGTAATAACAAGATAATAGAATCGGGTACTTATCCGAAACTATGGCCCGGTTTGCCGGTGATTGAAGTCAGAGATGGGCTGAATACCTTAATTCAGAACAACTCTTTTGAAGGGAAAGAAAAGGCACGTATCGTTATTGATGAAAACTCCAGCCGTTCGCTAAAGATAGACAAAAAGCAAAAGGGATTTGTTATAGACAAGAAGTAAGAATCTTGCAATTGAATGTGATAAGAATATCATTCTTCATTTTAAGTATTGGGCTTTTTACGGAGTCAGTGACTGCTTCCGGATTGAAGGCAGTGAAGTCCGGGGAATGGAATGATCCTACTTGTGGGATAAGGGACGAGTGCCTACGATAGATGATGATGTAGTGATTGATAATTTGAACCAGGTAGTGTATTCGTTGGCAGAAGATGATATGCAGGAGTGTATCCGGTTGTTCCTGAATCTGTATATTGATATAGATTCAGAATTGTCATTAGGAGCAAAAACTGCCAAGAAAAAATGAATATACTAATCGGCGGTATTCTAACGTGCCAAGGAGAGTTGACAGTTGGTGATGGAAACATGCAAGGAGCCTATATGACATTTAATGTAGAGAAGTCTGGAATAGTAGGAAGTGGAAAAGTCATAGTTTCCAATATTAATGTAATATCTGATCAAGCACAATTTGTAGTATCTGTATCACAATTAACTGTATCTAATAATGTTCAGATGGGGGCAAGGGGAGGAAACTTTGTCTTTACTTCAGAGTATCGTGTGAATATTGGCCTGAATTTGTCTACGGCAGGGCATGCCGGGAGATGGATAGTTGGGGAAAATTGTTATCGAAGGGGAGGTTACTTGTGGCAAACTTTTCTTATGTAATCGTTACCTCTCTGTTCCCAATGGTGGAAGTACTAAACCTCAGGAGACTTTTGTGGCTGAGTAGGGAAATCCTATAATGAATATGTCTGCATTGAGTTATTATTGAGGAATGGGGCTGATTGAACATCTTTCTGATACACCTATAGGACTGATACATGTGATTATATGCTATTGGTAAATGTCTAAAAAAAATATTTGTGAATTCTGTCACATATTTAGGGTATCTCAGTCGTATACTTAGGTTACCCATTCTGAAGAAGCCATGACCGGTTTCTTCAGAATGAATTTTAATGGAAGGTCCAGTCGAGTTGCCCAATAAGTTTCGTTGTGTGCTGCATTTTCAAACATTTTACTTGTCCATTGATCGAAAGTGAAGCCTTTGGCTCGCATTAGACTGTCTACTTGCTCTTGATAATAGGCGTACTGTTTATCAATTTGCTGGGTACCACGGTTGAAGTATATCTTTTGTTTACTTTCGGGTGATAACTTTTATATTTGGTGCTTTCTTGTACTCGGACAGAGAGTATAAATAATAAAAGAAAATATACGAATGCTATTCTCATAATTATTCTACATTATCCCAGTTATCAGTTCTGAATGGTTGTGCCGGCAGACCAAAAGTATTGGTCAGGTTGGTTTCATACCAAGAGTGGAAAGCATATCTCACGGCTATAGGTTCAGGAACCTCCTCGCACTCCACAACCAATTTGGCTTCTTTGTCTACGATCCGAGCTTTGGCAGGGTGGAATTTGCGATCGGCTCCTGCCATCTCGAAACCTGTAATGTTGTAGCTTGTTGGACAAAGTCCCAGAGGTGTATCTTTATAAGTGACGATGGCCCGTCCGTTTTCTATCACTACACCTTCCAGCAAAGGGCCGTGAGCGGGGAAACCTTTCATTTGATAAGCCTCGGAAAGTGCTAAAATAGCAAAACGTTCTCCTACAATATTTGCTTGTGGATAGTGATATTCAAATTCTTTTCCCAAGTCAGTGGTTAACACGATGCCGGAATTGGGTATCATGTCCAAACATTTTATTTGCTGTTCTACAAGGAAGGGTTTGCCTTTGTGACCTTTTCCCGGTGCACTCATTGCAAAATAAAAAGGCATATTAGGATTTTTCCATTCCGTTCTCCACTGTTTCACCATGGCGGTTTTTAGTTGCGCATACAGTTTGTAATTCTGGATATTTCCTTCTCCTTGCGACCACAAGAAACCTTTAGCGCTGAACTTATTAATGGGAGTAATCATACCGTTATAAAGCAGCGAGGGCCGTTGTTGTATTTTCTTTCTTGCTTCAGCTTGTTTTCTGTCCCATCCATCTACTGATTGCAATGCCTCGGGGCTCATCCAAGATTCGATAGAGGAGCCTCCCCAGCAAGATACGATAATGCCTACTGGTACGTGTAAGGTTTCATTCAGCATTTTGGCAAAGAAATAGGCATTGGCACTTAACGTTGGTATGTTTTCTGAATTTGATACTTTCCAGGTTGCATCGCAATCGGATAAGGGCTGAGTGCTGTCCGTTTGCGGAAGCGAGATGAAACGAATATTCGGATAATTACCAGCTTTAGCAATAGTTTCTAATGAATTGTTCGTAGGCTGTCCCAAGAAACCTTGAACAGGCATTTCCATATTTGATTGGCCGGAGCAAATCCAAACTTCTCCTATCAATATATTGTCCAAGATAGTCTTCTCACCATCATCAAACGTTATTTTATACGGACCTCCGGCTTTGGGAGTGTTTACTTCTACCAACCATTCCCCGTTTTCGGAGGCTATGGTTTTATATTTTCTGTTATTCCAGGAAGTGGTTACGGTGAGCGACTTGCCTGGTGTGGCTTTTCCCCAAAGTCTGCATAGACTTTGTTGTTGTAATACCATGTCGTTTCCCATTATATGAGGCAGGGTAACTTTAGCACCTATTGCATTGGCAATGAGAAGCGCTGCAAAAAATAAGAAATGCTTCATTGTATGTTGTTTTTGATTAATGTATTTTGATTACCAGTCGTCTGTTCTAAAGGAAGAGGCTGGTAGCCCGGCTGTATTGAAGAGAGTACCAGTAACAAAACTTTGGAATGCGTATCTCACGGCTACAGGTTGCGGGACATCAGGCGAAGAAACGTATAGGCCTTCTTTAGTTATTTCAGCAGTAGCGGGGTGAAAGACTTTATCTTTTCCGGCTATTTCGAACTCTGTGAGTTTTTTCCCATAAGAGGTTAACCCCTCGGTTGCATGGTCAAAGAATATTCTGATTTTGTCCTTTTTTATTTCCATAGACTTATAAATGGGACCGGTATATTCAAAACCTTTCATGCCGTAGGTCTGTGCTAAAGCTATGTAGGCAAAGCGCTCACCTACCACCTCTTTAATCGGGCCATGCATAAAGGTTGAGTCGCTGATATCCAGTAGTATGGCAATGTCGCAGTTGGGGGTGTTCCGGGCGCAGTTAACTTGTGCTTCCCGCATATACCCCATGACATTGTTGAAAGGGTAGGGAGCTAATTGAGCCAGATTGAAGCTGAAGTCTCCGATTCCCCAGCGATTTCTCCAGTCGTTGACCATGGTTCTAAATAATAGTTCGTAGTTATAATACTGCCTAGAGTTATTGGCTCCATGCCACCAGATAACTCCTTTTATTCCGTAGCCGATGATGGGATGAATCATACCATTGAATAGTTTGTTAGGCAAATGCTGTATTTGAGGTTTCTTTCTGATGTTTTTGGAGGTCTTCAGTTGTTGGGTTATTGATTGTAGGCTTTCATTGCTCATCCATGCTTCAATGGCAGAGCCTCCCCAGTCGGCTTCAATGATTCCGATGGGCACTCCCAATACTTGTCGTAGCATTTTGGCGTAGAAATATCCTGTGGCGCTAAAGTTGGCTACAGATTCAGGACCACATGTTTTCCATTCGCTTTCACAAGATTCTTGCGGAGCATCTGAAGCTATTCTTTTTATCTGGCATAAGCGTATTTGAGTATCTGCAGAAGTGACTATTGCCTTTAATGAGCCGTCGACTCGCTGGTTCTTAAACCCCTTTATGGGCATCTCCATGTTCGACTGTCCGGAACAGAGCCACACTTCTCCGATCAGGATATTGCTGAGTACCTTTTCTTCTCCATCGCTTATTTTTATGTGATAAGGGCCACCGGCTTCAGGGGTGGAAATTTTTGTTTTCCACTTTCCATTCTTGTCGGATGTGGTAGAGAAGACAGTAGAAGTCCAAGTAGGTTGGATGGTTACTTTCTTGTTGGGTGAAGCTGTGCCCCAGATGTTGACATCCATTTGCTGTTGCAGGACCATGTTGTCGTTAAAGATAGAGGCAATTTCAACTTTGGCTTTTAGAGTAGCCACATTCAGAATACTGAATAATAATAAAAGTACTTGATGCTTTTTCATGTGAATCAAATGATTAAGATGTTTCTATTTATTCTTGGATTTAGGGATAAAGACTGCATCTATCGGAGCAATCTTTAGTTTTTCGGAATATTCGGTTATGAAATCGGATAGATGTATTTCTTGCTCTTCTAATGAAGGATTGACACATACGACAGCATTTTCAAACTGGCGAATGATGATATCCGGTCGGTTATAGATTTTTATGGAGTGAATCTGTAGCTGTTCCGTGCCTTTTATCGTAATCGTTAAGGTTTGTTTGCCGGCGGATACTTTCGGCCTTCTGAAATAAAATGAGTTTTCATTCTTTTCGTGGCCCACTAGCCCATAGAGGTCGGTGAAAAACTCTTTGGTCTTTTTTTCTGGTTCATAATCGGGTAAGTTGGAGAGAGAAGCATAAATAAAACGTGGTACAAGATCTGAATTGGCATCGGGTGGGGTAATTGTTTCAGCTTCAATGAAGATTGTGATGTCTCCCGTTGGGAGTTCCACATTTTTTATTGAAAGTGTGGATGATTGAGTGGCGGGTTTTATTATGATTGAGTTTCCTTGGATAGACATACAGCAGTTTTCACCTTTAAGGATGCCTTTGTGTAGTAGCTCTGCAGGAGTTCCGGACAGAAGGTTCGGGGAGGATTTGGCATATCGGATGAGTTCTCCCTGTATGCGTCCAAAACTACAAGGCTGTATCCAGGAGGGCAAGAATGAATAAGAATCGGGTACTGTAGTGTAGGCCCCCAGACAAGAGGCAGTTGCTACTCCAAAACGTCTCAGGCGTTCTGCATGATGCTGGTCGTTGCCGTCCATCAGTTTCAGTACAACATAGCGAAACTGTGGAGAGAGCGGATTGAACTTATCCCAATACAAATGAGTATTTACTGTTCTGGAGAATCCTCTCCAACCATCGTTGTGTTGTACTAAACCTTCTGATTCTATGCCGTTCAATACCCCTACGGCCTGTTGATTAATGGGGTGTTGTCCGTCGCAGGTGATAATAAAATTCTGCCCCATTCGCTTCCGTAAATTTTTTAGGAATTGTAGGTCACCGGCTTGCCATATATTTTGACCATTAATCCATCCTCCGTCAGCTTGACCGTCGTTATTAGTATCCCAACTTTCATGTTTGGACACATCAAAGTAGTTAACGTCAAAAGCAATGCCATCTAATTTCTTTAATATACCGTTGTCTGGATTGAACCAATGATGAATTTCATTCAGAAGAACGTTGGCGGCTGTTCTGCCGTTCTTATCTTTTGGGCAGGCTGATGATAGGTTATAGTAAAACATGACATCGTTTCCCCAGATTCCTCCTGCAATGGGGGCCACGTATGTCTTTCCGGCTTTGAAAGAACGGCTTTGTGTATTTGTCTTTCCACGTTTCAGGATGAGAGTACTTGTAGATGAATCAATGGATTTAATATGAGCTATTTCAGAGTTATACCAAAGTTTGTTGCCCTGTTCGTCCAGTTCTACAAGTAGCACATAGTGTGGAATCCATCGTCTGGGTGACGTATTCCGGTAAACGTATGCTTTTTCGCGAAAGTAGTCGATGGCTTTTACTTGAATGTGAGTTTGAGATGATGTGCAATCTTCAGATAAAAGGCTGCCGGTTTCATATACCCAGTGCCCGGGAAAGTATTTCTTGTTTATTTCCGGATAATCATTCACCTGTCTGGCCTCTCCGTTAAAGTGTAGCAATAAGAGCTTTTCGGGGTATGTCTCTGCAAAGCGATTGAGCCAACTGTACAAAATAGTATCTATTTTAAGTTCTTCGCAAATATATTTTCGAAGGAGTCCCGAGGAGGTTACATATTTCTTTTCCCAAGTGTCATAATCGGTATGAACGTCCCGTTTCATTTCTCCGCGGAAATGAAAAAACTGAGGATATTGGCTGTTAAAAGCTGTTTTGCCTATTAGTTTATTCTGTTGCGAAAATAAGTGAGCAGGCAATATACTTATAAACAATAGAACTAAAAAAGATGTCTTGTTCATAACATAGATTGAGTAATGGTTTTATGAGTGCAAGTATAGGCTTTTTGAATGAGAACCTTTAGAAAGCATGTAACAGATACTCTTATATATGTATCATTCTTAGCTTTTTATACATAAGAGGCAAAGCCTATATGTCCCTGTATCTTCTGATTGTAACCATTGTTGTTCCTGATGTAACCATATTTATTTATCTATTGTCTGTTCGGGACTTAACCTCTATATTTGAAGTTCCTTATATAATTTATAATGTTCAATTCTTAAGTTCATCTTATATGAAGACTTCACTTTTTTGGACTGCGGCTACTACCTTGTTGACTATTGGTTCTGCATCTGCCGCTGTCACGACGTCCAAAGCAGACAAATCGGCTTCTAAAACACGTCCGAATATTCTTTTCTGCATTGCTGATGACGCCAGTTACAGGCACTTTGGAGCAAATGGCTCTTCTTGGGTTAAAACTCCCGGATTTGATCGTGTAGCAGAAGCAGGTATTTTGTTTACGAACTGCTATACGCCTAATGCAAAATCTGCTCCTTCCCGCTCTTGCATTCTAACCGGGCTTTATTCTTGGCAACTTGGAGCGGCGGGTAATCATACTCCTATTTTCCCGGATGATTTGAAAGTGGTGACGGAAGCTTTGGAAGAGAATGGTTATCAGGTTGCTTTTACAGGAAAGGGTTGGGGACCGGGAGATGCAGGTGTTAAAAATGGTGCTCCCCGAAAATTGACGGGTACACCTTATCTGAAACATAAACTGACTCCGTTGACAACAGGAATTAATAAGGTTGATTATTTTAGAAATTTTCAAGATTTCTTACAGGAAAAGGAGGAGAATCAGCCATGGTTCTTTTGGTTTGGATGCTTTGAACCACATCGGAATTATGAATATGGTTCTGGTGAGAGACTTGGTGGAAAAGATAAAACTGTAATTGATGACTTACCTCCCTTTTGGCCTGATAATGACGTGGTACGTACCGATATGCTTGATTATGCCTTTGAAGTGGAATATTATGACAATCTCGTCAATCGTTTTTTGGACGAACTGGAGAAACGGGGGGAGCTGGATAATACTATCATTATAGTGACTTCGGATAACGGAATGCCGTTTCCCCGGAGTAAGGGAAATAATTATGAATATTCCAATCACATGCCTTTGGCTGTTATGTGGAAAAATGGTATTGCCAATCCCGGAAGAAAAGTCAGCGACTATGTGAGCTTTGTAGACTTCGTTCCCACTTTCTTGGAAGTAAGTGATATAGGGGTACAACAATCGGGATTAATTCCTCCTGCGGGGAAGAGCATGGTGGATATTTTCAAAACTTCAAAAGCCGGCATTGTATCAAAAGACCGGCATTATACATTGTTGGGTAGAGAACGGCATGATTATGGTCGTCCGTTGAATCAAGGCTATCCAATCCGTTCCATATTGCAGAATGACTTATTGTATGTTACGAATCTGAAACCGGAACTTTATCCTTGCGGAAATCCGGAAACAGGGTATACGGATTGTGACGGTTCTCCTACAAAGACTGAGATTCTCCGTATGAAACGTTCCGGAGAAAATAGTTACTATTATGACATAACATTCGATTTCCGCCCTGAAGAAGAACTTTATGATCTGTCGGTAGATAAAGACTGTATGAATAACTTGGCTGGGAATGAGAAATATGCAAAGATAAAGAAGGCTATGAGGCAACTTCTGTTCGATGAACTGCGGGCACAGAAAGATCCGCGGTTAGTAGGGGATGGAGATACTTTTGACCGTTATCCATTCTGGAAGAAAAACTCCAATGATTTTTATGAGCGTGTGCAAAGTGGAGAAATTAAAGAACCGTGGAAGATGTCGGGATTTGTATCTCCTACTGATTTTGAAAATCATCCTGACAATAAGTAACCAGATGGGAAAATTATTTCATAACAAGATATCAAGTTACAAGGAAAGCTTGAAGTGAAATAATTGCTATCTTTGCTATACGATATGAACCATAGTCTTTAATCATCATGAAATGGCAACTTTGTAAATAGCTTCGTTTAGTATGATAGGGCAACAGCTAAGTCTGTTGCCCAACTTGATTGTGACCGTTTCCGTCACAAAATATTAAAATACTAAACATACAAAAAGAAGTAATTACAATGAATACGAAAACATATCCGCGTACCAATGATTATCAGACTATCTATTTGAATGCCATTATCAACAATCCGAATATCATAGTTGGTGATTACACTATTTACAATGACTTTGTAAATGATCCGGCTCAATTTGAGAAGAATAATGTCCTCTATCATTATCCTATTAACCAAGACCGCCTGATAATCGGCAAATTCTGTTCTATTGCCTGTGGGGCAAAGTTTCTTTTTAACAGTGCCAACCATACATTGAAATCCTTGTCCAACTACACATTCCCCTTGTTCTTTGAAGAATGGGGATTGGATAAGAAAAATGTAGTCTCAGCATGGGATAATAAAGGCGATATCATTATAGACAATGATGTCTGGATAGGTTATGAAGCCGTTATTATGGCAGGCGTGCATATCGGAGATGGAGCTGTCATCGCAGCACGGGCAGTAGTAACTAAAGATGTTCCTCCCTATACCATAGTAGGAGGAACACCTGCCAAGAAAATACGGATGCGATTTGAGGCAGAGACAATCGCCAAGCTGCAACAGATACAATGGTGGAACTGGCCTGTTGAGAAGATACGTCAGTCCTTACCTTATATCATGAATGGAACGGTTGATAGACTTACTTAATTCCTCTCTTTGTATCAGAATCATATCTCCATCTTTCACTTTATGCTTCTGAGGTGGTTTGTTACCTGAAATCGTAATTATACCATCTTCAAACACACGTTTCACCTGATTGGCAGAGAGTGAGAAGCATCTTTTGATTAATGATGATAATTTGAGATCAAACTCAAACTCGCACTTGATGTGGATTTTGATAACCTCATTGGATAGATTCAGCAAATCTTCCAATGAGGTATTAGGAATGACTTCGTATTCTACACTACCATAATCCAGCCTCAGGTTATTCTTTCTTTCCATTTCAGTAGAAAAAGCATATTTCCAGGCTGTGTCTTTATCATTCATTGAAAAACTATGGAATAATGTCTTGTCAATCAAATCCGGTTTACTGCGTGATAACAAAGTGAGGTTGCAGGTGTTGTCACACTTCACGCATCTGTAAATCAACCATACATCTATGTTCTTCTTTTGAGCATTCATCCTGAACTTATCGCTACAATAAAATCGGTCACTCTCGCAGTGACTGCACTTCTTAATTAATAAAGGGGTATTCTTCACCTTTACTTCCCATGTAATTGTTGTCTCCATAAATAAACTATTATCTTTCTTTGCGGGTTAAGTAATTTTCCGGCAAAGTTGGATATTAGCCATTTGCATAATTCACAAGATGTCACAAGACGCTATGAAATATTCTTTGTTTACCTGTCAAGTTCGTCCATCATTTGGGTTATTTTCTCTTTCAGTTTATCCAGAAATTGTGTCCTGCTTTTCTTCCTGTTCCTGATTTCAAGAAATATCCGGTAGAAATCACCAATCTCAATATCAAAAAGAGTTTCGCAGCAGAAAGCGATTTCTTTCAGGTTCGTGTTACCATTATTAAAGCATTTTCCGGCATATAGTGCATAAATGAATTCTACCAATGAAACCTTACTTTCCGTCCATTGCAATAGTTTGCTTTCTATGATAGAGGTGAACTTTAGGTGTAGTTTCTCCGATAACGCATCAATCTCCGTGGAGAGATAATGAGTGAGTTGCTTATTTGCTAAGATCTCTGCTACGCTGGAATCATGCAAGGTGGAAAAAGAAGTATCTCTGTCCAACGAGTGGCAGTGAACATCTGAAAGGATATCATAATGCTTTCTCATGAAATACAGATGATCTGAGTTTGTTTTACCGGCTTGATAATAGTTATAGAAATTCTTGTCCGAAGAGATATTCTTCAGACTTTCATATTCCTCCTTCAGGTATTTATATTGAGCTGACGGTGATTTCCCGATCCGATTCCTTTCAATCTGATACAGACGGATATAAAATATCAGTAGACCGGATATTTGCGGTTTCCGGACTTTAAAGAAAAGAATCTCCTCCTCGGGATTGATAAACTGATAGTCCGCAATGGTTACTTTTAGCCGGGCGAGTGAAGTCTGTATGAAGCCGACTATTTGCTTTATCTTATCAAGGATATCAATATCTTGTTGCTCAATTCTTTGGATTTCTACTTCTATGTCTTGCTTAATGTTCTTTACGAAATTCTCCATTCGCATTCAGCGCATCCATAACTTTCAGGCGGTTGCTGCGAAGCCTGCTAAAAGTCTGAATAGCAAATTACAATTGCCTTGCAGAGACAATGTAGTTAATACTAAAAATGATAAAATGAAAAACCTGCCTGAATAAGAATTATTCAAACGAAAGAAATTAGCCTGTGGTTTGTGAGGCTAATTATTAAGCAATAACAAATTTAAGAATTGTGCCCAAAATAGTTGCTTTTAGAATTCGGGGCAAATATAGTCCTTTTTTTGTAAATCCCCTAAATCTACAGTCAAAATGTAGATTCAGGGGATATTGAGTATAAAGAGTATTGAATTGAACTATCAGAATATATATTGTACACCAAACTGGTATCCGATATACAGTTGTTGCAGTTTGGTAGACCCAGTCTTTTTCCATAAGGAATGGTTCGGGAATATTTTGCTGTTGCTTACATCTTTGGTCATCATGTAGTTTATGCCTACCCCTCCGAATAGCTCAATGTGCTTCCCGATTCTGAAGGACGGAATGAGTGAGTATCCAGTATTCAAAACAGGTTCATCCGAATCGTTTCCGATGGTTGAGGCTTTAAGTTCATTGTTAATCCTGAACCAGGAAGTAACAGGAATATGAGCACCGAATCCACCTTCAGCCACCAATGAGTTATTCTCAGTTTTATGGTTATATCCAACGCCTATAATGCCATAAGTGTATCTGCCTCCCGAGCGGAATGTGGCTACCGTACTTCCCAATGCATCATAAGTGACAGCAACTCCCATCTCACCATTTTTAATGATGTTGATTAATCCGATGGGGCAGTCACTCTTATCCGCTATATTGACCAGTCCGGCAAATTGCACGCCATTGACCTCTTTTGCAATGTTGACTAATCCGGCAACCTGCAACCCGTTTACCTCTTTGGCAATATTGACTAATCCGGCGAATTGGAACCCGGTCATTTCAGAAGCTGTATTTGCCAACCCTGCCATCTGGAAACCACTGAACTTATTCTTATTTATATTAGCCAGTCCTGCGGATTGCACTCCCTGTCCGTCATTTCCTACATAGTTTGAAAGTCCTGCCATTTGGAAACCTTTGGCATCATTCAGAATAATGTTTGAAATACCTCCCCAGGTGAATGCCTCTTCATTTCTGGAAATGCCTACAAGTAAGTTGAGTGAAACAGTATTCGTATACTGATGCGAATAGGTTCCATTGGTACTCAGGGGCGGGACAAAGCTCAATTGAAATACGGTTTTCTTATCTTCATTGGATTGAGCAAACAATGCGCTATAAACTAATACACATAGTATTAAAACTAAAATCTTCTTCATCATTTGGGTTTTCTTTGTTACTAATCTTTATATTTCTATCATCTTGATTTCGGTTACAAAGGTAAGTTTAATAATTCTTCCTTAGAGAGTTTGTAGACGAACCATACTGTTTCTTATGACGAAATGATGAAAATGAGTGATTATTCCCGTAATTTCTTTGGTATGATAAACCAATCCTCAACATGCGATAAACTAACTCCCGGAATGCAAGAATCTATTCTCGAAGATGCATAAAACTATTCATACAATAACTGTTGTTGAATCTTACAACAACTGTGTTACATTCTTACAATAGATATAATTCTATCTTACAACAACTATTGTAAGAATAAAAATGTGCATTCTGAGAATTAGTTTCTTGCATTGTGGCGATTACTTCCTTGCATCGTTGTTACTCTTTTTGTTGGCACCGAAATTTGCTATTCGCGTTCTATATCTTGCATCCTGAAATTTGCTTGGGTATAAATTAGTATCTTTGTTATTCATTTTAACCACGACATTTCAGATGGATGGCAATTTTTATATATATACCGATCTCTCTGCCCTTCCTGTAGATGAACATGAAGCGTATTTGGCAGAAGGATTTGGTGGAGTTTGCACAGGTGGAACGGCTGTAATAGAGGTTTTTTCAGTCAGCCGCCAGATATCTAAAAACGACCTGGTGACAGTTTTGCCGTTACAGTCAGTATTAATCCGTGAGGTAAGTCCCGATTTCTCTATGACTTTTTTCAAAATAGATAAAACGATGTTCTTGGATACCATGAGTAGCCTGGGGAAGATAACTCCTGATTTTTTCTTTTATATGCGGAAGAATTTCCAGGTTCGGTTGACTCGGGGTGAAGTTCAGAGATTTCTTGGCTTCTGTCGTGCAATTGATTTTCGGAACAGTTCTGACGATCCCGCTTTCCGGCGGGAAACCATATTACACTTGTTGCGTATCTTTTATTGGGATTTCTACGTTCATTTCCGCAAGACCGTAAGCCGGGAGGGAGTTTCTATCCCCTTGAACTCTAATAAGGAGAATATTGCTTTCCGGTTTGCAATGCTGGTCTATGAACACTATAAGCAACATAAAGAAATGGCGTTTTATGCGGACAAGCTGTGCATAACTCCTCAATATCTGACCCGAGTTATTCAGGAGGTAAATGGTCAGTCGGCCCGCGAGTTACTTGCAGATCATGTTGTACTGGAGGTGAAGGCACTGCTTCGAGACGCTAATCTTGACATAAAAGATATTGTGCGGCAAACGGGGTTTTCAAACCAATCGTCGCTAAGTCGCTTTTTTCGCCGGCATACGGGTATGTCTCCGACAGAATACCGGCGTACAATTCACATTATTCGCTAACTACAAAAACTGATAAATGGAACGACTGGAAACACAAACTTGCAATGGAGATAGTACATCTTTTGAAAAAGAGATGCTGGCATTGTTAGATGAGCAGATTTTCTTGACAGATAGCGTGTTCGCCCGTCTGCCGATGGGCGTTGAAATTTACGATGCATCAGGTATACTCCGTTGCTTAAACGAACGGGCACGACTTATGTATGGTGTTGAGCTCGATGCGGTAATAAACAAAGTCAATCTGTTTAAAAGTCCTTATGTGGACGAGGCGCTTTTAGCGAGAATTCAATCCGGAGACGACATTGTACTTGAATTTGAATATGATTTCGACCGGATGAATAAAGAGTATTTCCATACTTCCAATAAAGATACCATTATCTACGAGGTCAAGATTGTTCCGATAACCAATAAGCAGGGGACTATCGTAGGCCATATATTGCTCACCAATGATGTGACCTCTACCAAAGAGGCGGAGTATCGGACTGAAGAAAGTAAGAAAAACCTGGAGATGGCGATGGAGGCTGCGAATATGTCTTCATGGGTATACGACGTGTACAAAATGGAGTTCGGGATCTTGCATGGAAATTCTGTTTTCAAAAGTGGTATGTCCTTGGAGCAATTGTTACCGATGCTTCATCCGCAGGACTGCGCTCCGTTAAGGGAACTATTTTCCCGGCTGATAAACAAAGAAGTCCTGCAGGGGCAGCTCACAGTACGTGTTTTCAATGAACAGGAAGGAGAATTCCGGCATTATGAGAGCCGTATGCGGCTTTCGACCGAGCATTTTGGTAAATTGCAGATTGTAGGTACCTTGCTGGATGTAACTGAAAAGCTCCGGATGGCAAAAAAGACACAGGATCTTTTAGTTAAGCGTGAACTGGCCATGAAGGTCAACGATATAGTTCACTGGGATTTTAATGTGCAGATGCAAACATTCGAAGCTTACAATGATCCGGTAAACGATTATGCTTCTGACAAGTTGGTATCTTTGGAAGAGTACTTGAATGTGATTCATCCCGAAGACAGGTCTTTGGTCAATGATGCGCTGCAATCTATGCTGTTGGGGCGGAATATGAATATAAATCTCACCTGCCGTATTCAGACCAGGCATGATGATACATGGCAGTACTGTAATATTACGGGGGTTCCTTTCGAATTTGGAGAGAGCGGAGATGTTATCCGTTATACCGGCTTTAGACAGAATATTTCCAAACTCCATCAATTGAACGAGGAGCTTAAAGAACGGAACTACAAGATGGAGCTGACTTTCAAAACTGTGGGTATGTCCTATTGGGATTACGATGTGAAGACCCGGCAATATCGGTCATTCAATGATCCGGTGAATGATTTTAATCCCGAAAAAGCAATTATGCCCGAGGATTATTTGAAAGCTGCCCATCCTGAGGATACGGAACGTGTTCGTGAAAATATGGTTGGCATGTCTGCCGGGCAGTATAAGGAGTTCTCGCTTCAGTATCGTTCCCGTACCAAATGGGATCAGGATTGGCAGACACTGATTGTTACCGGGCTTCCGTCTGAGCGCGACAAGAAAGGGAACGTCATTCGCTATACCGGTATCGCTTTCAACAATACGAAGTGGGAAAAAATGGCTCAGGAACTGAAAGAGATGAAGGATAAGGCCGAGCTCTCCGACCGGTTGAAGTCGGCATTTCTGGCCAATATGAGTCATGAAATACGTACACCACTGAATGCCATTGTAGGGTTCTCCGAATTGCTGGTCGACAGTGACGATCCGGATGAAAAGAAGGAATATTGGCATATTATCGAGTCCAACAATGACTTGTTGCTGCGACTTATCAATGACATTCTGGATCTTTCGAAGATTGAGTCGGGAATTATTGATCGGAAACGTGAACGGTTTAACCTGACACAACTGTGCAATGAACTCTATGTGATGATGCGGTCGAAGATTCCGAACGCTGACGTGGAGTTGGTCCAAGATAATCCTTGTTCGGAATGTTGGATTTTCCTCGACAGTAACCGGCTTAAGCAGGTATGGATGAACTTCCTGACTAATGCGGTAAAATATACCAGATCGGGATATATCAGAATGGGATACTCGGTTGAAAAAGACGGAATTCGGTTTTATGTGGAGGATACGGGGACGGGTATCCCTAAAGAACTACAGGATCGGGTTTTCGGTCGTTTCCAGAAGCTGAATGAATTTGTTCAAGGTACAGGACTTGGATTGGCAATCTCCCGGGCAATTGTTGAAGCTGCGGGTGGAGAGATCGGATTCACTTCTGAACAGGGGATTGGATCGACCTTTTGGGCATGGGTTCCGTGTGAGATCTTTCAGCATGGAGACGTCGGTTGCCCGGAAACAACTCTTCCAAACCGTCATCCGGTGTTTAGCGAAGACAGTGACAGGAAACTCAGAATTCTGGTGGCTGAAGATAACGACAGCAATTTCTTGTTAGTGCGGAATATTCTTAAGGATTACGACTTGTTACGGGTGACCAATGGGGTAGAGGCTGTTGAGGAGATTCGCAATGGGAAGTTTGATTTCGTACTTATGGATTTGAAAATGCCTGTCATGGACGGTTTGGTAGCTACTCGGAAGATTCGGGAGTTCAATAGTGACATCCCGATTGTAGCACTTACAGCCAATGCTTTCGATACTGACCGTGCCAGTGCTATGGATGCCGGATGTAATGCTTTCTTGCCTAAGCCGGTAAAACGGAAGCAACTGTTTGAACTACTTTCAGGGACCTGTCGGTAAGTTTGAGATAAATAGTAATTCGCTTGTTTAGTGTGCTTCGGTAGCAGCTTTTGGAATAACTTCTACCTTATTCTAACTCTGTTGCGCAGATATCGATTGTACTCAGTGCGTCCGAGATATCAGTCGGGGTTATCCCTTGACATTCAATTCTCAGTATCTTCTCCCAATCTTCAAAGTCTACGTTCCATACGTGGATCTGTGGATATTGGGTGAATAACTTTTCTATTTTCTTTATTTCCCGCCTCTTTTCTATAGAAGTCCGGAAGATTAAAATATTGTCTGTCATTGCGATAACTTATTTAATACCACTTATGTTATTTAGTCTGTTTAGTCTTTCTGGAAGCACTTCGTTTGATGCAAAGATAAGCCGAATAATCTTCTCGTAAAAAGTTTGTAGACCAACCTACAGATTCCTTATGACGAAATTAAGAATATGAGTGACCAACTTCGTTTTCCTGTATATTCATACCGCTTCATTGGGTTTGCAAAAATAGTGCCCCGATATCAGATTTGGTTGTCCATTCTTGCTAATCTGATGCTGGCTGCAAATAATATGCAAAAATAGCGTTCGGATTTATGAAATGTGCTTAATGAAAGAGGCGATGAGGTTGTGAAGGATGTATTCCTTCGATCTGACGGATAGCCTGTACTGTCTATTTTTTTATATGCTTCAAAGGCAATCGTGGAAACAACTTCCTGAACCGTACCAAATGTGTCGTAATATTGCTTCCGGCTATAATAAATGTCACAGCCAGGATAATCAATACAATTCCGCAACACAATCTGAGTGTCAGACTTTCCCCGAAGATTGTTACTCCGAAGAATACAGCCGTTACAGGTTCCAAAGCTCCGAGGATGGCTGTAGGGGTAGAACCTATATATTGCACAGCTTGCGTAGTGCAGAGGAAGGATATGGCTGTAGGGAAAATTGCTAATGCAATCAGATTCCCCCATAAATACCATTTATCGACAACATGCAGGCTCTGCCCGAAATCTACACGGATTAAAAAGAGCGACAGACCGAAAAGCAATACATAAAAAGTAACTTTAAGCGTTGCCACATCCTTTAATATCGGTCGGTTTACCCCTACGATATAAATAGCATAGGAGAGGGCCGATGCCATGACTAATCCAACACCAACCAGACTAAGCGTTGTACCGTCTCCTCCTTTATATAGTAACCCAATACCACTTAAAGCCAGGAAGATACATAAGACTGTTTGTAATGTGATTTTTTCCTTGAAAGCGACAGCCATAATCAGTGCCACCAAAATAGGATAGACAAACAGTATTGTTGAGGCAATACCGGCTTCCATATAGTTATAGCTTTGAAACAGGGTAAGAGAAGAAATGGCGACCAACCATCCCAGTATGACTAACGGCAATATTTCTTTCCGCTTTAGACTAAAACTTCTACCTCTCGCTTTGAGCATAATCCCCAGGATGGGAATGGCAAACAGATATCTGAAGAAAAGAACGGAATCCGGATTCATACCTTCCTTATATAGTGGAAGGGTAAAGAGGGGATTCATACCATAAGTGGCGGCAGCAACGGCTCCCAATATATATCCTTTGACCTTTGTATTCATAAACACTAAATAATTTCTTAGTTCTGGTTTTCTTTGGGGGTGCAAAGGTAAATCTTTCCTTTATATATTGTCATTACAAACCTCTTAATTTTTGCTTTTTCCTGCCTTGGATGACTTCAGTTTTCGTATTCTCAAAATATTATTTATCTTTGCGCCATGACAAAGACATTCAAATCGGATTTGGTTTAATAAACAATCTGTGTTTCTGATACAGATTGTCCCTTCGTTTACTCTCGGATAACTCCTTTCGAGAGTAGTTTTCTATTATTATAATTCAAGTTTAATCTGCGTACAATGATGAAGGCATTGTTATGCTTTCCGTGTATGCAAAATACATTAAGAAAATGAGTAACGAAAATAAAACAATTCACGATTTCGAACTTAAATTAATCTGTGATTTCTTCTCCAATATGGAACGTCAAGGACCCGGAAGTCCTGACGTAACACTGAAAGCGCTGAGCTTTATAGATAACCTTACCGAAAAATCCCTTATCGCCGACATCGGCTGTGGAACTGGAGGACAGACAATGGTATTGGCCGGACACATTCCCGGGCAGATCACCGGACTTGACCTTTTTCCCGACTTTATTGATATCTTCAATCGCAATGCAAAGCAATCAGGTTTGCAGGATAGAGTGAAAGGCATTGTCGGTTCTATGGATAACCTTCCTTTTCAGAATGAGGAATTAGACCTGATCTGGTCGGAAGGAGGCATTTATAATATTGGTTTTGAACGGGGACTGAATGAGTGGCGTAGATATTTGAAATCAGGAGGATACATTGGCGTTTCTGAAAGTTCGTGGTTTACTGACGAACGTCCGGCGGAAATCAATGACTTCTGGGTGAATGCGTATCCTGAAATAGATACGATTCCCAATCAGGTGGCCAAGATACACAAAGCAGGATATCTTCCCGTCGCTACATTTATTTTGCCGGAAAATTGCTGGACAGAGCATTACTTTGCTGCAAAGATTGAAGCTCAGAAAATCTTCCTTCATAAATATGCGGGAAATAAGATCGCCGAAGAATTCAGTTCGCTTCAGTTTGATGAAGAAGAACTATACAGCAAGTATAAAGCATTCTACGGTTATACATTTTTTATTGCAAAAAAGATAGAACAATGATTCATTTGAATAATTATGGTTGGAATGACAAGTTAAGCCAACTAAAGCAAGAGTCAACATACAATGCCCTTACACATGGACGTATATCTATCGTACACCGTACATGCTACGAGGTCGTTTCAGAAAACGGCCTGTTTCAGTGCGAACTGACGGGGAATATGATGTATGGAAAATCAGACTTTGAACTCCCTTGTACCGGTGATTGGGTGCTTTTTCAACCATTCGACGAACATAAAGGGATTATAGTGGATATGCTGCCTCGTGAACGGACTTTATATCGTAAGAAAAACGGAACGGTTGCCGATAAACAGACCATTGCCTCGTATGTTGACAAGGCATTTATCGTGCAAAGTCTTGATGATAATTTCAATGTTCGCAGAGCCGAGCGTTTCATGGTTCAGATGCAGGAAGAGCATATTAATCCTGTATTGGTGTTCAATAAAGCTGATTTACGGTTTGACAAGCAGAAAGTTGAAGAACAGATCAGGCACATTGCCCGTCAGATACCGGTGTTTTTTACAAGTATTCATCAATCTCAGACGATTCTCCAATTACGGGAGTCTATATCGGCAGGCGAAACGGTTGTGTTTGTCGGCTCTTCAGGTGTAGGGAAAAGTTCTCTGGTGAATGCGCTTTGCGAGAAATCGGTATTACTAACGTCTGATATCAGCCTGTCCACGGGAAAAGGAAGGCATACTTCTACTCGTCGGGAGATGGTATTGATGGACGGTTCAGGTGTATTAATTGATACTCCGGGCGTCCGGGAATTTGGCTTGGCCATTGACGATCCCGATTCTCTTGCAGAGGTATTGGAGATTTCAGATTATGCTGCATCATGTCATTTCAAGGATTGCAAGCACATCAACGAACCAGGATGTGCCGTTTTAGAAGCGGTAAGTAGTGGTGTATTGGACCGTAAGGTTTATGAAAGTTATCTGAAACTTCGACGGGAAGCGTGGCATTTTTCTACTTCCGAACATGAAAAGCGTAAAAGGGATAAATCTTTTTCAAAACTCGTGGATGAGGTGAAGAAGCGTAAAGCAAATCGCTAATTTCTATTATAAGAGTGTGTCATTCACCTATTGGGTTTGTGACACACTTATAACTTCTTGCCGTACCAACCTTTTCTGCTAACTCCTATTGAGTTATCTTTAGTTGCTTTCGACGATCACGCAAAATCTCACCATAATACCATGCTATTGACTTCTCATGAAAAACTGTACGAGATTCGCTCTAAAGTTTAGGAAACTGTAATTGGGGTAGCATAACCCTTAATTCGGGTATGAAGTTACTTGTTCTCCTGCCGTATCTTTGCAATGTGGATATCAGATATCTGCAATGAATGTATCACTTTTCCGTAAATTATTAAACTTAAGAGAATATGAAACGAGTATTATTTTTAACAACAGTTTTACTTATGGCAATCAGTACAAGTATGTCTTTTGCTCAGACAGATGCAGATAACTTCTACAAGAGCAATGCAGTGAATGTTGAGAAAGTATCTTTCCTCAATCAGTATAAAATGAGAGTAGGCGGAAACCTGTTTTTGCCTAAAGATATGAAAGCGGGTGAGAAATATCCCGCAATCATTGTAGGACATCCGATGGGTGCCGTCAAAGAACAAAGTGCAAATCTGTATGCCACAAAACTTGCTGAGCGCGGATTCGTCACCCTTTCTCTGGATCTATCTTTCTGGGGTGAAAGTGAAGGAGAACCGCGCAACGCCGTATTGCCGGATGTTTATTCGGAGGACTTCAGTGCTGCAATGGACTTTCTTGGTACACGTCCGTTCATTAACCGGGAGCGTATCGGTGTGATAGGTATTTGCGGAAGTGGAAGTTTTGCTATCAGCGCAGCTAAAATCGATCCCCGCCTGAAAGCCGTTGCAACCATAAGTATGTATGATATGGGTGCTGCCAATCGTAACGGGTTGAAAAATGCATTGACACTGGAACAACGGAAACAGATAATAGCGGAAGCTGCCGAACAGCGCTACGTTGAGTTTTTGGATGGAGAAGTGAAATATACCAGTGGTACTGTGCACGAACTGACGGAAAACTCTTCGCCGATAGAACGCGAATTCTATGAATACTACCGTACACCGCGCGGGGAAGTTACACCCGAAGGTGCAACGCCTCTGACTACCACTCATCCTACACTCACCAGCAACGTAAAGTTTATGAATTTCTATCCGTTTAATGATATGGAATCAATTTCACCGCGTCCGATGCTGTTTGTTGCGGGAGAGAATGCCCATTCACGGGAATTTAGTGAAGATGCATACAAGCGGGCTGCTGAACCGAAAGAATTATATATAGTGCCGGGTGCAGGCCATGTCGATCTTTACGACCGTACAAGTTTGATTCCGTTTGATAAACTGGATAGCTTCTTCAAAGAAAATCTTTAACCGCTATTTAAATAAGCTATACGAAACTCCCAGATTGAAGAAAGGAACCATGTTCCGTTTCATTTTCACCAATGGTTCCACTTCTGTCTGGCCTTCTTCGTTTCGTACTTTTATGCCTTTTCTTGTATCGCTGTACAGTCCGGCCATCATCACCATGGAAGCTCCTGCACGTGCAACCAGATAAAAGTGTTTGTTAATGATGTATTCGTAAACGATTTCCGGATTTAAAGTAGCTTCGCTGAAATAGCAGATGTCCGGCACATTCTTCAGGTTGGGCTTCATGTAGAAATTATCACTTGTCATGGAAGCTCCGGCGGAAAAACGATGACTGTTCAGTTGGTATCTCATGTAAAATTGGCTTGGCATGGTGATGTCTACGCTTAAATTCGGGTTATTGAATCGATGCCAGTAAGAAATGACAGGCATGATCGGGATACTACTGAACAAAGTCATCCCCATGATGCCGGCTGTGAAAGTGGTGGTCTTTGTATGCTTGAAAATCATTACGGCAGACAATAACCCTTGTACTTTGCCAAAACCTTTGTCCCAACCGTCTGCAATTACGGAGGCGGATAGAGCCAGCGGTTTGTTGAATACATTAATATAGTAGGTACCGTTCAGTCCTCCGGCAAAGTAGTCATACCCGTCTTGTGAAAATATAGCTGACGTAGCGGAGTGGTTTTTCTCAATCGCATCGAACTGATAGCTTCTGTATTGCACATTGGCATACAACGATACTTTCTTCAATTTCAGTACAGGGATCATGGTAGAAAAACTGATCTTGTGCAGGTCGCGTCTTTTTCCTTTTTCCAGTTCATTTCCATCTTGTGTAAATGTATAATTGTGTGCCCACTTGGTTTCCCAGTTCAGGTTTACTGTACGATACATAGAGAAGTTCTTGGCAAGAAAGTTTCTGAAATCTTGAGCCAGTGAATCGGGGATTTCCTGTGCCTTGACTGTGCAGATGCTGAGACACAACGCTACTGTAATAAATATTTTCTTTTGCATTCCGTTCTTAAATAGATTTGTTAAGTTGTTCATACTTAGATTAGTTCCGATGCGTAGATTCTGATCGTTTTGAGTCCCGCTATGATATCAGAAGCTTTCAACTCGTTACACTCTATCCTTAATATCTTTTCCCAATCCTCTAAATCGACATTCCATCGGTTTATCTGCGGGTACTCCTCAAAAAGTCTTCCAATGCGTTTCATATCCCGTTTATTCGTTACCGAGGAACGGAAAATCAAAATCTCTGTTTCCATTTTTTCTCTACTCATTTGTTGATTTATAAACTGGCGCAAAAGTACAGGGGATGCTGGCCGGGAGAAAGGTCTTTTGGATGGAATGTTGGACGAAAACACTTATTAGTTTGGCTTATCTGTTTTTATAGCCTACTTTTGTTGTCAAAAACACATATATGAAGAATCTTATATCACTGAACTGGCGTTCCAAGTTGGAAGGGATGGAGAATGTGAATTTCCTGAATGACGACTACTATATTTACAGGAATGAGAAAGTAGAACCACATACGGGACCTTTCAAAATGGATATGACTATTTGTGGCATTTGCCTGAAAGGAGAGTCTAAAGGGAGGGTGGATATGATACCTTTTGAGATTAAAGCGCCAGCCATATCCATCGTTTTGCCGGGTCAGATAATAGAGCATGAATATTGTTCTGATGATTTTGAAGGGATTTATATACTTATGTCCGAACGGTTCAATGAGAGCCTGAACTTACCTGATCGGTTCTCGAATTTCCTTTCGGTGCGTAATAAACCGGTCGTACCACTAACAGATAAACAACTGGATGCCATGCTGACTTATTGTAAGATGGTACAAAGTGTAATTAAAGTCACGGATAATCCTAACCGTATGGAAATTATCCGTCATCTCACCATTGCCTTCTTTTATGGATTGGGCTATTATTTTCATAAACTGCCCGACGGTGTTAAGGAAACGAGAAGTGAAGTCTTGATGCGGAATTTCCTGAAGCAAGTACAGGCTTTCCATAAACAAGAGAGAAAGGTGGAATTCTATGCAGACAAACTTTGCCTGAGTCCTAAATATCTCTCGCAGACCATTAAAAGTTGTAGTGGAAAAACCGCAGGAGAATGGATCGATGAATATGTAGTGCTCGAAGCCAAGGCACTGTTAAGATCTACCAATATGACCATACAGCAAATAGGTGACGAACTTAATTTTCCATCCCAATCCTTCTTTGGCAAGTATTTCAAAAGGCTTACGGGAACGTCACCGAAAGCGCATAGGGAATAAGATCTCAGTTTCCTGTAAAAGCCGTCCCCATTACTTTGGGGTCGAGTGGAAATTCTTGTACCTTTGCACTCGTTTTTAGAAAAGAAGAATCACGATGATCAATAAATATGAAGAACGTCTGGGAACCGAGCGTATGTTGCCACTGGTTTTCAAGATGGCGCTTCCGGCAGTAGCAGCACAATTCGTCAATTTGCTTTATAGCATTGTCGACCGTATCTATATCGGACACATACCGGGCATCGGGACGGATGCATTGGCAGGCGTAGGGGTGACAATTTCTCTCGTGGTATTGATTTCTTCTTTTTCAGCAATAGTGGGCGGTGGTGGTGCACCGTTGGCTGCCATAGCCCTCGGGCAAGGTGACCGCCAGCGTGCCGGAAAGATATTGGGGAATGGTTTTACCTTGCTGATTCTATTTACTTTAATTACTTCCTTCATTGCCTATACCTTCATGGAGCCTATCCTGCTCTTTACAGGCGCTTCGGAGCATACATTGGGCTATGCGGTCGATTACCTTTCCATTTATTTGCTGGGAACTGTTTTTGTAGAGATTTCCACCGGACTCAATTCCTTTATCAATGCGCAGGGGCGTCCTGCCATTGCCATGTACTCTGTCTTAATCGGAGCTTTATTAAATATCATTCTTGATCCTATTTTTATCTTCTGGTTTGATATGGGGGTGAAAGGTGCTGCTTTGGCTACGGTGATTTCTCAGGCTTGCAGTGCCGCATGGGTACTGTCTTTCCTATTCTCCCGGAAGGCATCTCTGCCTTTGGAGAGGCGCTATATGAAGTTGAATCGGGGAATTGTTGTTGCGATGTTGGGACTGGGAGTATCTCCGTTCATTATGGCCAGTACAGAGAGTTTGGTGGGCTTTGTGCTGAATAGTAGCTTGAAAGATTTTGGAGATATTTACGTCAGTGCGTTGACGATACTACAGACTTCGATGCAGTTTGCCAGTGTGCCGCTGACGGGGTTTGCGCAAGGCTTTATTCCGATTGTAAGTTACAATTATGGTCATGGTGATAAGCAGCGTGTGAAGGATTGTTTCCGTATTGCACTGATCACGATGTTCTCTTTTAATCTGATTCTGATGCTGCTTATGATCCTGTTCCCGTCAACGGTTGCATCTGCTTTTACAAGTGATGAAAAGTTGATAGAAACGGTTCGTTGGACCATGCCTGTCTTTCTGGGTGGTATGACCATTTTCGGCTTGCAACGTGCCTGTCAGAATATGTTTGTTGCATTGGGGCAGGCTAAGATATCCATTTTTATCGCTTTGCTCCGCAAGGCCATTTTGTTGATTCCGTTAGCGTTGATACTGCCGCATTATATGGGAGTGACCGGAGTATATGCGGCTGAGGCTATATCCGATGCTACGGCTGCAATTTGCTGTACGCTGTTGTTCTTTTGGCAGTTTCCTAAGATTTTGGGGAAAATGAAATAGGCTAAGGCTTTATAATTTTTTCTCTTATTAATACATTGTAATTAGTGATAATGTGTTATTTATATAATCATATTTTAAACCCAATTGTATTTTGTAAGAATGAATTTCGAGCATTATATTGAATTTTGCAATTTGATATATATCGTTGAACTCCATACAGAAAAGATAATTTGAGTTTATATTCTCTTTTATTTTCTTTGCTAAATATTCAGGGGTGATATTACTAAAGCCTATTCTTTGCATGGTGTCACTCTTTTTTTGCTTGAGATATTCTAATTTCTCTGAAGTAATAATAATCTTTGAAGTATTCAGACGTTGAAATACAGGGGTTATGGAATTGATGGCCATAGCTTGATCGGAAGTATCTATGATATTAAAATACACTCGTTCTATTTTGTAGGTTAAAAATGTCTTAAATAAATCTGCGTATATACAGCGAATCTTAAATCCATTAGACTCAAAGTCATAACCAAATTTATTATTGTTTTTAACATTAAAAAAATCGTCTTGATCGGAGGAAGGTTGCAATATAATATCATGATATTGAATGAATCCATTTGTGAGAATGGAAGATATGTAAATTTTCAGAGTAGAGGATAATGTTACATCAGCTATTCCTACGAACCCCTGAAAATTTTGTAAACCCATTTTTAGTCTGCCAATGAAATTATTGGAGACGTTATTTATGTAAATGAAGAATAGCTGTTCACTTGATTTATACTCAATCTGGGATAAATTAATATGTTCAGATAAACTTTGATATAATAAATCGTTTGCGTTTTTCCATGATGTGTTGATTTTAGAAATATAATCACCGCATAAGAAGCTATGAGATTCTGACTTGTCTAAAAGCTTAATTACGGCATTATAACATGCTACCCCGTATTCAGGATCTTCTATTTGTAGAGTATCAAAAACGAGAATAATCTCATGATGTTTCTTTTGGGGAATTAAAACTGACTTTAGTACTGAATATGATATACCTTTTTTCTCTAATAGTTCTACTAAAATATCGTGCATGTTGTTAATCTCTTTGCTCATCTGTAAGTCAGAGATATTGAAGTATTGTTTCATAACTTCAAGCATTGTATTATCTCTCGAATCTATTGTGTATATAGTTTTACTCATGTTTTCTAAATTCTATTGGTGAGTATCTTGTTTGGGATGGTTTTGATTAATAATCTGTGAGGCCTCTTTCAACTTAGAGGACAATTAGGTTATAGAATGGAATTTATTCGCTGTTCATTGTGCTGATAGGATAATCTTTCATGTCATTCTGTTTTCTGCAAAGGTAAACAATAAAACCAAAGTAGGAAGAAAACCCCATCGTTTCCTTCCTACCCGATTCTTTATTTTCAGAAGTTTTTTATTATGTCACAAAGACCTTTTTTATCATTTCTTCTTCATTTCTTGTTTACGGTGCTTCCGTCACATTAACTGTTACCGTCACATTCTTTGCCGCATCCGACAGATTCTGTATCTCAAAGGTTGCCGCCGCATTTGCCGGGAATGGTCCTGTGGGGAAATCCTTTGCATTTTGGTCCAGCGTCAAGGTATAGTCTATGGCTTCGGTGCTATGTCCTTCCGTCTTATCCGCTTTCAGCCAGGCAGGCAAACCGACAATCCGGCTACCGCCTTTGGCAGTCACAGTAAGTTTCATGGACGAGGTGGTTCCGGCATTGGCCTGTTTCTGCATACTGAGTGTTCCTGTGATTACATCCGGTGATTCACTTCCGGCAGTGTAGGTATTTGCCGCATCCGGTTCCGACGGTGTCCCCGTTGCCGCAGCAATTTCCGGTACTCCTACGGCTGCTTTCACTGCAATCTGGCTTTCTTCGCGCCCCGCCTTGCTGCGCAATAAGATGATGGCTTTCGGGAAAAGATTCCCAGAATATCCATCGGCTTTTGACACTTTACAAGTATACGATGCCGATCCGGCACGGGTTACCGGCGTGATTTCCGTCTTCAGCCACTCGGCGCTGCCACCCGCGGAACTTGTATAGACAATGCTGCATTCCGCTTCCGAATTGCTGGTGAAAGGAATACTGAAATATTCAGTCTCATCCGGGGAGACAGTGGCTGTATTGTTACCCGCAATAGTGGTTGCTCCAGCTCCTGTCAGTGTTCCGATAGCCAGTTCATTTTCCGGCTGATACTCAAAGTCCCCGCCATCCGTCCAGTCCGAAACGGTGATGTTCACATCCAGCTTGAACGGGTCGGCGTCGGTGATGCGCACCGTGTAGCGGTGGTTAGGCTTTACCTCGATGTAACCGCCTGTGCCCGCTACCGACTGCTCAAACTCTACCATGTAACTCACCTCCTGCGGTATATCCGTCTGGTTCAGCGCATACTTTCCCTTGATAATCAGATACCCCTTGTCGGCAATCGGACTGGGATAACTGTAGAAAGCCCCTGTCTGTGTTCCCTTATTGGCATTGGCGCCGTCAAAGTCACGGTCGGGGTAGGTGATAAGTGTCTTGTCCGGATCGGCATCTTCCACGGGAACCACCGGAAAGAAGGTAACGCCTTTGCGGCCGTGCCCCATCGATACGCCGGTAATGGTGAGATGTGACAATTTCTCATCATTGATGATATCGAAACGGGAGACGATACGCGACAGCGTCATATTGATGCGGGTACGGGAGCCCATACTGATATCCCGCAGGTCGAGTGCAGGGCTGTAGGAACCTACCATCGGCAGGGGTGTCAGCAAGATGTCCGTATCCTCGGTGGGGTCCAGCAACGGAGTGGTAAAGGTGAGGAAATCCGTTTCAGTGGGAATGCCCGCTTTGGTCACAATGTTATAGTCCGCACCCGGTGAACTCTGTTCCAGCGCTACGAAATTGGTGTATTCCGCTCCGGCTTTCAGCAATTTCGGCTGATTGGCAATGCAGTAGAATTTGGTGAACAGGCCTTTCTTGGGACGCAGGGTGGCGAGTGCTACGTTGTCACCCTCCACGGTCAATATAATTTTCGTAGCGTTAGGTATCGTAGAACCGTCCGAACGATAACAGAACCGTTCCTGATAAGTATATGGCCCTTCCTCCTTGTCCGAAGAGAACACATAAATATCCAGCGAAGTGATTTCATTCTCTTCGGTCGTGGCGATGGGGGCATCGGCGCGGGTGGTGCCTGCCGTCTTTATGTTCAGCTTGTTCTGAAAACCGAGGATGATTTCGCGGCGCGTCGGGTCATTGACCAGCGGGTCATCACCGGGAGTAGTGCCCGGTAGCACTTCCGCTTCGCTGCACCCCGCAAGGGACAGGGCAAGCAGGCCTATCACCCATGCGGAAAACTGTTTTCTATTTTTAATCATAATCTTATTGTTATTAATGGGTTACTGAATTAAGGAGCCACGGCCGCCGCACTCACCAGCACTGTCACGTCTTCCATGCCCGAGATATTGTTTTTCAGCACAATCGGCGCGGCTGTGAAGTCGGTAACGGCATCCTTCACGGTCAGGGTGAATGTCTGGCTGCCGGTAGCATCCGTCGGAGTGGTTCTTGTAAAGGCGGCAGTCTCGGCAATGGTGAACCAGGACGACAGCGTGCTTACCGTCACGCCTTGCGGAGAAGTAATTTTTACCTCAACAGTGCTTCCGTCAGTGCGGGGCACATCAGTAATCTTATAGTTATTGTAAGCGGCTCCGCCCGTTGTCCCCGTCAGTTCAATCGTTGTAATGGCAGGATCGAGCAATTCCACCGTCAATTCCAGTGTCTGAGTTGCATCTCCCAGATTGATAATCTCGAACTTGCTGTTTACATCGCTGGTTGCTGTCACGTCTTTCAGCATAAGCGTATAGTACTCTTCCACCGGAGTAGAAACAGAAACATCCGTGGCGGGAGTACCCGTCGTGCTTGGCGCAGGGCCTGATTTGCTCTTCGAAACTTCCAGCCAGGGAAGCTGATTATTCAATACTAATTTCGTTCCGAACGGACAGCTTGCCCCGAGTGTGATGCTGCTCTTGCTCGTTTTATACATCGTGAGTTTGCCATTCGCCTGATCGTATAAGTTGAAGTTCCCCGTAGACGCATCCGGTGTGGCAAAATCCAGTACCGGTGCCGTGGCGGGCGGCACAATGGTCAGCGTAGTGTAAACCGATTCATCCTGTGAAGCCGATTCATTGGCCAGGGTCAGTGTAACGGGAACATAAGGAGTGGCGGCAGTCAGCGTATATTTGAAGGTCATGGTAGTGGTGGTCACTCCGTCCACGACTTCCGACTTATAAGCAGTAACGTCATGCTCCAGCCAATCAATGTCCCATCCTGTTGTGGTGCTGAACTTCGGCTGTACCTTGCCGCTGGCCGTAGCGGTCAGTGTGATGGTTTTCTCCGTACCGTCGGCCGTCACGCTGATTTCTTTGGTGGCGACGTCCGCATCGGTTCCTTCCACATTCAGGGCGGTCACTACGGGCGCGGCATTATCGGGCTTGACGATGACTCCGCCGCCGCTGGTCCAGTCCACAATTTCAAAGAAGGCGGTGATGGTGGCTTCCATCACTTCCTTTATGTGCAGGGTGTAGCGGGTGTTGGCCACTACGTCTATGAAAGCGGCTGCTCCGCCGGTATCGGGAGCACGCTGTATGTCGAGATGGTATTCCACGGGCACAGGGTCTTTCTGCATCGGGTTCTGGTATTTGCCTTTGATGATGAGGAACGCCTCGTCCGTGTCTTTCAAAGGATAGGTGTAGAGGGCGCTCTCCGTCACTCCCTGATTGGCTTTGGGCAGCATCAGATAGCTGCCTTCGGTTACGGGGTACTTGATGAGGCTGGCAGTACGACCGGCATCATCCAGTGTGGTCAGCGTTCCCGGCATCACGGTAGCCTGGTTGCGTCCGTTTCCCAGCGCGACGCTTTCAATGATCAGTCCCGTCTTGGCGGATTCATTGTCGATGTCGAAGCGGCTCACGCGGCGTTTCAGTTCGATGTTCACCGTGGCGATATTGCCCAGTATCTTCGTTGTGCCGCTTCCGGTCATTACTAATGGAGTGCCCAGGGCGGTGCCTGCCGGCTCCAGTTTGGCGGTACAGTACTTCTCAAAGTCCGTGGCTTTCGTGCCGTCGGTTTCTATGGCTCCGGTGGCGGCGTTGGTTTTCACCGCTACCAGAGGGTCTATCGGGTCTCCGTCGGCTTTGTAGAGTGTGGTGCTGTTGGCTACGCAATACAGCTTCAGGTTGGGGATACCCTTTAGTTCCGTCGGGAAGATGGAGGCCTTGCGGGCGGTTCCGGCACCGCTCAGTTTGAAGGTTTTCGCTGCGGTGTCGTCCTGTGCGGCGGCTTTCCACGTTTCCAGATACTGGTAGTCTCCGCCGTCGGCGGTGGCTGCAAATACATAGATGTCCAGATTGTCAATCTGGTTCTCACTTTCGGAAGCGATGGCGCGGGTGTATTCCTGCGACTCTCCTCCGCCACTAAATACGAGACGGATCTCTTTGCCTACTCCTTTTCCCGGAGCGTCGTCGGTGCCAAGCTCCCCCTGGCTGCATCCTGCAAGCAGGACCAGCAGAGCCGACATCCAAAGCATGTTTTTCGTTTTCATCATTTGTCTATACTTTTTTTAGAAAGTTAATAATCTTATAGTGAGGCATTTCCCGGGCCGTACTGCTACGGGTGGCGTAGACGGTCAGCTACGTCGGTAGTAGACGGCCGTCTATGCCATCCGTAGGTGGCCACCTACGCCATACGTAGCAGTACGGCTGCCGCCGGACTATCCTAACGGGTCCTCTTCCAGACCTCCATCAGGACCGAGACCACCTCCATCGGGTGCTTTGCCTATATAGATGGTTTTCATCACGCTGCGCGGCACTTTCAGCATGGTCTTGCTGTTGCTGCCGAATTGTGTGGTTACTTTGAGTTCATACGTCCCGTCCGCCAGATCGGCAGGGATGATGAACGTCAGTTTCGAGGGATCGTTTGTCACCCAAAGGTCTTCGGCTACTTTGGTTTCCTTTCCTGAACTGCTTTTCAGGGTGATACCCACTGACGGGTCGGTTCCCACCACTTTCAGCTTGCCGCCTGTAAGGGTGAAGGCGCGTCCTGCCGTGGCTGAAGCATCCTGTGCACGGGTGGAGGCATCCTGCACGCCGCCGATGTACATGGCGCTTCCTTTCTCGCCGATGATGCCCACTGTGGTTGCCTTGATGGCTTCCCGCAGGTCGGCGCCTACGTTGAAGTTCACCACGATGGAGTTCTTTGCCGGATTCCAGGTGGAGTTTTCTATGACGCCGCGGAAAGCGACTGAGGCGTAATACAATCCCGTGTTCACACTCATGCCGGTCATCAGCATGCGTTTGATGACCCGCTTTTGCAGGTCGAAGACGTGGCGGATGGTTTCTTCACGCAGACCGGAGTCCTCCGCTTTCAGTTCGGCGATGATGCGGTTTTCGTCCGCACTGCCGATGGATACGGGGACGAGGATCATGTCCTCCTTGTTGTCTACGGTCACGGTGTTGTCCGCCAGTTGGCCGTTGATTTGATACTTGATTTCGTTTGCCATAATTTATAAATATTTATAATGAATACTATCGGTAAAACCGGAGTCTTGCCGTTGTTAATAATTCGAATAATTATGGCATGAGGAATGAGTTTCTTGGAGAAAAACCGGGAGGGAGTTTCACAAAAAAATCATTCCAACATGTCAAAGAACGAAAGCTCGTTTGACATGTTGGAATGATTTTATAAATATAGGGTAACGCTTAAAAGTCAGGCGTTAGTGTGCGATGTTATAATATGATAGTATTTGGCTTATTCATCAATTAACCTTTTTAGCGCCGTTAGATATTCATCTACATAAGCTACTAAAGGTAAGATATCTTCTTCACCGATACTTATCCAGTCATCATAATCACCAGACTGACGCAATTCATAAACTTTGCTGTACAAACGACCCATTTCGCGTGAAACAACGCCTGTACTAACAAAATATTGTCCGAACAAACGGATAACTCCCGAATGAGTAGAAGCACTATAGCCCTGTTTTATCAGCAATGCGGTAGTCATGTAATAACAGGCATAATACATACGGTTAGCAGCTGCATACCAAAATTTGTTATTGATAATACCTTTTGTCTCCTCCCAGGTTTCAAGAGCCCGATTCATACGGTTCGTCATTAGTGACTTCTTTTCTTCTTCACTGAGTTTCATAATTCAACTCCTTCCTCTTCTACATTTTTAAAGAATGGTGTACCTTTTCGTTTCATCCATTCGGATAGGGTATAAAGTTTCATGCTGAAATACTCTCCAAGGTTCCACCCCAGCTCTACAAAAGGATAAGCGTAAGTATCGAAATCTGAAGGAGCTATTTTTTCTTTATCTAAAAGTAATAACATATCCCAGTCAGAGTCGGTAGTAGCATCACGACGTGCCTGCGAACCAAAAAGAATAAGTTTACCTGATGGCAATACAGTTCCTTTCAACTCTTTAATTTTATCTATAATCTTTTCTGTAGTGTGGGCCATAATCTTATTGTTTTGATGAAGGCTTTACAAAGATAATCATAATTTCTATTCTCAGCATCCCGAAGAACAGGTTTTTACGTTTTTATCAAAATGTATATTCTATTTATAGAGACACTTTTGTGTATTATAAAAATCATTCCAACATGTCAAAGAACGAAGGATTCTAAATCCTAATATTAGAGGCAAGCGGATTACAAACCCGCTTGAACGGGGTTATTTAGTAATGGAAAGCAACTGCGTAATAGTCAGATTCTGCTGTATATTTATTCATTGTTACCCATTTAAACAGAGCTGTGCCTGATGTCGTATTTATATTACTTATTTTTAGGCCGCATTCATCTCCACCGTAAAAGTCTGTATTATAAAATCTGCCTTCAATGAAAACATTGGTAAAAAATCTTGGATAGTATTGAGTTTGCTCTCTATTTACGCTCCAGTCACCAATATTAAATAAATCTCTTAAACCAGGCCAACCAAGTATGAACCAACCATTTCCCATACCATTTATTACGCTAACGGCTGATTGATAGTGGACATATGTTGCTACCCGTATACAATATACGTTGTTGATCTTATATGCCCACTGTCCGTGTCCAATAGGTAGTCGGTTATAGAATGTAATAGTTAGATTTTGGAAATAAGTGGATTCTTTTGATGTAAAAGTATACGAACCTAATGATGCCCCAGAAGAACTACCATCCATATTCGTATTACTGCCTCCGGCTATAGCAAGTTTGAATGTATCCCAAGGCTCGGTGATGCTCCAAGTATGTGTATTGGTTAAAGTAAACTTACTGTTGAAGGAAGCAGGTGTATTTAATCCGCCGGGAGAATTGATTGAAAAAGATAGTTCTTGCTTTCCATATAACGCTTCCTCATCTTTTATAAATAAATTAGTATTAGCATCTCCGGTTGCATTGTAGTATATACAATCATATGGAGTACTAGACCTCAGGTTAGGGCGTGAAGAAACATATTCTATAGTATGAGTCACTTTTTTACTTGTATCTTTGGAATTACGAATATCGAAGTTAAACGTTCCGCTATCGTTGTAAGTACCTGATCTGATTCCTATCCGGTAAACTTTTGTAGAGTTGTTTTCGCTGCTAACAAGGCTATATGTAAAGTATCCATTACTACAGTAGAAATCGTTTCCTCCTAGCGAATATACTTTTATTTGATAAGTGGAAGTCGCTCCACTTTTTACTTGCTTGGCAGTCATCTTGGTTCCATTGTAAGTATTGGTTTTAGGCAATGGAGAACCTACAGGTGTTATTGTCGGTGCTTGGAATTCTCTCGCAATATTCACCGTCATTCCCATGCCTCCCGTTGCATTAGTGAACACGATTTGCGTATCATCGAAACTTGCTGCGTCTTCTATCAGTTTAAAAGTGAAACTTACTGTTTTACTTTCCGGTGTGCTACGTGTAGACGATGGGGTAATGTTCTCCAACCATGACGGGCACCTGCTTATAGTAGGTTTACTGTAGCTATCCATCGTTAGGGTGAATTGCTTGTCCTTGATGATAGGCATAGTAAGCGTGGCAGTAGTGGCTGTTATAGCTGAAAGACTGATTCCTGCGCTTGGACTTGTTATTTGTAAGTTATTGATTCGGTTGGGTAGTAATTTCACTTTGATATTCTCGGCTTTTATCTCTTCCGAACGATTTTTCAAGGCTACGATGATTTCTTTTTCAGTAAGATTGACATCATCCGTGCTTGCCCACCGGAAAGTATATTCTTGTGTAATATTTACACTTGAAGTAGGATTAACGGTAATGCCCGAATTGGCTGGAAGTTCCACTTTGCTGCCGCCAATAGAAGTGATATTTATCGTGCCTGTGGATGTATTAGCGCCGATAACCTGTACCAGATAGAGTGTATTGTCCGCCGCATCCCATTTATTTACTCCGTCAGGATTCATTGTTTCGCCTGTGGATTCTACGACAGGAGTACCAAAGGTCGTATCTATTAGTATCACTTCTTCACTGCCTCCCGCTTTATCCGTTAGGTGCAGGATACCACGAGGATAACTGTCGCCTGCGTAACTTTCATTGAAAGCGATTTTGTATTTCACTTGTTGCGTGGCTTCTGCCCGTGTTGTGGTGACGGGGATTTCTTCCAGTTTCAACCAGCCGTTAGCAGGGCTGTTACCGTTATAAGTCAGTTGTACATTTACTCCGGCATTGGAACCTGTGGAGATAGTAAAACTACTTCCTGCTTTGAGCGCCAGTGTCACAATATTGGTGCTGATGTCGTAAGTGGTTTCACCCACAGGCAACAAATCAGCTACCGCAATTGTCTCCAATCCGTTGTCGGGCTCGTAATCATCTATATAGTCTCCTGTTTCCCAATCTACCAGACGGATATTGGCTGTCAGTTCAAAAGGGTCAGCTTCTGTGATCTGTACCGTATAGCGGTGGTTGTGGTTTATCTCGATGCGCGTACCGTTACCGTCGGTTACTCGTTCGAAAGGGATGCGATAAGATACCTCTTTCTTTTCATCCGTCAGATTCGCTGCATACAATCCTTTCAGAATAAGGTATCCCGCATCTATAGCATTACATGGATAGCAATAGAAAGCTTTGGTGGTAGTTCCTGCGTTAGCGTTCAGTCCGTCGAAAAGGCGGTAAGGGTATGTAATCAGTTGACCGTTTGTGGCAGGAACATCTCCTGTCGGACGAATGGGGAACAGTGTTACACCCTGTCTTCCGTTTCCCATGCTGATATCCGTGATAGTAAAATGAGACTTCGTAGCATCGTTTACTATATCGAAGCGTGCCACGGCGCGAGTAAGTGAAACATTCAGTCGCACATAAGTTCCCATACTGTATTCGCGCAAGTCGGTAGGCTGACTGTTGGCACCGGACATGGGCAGCGGGGCAAGCAGGATATTGGCATTAAAACCGGTGGGATTTAAGAGCGGGGTATTCAATTTAATGAAATCGCTTTCGGTAGGTGTTCCGGGGCTTGTTACTATATCTCCCGGTACACCGGATTGTGTCTGAGAACTTTGCTGTAACGGGGTATAATTCGTGTATATATTTCCTGCGGCATCATTCATTTCGGTTTGATTGGCTACGCAATAAAACTTGGTGAATAAACCTTTGCGGGGGTAGAATACCACATTTATTTTCCCGGCGGCCTCGTCCGCTTTCAAATCGATAGGGGAAGCACCCGCGGGCAGGGTTCCGGCATCCGAACGGTAGGCGAAACGTTCCTGGAAGGTGTAAGGCCCTTCCTCCTTGTCACTGCCGAAAGCATAAATATCGAAACTTTCAATGCGGTTTTCGTCCTCCTCAGCTATACCGTCGCGAGTGATAGCCCGGCTTTCGGGTGTACCGTTCACAAGGATCAGCTTGTTTTGTAGAGAGATTACCACCGAACGGCGGTTGGGGTCATTGGCCTGCGGGTTCTCCGGTATTTCGGGAGTGGCGCCTATTGTTTCCACTTCGGAGGTGCAACCTGTCGTCAGGCAGGACAGCATTACCAATGAAAAGTGCAGAAAGAATTTAGCGAATGTTTTCATGCTTGTTACTTTTATGCGGTTATTACTTATTTCCATTCCTCGTTCTTTTTATTCTCTATTATGTTTTCTGTTTTTCGTTCTTTATTTTTCATTCTTCATTTTCTTCAGGTTCTTCCTCGCCTTTTCCGGTTCTACTCCCAGTGCCTTGCGAAACCATTCTTCTGCTTTCTTCCGGTCACCTTCCAGATAGGCCAGCACACCGAAATCATTCCATGCACGCGGGTCATCGGCCACCTTGTTCAGATATTGCCGTGCGCTAACCGGATCACCTGCCATGATTACCGCCGAAGCCGCATTAATATTGGCCAGCACGTCATCCGGAAAGTGGTAGGCGGCTATCTCATAAATTTCACGATATTGCTCCGTGCCGGGGCGATAGAATGCGGCTACCCGGTACATCTCCTGCAATGATAGCAGGCGGGGATGGGTATATATCAGACTTGCCGCCTCTTCTATATTGAAAGCGCGGGCCTCATAGCCTACCGTGATACGGATACGTCTCAACTGCGGGAAATAGCTTTTCAGAAGTTCCCGATATACGGTTCCTTCGTGCATATCCATCAATTGCTTTTCGCGTCCTTCAAAAATGCCGATTCGGGCAATGAGGGATAACACTTCGTTACTGTGATTCATGGGGCGACGTTGCAGGAGTTCCACCAATCCGTCCCAGTCTTCGGGTACGGAAGAAACTTTATAAAGATCGTGCCCCGGTGTATACGTGGCACGCATATACTCCTTGAAGCAGCGTGCACGGTTGGAAGCCAGTATTTCATTGTCTTTGTATGTTCCGTCGGGCGAGGCGTAGCCGCAGATGGAGATACTCGAAATATTTGCCAGATTCCCTTCGGTGAGCGGACGCATCAGGCTGTCCAGTTTCTCCAGTTCGGGACGGTTGTTGTGGAATTCACGGCGGACGTCATAAACTCCGGTAGGGTAGTCTATATATAAGGTGGCGCTTTCCGAACGGTGTTTCTGAGTTTCCATATCAGGAGTGAGGTAAGTCACCATGGCTGTACATTCGGTACAGGGCATACAGTCCGACCTACTTTGGGTTTCTTGCCGGTTGGCAGCATTTTCATGTCTTTCTGTAACTGCCTGCGGGATTGCCGTCTGCTCCGGCAGATTTACAGCCTGTCCTTGTGAAACGGCCATTTGCCTCTGTGAAACTGATATCTGTCCCTGCGGAACATGGAAAGGTCTTGTCAGGGCAAGATCGGTTATCACCGGCTCTACTCCGAGCATCTTCATCCGGCAGCAATCCCGTCGTTCGCGCATCAACACCAATGAAGCGTGTTCCATCCATGGGCTATAGGCAACGGATACCTTATAAATAATACTGTCTTTCCGGTTTCGGGTATAAAGCGTACGGTAAGGAGGCAAATAGCCGGGAGACGGTTGAAGCGCCTGCTGCCTCTGGTCGGCACGGGCACGGCGACGTCCGCTCACTACCACAGCGGGCAGCTCTTGCAGACGCCCTGCGCCACGAAGCACGGGAGTGAACAGATAAGCCTCCGCATTCCCTGCTTTTGCATCACTCAGATTGAGTAGCAGTTCTATGTGAAGACTGTCTCCCTGTGTAAAGACATGCGAACCGAGTGTTAAAGTTCCGCCCGCCCATGCTTCCGCAGTCAGCAGTCCCCCAACCAGACATCCTATTATTTTCTTCATCCTTTTCATCCAGCCTCTTTAATTTTTAATTGTTTTTCATCCCAGTCCTCCGCCTTCCGCCCAGTCCGACGAACTGAGCTGTGTTACCACAATCTTCTGCCCGATGGTTACCAGCAGGTCGAATTCCTGTTCCGTGTTTTCATCCAGACTGACAGGCAGTTTGCGAAAGAACAGCTGCAAGTCAATCTCCTTCATAATCCGCTCATTACCCCGGTAGATGCTCAGCAACGGATGTGATCCTGATGTCAGGCGATACGTTACTAATTCTCCCGTCAGTTCATCGTTATAGTTCATTGCTGCCTTGGCCTGATGCCATATTACCGGGCTGCCTATGGAGGGAAATGTGAAATCTCCGTCACCACTGGCCAGCGGTATGTCATAACCTGCCGGAAAGCCGTATTCGCAAGGCACGCCCCGCAGGCGGAATGTATATCCTCCCGTTCCTTCCGCCGGATAGTATCCGTCTTCCCAATGTACGGTAATCCGGAGGACGGCGTGGCAGTGGGTCAGGTAGATGGTCCGGTTCACTGAATTTCCCGTAGTGGGAATTTCAAACGTGTTATATCCATAGTATAGCCTTTCGGTATTCGGTCGATATTCGCTTGTAGATGTTCCTGTAGCTGTTCCCGTAGCCGAAGTCATTGCCAGTTCACGGATTTGCGTCACGCCGGGTTGGGGTGCGGGTACTACATCGCTTTCATATTCCCAGTTTCCCCATGCCACGAGGGTATATCGTCCGGGAGCTAACTCTCCCTGCCAATACTCCAGACTGTCACCTTTCAGTAACCGGATGTCCTTCAACACTCCGTCCGCATCGAAAAGGAACTGGTGGATGTTGTCCACATACATGGAGAGTTGTCCGGCGTCGGGCCTGCCGGCATAGCGGTAATTCAGCCGTACATTGTAGGGACACACTCCCGGTTCGTCAAAATCGAACGTGCAGGAGGTGCAGAACCATAGTATGCAACAGAGGATTACCATAACTTTCATCGTATGAAATAAATGAGTGACACACCGGCCCGTGTAGGCCCGAAATAATTCCTTTTATAATGTCCCATGCGCTCACCGCAGCCCGCGCACCGGTATTTATCATATTCCATGCGGGCATATCCGCCTCCAATTACGGTTTCTATCGAGAGGCGGTCGCCCAGTACCCAATGGTAACCGTAAGTGATACCTCCACCGTACAGGTCGCCCCGGTAAATAATGTCTTCCATACCCGAAAAGAAAGGGACCTGGCCTACGTTGTAGTAAGCGTAATGTCCGTGCACTCCCAGGAAGTGTCCCTCGAACTTGCGGCAAGGCCAGTAGCGTAATTCCGGTTGTATCAGGCAGAGATTCAGCTTCATATCATTGCCGAACTTCCAGGCGTTATAAGCCCCGTTCAGTGCCATTGTGAAATGACGGCTGATGCTGGTTTCCACTCCTGCATTGGGTGTGGTAGTTCCCCACAATAGCAGGTCGGTGCGCAATGCCACGCGTTGGGCAAAGGCAGCGGTACTCATCAGACTGAGCAGCAGGAACAGCAAATAAAGTCGTTTCATGGCAATTCGGATTTATTGCACAGTTTAGATATGGGGGATGGAGTTCTCGATAAAACATTCACTCACGGGGAGGTCTGCTATGGAAATTTCCATCAGATAAAGGCGTGTCATCTGATTGACAATGCCCAGTTTGCGGGCTGTCGTCCCATAACAGGAATAGAATTTTTCGTCACTGGGGCGGTTGAAGTAAACGCCTTCTCCCAATGCTTCAAGAATGGAAAGGAGGTTGATTTGATGATATGCACAGGCAAGGCGGTAGGATTCGGGGCGGCTATCAGACTGATTGTCCGGTCGATTTTCTATCAGTGCTATTAGGCGTCCTTTTGATAGCTTTTGCAGCAGGTACGTAACTTCGGAAGGTGAAGGATTAAGGGAAGTACTCAACTGGTAATCCTTATACTGTATGTCGTGCAGTACTGCCAAGGCGAGTTTTGTTCTGAGTGTTAACATAGCGCTTGCTTTTTATGTAGATTATTGTCTGTTTTGTTTGGAATGTTCCGATTCCCGGTAGGAAACGGAACAGGCGCTATTGCAATCATAAATTAGGCGGATAATAATCGTTCCTCCTAACTAAAAAGGAAGACAATTACCAATTTTACCTTCCTGTATTCCTTCATTTTATAATGAGATTCCTCCGTATTGAATTATGGGTAGGGGAACTTTGTATTCAAACAAAAAAAGTGAAAGCTTTTTAATCAATACAAAGAGCTTTTCCACTGATATACCATATTATTACAGGAATACAATATTTATTGACATGACTTTTTGAGACAAAATCTAACTTTCAGGATAAGAGAGATGTTTTTGTCGTGTCTGGTGTTGTAATTTAACTGATTTTTTACAGAAAACTGGGAAACTTCGATAAGTATTTCCTGCTTTCCTTGTTTATTTCAATTGGAAATTGTTCCTTTACCGCCGGAATCATTCCGTTTCCTACCGGGAATCGGAACAGAAATATGAAGCTCATTCTGAGAGCTTTTACTCTCTTTATCATTCCTATTTCCTTTTCTCCTTTCTTTTTCTTTCCCCTTCCATTCCTTTTCTGCCATCGGATTAACTAATGCTGCCATTTGCAAATTCACCACCGCCAGTTGTTCATCAGAGAACGACCTCAAATAAGTATGCGTAATTTCTTCCGAAGCATGGCTCAACCCTGCACTGATTTTGGCTACCGGTATATCTTCATTATATGCCAGAGTCGCCCACGTATGCCGCGCTATGTATGAAGTCAGTCTCACCTCCAATCTCAATCGTTCAGATAACCGATACAAATGTTTATTATAAAGTCGCAAGGCACTCTCATATTGTTTCCTCTCCTCAGGTATACTTCCCGGTTGGCGTATAATCCTTAATAAATAGGGGGAACTCGAATCATCACATAAATACCTCTCGATAATTTCCCACATCCACGGTTCAAGCGTAATCGTTAACATCCTCCCCGTCTTGCTACGGCGATAGCAAAGCACATTATCATGAATATCCGTCTTCCTCAAATAAGCTAAATCTATAAAAGGAATCCCCCGTAGATAATAAGATAGAATAAACAGATCCCGTGCCATCTCCAAACTTGGCATATCCTTTAAATCTGCATCCGCCACCATACGAAGCTGTTCAACACTCAGCGCCCTTTTCCTCGTCTCCTCATATCCCATAAACACCCCACTAAAAAGCTGGTTAGCGTCTTTCAGCATTCCCTGCCTCTCAGCCCCTTTACAAATTGCCCGCAACGCTCGGAAATAGCATGCCGAAGTATTACGTGAACACCCCGAAGCCCACAAATTGTGTTCGAATCCCAAAAAGAATCCTGCCGTCAGTTCCCTAAAAGTAACTAACTCCATATTGGTAAACCCTTCCAAACTATGCAGCATACTCCTGCAAGTATGCTCCGCCGAGAACTTAAACAACTTCCCTAAACCATCCGCATGGGTCACAATACCCTCCTTTAATGTCTTCATTTTCATCACACTGTTCTTTTAATTAATGATTATTCCCTTCCAAACCTCACTTACCATCATTTGTTTTGGGTGAAAAAGGAGATAAACATCAAAAGTAAGAACAGGAAATATGGCTACTTGTCATGAAACATGCATAAATGTCTTCACCTAATATCTATAAACAAAAAAAGTAGCCATCTACATCAGATGACTACTTAATTTCTTATACTTCGCCTAGAATTCTCCTTGCAGAGTTACCATGCTGATATTTAAAACTTTATATTTTTAGCTTCAAGCATATTCCATGAATTATCCCACTAATTTGCTACGTACTTTTGCGGTAGTTTGCTCATGGAGAATACTAAGAACAAAGATAGCTTTTTTGAATGGTTCTACAAAACGAATTATGGATATAAGCACTAATTCCCTAGATTTATACTCCTGTCTTTTTTCGCGAAATGTTCATTTATTTTAATCTCATTGTACAGAGAGGTACCAAGGTGCTTACCTGTTGTCTCATCAAAAACTTCAATATGAGCTTTTGAGCCTGCATGTTTTTTTGCTCCATCAACTACCCACAATTCATTTGTACCAATTTTTCTATATATACTTCTACCATTGTTTTTAGGATAATTTGTTTTTTCAAATTTCGTACTATCTCGTAAAACAGTCTGTATATCTAGTGGTGGAAGTCCTGAATTTTCATTATATATTTCTTCTGGATTAATGATTTTTTTGTTGATAAGCCAACTTTCTATATCCTCAGGATTAATTGCACAATCAATAGAAATTTCATGAATTTTATTTTTAAGTATCTCTATTTTGGAGGAATCTCCAAAGATAGAATTGCTAAAATTTAAAAGGAATCCTACTAAAGTGTTATTCTGAAATTTCCTTTCAGCTAATTCAGCTATAGAGGTATTCACATAATCTATCTCTTGAAATTCATACTTTGAATAAACTTCATGAATTTGCTGTTTTTCCCAACTTTTCGGGTTTACTAATTGCATATTCTGTACAAAGGAAGCATTCAATTCTGGATTACTCTTTAGTACTGTTTCAAGATATGTACCTTTTAATCCAGTACAATAGAAAAATGCGTTACTTTTAAATACCTCTTTATTATTTCTAATTTCACTGATCTTTTTAATAGAAGATAAAAAGACTTTTAAAGCTAAGACAAAATCTCTTTTCTCTTCATATTGACTATTTAAAGAGGTCTCATTAATAAATATCTGCATATTATATACCTAATAGATAATTTAAATCGTTTGTTGCTTGATCAAAAAAGAATCTAGGCCAGTTATCAATACCTCCTTCTTCATCCATGTTGATTTGCTGAAAATATGTATTTTCTTGGTTACCAAAGTATAATACATTTGTTGTATCTTGAGCAATATATTTATCTTTTACAGCAATTCGAATTCCATTTAAAATATGTTCACTATGAGATTCTATTATAACTTGCACCCCAGATGAGGCTACAATGGATAGAAATTTAGAGATAATAGATTGAGCACAAGGATGTAAATGTGCTTCTGGATTTTCAATAATTAAGACTTCTCCTGGTTTTGCAATTAATCCGGCTACAATTATTGGTAGCGAGTAACTAAATCCATAACCCACATTAGTTGGCTTATAATAATTACTTTTACCATCTGAATTAATCCTTAACTTTAGTAAATCTTCTCCCTTAATAGCTTCGACTCTGACTTTGGCTCCTTGAAAAATCTTATCCATCCAGTAATTAACATTATCTTCTACTGTTTTACTCAATTCTTCTAAATTCTCATGAAACATTAGTGAATATGCTTGCAGAATATGGTTATTAATTATTTCATTCCCCTTCTTATATAAAACATTTACGGTATTTTCTCCTAACGCTCCTACATTTACAAAGTGGCCTAATGATTTATTTTCATAATAATTACGTGGACCAATTCTGTCTGCCGAAACATAATGTATGCGTGTTAGTAAATTATCGCTTATGATTATAGGAATTTCGTCAATGTACTGTTTTACAGTTTCATTAGGAAAGAGATCGAAAAGTAAATATTGTGAATTTGAAATTTGATCTATAGTGTACCAGTCATCTGTTCTATTTAGTTCATAATTGTTATTGTTTACTTTTACATTTATTTTCTCAATAAATAATTCAGATGCATCAGAATTATCATTATGCAAATAATAGTTTACTTCAGAATTGGCTAATTTGAATCCAAAATGGATGTACTCAGAAAATAATGTCTCTTTGTTTTTGATATCATCAAAACTTCCCAGTTTAACACTTCCTCCATTAAGAAATATTTTATTAGTCATACGATTCATTTGAACAGACTGACTCATTAAAAGTAAGACCTGTAATACAGATGATTTTCCTTTGCCATTTATTCCTGTGAATAGATTCAATTTATTCAATGGAATATTAATATTCTGTTTATACAACTTGAAGTTGTCAATAATAATTTTCTCTATCATGACTGTGAGGATAATATGGTGAATATTTTGCTAAATCGAGTTTTTACATTTTTTTCGTTATTTGTTGCCGTTTTTATAGCATCTCTAAATTCAGTATCTTTAAGCAAGACATTAAAGTATTGATTAATAATATAGTCTTTGTTCTCTATTAATTCCCTATCAGTTTTTTGGTCAAAAAAGACTGATACTACTTCAAATAAAGCTACATTAATTAGTCCTCTGTTATTTTCGTTCGCAAGTCTAAAGTTCTTATTACCAAAAAAATCTAAAGTTAATTTCATTACTCGAATAAATCTATTTTCAAGATTTACTATTTCATTTTCCGTCATTCGATTCATTCTTTTCATCGTATTTCCGAGGAAATTATCAAGATCCCCTTTATATTCATTAAATCGCATATCGGAGAAGGCAAAAAAACGAAGAATAGCTTCCCTATCTTTCATTCTACGTGGTGATATCCCATCATCAACTGCTTTTTTGAAAATTTCATAATTAGCCAATTTAGCTAAAACTTTTGTAGAGTTGCCTATATATATACAATTTCTTATTTCTTGTCTGGTTAAGGGAGTACCATTAGAATTTATTCTATTAAAAATGTCATATACTATCGATAATGGAACTGAAGGTTTCAGAACATAAAGTAATAATTCTCTATCTTCGATTCTTGCTTTAAGCTCATTGTCTAATTCATTATATGACTTTCCATTTAACGTAGGTAATGCTTCTAATCCTACTAGCTTATATTTATTAGATAAGAAATCAAGAATAGCCGAAGATCTTTGAAGCCCATCTACAATAATCATTTTACCCTCTATATCTTGGCTTATATAAAATGGTGGAACAGGAATATTTAAAATTAGTGATTCAATGAATCTACTTTTCTGCTGAGGTTTCCAAACTTGGTTTCTTTGAAAATCAGGTACAACAATTTTTCCTTGTTCCTTTTTTCTTACTAAACTAACCACTTGCATGTGGCTTTCCTTAATGTCTAGTTCTTCATTAGAATAATTTGCAGGGTATATGCTATCATTCACATTTGGTTCTTCCCAAAAATCAGTTTCATCTAATTGATCATTAATTTTATAAACGGTTTCTTTTTCATCTTCTTTTTCTACCTCTTTCTCTTCATCAGTCACTTTTCGAAGATCTAGTTTTAGCAATGAAGAACTTGTAAGCCAATTCATTATAGTACTATATCTTCTTGTTATAGTTGATTCGGAACCGTCGATAATTTTCAATAGAAAAGACAATATCTCCCCTCTGCTTAATCCATCATTTGATGACTCTATTTCATTCAAAACTGCTTTAAATAGATCATTCTCTTTTAATATAGTTCTAATTTTTTTAGTTCTATTATCTTCGTCCAAGACAATAAATTCTTTGCCAGCGGTAGTTAGTGAAGCGTTGTTATTATGGTTCTCTAATAACCCTAAGATTTCAGCGGCTAAACGATAATATCGTCCTTGTCTATCTGTGAATCCTACATAATCAGCTATTTGCAAATCAGTCACATAATCATTATAAACTGATTCTACAGTAAGAATTACTTTTTGTAATTCATCTGCTTGTGGCACTTGTGTAATAGATATTTTCATTTTATTCCGCTATGAATATATATTCTTTTACTTTATTTGAATTATTCCCGACCTTACTCCCTTGGTTCCCAAAAGAATACTTATAATCTATTTCTTTTATTTCTACTTTTTGTTTATACTTTTTTAATAGTGCAACCATTTCCTCTTTGGATGGTATTGAATTTGATGAATATGAAACAACTAGAATACTATTTCGGTGCTTTTGAAACAATGTGTCTAAAGCATCATATACTGTATTTTTAGAATCAAACAAAGAACGATAGCTTTTAAATTTTTTTGTTTTAGTATTATAATCTATTGATAATCCTTTCCAGTTTTTAACTAAGCCCTCCACAAAATGGTATCTCCTTATATAGTCATTATCTGACTTGGATGTTAGGTATGGGGGATCTAAGTATACTAAATCGGCATTAACAGATAGGTTGAAAATATCAGAACAAAATGTTTTGTTTGTTCTCTTATTATCAAATACCGCGTTATTAAAAACCTCAATATTATCTATAAAGTGTTCTTTAAGTGACATCTGGAGATCTCTTCTTCCATCATTATATCTTTCTCCTATGTAGGTAAATATGCCACGAGGTCTTTTTTTCATACATGCTCTAATTAGAGCTGATAATGCAATTGCTTTTTTGTATTCATCTTCGAGAAAATCAATATTAGCTCTAACATTATCTAAAAAAATATTATCTTCTCGATCAAAATACAAACCTTCGAATGTAGTTGTAATAAACCCTCCATTTGTGTTTCTTATTATTAAGAGTTGCTCTAACTCTTTTGCATCTATTTGAGTGTTTGCGTTTTCAATTATAGCTTTTGACGTAATAGATGAAAAAGATGAAAAATCATTTGAGTATACTTCATATCCTTTCATTTTAAACATATAAGAAACGCAATTACTTCCTGCAAAAGCATCTAATACACTACTAAATTCAAGATCTTTTAAACAATCCCATAAAAAGGGAAGTATCTTATATTTGCTTCCCATATATCTTGTACTAGGGAATTTTTCTAAAAGAACATGCTGTGTGGATATGTTCTTCTTTCTTTTAGTAGAAGATATTATAAGATCTTCTCCATTTCTCGTATTAGCATTACTACTAATTAATCTTTTTGTATCCGCTAGTTCTATTTTGGAATTAGCATATAATGCTCTAACAAAATCAGTATTAGAATTAGTAAGAACTACATTGGCTCCTATTTTCTCTAAATAGTTGAACTCATCCCTTAATTCAATATGATCAGCGTCATAGAAGAAGTCTTTTGTATATCTTTTGAAATCAGCAGTCGCTCCAACAGGGACATAAGGAGGATCTAGAAATACAAAGTCTCCTTCTTGAGCATATCTTCTTATTACAACTTTATAATCAGCGCATATTAACTTTGCATTTTGAAGAACTTTACTAGCTAAACGTAGCTTTTCTTTGTCACAGATTGTTGGGTTTTTATAATATGCAAAAGGAACATTAAATTCTCCTTTTTTATTTTCTCTATATAAGCCGTTAAAACAAGTTTTATTTAAGTATATAAATCTTGCAGCACGTTGAAGAGAAGATAGACTATCTAAAGAAGTACTTCTCAATTCATAATAGAAAGTTTCTTCATTTTTATACCTTTGGAGTATTTCAATCAAATCTTCAATATTATCCCTTACAACTGAATAGCAATTTATTAGTTCAGGATTAATATCAGATAAGATTGCTTTTTGCGGGCGCAAATAAAAGAATAGTGCGCCTCCTCCTAGGAATGGTTCAATATACTGTTCATACTCTGTTGGAATATAGCTATTTAGGCGGTCGATAAGTTGTCCCTTACCTCCTGCCCATTTTAAAAAGGGTTTTGTATATGATGAATTTGACATTTCTCTATTTCATTTTAATGCAAATATACTCTAATTCTGGGATAAAGCTATAATATGAATATGACTTTTATAGCTCGTTTTACACAAACCATCTAATTTCTAAAGTTCATGGGCGAAGTTTCTTTTTCTTCTTGAGTTTGGGAATTTGTTCTTCAAGGTTTGTCATGTAATCTGGTCCAGATGAAATAAGAGAAAGAAATGAGTTCAATGTTTGACTATTTTTCTGATTGGTCACTGCCTTGTTTTCAAGATTGATAGAATATGAGTTCTCTTTATTGCTGTCTAGACTGATTTCTAGTTTCCTTTTACTGGATTGAATTTCTCGTCCTTGCAAATTAAGCCTCTCAAATATAGTGCCGTTCTTCATAGTGTTATGATAGTCAAATGATTCTATTGGTTGGCGATTGTAATTGAACAGTTTATCAAATCCCTGTTCTGCCTGTTGGAATAGGTTCACACGGTCAAAGCCACCTTTGACTACTCCGTTCTTGGTGTCCTTATGATTGGTGAGAGGTGACAGCTTCTTTTTATTGGATTGGTCTTTACGGCTGACTATCAAATGACAGTGCATATTCAGTTCGTTGTCGGAACGGCTACGGTCGAAATGAATTTTGCTGTAAAACTTTATATCTGCTTCGGATAGCTTTTTATTGAAATTCTTAGCATATTTGGGGATAAACACCTCACGGATATAGTGTTTTATCGCTTCGGTTTGTTCCTGTTCGGTGTTCCCCATTGCCCGAAGTTCATTTTCCAATGGGCTGACATAGATAGCGTAAAACATAGCATCCGTTTTTAATAGTTGACCGATATTGCAATCTATATCTTTTATTTTTGATTTGTAGATGTTATCATCTGCCAGATTGAAAAAGCTTTCGGTATAGATACCTTTTTCTATCCTTTCTAAATTCTCATGTTCGAGGTAATTTCCTAGCTTTCAGCTGCTTCCTGAGCTGTTATATGTTCCGTTTGATGGTGGAGCAAAATCTATGTGCATAGTTCTATATGTTGATCAGATTACTGATTTCTGATTTCAGGTTCTCTTTCCTCTTGCTATCCATCACGCCACAAACGGAAAATTCCGAATAGAGTTGTATCAGTTGAAGCAGCTTTTTATAATCTCGTTGGTATATCTGGTAAAGTGCATTAATCTGTTTGGGCTGGTTGTTTATCACATTGGCATGGTTACAGAACTGTTCACTTAACTTTTTGAGTACGGCTGTTTATCTCTCCTGACTGGCTTCCAGTTGAGAGAGAATAAGAGTTTCCAAAGTTTTGCCGATAGCATGGAAGCGTAAAGCAATAGAATTAGTAGCCCGTATCATGGGATTCAGTTGTTCTTCCTCGTAATGACGGATAAACCGGATAATATCATCCTGTCTCTTATTTATTTTCGCAAGTTCTGATTTTACAGATTCAGGAGCTTCTGATGGATTGATATGCGCCTTATTTATATACCCGAACACCAACCTTACAACTTCACTCTTTTTCAGTGAATAGCGTTTGCATATCTTCTCTACCAAAGCTGCCGTTTCCTTATCTATGGAAATTATAGTAAATATTGTTTTCCGACTGCTGTTTGGCATGGTAATTACTTTTTTATAGAAATATGAATAGATAAATATCTGATAATAAGCATTGCAAAGAAAACGCTTATTACAGGTGTCATTACAGTGTGTTCTTGTAACACGCTAAAGCCGAAAGTTTTGCCCCGCAGGGCAAGAGGGAAGAACAGGACTTGTCCAGTTCCCTCTTGCTCGATTTAGTGAAACGGGCTGAACCGATAGGTGAAGCGGTTTCTGCTAAATCGGGGTGGTAACACAAAGTGATAGCTTAAACACAAGCTTCTTTCCTCTGCTGCATTTTGCTGTTAGGGTTTGTTTCTACTTGATTGGCTTTTTCAAACTGTTTATAAGTTTGATAATCGGTTCGTTCACGAACAAAAGCTTTAATATCGCTAGCCCGATAGTAAGTTTTATGCCCAATAGTAAAGTAGGGGAGCTTACCTTGTAGTCGATAGCGTTGTAAAGTTCTGAAAAACACTTTTAATAGAAGCGCTAAATCCTGATTATCAAGTAATCTTTCATTTTCATCTAATACCTGACTTGTATTGATAAGGGATTTTAAGTCTTGCCCTATTTCGTTGAGCTTCTTGGATAGTTTTTCCATCCATTTATCGAAGTTTTCGTTGTCTATATACTTTTCATCAAAGGGCTTTCTCCATTACTAAGAGTTTTGTACTTGTAATACACTACTTTAATAGTTTCGCTCATACGAATTTCGGTTTAACTTGAGACTAAAACCGTAGTATTCTAAAACGAAAAAAGCAGTTATCTAAATTAGATAGCTGCTTTTTTCTCAGTGATCCGCTTGGGGCTCGAACCCAAGACCCCAACATTAAAAGTGTTGTGCTCTACCTGCTGAGCTAGCGAATCAAACCTTTATTGCTGTTAAGCGGGTGCAAAGATAGGTACTTTTATTTAATTTGCAAGGAATATGAGGAAAAAAGTTTGCATTATTTTTCTTCTATACCCTCTATTGGTTGATCTTCAGTGGTTTCTGCCTTATAAATATTTTCTTGATTAATGATGTATCGTTGATAATAGGAGAGCATCAGAGTGGTAAGCGGCAAAGCTATAATCATACCCAGCATTCCCATTAACGATCCCCAAATGGATAGGGAGAGCAGGATGATAGCCGGATTCAGACCGGTAATCTTTCCCATGATACGGGGAACGAGATAGCCATCTTGTATGATTTGTACTACTATAAATACAGCAGCAGCCGAGGCTATGATGATCCAGAAATTATCACCGGTATCCGCAGCTTTCAGAATGGCAAGCATGATGGTGGGGACAAAGCCGATGATTTGTAGGTAAGGCACCATATTCAGCGCACCGATAAATAATCCCAAACCAATGGCCAGCGGGAAATCAATAATCAGAAAGCCGATACTGAATAGAATGCCTACGCACAAAGCTACTAATGCCTGTCCGCGGAAATATCTGTTCATGCCGTCTTTTACATCATTCAGTATGCCGGTTACTGTTTTCCGGTATTTCTTTGGCATCAGGTGTGCCCAGCCTTCGGAAATACTTTCGTAATCAAGCAGAATAAACACTATATATAATAGGATAAGGAAGACGGTGAAGAACCCGAATAAGAGGTTGATAGACTCCGATATAAGCGACCATAGCTTAGGAACGGTTACTTTAAGGGCATCCAATATATTCTCCTGGCTGAACATTTGCTCTAAGATGTGAAGGTCGATATTCTGCCGGATAAATTCGGAGAGGGTAGTGGGGACATTGCTTGCTGTATGAGTGGTGCTGAAGTATTCTATCAATAAATCCTTTACCCGCAGGAATTCCTGAATCATGGGCGGCACAAGCAGATAGAATGCAACACTTCCTATAACGCTGAGAGTAAACAAGGCACAAAAGATAGATATTATTCTGTTTTTTAGCCGTAGCTTATGCTGGAAGAAGCTTACCAACGGATATATCAGATAAGCAATAAGCCAGGCAAGGAAGAACGGAAGTAATACGCCGCTCAATCGCTTCAGGAGCATTAATACCCCAATGATAATAGCACCGAGAATGACAGCACGGATAAAACTGTCGAATGTAATTTTCTTACGCTCCATAAGGCTTTTGCTTTTTATTTATAGTTTATCCACCGGCGGCAGTCCGGTCCCCCTTTATTGCTCGTAGATAACATTCCCGGCAGAGGGGTTCGTATTCGGCCGTTTCTCCCAGAAGGACTTGTTTGTCATTCTTGACAGTGCGGTGTGAGAAGGAGGCTAATTGTCCGCACTTCACACAAATAGCGTGGACCTTGGATACTTCATCGGCAATGGCGCAAAGTCCCGGCATAGGACCGAAGGGAAGACCGCGGAAGTCCATATCCAGACCTGCTACAATAACACGTATGCCATTATTGGCAAGCTCATTACATACATCAATCAGAGCATTATCAAAGAATTGCGCTTCGTCGATACCTACTACATCGATTTCTGAAGTGAACAGCAGGATACTTGCCGATGAATCAATCGGCGTAGAAGCAATGGAATGGCTATCGTGAGATACGACCTCTTCTTCCGAATAGCGTGTATCAATGGCAGGCTTGAATATTTCTACGCGCTGTTTGGCGAATTTAGCGCGTTTCAGACGACGGATCAGTTCTTCCGTCTTACCAGAGAACATTGAGCCGCATATAACTTCGATTCTTCCTCTACGATTGGTTTCCTGTATATGGTCTTCCGAGAATAATACCATTGTTCTAAAATGTTTATTTTAGCCGCAAAAATAACACTTTTAATGGCTTTCCGATATTTTTTCATTATTTATTTCTACATTTGCGGCATTAACATTTGTGATGCGAAAGGAAATGCAGACATTATTGGACGACATAGAACTGGATATTCAGGAACTGAAATATTTAATGCAAGTTCTTGCAACAGACGCCAACCCTACATTGAAGGTAGTAGCTAAACGGAATATACAGCAGATGCGTGCACGACTGGATGCTTTGCAGAAACTGCTGGACGAAACTCCCGTAGAGGTAGTTGCCATTCCTGAAGCTCCTGTCGTTCCAGTGGTTATTCCCGAACCGGCCGCTGCTCCTGAACCGGTTAAACCGACTCCTGTAGAAGAACCGGTCGTTGTTGAAATCACCAAGCCGGTAGAGATCGTATCTCCCAAGCCTGAGTCCACGCCCAAACCCGAGTCTGAATCGTCCGCAATAATATCTTCTGCATCGCCTATTTTAGCAGAACGGATAAAACCGGCCACTGATCTGCGGCATGCTATCAGTCTGAATGACTCATTCCGCTTTGCCCGTGAGATTTTTGGCGGTGATACTGCCCGCATGAATGAAGTGATACGACAGTTGGGCGCTGCTCCTTCATTGGAAAAGGCATTGGAACTCTTTTCTTCTACCGTTAATCCTGATGAAGAGAATGAAACGGTGGTTGATTTTATAGAACTTCTTAAGAAATACTTCAGCTAAAGCAATTACGGATATGGGAAAACTTTATGTAGTGCCTACTCCGGTAGGAAATTTGGAAGATATGACATTCCGGGCTATTCGTATTCTGAAAGAGGCGGATTTGATTCTTGCCGAAGATACGCGCACTTCCGGAATCTTACTGAAGCATTTTGAAATAAAGAACGCAATGCAATCCCATCATAAGTTTAATGAACATAAAATGGTGGAAAGTGTTGTTAATAGAATAAAGGCAGGTGAAACTGTTGCGTTAATATCGGATGCAGGTACACCGGGAATCTCTGATCCGGGCTTTCTGGTAGTGCGTGAGTGTGTTCGCAACGGTATCGAAGTACAATGTTTGCCGGGGGCTACAGCTCTTGTGCCGGCTTTGGTTGCTTCGGGCTTGCCAAATGAAAAATTCTGTTTCGAAGGTTTTCTTCCGCAGAAAAAAGGACGTATGACACGTCTGAAGATATTGGCAGAGGAACGCCGGACCATGGTGTTTTATGAGTCTCCCCACCGTCTGGTGAAAGCGCTGACTCAGTTTGCAGAGCATTTCGGTGCGGAACGTCAGGCATCTGTATCCCGGGAGATCTCGAAGATACACGAAGAAACGGTGCGTGGCACTCTGACTGAATTGATTGAGCATTTCACAGCCAATGACCCGCGTGGAGAAATAGTAATAGTAGTAGCAGGAATAGACGATTAAATAACTTCATTAACCAACGTAAAACAAAAGCGTATGAAAAAGTTAGCAGTTTTAATTGTATGTGCGGCCGTTATGGCATCGTGCGACGGCTTGTCAGGTGGAAGTAAAGACCAACTGAAAGCTGAAAATGATTCTCTTTTGATGGAACTTACTCAGCGTAATGCTGAACTGGATGAAATGATGGGTACTTTCAATGATATCTCTGAAGGCTTCCGCCAAATCAATGCCGCCGAAAGCCGCGTAGACTTGCAGCGTGGTGCGGTTTCAGAAGGTTCTTTATCAGCTAAACAGCAGATTGCCACTGATATTGAATTTATCCAGAAACAAATGCAGGAAAACAAAGAGCAGATCGCTAAACTGGAAGCTATGCTGAAAAGTAGCAAGAATAACTCTACCCAGTTGAAGAAAGCTGTAGAATCTCTGACCCAGGAATTGGTAGCCAAAACCCAGCGTATCGAGGAATTGCAGGCTGAACTTGCCTCCAAGAATATTCGTATTCAGGAACTGGATGCAGCTGTGACTGGCCTGTCAACTGACAAAGAAGTGCTTACTGCCGAAAATGAAGCAAAAGCTAAAACCGTAGCTGAGCAGGATAAAGCATTGAACACCGCTTGGTTTGTTTTCGGAACAAAGAAAGAACTGAAGGATCAGAATATTCTGACAAATACCGGTCTCTTCCAGAAAAAGCAAGTGCTTAAGGATAGTGATATCAATAAGGATTACTTTACTCAGGTTGATATTCGTACAACGAAAGAAATTAAGTTGTATTCCAAGAGTGCAGATGTCTTGACCACTCATCCGGCAGGTTCTTATGCTTTGGAGAAAGATGATAAAGATCAGCTCGTTCTGAAGATTACGAATCCGAAAGATTTCTGGAGCGTATCCAGATACCTGGTTATCCAAGTAAAATAACTTAATTAAATTATAAGAATGGCAGGGAAGGGTTATCCCTGCCATTTTCTTTTTATATGCAGTACAAGAATATTTTTTTCGACCTGGACGATACTCTCTGGGCCTTTTCTTTTAATGCCCGTGATACATTTGAGGAAATGTATCGCAAATATGAATATGATCGCTATTTTCGGTCTTTTGAACATTTCTATGAACTCTATGAGAAGCGTAATATCGAATTGTGGGCAGAATATGCAGATGGAAAAGTGACAAAGGAAGAATTGAATCGTCAACGTTTTCTCTATCCGCTGGAGGCAGTAGGAGAGGGGGATGCGGCTTTAGCGAAAGCTTTTTCTGATGACTTCTTTGCGGTTATTCCTACAAAAAGCAGATTGATGCCCCATGCGCAGGAAGTGCTGGAATATTTGGCACCTAAATATAATCTTTATATCCTCTCCAATGGATTTCAGGAACTGCAATGCCACAAAATGCGTTCTGCCGGAATTGACCATTATTTCAAGAAAGTAGTTCTATCAGATGATATTGGTGTCTTGAAGCCATGGCCCGAGATTTTCCATTTTGCCATGTCGGCTACTCAGTCTGAACTGCGTGAATCGTTGATGGTGGGTGACAGCTGGGAAAATGATATAACGGGTGCTCAGGGAGTAGGCATGCATCAGGTGTTCTATAATGTAACGGGACGTACCGAGTTTTCATTTAAGCCTACTTATCAGATTACAGATTTGAAAGAGTTGCTCCAATTGTTGTGACATTGAGGGATTAGTTGTAATTTTGTCAGCGTAAACACATAATTTGCAGCTATGGATACTATTTTACCTTTCGCTTTGCTTTGTTTCACTTCTTTCTTTACGTTGACAAATCCTCTCGGGACTATGCCTGTCTTTCTGACCATGACCCATGGAATGACGGATAAGGAGCGACAGTCTGTAGTGTCTCGTGCTACATTAGTAGCTTTCATCACGATTATGGTCTTTACCTTTGCAGGTCAGTTCCTGTTCAAGTTCTTTGGGATCTCTACAAATGGTTTTCGTATAGCTGGTGGTGTCATCATCTTTAAAATCGGTTTTGATATGTTGCAAGCACGTTATACACAAATGAAATTGAAAGATGAAGAAATTAAAACTTATGCCGATGACATCTCCGTCACCCCTTTAGGGATTCCGATGCTTTGCGGTCCCGGTGCCATAGCAAACGCCATTGTGTTGATGCAGGATGCCCATACTATCCAAATGAAAGGTGTACTGATTGGTATGATCGCCTTTATCTATTTGATTACATTTTTCATCTTGCGGGCCTCTACGCGATTGGTAAAGGTTTTAGGGGAAACGGGAAATAATGTGATGATGCGCCTGATGGGACTTATTCTGATGGTAATTGCTGTGGAGTGTTTTGTGAGTGGGGCAAAGCCGATATTGGTGGATATTTTGAAAGAAGGATTGATATAAAAATACCCCCAAATGTCAGGTTGGACATTCGGGGGTATTTAAAATGTTCAGTTATCGTATGATTATCACCATGGATAATTTACATTCCAGATAAATGCTACGGTCTGATACCAACCCAGACTAACGCTGCTTCCACCTTCATCATAACCTACCAAGGCATTGATTATATAGAGGTTACCATCGTTTTCGAATGCACAGTTGTTCTTACCCGGTGTGTAGGCAAAGTAATAGTTGCCATCGTCTGCACTCGCTTCACCCATTTTCTGAACCGTAGTTGGGAATCCGACAGGTGCTCCATTAGCGGCATTAACGGTGAACTGTATGTGGTGTCCCTTTTCCAAAGTCACTCCTGTTGCACCGGCTGCTGTTTCTGAATAATAGTAGGGACTTACCAGTCGGTACAAACCATTACCACCTTCTGCCTTTTCTATATCCACTTTTACACCGTCACCTACCAAACCGTTATCGTCGATGGTTCCTGACCATGAAGTATAGAACTGAGCGCTACCGGCTGCTACCCAATTGTACAATTTGCTTAAATTAATTGTTGTGGTAGAATTGCCTGATACAGAGGTATTATCCTTTGCTATGGAAAGAGTCGCTTTATAAGAAACGCCTACTTGAATGTCACCTACTGCAATCGTATAAATGGCGGTATTACTACCATCTGCAAATGTTACCTCAGCCGGTCCGCTCAATGCAGGATCGTTAAATTTTGCATCTACGGCAATGGTCGATGCACCTACATTGGTATTGCGTGTCAGAGAAACCTTGATTTCAGTCAACGTTTCAGTACCTGCTACGCTATAGGTTTGTTCGCTCTGGTCGAACGTATATTTCACTTCGCTGTCTATCGGGGCTTTGTCCCAATAACCATCGGTACTACAGCCGACAAACATGACAGCCGCTACCGACAGCGCTATGGATAGAATTGATTTATTGAAATTCATATAATGCTATTTTTTCAGTTTGTTACCTATGTTCATTAGTTGTCTGTAACCGGAGACGGAATTGATGTTACCGGATTATTGTCTGATGCCGAGATCAATGAGTTACCTTGTTCTTCACTTTCAGGGATACGGTAGATCAAGGTGTTATCACCAGCCGGCACGTTAAATACATAAGCGGCAGGGAATCCGGCTCCACGACGGTCGATACCTTTGTTCAGTCGCAGAATATCAAAATAAGAAAGGCCCTCACCCCAAAGTTCAATACGGCGTTGCTGCCATACTGCATCCTGTACAGCTGTTGCACTGGAAGCGGTACAAACATAGGCAGGGTCACGATAGTCATTTACAAACTTTTGTAAAGTAGCTGCGCCGGTTGAAGGATTTCCCCCCATAGCTTGTGCTTCTGCCAAAATCAAGTACATTTCTTCCACACGCATCAGAGGAATGTCGCTTGCGTTAGTGCTTTGAGCCATTACTCCTTTATAAGGACCGTATTTCATTTGGGTATAAGCGGGGCAACCATATTTCGTAGCTTGGGCTACTTGTGTTGCATTCAAATTGTCAGAGTGCTTATTGGCATCGAGCCACCATCCTTTACGAACGTCTGTATCAGGAATCTCATTATACAACTTCTTGTTGATCATACGCCATGCTCCTACTGAAGCGTATCCATAATTCAGTGATCCCATATGTGAAGGGAAATTCACAATACCGGAAGTTACTACACGGTCTGTTTCAGCGATTACAATGGCCCACATCCAAGAGTGGTCACTGCTTTCTGTAAAGCCCGGAGCACCTGCTTCTTCGCGGCTATAAGGTGTACCGCTACCGTTGATGGCTTTTTGAGCGTCTTCAGCTGCCGCAGTCCAATTTTGCATGGTCAGATTGACACGTGCACGTAAACCATAAGCCACTTCCTTGCTGATATAGCGCTTATCGGTACCGCGGGTTTTGTCAGTAGCTTCTAATAAAGATACAGCTTTGTTCAGGTCACTCATGATCTGATCGTAAACTTCTTGCACGGTAGACCGGGCGCAACCATTAGCAGCAGCCTCATTGGCATTTTCGTTTGTAATCAGAGGAACGCAAGGCTTGCTTTCATTCCCTTTATAAGTATGCTGATACATCTGTGCCAATACAAAATAATCGAATGCACGTATAGACAAAGCTTGTGCCAGGTAGTACTTTAGAGAGCTATCTTCCGTAGCCGGGTCGATGGTACTCACTACTCCATTAGCAGTATAGATCTGGTTGTACATCGTACGCCATAATATGTTTGTCGGGCGATAGTTAAAGAAAAGATCCTCAAAAGTCATAGAACGGGTAAACCAGTTATAGTTTATATCTAAACCAACCATATCCGTGCCGCGGCTGTCCAAGTTCAGCATAATTGAACCATAACCGAAGTCGTCGTGTCCAAAAGAAGTGGGGATGGCATTGCCATATACACTGAACATCGCAGTGATACCCGTTACACTTGCCGATACCATTTCTGGGTCGTTTTTAACAACTTCTTCTTTCTGGTCGCTTGTAACAACAGCACCCAGCGGTTCGGTATCCAAATCATTACACCCCACAAGCAATACACTTGCAAGTGCCGATGCGAATATTTTAAATTTTATATCTTTCATTGTTATTCTGCTTTATAGTTAGTATAGTTTAGAACGTTAATTTCACTCCTGCCGAAATACTGCGTAATGCACCATACGTAGAGGTGGTAGATGATACATAACCTTGACGTGGATCTAATCCCTTACGTGCAGCAAACAATGCAACATTGTCGGCAGCACCATAAACTCTAAGTGATTCTATTCCCAAGTTGCGTACGATTCTTTTCGGTAATGTATAACCTAAAGTAATATTGTTAATAGACAAGTAGTTGGAAGAAACAATCCAGCGGTCGGAGCTTGAACCTGCATCATAGTTTTCGGTTGCACACAAACGAGGAACATCTGTATTCGGGTTCTCTGCCGTCCAAGCTTTAGCAATGTCCTTATGCCAGTTGTAACCGGCATTACTGTTGCTGCCACCATGCATCAAGTCTTGATAAGTATAATCCCACAGTTTACCACCCAGCTGATAAGAGAACTGGATAGAAAAATCAAAACCATAGAAATCCAAGCTAGTACCAAAACCACCATAGACGGTCGGAAGCAAATCACCGGTAGCTTCTTTGCAATTAGAAGCGACAGCATAGTCTGCTGTTGTATAAGCGTTTCCTTCATCATCTTTCGCCCAGAACAAAGATTGTCCGGTAGTGGGGTCAACACCTGCATATTTCACTAGATAAAGTTGGTACATAGATTCACCTTCGCGATAAATACGTGAACCACTGATTAATTCACCATTCAAATCAGGATGCAGCTTATTTACTTTATTTTTCAGGAAAGTAGCATTCCCAAAAATGTTCCACTTCAAATTATTGATATCAATCGGAGTATAATTCAATTCAATTTCTACACCCGAGTTAGTCATTGAACCAATGTTCATTGGAATAGAACTGTAACCGTTGGAGTTTGCTACCGGCTTATTATAAAGCATGTCGCTAGTCTTACGGTTGAAATATTCTATGGTACCTTCTAATTTATGGTTGAGCAGTGTGAAGTCAGTACCTATATTGAAGGAGTTACTTTTTTCCCAAGTGATGTCTGGATTACCTTTATAATAAAGTGTACCATCCGAGAATATACCATTAGCACCGGTCATGGAGTATTGATCCAGATACGGATAGTAGTTTGCATAACCGTTTCTCAGCAATGCATCGTTACCTTGCTGGCCAAACGAAGCCTTTAGTTTCAACATATCAATCCATTCTGTATTTTCCAAAAATGCTTCTTTGCTGATAACCCATGCGACACTGGCCGACCAGAAGTTACCCCAACGCTTGTCGGGATGGAAACGAGAAGAAGCGTCGCGACGGTAAGAAGCACTGGCAAAGTATTTTTCATCAAAGTCGTAATTGATTCGACTGATAATGCCTCTGGTAGAATATTCGTCACGAGCACCACCACCACGTTTGTTATCGATAGTGTTGTTTACCGTGAAATCATAATCCTTATAAAGATTCTGCCCGGTTGCATAACTATATTCATAGCGGTAGTCATAGCTCTCATAACCTAACAGAACATCGAAATTGTTCATGCCGAAGCTTTTCTTATAGGTAGCCAGGTATTGCTGGTTGAAGGCGGATGTACGTATGTGTTCTTGTTGTGCAGTACCACCGTAACTTGCAGACTGTCCATAATACTTGTTACCCAAAACATTATAACGTGTATTATCAATATAGGCACCTAATGAACCTGTTAGTTTCAGTCCTTCAATTGGGGACAACTCGATGAACCATTTACCGTTAAGGATATCCATCAGGTATTCTTCTTTATTATAAAGCAAGTCACCCTTGGGGTTTGACATAGACATAAAGTTACGCGTGCTGTTTGTACTGCTACCATCACCATAATCATAAATCTTGTTACCTGAATTCTTGTCGTAAGCTAGTGAACCATCAGCGTTACGTACATACATCGGATAAACTGGAGCAATATTATTTGCCAGTAAGAAAGCGTTTCCTGAAGAAGCAGTAGCTGTTTGGTCGCCCGGATATTTGCTCTTAGAGTTAGTATATCCTAAGCTGGTGCCGAATTTTAGCCACTTTTTTGCTTGGTAGTCTACATTCAAACGCGTAGAAATACGATTGAAACCTGAATTTTCGATAACACCGTTATCTTCCAGGTAACCGGCAGAGAAATAGTAGTTCAAACGGTCTGTACCACCTGATACGCTCAAGTTATACTCTTGACGCATTTGACTGGAGATCGTTCCATCTGTCCAATCATCCGGAGTATAGTAATATTGTCCGTCACTATAGCCCAACTTCGCATTTGGATTGATTTTACCATCCATACCGATAAGACCTTCACCTTGAGGCAACGTATATATTTGGTAACCAATTGCAGGGAACAACTGTGCGTTAGCATAGGTGTGCGCTGCTTCTGGAGTACGTCCCAATTTGTAATAAGCAGCATTGTAATGAGCCTTGTAGAGAGTCTCCATGTACGTATCAGGGTTTTCCATCACATCGTATTTACCTACTTGACGAGAATTGCTACCCCAACGTGCATCTATAGATACACGCGCATTACCATCCTTACCTTTTTTAGTGGTTACCAAAATAACGCCGTTAGCACCACGTGCACCATACAAAGCAGCTGCGGCAGCATCTTTCAGTACAGTCATAGTTTCAATATCCTGTGAATTGATAGAAGAAATATCACCATCAAAAGGAATTCCATCTACTACGTATAACGGATTGCTGCTGGATGCCATAGAACCAATACCACGAATACGTACTGTGGCTGAAGTTCCTGGTTGGCCGTTGCTGCTTGTAGTTTGTACACCGGCTACACTACCCGACAATGCGTTGGTAATGTTGGATACTTGGCGCTTTTCTAGTTTATCTGCCTTTACAACACTCGCAGATCCGGTAAATGCAGACTTCTTTGCAGTACCGTAAGCTACCACTATAACTTCGTCAAGCATCTCTGAATCAACCTTCATAAAGACCTTCATAGTAGGTTTAATAGCCACTTCTTGTGTCTGCATACCAATGTACGAAACCTGCAAAGTCTTCGCAGAACTTGGTACGTTCGATAAAGTAAAATCACCATCTACACCGGTAATAGTACCAAGTTGAGTACCTTTTACCAATACAGAGGCTCCAATAACTGGCTGCCCATCTTCTTCAGAAATCACAACACCCGTGATTGTCTGAGTTTGGGCAGTTACTAGGCCTATTCCAACAAAAAGACAGGCCAATAACAGCATTAATTTTCTTTTCATAAATTCTCTCTTAAAGTTTAACTTTACATTAATTGTTTCTTTACTCTAACAAAATGCAAATATATTAATAAAACTGAAACGAACAATTATTTTGTTGAAAAAACCTTGTAAATCTATCAATTTGTTAATCAAATGCTTGTTTTTATGCTTAACAGCAGCTTTTTTGCACTTAAAAAACCTAAATGACATTCTGATTGCTATCACTCTGAAGCAGCTCTCAGGCTGTCATTCCTTAATAGGTACCTCACCTTTTAAACTAAAAGTGTTAAAAATGTGCATTGGGAGGATTAATTTGAAAGTCATTTTACGTAGATTTACCTTTTTTATAAAGGAAATACAAAACAAAAAACACTTTGTAAAGCGTACTTTTACAGATATTAAGTCTTCTTTATTTCTTGTATAGCACATTATTTCGTCTTATTTGTTCATAGTATTAACTAAAACAACTAAAGATGAACAAGATTATTTACAGTTTAGTGTACAACCGGAAAAAGAGCCTTAATAAACGAGGCGTAGCTTTAGTACAGGTAGAGGCTTACTTGAATAGGAAGAAGAAGTACTTCTCTACTAAAGTCTATCTGAGACCGGATCAATGGGATGCGAAAAAACTACTAGTAAAAAACCATCCTAATGCAGATGCCTTAAATCGATTGATTTATGAGTTTATGGCCATGATAGAAAAGCGCGAACTTGAGCTCTGGCAACAGGGTAAACCTATCACTTTGGAGATATTGAAAGAGATGCTTTCTGAACAGCAAGAACAGGAAGATAAATCTTCATTTATACCTTTTTTTAAGCAGGAAGTGATGACTTCCGGCTTAAAGGAAAGTACCAAGCGTAATCATCTCTCTACGCTTGCACTATTGCAAGATTTTAAAAAGAATGTAACATTCTCTGATTTAACTTTTGAGTTTGTATCTTCATTTGAATATTTTCTGCAATCGAAAGGGTATCATACTAACACCATAGCTAAACATATGAAGCATTTAAAACGGCATATCAATGTAGCTATTAATAAGGAGTATATGGATATACAAAAATATGCCTTCAGGAAATATAAGATCAAAACCGTAGAAAATGGACATACGCATTTGGCGCCGGAGGAGTTAGAAAAAATGGAAACGTTGCAATTGACTGGAAGATATATAAAATACCAGAAGACATTGGATGCATTTCTGTTCTGTTGTTACGCAGGTATGAGATATTCCGACTTTGTAAATATGAAGCCGGAAAACATTGTGGAAATGCATCAGGAGACCTGGTTAATCTATAAGTCTATCAAAACCGGTACAGAAGTCCGACTTCCATTATATTTATTATTCAACGGAAAAGGAATTCAGATTTTGAATAAGTATCAGGCAAATCTACAAGATTTTTTTCATTTGAGAGATAATTCGAACGTGAATAAAGAGTTGATTATCATTACCCGATTAGCCGGGTTATCTAAAAAAGTGTCATTCCATACAGCACGACATACTAATGCAACGTTATTGATTTACAATGGTGTTAATATTACAACCGTGCAAAAACTTCTAGGGCATAAGAGTGTGAAAACTACGCAAATATACACTAATGTTATGGACATGACAATAATAAGTGATTTGGAGAAAAACCACTCATTAGCTCATCGTAAAAAAGGAAAATAAGTCTCGTTGAATTAAGGTGTAACCGTTTGCCATGAAGCTTTAGGAATATTGGATAATTGAGTTACACCTTTTTTGTGACTTCATGTATCTGGTCTATTTGATATTCTGTTCTATTTCTCTTCTTTTTCAGTTTCTTGTATTATCTGTCTTTCATATTTAAATAGTAATATAAAGGAACTTAAGAAGCATTACACGCAATGTTGCCATAATATGCCTACTCCATAGCCCAAATACTATTTAAAGAATAATCTAAAATGAGAGTTATAATTACAAATAAGCAGATAACAATCTTTAGTAATAATGCTAATAATCAAAGCATTACAATGTATCCATTTCTTGTCGACAAGAAATTAAGAGTTTGTCGACAAGGAGTTAACTTCTTGTTCTCAAACTCCTAACTTCTTGTTAGCAGTAAACGACATTTCTGACTTTTATTCAACAAGGTGTTCCATATAAGAATTCTTTCTGAATCACTTGGAAGATTATCCTATTTTATTATCTGTGTAAATGAATATATCCATATTTAGAATTAATATATGTCAAAAAAACAAGATCATATAATATACTTCCCTTATGTATGTAATTTACCGATATGTTCCCAATATACTCTTCAAGCATTTCATACATATAAATGTTTTTTCGAACCTATAGTATTGGAATTATAATTCATCGCTTAGCCTTATTACCTATTAATATATTGATAAACAGAATCTTGATATATAAATAAAGGATCATTTGAGTAGATACATGCTTACAAAACTATTTATTATATATCTGGTAATTAGCTATTTAACAAATTGCAAATATCTCATAAAAAGTTCTTCTGTCATTTATTTCTCATTGATTATCAATAAAATATCACCTACTAAGTTCTGCGAAAACGCTTCAGATTACGTATATTGGTATGCAAGCACAGGACGTTGCAATAAAACCGAATGTAAAGGTTATTATGAAGTCGGATACTGAAATGCTGGATGAAGTAATGGTCATAGCCTATGGTACCACAAAGAAAGAGTCTTTTACTGGTTCTGCGGAAGTTATCAAGTCTGAGAAGTTGAAAGAAAGACCAGTTGCAAACGTTACGAAAGCATTGGACGGTATGGTTGCCGGTGTGCAAACTACTTCAGGTTCAGGGCAGCCGGGATCAGGCTCTTCTGTAGTAGTCCGTGGTTATGGCTCTATCAATTCATCACAATCACCGTTGTATGTAGTGGATGGTGTTCCCTATGATGGTAACATTTCAGCAATCAATCCTAATGACATTGAAACGATGACAGTTCTTAAAGACGCTTCTGCTGGTGCTCTTTATGGTTCTCGTGGTGCAAATGGTGTGATTATGATTACTACCAAAAAAGGTAATTCCGGTAAGGTAAAAGTGAACTTGAAAGCAAATTGGGGTGTTTCCTCACGCGCTATTCCACGTTATGAAACGATGGACGAAGCCGGTTATTTAGAAACAATCTTCCAGTCATATAAGAATAATCAGATTATCAACGGTGGAGTTTCTCCGGAGTTGGCAGGTGTTGCCGCATTAGAGGCTATGAAAAGTGGATCCACTGCTATGCTGGGCCAGAATGAACAGTATAACCCTTTTAATTATAGTATTACAGAACTGATCGATCCTGTGACAGGAAAAGTACGTAGTGATGCCAAATTAAGATATAGTGAAGACTGGATGGATGAAGCTTTAAAAAGCAATCCTTTACGTCAAGAGTATGTTGCTTCGTTCAGTGGTGGAAGCGACAAAACCAAATATATGTTTTCTTTAGGCTATCTTGATGAAGAAGGTCTGTTAAAGACAACAAAATTCAATCGGTATAATGGACGTTTGAATATAGACTCTGAAGTTACGAACTGGTTAAAAGCCGGAATGAGCGCCAACTACTCTCGCAATGAGAGCAATACAGCTGTTGAAAATTCATCCGGTTCATCCAATGTTTGGTACAGTGCACAATTAATGGCTCCTATTTTTCCTGTCTTTGAGAAAGATGCCAATGGTGCTACGGTTTATGACAATTTGGGAAATGCCGTTTTTGACTATGGTAAAAACAGACCGGCCGGTGCCAGTTCAGAGTGGAACACAATTGCTACCCTATATGATGATATGTATTCTACTCAAAGCGATAACCTGAGTGGACGTGTATATGCGGAATTAGGTGATTTGAAAAATACATTCCTGCAAGGATTGAAATTCTCTGTTAATTATGGCTTTGACTTAATCAATTCAGCCGGAGCAACTTATTATAATCCATACAACGGCAACTCTGTAGCCGTAAAAGGTACTATACAGAAAGCTACTGCACGTACATTCAGCTATACTTTCAATCAATTGTTGACATACGACAGAAAGTTCGGTGATCATCATTTTGAAGCTTTGGTTGGACATGAATTTTATAAATACAGATATGATTATTTGTCAGCAACCAAGACGGGATTCCCATTTGGTGGACTTTATGAACTGGATGCAGCTACAACGATTACAGGAGCATCTTCTTATCAGAACAATTATGCAGTTCAATCTGTGTTATCACGTTTGAATTATGACTTTGCCGATAAGTATTACCTTTCTGCCAGTTTCCGTACCGATGGTTCTTCTCGTTTCTATAAGGATAACCGTTGGGGTAAATTCTGGTCGGTCGGTGGTAACTGGCGTATCTCTCACGAATCTTTCATGAGTGACATTACTTGGATTAATAATCTGTCATTAAAAGCCAGCTACGGTGTACAGGGTAATGATGCCATATTAAATGGTACCAAACAGAATTTTTATGCTTGGCAGTCATTTTATGATTTGGGTTATGCAAACTCGTCGATGAGCGGTGCGGCCGTAACTTCCTTGGAAAATAAAGAATTGAAATGGGAGAAAAATGCTAACCTGAATATTGGTATTGAAGCAAAATTGTTTGATCGTGTTTCTGCTACTATCGAATGGTATCAACGTAAGACGACAGATATGTTAATGTCATTCCCAATGGCAACTTCACTCGGTTTTGATGGCTACAACAAGAACGTTGGTAGTATGCGTAATACAGGTATTGACCTCACATTGGGAGTTGATATCTTTAAAGATACTCCGTTTACCTGGAACTTAACACTCCTTGGCTCTACGATTAAGAATAAGGTTTTGCAGCTGGCAGATAAACCGGAAATCATTTCCGGATCTTATATCATTCGCGAAGGTGAGACTTTATATTCATTCTATACAGCAACTGCCGCTGGCGTTGACCCCGCAACTGGAGAACAACTGTATTGGGCATGGGATACCGATGAAAACGGAGTTAAGGGCAAAAAGTATATAACTAACGATATGGCCAAGGCTACTGCATGCAAAGAAATTCAGGGTAGCCGTATTCCCGATTTATATGGTTCCATTAATAATACATTCAAATATAAAGGATTTGATTTGAGTATCCTTTGTACATATTCTATTGGTGGTAAAGTATTGGATGGTATTTATAATACCTTATTATATGGCAATTATGTAGGACAGGCAAAGAGTAAAATGCTGGAACGTGCATGGAAAAATCCGGGCGATATCACAGATATTCCACGTATTGAAATCGGAAAGAGTTACATTGTTACTGATAACAGTTTGATTGACGCTTCCTATTTTGCTATTAAAAATATTGCTTTAGGATATTCTCTACCTTCAAAGTGGATGAAATCTATCGGATTCGATTCTGCACGCCTGACTGCAACGGCAGACAATGTTGTGTTGTTCAATCACCTGAAAGGTATGGACCCTCAATATAACTTCACTGGGGGAACGGATTTTGGTTACGTACCTGTCAGAACAATTTCATTCGGAATTGATATCACTTTCTAAACCTGATTAAATAATATAAAAGATGAAAAAAGTATTATATATATTTTCTTTAATCGGCCTTCTTGCATTCAGCTCATGTGCCGATGAATTGAATACGGAACCGACTGACAAGGTATCAGGTTCTACGATATTTGCAGATGCAAGTAGCGCAGAAACTGCTATAAATGGTGTATACCGTATGTTATATGTAGCAGGGTGGAGTTCAAACTGGGGCTCAGAAAACTGCGGACAGACAGCTATCCAATTGCTTGGAGATCTGATGGCTGAAGATCATTTAATGAAAGAGCAGGGACAAGGCTGGTTTTATGAAGATTATCGTTTGAATGTTCATGGAGACTATTCAAATAAAGCTGGACGTCCTTATTCTATTTGGAACTTCTATTATACTATCGTTAGTAATGTAAATTATATCATTGCTTCAGAAAACACAATGGGAGGTGATCCGGAACTTAAGAACAGCGTTGTAGGGCAGGCCTATGCCATGCGTGCTTTTGCTTATTACTATCTGATACAATTGTACCAACAAACGTATAAAGGACATGAGGATGCACCCGGTGTACCTTTGTATACAGGGGCAACGGTTGCCGGTTCGGAGGGAAGCCCTCGTGGAACCGTTCAGGGAGTTTATACTCAAATCAATTCTGATATAGAAAAAGCTATTGATCTGTTAGGAAGTATCAGTAATAAAGTGCAAACGCATGTATCTCATATAGATTACTATGTAGCTAATGGCATAAAAGCCCGTATCTGCCTTACTCAACATGACTATGCAGGTGCTGCGACGGCAGCTGCTGAAGCCTTAAAGAAACCTTCATTGAAAGTTGCCACTATAGCCGAATTGGGCGGGAATAATAGTGTAAAAACAGCAGATGTTTTATGGGGAATGGAAATTATAGCCGATCAGTCCAGTGGTTTTGCAAGCTTCTTCTCGCATATGGATGCTGATGCACCGGGTATGTATGCTTCTAAAGCACGCCAATGCATAAGCACAGGGTTGTATAAACTGATTTCTGATACAGATGAGCGTAAAACAGCGTGGTTCCGTGGGGCCATTCCTTCTGACGAAGAAAAGACAGCGTCATCTTATACGAGTTACTGCCAAATTAAGTTTAAAATGGCAGATTACACAACCCGTACAGGTGATTACTTACTTATGAGAGCAGAAGAGATGATATTAATAAAGGCTGAAGCCGAATGTCATCAGAAAGAATATGGTGCTGCCCGCACCACAATAAAAACTTTAGGAAACGCGAGAGATAGTAAGTTTGAGGAGCGTTTAGCTGCCCGTACAGATGCAAATACTTATAATTCTGACACTAATGCTCCTTTGGAAACATTAATGGATGAGATTTTATTCCAACGTCGTGTGGAACTTTGGGGTGAAGTGGGACGTATCTTCGATATGCAGCGTTTAGGTTTGGGGTATAATCGTAATTATGAAGGCTCTAATCATACAGAGAAGGTAACGACAAAGAACACTAATGCCGCTTCTCCATTATTTATCCTTCCTCTGCCGCAGTCTGAAATAGATGGTAATGAGAATATTACCTCTGCGGATCAGAATCCTATAGTTCAATAATTTATAAACCTATATAATGAAGGAAAATATGAAACTATATACAATAAAGAAATATGCTGCTATATTGCTCTGTTTGGCAGCTTTTACCTCCTGCGATACAGATGCAGAAGGTACGAAATATGGTGTAAACGGAGTTGAAGCAGCTTTTGCATCTACTCAAATGAATGTGGAAGTAGGTGCTGAAGACAATGGTATTATCCGGGTTCCCATGTATCGTGGAAATACAGATGCAGAGGCTTCAGTCGGCATTAGCATAGATGAAGCTACAGTAGAAGAAGGTGTATTCACCTTGAAAAGTTCCAATATAGCCTTTGCAAAAGGCGAAGCAGTGGGGTACGCAGAATTAGTTTTTGGTTCTATAGATGACTTGAGCGCTACTGGCAAATATGAGATTGTACTGACCATAGATGACAAGGATGCATTGTCACCTTCTAAATCCGGTGAAATAACTGTAACTGCCCAGAGAAAGTTGACATGGGAGGATTACGGAACAGGGATATATACTTCAGAACTTTTCGGCCAGGCATGGGAACAGCCTATATTGAAAGCTAAAGAAGGTAATATATACAAGTTGCCGGATTGTATAACAGAAGGATATCCCATGGTCTTTACATTGAGTGAAGATGGCCAAACTCTGGTTAATTGGGACTTACAAGCTACTGGATATAAAGATGCTACTTATGGAATGGTGTATTTCACTCCTACCGACATGCAACGTCAAGGCAACAAGTTGCTATTCGCAATGCGTGGAGCTGTTGCTGTAGAAGGCGGGTATGGAATTCTATACAGTGGCTTTACAGAAACATTAGAATTACCGGAATAATTGTTTCCTACTACTGTTATTTGGGAAATAAGTTTGTAACAGAGTATATCTGATACAAAAGATATGAATAAGGCTACCTCATTTTTATTTTGAGGTAGCTTTTCTTTATAAATTATACTATTTAGTTTTCGCTTTTCTGTTTTTCTTGTTTCTGTTCTTTTAAATATTTTTCTCTAAAAGGTGAATGATGACTTTTTACTGAAAAATATATACTTTAAATTATATTTGCCTCTATGCATGAACCGCTAATCAGAAGTAACTTTCAATTATTTATTATTTTGTACATTCGTGCAGTGAATTAAACGCACAGTAGTTGTTTAATAGTTCATTTATATTTTAATGAAAGCGGTATATTGCTGAATTTCAATATAATATTTTCTAAATATGGGATAATACTGGTAGAATTTAATGAATTCATGTATATATAAAATGCTTATATACAAATAATTATAAAATAGGAAATACATAATATTTAGTTCCTTAAGATATGCTAATTAGTTGATTATTAACAAAATAAGTACTGAATTAGTTCTGCGAAAACGCTTCAGATTTCGTTTATTGGTATGCAGACACAGGAGGTTGCAGTCAAACCTAACTTGAAGGTTGTAATGAGAGGCAATGCCGAAGCTTTGGACGAAGTTGTGGTAATTGCCTACGGTACCGCTAAAAAAGAATCATTGACAGGTTCTATTTCGGTAGTTGACAATAAAAAGATCGAGAAACGTATTACAACCAGTGTGACCGGCGCGCTTGAAGGTGCCGCACCGGGCGTACAAGTAAATAATACCTATGGCGAACCGGGACAAGCTCCCGAGATTCGCATCCGCGGTTTCGGTACATTGGTGTCAGGTGCTTCAAGTCCTCTGTATGTAGTAGATGGAGTTCCTTTTGATGGAAACATGGCCGAACTAAACTCTAACGATATTGAGAGCATGTCCATCTTGAAAGATGCCGCCTCAGCTGCATTATATGGTAACCGTGCTGCTAATGGTGTAGTCCTCATTACGACCAAAAGTGGACGTAATACTAACAAACCAAGTATTACACTACAGGTAAATCAGGGTATATATAACAGAGGTATTCCCGAGTATGAACGTTTGGATGCAGACCGTTGGATGGAAGCAAGTTGGATGGCCAAGAAAAACTCTATGATGAGCAATACCGGGATGTCAGAAAACGAGGCGGCCGCATATGCCACGAGCCACCTAATCAGTGAGTCCATCGGCCGAAACATTTATAATGCTGCTGACGACAAACTGTTCGACAATAACGGAAAGCTGATAGCTACTCGTCTGACTGGTTATGACGACCTTGACTGGCAGGATGCCATTGAACGTAACGGACATCGTCAAGAATACAACTTGTCGGCTGCTGCATCCGGACAAAAATATAATGTATATTCGTCCGTAGGCTATTTGAATGAAAAAGGATATGTGAAGGCTACCGGTTATGAACGTTTCTCAGGCCGTATCAATACTACTTATACTCCCAATAAATGGTTTAAGGGAGGTGTGAATCTTACAGGATCCTGGACTAAACGCAACTATAATAGTAATGCCAGCGGTAATGCGTATGCCAATCCATTTTACATAGCCCGCTATATGGCGCCGGTATATCCTGTTTATTTACACAATGCTGATGGCACATATCAATTGGACGCTGCAGGAGACAAAATATATGATACTACTTCCCCTTATTTAAGTAACCGCCATATAGCATATGAAATGTTGTTCAATAAGCAGGAAAGCGTACGTAACGTATTAGGCGGACAAGCTTTTGCCACAATCTCATTACCTTATGGAGTGTCATTGACTGTAAAAGGTGACCTGAATAACAGTACTTCCAATAATAAGAAGTACGACAATCCGGAAATAGGTGACGGTGCTACCAACGGTGGTCGTTTGACTAGTTATGCTTACCAGTACAGAACCACGACCTTGCAAGAAATCGTAAATTGGAGCTACCAGTTCAATAACGTACATAATGTTGAAGTTATGGCAGCTCACGAAAGCTACAGTTGGGAACGTAAATATACAGCAGGAATGAATACCGGCATGGCAGTAGATGGAAATCTTACTATGGGTAACTTTCTCAATAACTCTTATTTCACGGGAAGTGATGATGAAGACAAAACGGAATCTTATCTGGCACGTCTGAAATACAACTATGATGATCGCTATTTCTTGGAAGGTTCGTTCCGTCGTGACGGTTCTTCACGTTTCCACAAAGATAACCGTTGGGGTAACTTCTACTCCGTAGGTGCAAGTTGGAACATGAAACAGGAATCTTTTTTGCAAGATGTTGACTGGTTAGATGCATTAAAACTGCGTGCTTCCTACGGTGAAGTGGGTAACAATATGGGCGTCAGCCTTTATGGACACATGGCTCTTTATACTATCGACAAGAACGGTGGTGAAGCTGCGTTGGTAAAACAGTCACTTTCTGCACCGGATATTAAATGGGAAACGACTCAGACCGTAGACATCGCTGTAGAAGGACGTCTGTTTAACCGCCTGAACTTCCAAATAGGCTACTTCGACAAGCGCTCTAAAGATTTACTATTTGAGGTTCGTCTGCCGCTTTCGGCTGGCTCTTATCCTTGGGTTGCTGATACTGCCCCGATGAACCTGACACAATACAAGAATATCGGTACCGTTTCCAACCGTGGTTGGGAAATCTCTTTGAATGCTGACATTATCAATAATAACGACTGGAAATGGAACTTTGGTGTGGACGCTACTTTCTTGAAGAACAAAATTGTGAAACTGCCTGACGGAAAAGATATTCTGCACGGTATGCAGAACTATTCTGAAGGGCATTCCATCTACGAATGGTACACTTACCACTTCGAAGGCGTGGACCAGATGACTGGTACTTCTCTCTATACACTGGATCCGGATAAGAAGGCTACTGCCGAAGAAGCTGGTGCATTGGTTACCATCAATGGTACAGATTATGCCACTGCCACTTCATACGCCAAACGTGATTGGGCAGGTAGCGCACTTCCCACAGTCTATGGATCTATCAGTTCGGCGCTTTCTTGGAGGAATTGGGATTTGAATATGTTGTTCACCTATTCTTTAGGTGGCAAGACATATGATGGCAGTTATGCTAGCCTGATGGGAGTATCCGAATCAGGTGCTTCTGGTAACGCTTACCATAAGGATATCCTAAACTCTTGGAAAGAAGTTCCCACCGGTATGACGGAAACTTCCGCCAACCGCATCAATCCGAATGGAACTCCGCGTGCCGATTTTCATAAGTCATCCGACTTGAATGCCGCTAGCGACCGTTGGCTGACCAGCTCTTCTTATTTGGTATTCAAGAATTTGAACCTGTCTTACAGTCTACCTAAAAGTTGGCTGAAGAACATGGGATTGGAAGGGTTGTCATTGACTGCCGGTGTAGAAAACCTTTTTACACTAACCTCACGTAAGGGACTAAATCCGCAATATTCGTTTAATGGAGGTTCGGATGATACGTATGTAACAGCCCGTGTATATAATTTCGGTTTGACTGTAAAATTCTAAAGATATAACCATATAATTCGTATTAGAAATGAAAAAAATACTCAATAAATTGTTCACAGGTAGCCTATTGGCATGTATGGTGTTAGTGTCCTCCTGTGCCGGTGACTATTTGGATACCGCTCCTACCGATTCAACGGGAGCATCCGATGCCGTAGGGACCACGGCAAATGCAATGAAAGCATTGAACGGTATAGCCAAAATTATGACTACCCAGCAGTATTATTTTGGTCAGGGATTTGCAGGCGAAAACAACATCATGGCTCATTATGAAAACTATCCGAGCGAGAATTACTTATATAATATGTATGCTTCCGGATGGTCACCTATTCATAATCAAGAATTCCATACACGCACTAACTCTATTTATGATGCATACGCATGGTACTACTATTATACTATCATTGGTAATGCGAACACTATTCTTACCAATATTGATAATGCCGAAGGACTTCAAACTGAAAAAGATTTTGTCAAGGCTTCAGCACTGACTTTCCGTGCATACGCTTTCGAAAAGTTAGTGCACTATTACTGTTGGCGATGGCAGGATTCCAATAACGGCGCTTCACAAGGACTCGTGCTCCGTATTGATGAATCTACTGGCGGACAAGGCTATGCTACTCTGGCTGAGACGTATGCGCAAATCTACAAAGATTTGGATGAAGCAATTGCCTTGTATAACCAGAGTGGTATGGACCGTGATGCCGCACAAGTATGGATGCCGAATGTAAATGTTGCTCATGCAGTCTATGCTCGTGCTGCTATAACTAAGCAAGATTACACCAAAGCTCTGTCCGAAGCCAAACTCGCCCGCCAAAACTATCCGCTTATGAGTAACGCTGAATATCAATCTGGTTTCTGCAATCCGACGAGTGAGTGGATTTTCGGTTGTTTCGGCGGTTCGCAAGAAAATAATTGGTATTGGAGTTATGGTACTCAGTTTGCTTGTAACGGATATTATGCGAGTGCAAACAATACTGGTGCTGGGGCCATTGGGCGTGAGCTTATTAACCGCATCCCGGACAATGATGCCCGCAAAGCGCTGTTCTTGACGGAAGACAAATTCCCCGGCTATAATTTTAATGATGGTTCAGCCATGGATTTGACTTACGGTATTCTTGGACTGGGTAAAGGCGAAGAAGCTGACTTGCTTTGGGAAGACGCCGCAGAGTATTGCCAGAGAATGGCGGTAAGCGGACTTGCCGCTCCTTATCAATCTGGCTATATGTATTTGGGTGGACAGTTGAAATTCTATGTATTTGATACTCCGGGGGTAAGCTATCTGCCTTTCATTCGTTCATCAGAAATGGTATTGATTGAAGCAGAAGCCAACTACTTCTTGAACAATGAACCGGATGCACAAGCCGCTCTGATAGAGCTGAATGCTACCTCTGGACGTAATCCTGAATATACTTGTGCTAAAATCGGTGAAGCCCTTTGGAACGAAATCATGGATTATCGTGAACTTGAACTTTGGGGTGAAGGCTTTGCTTGGAGCGATTACAAAAGATGGAATCGTTCTGTAGTGCGTAAAGGATTCGCTGATGGAGGTAATGCACATATTTCCATTGCGAAAACGATCCCAGCTGATGGTGCAAACAAATGGACTTGGGATGTGCCCTTGAATGAAACCGATTACAACGATGAATTAAATCTTGCAGGAAAATAATTCTATCAGAACATATTGGCGGAATTAATTCATTACCATACCGATATGAACTATAATTCCGTCAACAGGTTCTACTGGATTTATAGATAAAGTGTTTTGTTTTAGTGGAGGGAATGTCCAATGACATTCCCTCCATTACTGCTTTATTATGAAATAGGTTAGTTGAAAAGCATCATTCTTGTTAAAACGGACATTAAATACCTTAATAATTGATTCTGCATTCAATACGCCACTTGGATTTAATTATACAGCTCAAGACGAGGTAAGTATTATAACTTTTCCATAAGGCTCTAATAAAAAGTGATGTATAAAAAAGAACTGTAAATTGCCTCCATCCTGTTAGTAATTAGCCTTAGATATGTTCTAAATCATCTCTTTGAAAGAAAGAAGAAAGGAACTGGTCATGGAAGGTCATCGCTTCTACGATGAAATGCGATTGGGTTTAACCCTAAACCGTGAAAAAACACAAGGTGAGGGTACTGACCATTACTTAAATTCAACGAATTTAATATCTCCGAACTGGGATGATTACAGAATAATATTAGCTATTCCACAAGCAGAAGTTGATGTTAGCCCTAATATTCAAGGGCAGCAGAATCCGGGATACGAATAAAGTCTTCTTAAAATAAAGTTGTTTTAGCTGAAATGCACCCTAAAAGTTTTATATATGACTTTTAGGGTGTTTTCTTATATTTATTTTCTCTAATTAAACCTGTAATTCTCTATTATATAAGAGAATAAATATTGATTTAATATAGGCTAATTGGAAGTTAGAGTAAATGTTCTATTTATCGTTTTTATCGATACTGTTATTTGTTGTTTGTGAGAATGAAATTGTTCGTATTAAGCCCAACTGTACATAGTACTTTTTTATTGAAAAATCAAGACTACGTGGTAAATTATTGATATGCATGCAATTTACCAATCTGGTTTGGGTAGAAAATTCAAGTATTTCATACATTTCAATCTCTACTTGAACCCATAGTATTAGTTTTGTCACTCATTTATATTCACATTCAAAAAAAAACAACTAGCTGATAATTAGGTATTTGAAAATCAAATAAAGGAACTTTTAGGTAGATACAAATATATGTTCATGTTTTGTATATATCTAGTTTCTAGATATTTAATAAATTATATTTGTCTTGATTTGAGTTCTATAAATATATATTTGTTATTGATTATCAACAAGATGCAACCTACCGAGTTCTGCGAAAACATTGCAAATCTCTTACATAGGTATGCAGACGCAGGAGGTGGCTATAAAGTCGACTGTAAAAGTTTTCATGAAGTCCGACTCTGAAATGCTTGATGAAGTAATGGTGGTCGCTTATGGTACGGCTAAGAAATCGGCATTTACAGGTTCAGCTTCTGTGATAAAATCCGAAACTCTGGAGAAACGCCAAGTCTCAAACATATCAAATGCACTTTCCGGAACAGTATCAGGTGTACAGACACAAAGCACAAATGGACAGCCGGGAGAAAAAGCTACAGTACGTATTCGCGGTATTGGCTCCATGTATGCCAGTAATAATCCGTTGTATGTAGTAGATGGTATTCCGTACGAGGGCGACATTTCTGCTGTCAACTCACAAGACATTGAGTCAATGACAGTATTGAAAGATGCAGCAGCGGCAGCTTTGTATGGTGCCCGTGGTGCTAATGGTGTTATCTTGGTTACAACTAAAAAAGGAAAAACCGGAGAGACATTGGTATCATTGGATGCACGTTGGGGAGCTAATTCGCGTTTAGTGAAGAACTATGATGTATTGCAAAACGCAGCTACTTACATGGAAACTGCATACTCTGCCATATATAATGGTTATGTATATAATAGTAAATATACAGCTGAGAGAGCCTATCAACAGGCTAATGCCGATTTGATTCCAGGTTTAGGATATCAGATTTACAATGTGCCCAATGGTCAGAACCTGATAGGTCGGGATGGCAAACTGAATCCATATGCAACGTTGGGTTATAGTGATGGTGATTACTATTATACACCGGATAACTGGTCAGATGAAATGTTTGAAAGTAACATGCGTCAGGAATACAATCTGAGCGTATCTGGTGGTACTGACAAATTGAGTTATTATTTCTCTGCTGCTTATCTTGCCGATGACGGTATTATTGAGAACTCTGGTTTCGAACGTATTTCTAGTCGTATAAACGTAGATTATCAAGCTAAGAAATGGCTGAAGTTCGGTGTAAATTTAAGCTATGCAAATGTAAAAAGTCGCTATCCTGGAGATCAGGACACAGATGCAGCCACTTCATCGGGTAATGCTTTTTTTGTAGGTAACTTCATTGCCCCCATTTATCCAATGTATGTTCGTAATGCTGAAGGTCAGATTATGCATGATGCTAATACCGGTTATCGGATATATGATTATGGTGATGGTGAAAGTACAAACTTCACTCGTAACTTTATGAGTATGTCTAACCCAATGAGTAGTTTCCTCTATGATACGGAAGAATATTTAATGGATATCCTGAATGGGAAATGGTATGCTAAAGTAGATATTCTGGATGGTCTGTCTTTGACTGCTTCTTTAGGTTTGCATGTGGATAATACACGTTTACATATTGTAGGTAACAAGTATTATGGCCAGTCTGCATCCCAAAACGGTTCTGTGCAACAGTATTCATCACGCACGTATTCTCTGGACCAGCAATATTTACTGACTTATAAAAAAGCATTTGACGTGCATCATATTGATATTTTGGCCGGATATGAGAGTATGGATTATAATACTGAATCTCATTATATTCTGGGCTACAATATGTATAGTGATAAAAACTGGACTGCCTCAAATGTGATCGACCGTAAAAATGGTTCCGGTAGCTACGATGAATATGCTACTATCGGTATCATCACACGTGCCAGCTATGATTTCGATGAAAAGTACTATGCAAGTGCTTCTTATCGCCGTGATGCTTCTTCACGTTTCCATCCGGATAATCGCTGGGGTAACTTTTGGAGTGTGAGTGCTGCATGGGATATGGCTAAAGAGAACTTTATTTCTCATATTGACTGGATTAATATGTTGAAACTGAAAGCTTCTTTCGGACAACAAGGTAACGATAACCTTCTTTATAAAGAATACCCAAACTATTATCCTTATCAAGATCAATTTACAGTGAGCGGTTCGGAAGGAGTATTCTCTGACGGTGTACTCTTCTATAAAGGAAACAAAGATATCACTTGGGAAACATCCAATTCATTCAATGTTGGTGTGGACTTTGCTCTTCTGAAAGGACGCGTTGATGGTTCCATTGAATATTTCAATCGCCAGACGAAAGATATGTTGTATTACAAGCCGGTAGCTATGTCCAATGGTTATACACAGTTCCCGATGAACATCGGTTCAGTGCGTAACTCAGGTGTTGAAATTGAATTGAATTACACTCCGATTCAGACTAACAATTTCAAATGGGTCATCAATTGGAACGGAACTATGATGAAAAATAAGATTCTTGAATTACACCCTGACCTGAAAGGGGAAATGATTAATGGATCTTATATATATCGTGAAGGTGAATCTTTATATCAGTTCTATTTGACGAAATATGCAGGTGTAGACCATGAAAGTGGTGAGGCGCAGTATTGGGCTAAAGATACTGACGGAGCAGAATATAAAACCAGTGACTGGTCGGCTGCTTATAACACAAACCGCCAGGCCAGCGGTGATCTTCTCCCCACTATTTATGGAGGTATTGGCACTACATTGGATTTTTACGGTTTCGATTTTTCTATCCAGTGTGCTTATCAGTTAGGTGGAAAGATATATGATAGTGGTTATCAGGCGTTGATGCATGGTGGTGGCTCACATGACCTTGGTTATAACTGGCACAAAGATATACTGAATGCCTGGACACCCGAAAACACGAATTCTGATATACCGCGTATAGATGCAATTGATAAATATACCAATTCTAGTTCAGATCGTTGGTTAACAAGTTCTGACTATTTCGCTATCAATAACATTACATTAGGTTACACACTGCCCCAAAGATGGTTGAGAAATTTAGGTATCGGCAGCTTGCGTGTTTATGGTGCAGCCGATAATGTAGCTCTTTTCTCTGCCCGCAGAGGACTTGATCCACGTATGAGCTATACGACTGCCTCAACAGACCGCTACACTCCTATACGTACCATTTCTGGTGGCCTGAAAGTAACATTCTGATAAATGGTTGAATTTTATAAAAAAGAAAGAATATGAAAAGAATATATAAGATAACGCAAGTTGCTCTATTCGGTGCATTTATAGTCGGATGTACTGACTTGGATACTGCCCCACTAAGTTCTACTATTACAGCCGACCAAAAAGAGGATGTGGTTGCTGCTGACCCTTCTAAAATTGAAGCCAGCGTAACTGCTATTACAGCTAACTTTACACAATATGCTAAAATTTATACCGAAGATGATAACGTACATAGTGATATAGGTTATCCTACTATTATGTTAGCTACTGATTCAAGAACTACGGATTTTGTAGCTGATATAACAGGCTACAATTGGTATTCTAATTCAGCCAATTATAGCGATTGCTTAAGTACGAGTACGGCTACCATCGAATTTTGGGGTACGCTTTACAACCAAATTTATACAGCCAACGCTGTTATTGGTACTGTAGATAATGAAACGTCTGACTCTACTCTGCAATTTTATTTGGCACAAGCATTGGCTATCCGTGCATTCGATTACTTTACGTTGGTACAGTTGTATCAGTTTAACTATAAGGGACATGAAGATGCCCCAGGGGTGCCCATTATTACTTCCGAGAATGCGGAAGAGGTAGCGGCAAATGGCTGCGCTCGCTCTACGGTAAAGGAAACCTATGAATTCATCTTGGGTGACTTGAATAAGGCTATTGAGTTATTGGCTAACACTAAGAAAACCCGTTCCGACAAGCGTTATGTTAGTCTTGATGTTGCTTATGGTATACGTGCTCGTGTTCACCTGACTATGCACAATTATGCAGATGCATTGAAAGATGCAGAAGCTGCACTTGCCAGTACATCTTCGGTTCCATATAGTAGCGCAGCGGTGAGCAAACCAACTTTCATTGATATTGAAGATGCTTCATGGATGTGGGGTATCTTAATTACGGATAAAGACCGTGTAAGTACTACTGGTATTTGTAATTTTCCATCTCACATGGGGTCACTGAATTATGGCTATGCCTCTGTGGGAGGATGGCGCAGAATCAGTCCAAAACTCTACAACCAGATTCCTGAAAGTGATGTACGTAAAGGATGGTTTCTGGATGATACAGGCGTATCTGTAAATCTGCCGGCAGCAGCACAGGCTTATATTACTAAAAAAGGTGCTCCGGTTTACACACAAGTGAAATATGGCCCAATGAATGACGAATGGGGATCAAATAACAATGCAACTGATGTGATTTTGATGCGTGTAGAGGAAATGTATCTAATTAAAGCAGAAGCACAAGCCATGAACAATGATGTAAGCGGTGGTGTGAACACTCTCAATTCTTTTGTAAATACCTATCGTGATCCGTCTTATAAATGTACAGCTACAACAGGTGAAGCTGTGCAGGAAGCTGTTTGGCATCAGCGACGTATCGAATTCTGGGGTGAGGGTTTAGCCTATTTCGATATCATGCGCCTGAATAAAGGTGTTAATCGTTTGGGATGCGGATTCCCAAAAACTGCGGTATTTAACATTGCTGCAGGTGATCCGGTCCAAATTTACAGTATCCCCAACAAAGAGGTACAATACAATCCATTGTTGGAAAATAATCCGTTGGTATCTGCTCCAACTCCGATACCTGATGAAGAATAAGTTAATTATAAAAAGGATAGAATATGAAATATATCAATAAAATATTTAGCCTGTTTGCTATTGCATTGATGGCTGTGGCTTGCGATCCGGATGCGGAAAGTTATACTCCGGGAGGATTAGAGGAGGGCAACCAAGGAATTTGTTTTGCAGGTAATTATACCCAAACGGTAGAAGCTGAACCTGGAGTTACTTCTTTTATCCTTACACTAAAACGTTCTGTAACTGATGCAGCTGGTTCTGTGGATATAAAGGTCTTGAATAACGAAGAGAATATATTTATATGCCCTTCTACAGCATCATTTGCTGCCGGAGAGGCAACTACGACGTTGACTGTGGAGACTCCATCAGCGACAGCAGGGATTCTTTATAATCTAAAGCTGGCCGTGAGTGGTGATAATGTAAGTGAATACACTAGTGGATATAATGAAATTTCTGTTAATTTCAGTATCATTAAATGGGAATCAATCGGCACCGGTTATTATTTAGACGGTACTGTATCTACTTTCTTCGGCGTTGATCCTTCAATGCCGATGGCTGTAAAACTGGAACGGGCAGAAACGGCTACCAGCGTTCGTTTCCGCTTTGACAGTCCGTTTGCACGTGTAGCGACAGAAACGGTAGATGAGTATGGTGGCTACGATGGTTATCCTTTTAATGAGGAAAGCGATGTGGTACCGGGCAAATATCTCTTTACTATTGATGTGACCAGCCAGGGAGCGGCATTATCACCAGTTGATTTAGGCATGGACTGGGGATATGGAATGTTCTCTATCGGCTCTGTATATGGAAATCTGTCAACAAATATTGCGACATACCCATTGGGAACTTATGATGAAAAGGCTGGCTGTATTACCTTCCCTGCCAACTCTTTGTATATTAAGATGGCGGATTATAGCGAAGGGGCTGCCTCACCTTGTGCTAATCCTTCATATCTGTACTTAAATGGGGATGCTTATTTAGAGTCCTTAGAGGCTGCTAAATAAGGAATTAGTGAATTAACCTATTAATAAGCTCCATTCTTTCATTTGTTTTATGCCAAATGAAAGAGTGGGGCTTATCTTATTTTTTCAAAAATCAAGAGTGCGATTCTTTATATAAATCATTGTATACCTATATTTAGCTAAGTTTTTTAAGACCGTTCACTGGGAAGCGAGCGATCTTTTTACATTCATTCAGCATGAGCAACTATTGAGTATAACTCCCGAACAAGCTTCGATAATGAGAATGTAGTCAATAACAAGGATCTATCGTTTTTGATCTCTATATTCTTTTCTTATTTTTTAGTTGTATGTATTCACATTGCATCCGATCGAATATAGTGCTTTTTTGAATAAAAATCAAGACATTTAAAAGAATCAATTTTAGATATAAAATATATCGTTCTGATTTTGGTAACAATTTAAAATATATTATACAATTATGTATTGGTGAGAACCCATAGTATCGGTTTTATTGTTTATTTTCGCTTGTTATATAATGATAATAATCTTATAATTAGATATTTAAAATACAAATCAAGGATAATTCCGGTAGATACAAATATGTACTAGCATTTCTTATGCACCTTAAAATCAATGTTTTGGTAAATATTTATTTTCTTTCATTGAGTTCTATAAACAAATATAATCATCTTAATATCAGTTATATATATAGTACCGAGTTCTGCGAATACGTTGCAGATTTCGTATATTGGTATGAAGGTACAAGAGGTTTTGATCAAGCCAAATGTAAAGGTAGTCATGAAGGCAGATACCGAAATACTCGATGAAGTTGTCGTTGTTGCTTATGGTACTGCTACGAAGAAATCTTTCACAGGTTCGGCTACGGAAATTAAAGGAGAAAAGATATCACTAAAAAACCCAACAGAACTATCTAAAGCTTTAAGTGGTGAAGTTGCTGGTGTTCAGGTAATGTCTACTTCTGGTCAACCTGGTTCAAACGCAAGTATCCGTATTCGTGGTTTAGGCTCGGCATATTCAAGTCGCGCTCCATTGTATGTAGTAGATGGTATCCCGTTTGAAGCCGATTTAAGCGGCATTGACCCCAGTGATATCGCTTCTATGACAGTCTTGAAAGATGCTACTGCTACGGCACTTTATGGTTCACGTGCCGCAAATGGGGTAGTCTTAATTACAACTAAAAAAGGTGAAAAGGGCAAAACACACGTTGAGGCAGAAATTAAGTATGGAGCCAATATGCGCCTAATCCCGCAGTATGATGTAATTGACAGTCCTGAACGATTTACAGAGTTAACTTGGGAAGGTTTGAAAAATTATGCAGGTAACAGAGGTGGTATGGATGCCACACAATCTGCTGCATGGGCATCTAAAAATCTTTTTCAAGCACAATATGGTATTGCTCCAATCTATAATATGTGGAACGCGGATGGTGCACAGTTGATTGATCCTGCTACCGGGCGTTTTAACAGTGGAGTTGCACGTAAATACACTCCTGAAAAGTGGGATGACTATATTTTCCGTACAGGTCAGAAATTGGATGCCAGCGTAAAAATATCTGGTGGTAATGAAAAACTGACTCATTATACTGCTTTTAGTTATTTGAAAGATGAAGGCTATTATATTTCTTCAGACTATCAGCGTTTTAATGTTCGTAATAATATGAGTAATCAAATTACTCCATGGTTGAAGGCTACAACATCTTTGGCATACGCATATATGGAAACCAATAAGCCTGGACAATCGGATAGTAATATGAACAACGGCTTTCAGTTTATTAATGGTATGCCTTCTTTATTCCCTGTATTTGAACGTGATGAAGATGGAAATATCGTAAAAGACACGAAAATTGGTGGAAACAAATTTGATTATGGCATGAATGCCGGATATCAGCGTCCTTTCGCTTCCGGTATCAATCCGGCAGGTGCATTATTATTAGATAAGGATGAAATTGTTTCACATCAATTCAATGGAAATGGATCTTTTGAAGCTAAATTCCTGAAATACTTTAAAATAACTGCAAATGTTGGCTTGCAGTACTTAGGTTCGGCAGAGAATGAACTTACCAATCCTTATTATGGTGATAGTGCTGGCAAAGGACAGATTGCAAAATATCAGACTAACTACCTGAATTTCACAGCTAATCAGATACTTTCCTGGGGACAGAGCTTTGATAAACATAATTTTGATGCTTTCGTAGCTCACGAGTCAACATCCAGCAAAACATCTGTTGCTTATGGAAGCAAATCTAAAATTGTTAGACCAGATAATACAGAATGGAGTAATGGTGTAATTATGGACTATCTGGAATCATATACATATGGATATTCCATTGAAAGTTACTTTGGCCAACTCCGTTATGACTACGATAATAAATATTTCCTTCACGGAACGGTTCGTGCGGATGGTAGTTCTCGTTTTGCCAAAGGAAATAAATGGGGTATATTTGGTTCGGTAGGTGCTGCCTGGGCCATTACAAATGAAGACTTCATGAAAGATGTCAAATGGTTGAAAAACTTGAAATACAAGTTGAGTTGGGGTGTATTGGGTAACCAAGATTTTATAACGAACCCGGTTGTTGCCGGTTACTATCCTTATGAAGACCTTTATACAATTGATAACTTAAATGATGAATTCACATTCAGTTTTAAATTTAAAGGTAATCCCAATTTGACTTGGGAAAGAAGCACTACTATTAATACCGGTATCGAATTTAATATTGCCGATGTATTAGAAGGCGAAGTAGAATACTTCCACAAGAAAACAACCGATATGTTGTTTATGAAGCAAGTTGCTCCTTCTTTGGGATATGCATCTTATCCGGTAAATGACGGAGCATTAGTAAATAAAGGTGTTGAATTTTCATTGACAGCACATTTATTAAATAAGAAGGATTATAAATTTGATTTCCGACTGAATGGAGGTTACTATAAAAATGAGATGACCCAAATGCCTATCGATGAAACAACCGGTACGGAGAAGCCTATCGAAATCAGTACATATTATGGTTGGGCAAAAGGTCATTCACTATATGACTTCTATATCCGCGAATATGCAGGCGTTGATCCGGAAACCGGCTTCGCATTATATAACCAATATTATAATGTAAAAGCTAATGGTGAAAGAGAGTTGATCACTGATATGGAAACTTATAAGTCTAAGAATACAATTAATAAGCTTGAAGTAGAGCAAACTAGCGACTGGGATAAAGCTACCAAAAAGTTTGTAGATAAGTCTGGTATCCCTGCATTGCAAGGTGGCTTTGGATTCGATTTGTACGCTAAGGGAATTACCCTTAATGCAACCTTCTCTTATGGAATTGGTGGTTATGGTTACGATTACAACTATGCAGCGATAATGCACAGTGGTACATCAGGTTCATATAATTGGCATAAAGATATAGAAGGTCGTTGGCAGAAACCAGGTGACATAACTAATATTCCAAGTTTATCTAACGACTATGGTGGTGGCGCTGATGGTACTAACTATGCTAATGCAAGTTCTACTCGCTTCCTGACAAGCCGTTCATTCTTAAACCTTGCTAACGTAAGAATAGGTTATTCATTGCCCAAAAGTATTGTTGCTAAACTACATCTTTCTGATTTGAACTTTTTCATTTCAGGTGACAACTTATTGTATTGGTCAGCACGTAAGGGGTATGTTTCTATGGCGTCTTCCGGTAATAGTGACAATGTTAACGATGATAACAAAAATGATTCCGGCGAATCAGGTAGAAGCCAGTATGCTCCTTTAAGTACAATAATGGGTGGTATTAAAATTCAATTCTAACATTAAAAATAAGAATTATGAAATTCAATATAAAAATATATATTCCGGTAACAACCTTAGGGTTATCACTACTATTGAGTGGTTGTGGTGATTCTTTCTTAGAAAAGAGTCCATCAGATTACATTACTTCCGGAGATTTACAGGAAGTAGCGAAATGGAACTCTAATATCTTAATGGGACAAGCTTTGGGTACATATTCCACTACATTTGCTATGAATTCAGGTGGTACGGGTGGCCACGATGATTTTGGACAGAAATCTGTAGATATTGCAACAGACTTGATGAGTGGAGATATGGTTATTATGTCACAAGGGTATGGATGGTTTGAAGCTGCGGGTTCATTAACTTGCACCACTACCACCGCCGTTAATTATTCTTATCAATTTTGGAGGTATTATTACAAGCTCATAAAAGCAACTAATGAAATACTGGATGCAGCAGGTGGTGACGAAGTCACTCCCGAAGGTGAAGAAAACCAGATATATTATGCGCAGGCTAAAGCTCTGAGAGCTCATTCATATTTTAACCTAGTGAACTTATATGCAAGACCTTATGCAGAAGATAAAACAGCTTTGGCTATTCCTGTTTATCGTACGCAATTAACATCAGAAGCTGTGAAAAAATCTTCAGTAGAAGATGTCTATACACTAATAGTGAAAGATTTAACCGATGCAATCCCTTTACTCGAAGGGTTTAAACGTCCTTCGGGTGCAAAAGACCAAATAGATCAATCGGTAGCAAAAGGTATATTAGCATACGTTTATTTGACTATGGGTGATTATAAGAATGCAGCTAAATTATCTCAAGAGGTAATTGACTCTAAACAATATACCTTAATGAATAAGACTGAAATTATTAATTCAGGGTTTGCATCTGTTAGCATTCCAGGATGGATGTGGGCCATTGATTTGACAACAAGTAATTCTCCAGCTCTTCCTACTTTCTGGGGACACATGGACTTGTTCACTTATAGTTATGCCTATGCAGGTGGAGAGAAGTTAATTGATACGGAATTGTATAACTCAATTCCGGCTTCGGATGCTCGCAAGAAATGGTTTAGTGAATATAATTCAAAAGGTGAACAATATGAGCTGACCAATTGGTGGAAATTCTATAACTCTAAACGAATTATGGGCAATCGCGAATGGTATGATGATGAAGTTTATATGCGTGTTGCCGAAATGTACTTGATTAATGCAGAAGCCAATGCACGCGAAAATAACTTACCGGCTGCCAGAGTTTCATTGAAGGCATTGCTGGATGAGCGTGATGCTGACGCCGCAGCAGCAGTAGCTGTGATGAATCAGGATGCATTATTAGATATGATATACTTCAACTGGCGTCTTGAACTGTGGGCTGAAGGACGTGGGCTATTAACCATGAAACGCTATAAGAAATCAATTACCCGTTGTGCAGAAGATGCAATGCTTCCAGGTAGTACTTATAGTTATGATGACAAACGTTTGATATTCAATATTCCGGAAAGAGAGATTACTAATAACCCAAATTTGGCTGAGTAATCAGTAAAATAAAGTGTTTTTAGAAAAGGGGATTTGTGAAAATCTCCTTTTCTTGTATTTAAAAGTAAAGGTATTGATTATTCTTTTTGCTTTTCACGAATTTGCTGCATTAAGATAGACCTGTCTACAACGATGGACACCAGTAATTATCACTACTTCCGGACAGTTTAATGACCTTGAATTAGCAGAGCGCATGCTTCCTAAATTATTCTGTTCATTCCTTTGTTCTTAAATGATTTGGTGCAATAGACTTTTATTTATTATATATTTTTTTAGAGCGCATTGCAAATGCATGGAAGTTTATATTGAAAATAGAAAGAAATAGAAAAATAACAAGTACAGAGATTACATTTTATTTATGCTATCATTAAGCACTTTTAAAGGTGAAATATCCGTGTTGTATTTGCCGATGCGGACTGTTGAATAATGAAAAATCCAAACTATTTGTGAAATATCCGTGTTAATATGAAAATTTAGTGGAACCTTGACCTGGATGTTGATTATTATTTACATTGCATTATGGAATTGAACGCATAGTAATCGTTTTTTAGTTCATTTATATCCCATATCAAATAGCAATATACTAAATAGTAATATACTAATAACTAGAGATTTAACTAACTAATATAGTATAATTCCGGTAGATATTAACACATACTGCTATTTATTAACATGTTATATATCAATGTATTATAAATTATTATCACTCAAATACAATTTCTTACACCATGTATATACATCTGAAAATTAGATATATAGCATTCGCATAGTTCTGCGAAGACTTTGCAGGTTTCGTACATTGGTATGCAGACACAAGAAGTGGCTATTAAACCTACTATGAAGGTCACAATGAAGTCTGATGCTGAGATGCTTGATGAAGTAATGGTGGTTGCCTATGGTACGGCAAAGAAGTCCCAGTTTACGGGTTCTGCTTCTACTATTAAAGCTGATAAAATTGCAGAGCGCCAGGTTTCTAATATATCGAATGCCCTTTCAGGACAGGTAGCCGGTGTACAAACTACAAGTGGTAATGGACAACCGGGTACAGGTTCTACTGTACGTATTCGCGGTGTTGGTTCTTTGTCTGCAAGTAACAATCCATTGTATGTAGTAGATGGTGTTCCTTATGATGGTGATATTTCAGCTATCAACTCACAGGATATTGAGAGTTTGACGGTATTGAAGGATGCTGCTTCTAATGCATTATATGGTGCACGTGGTGCCAATGGTGTAATTTTGGTGACTACCAAAAAAGGAGCTACGGGAAAAGCAACTGTAAATCTGGACGCTAAGTGGGGTACTAACCGTCGCGGTGTGTCTAACTATGATGTTATGACTTCTCCTCAGGAATATGTGGAGAACTACTACACAGCAATGTTGAATGGTTATGCTGGTGGAGATCCCAATAGAGTATTGTCTAATGGAATGACTGGTAATCAATATATTAACTCATTGCTGTTTTCTAAAGACGGTTTGGGATATCCTGTTTACACAGTGCCTAATGGTGAGGGATATATAGGTGTAGACGGTAAACTTAATCCGAATGCTAAACTTGGCCGGGTGTATGGAGATTACTATATTACTCCTGATGACTGGGAGAAAGAGTTGCTTGACAATGGTAACTTACGCCAGGAATATAACGTAAACATTAGCGGTTCTACTGAAAAAATGAACTATTATATGTCAGCCGGTTATTTGGATGATAGCGGTCTTATCCCAGGCTCATCATTTTCACGCCTTTCATTCCGCCTGAAAGCTGATTATCAGGTGAAGGAATGGTTGAAAGTAGGTGCGAATGTTGCCTATTCTAATATCGTAAGCCGTTATCCTGATGAACAAACTACTTCAGGAAGTTCTACTAACTTATTTTATATAACTAATAACATTGCGCCTATCTATCCCTTGTATATCCGCAATGCAGACGGAAGCATTAAGAAAGACGCTCGTGGTTTCACTATGTATGACTATGGCAATGGTATGTATACAGATGGTACTACAGCTCTGAACCGCCCGTTCCTTTCTCAATCTAACCCGGCATCTGCTCTGCAGTTGGATAAGAATGAGTACAATATGGACATCTTGAGTGGACGTGCTTTCGTAGAAGTATCTATTATCGAAGGATTGAAAGCGACTGCTAACTGGGGTATGGACCTGGATAATACACGTTATACAGAATTGATCAACCCTTACTATGGACAGTATGCAGGTAATACCGGTGGTGTGGTAGGTGTTTCTCACAGTCGTGTATTCAGTATCAATCAACAGTATTTATTGACTTATAAGAAGAACTTCGGTGATCATAACATTGATTTACTGGCAGGTTTTGAATCTTATGATTATAAAAATCAGGCTTTGTCCGGTAGCAAGCAGAAAGTCTACAATCCTAATATTGTAGAATTGAATAATGCGATTAATACTCCGAGTGCAAACTCCAGCACAGCTAATTATGCTACAGCAGGTTTCTTGTTCCGTGCTCAGTATGATTATCTGGAAAAATACTTTGCCAGTGCTTCCTTCCGTCGTGACGCTTCTTCACGTTTTCATCCGGACAACCGTTGGGGTAATTTCTGGTCTGTTGGTCTCGGTTGGTTGATGAACAAAGAGTCATTCTTGCAGAATACATCTTGGATTGATATGTTGAAGTTCAAAATCAGTTATGGTGCACAGGGTAATGATAATATCGGTAATTACTATGCGTACTTGGATCAATATACTGTTTCTAACAGTAATAATGATTTTGCATTGGCTCTTTCTTATAAAGGTAATAAAGATATCACTTGGGAAACTTCTCATAGTTTCAACACAGGTTTTGATTTTGAATTCTTTAAAGGCCGATTGAGCGGTACTGTTGAATACTTTAGCCGTAAGACTACTGATATGCTTTATAACAAACCGATGAATGCTTCTGCCGGTTATGCCAGTATTCCGATGAATGTTGGTTCTATGACTAATAAAGGTGTTGAATTGGATTTGAACGGACTTTTGATTGAAACGAATGATTTGACCTGGCGCATGAATTTTAACTTGACTCATTTCAAGAATACGATCAATGAACTGGATCCTTCATTGAATGGTGAGATGATTAGTGGCAGCTACATTTATCGTGAAGGCGAATCCAGATATCAATTCTATCTGCGTAAATATGCCGGTGTAGATGAGAACGGAGTAGCACAATACTATAAGGATATTACAGATGCGGAAGGCAATGTGACCGGACAAGAAAAAACTACGGATGCTCCGAATGCTACCCGTTATGCAACCGGTGATATTCTGCCGAAGGTATATGGTGGCTTCGGTACGAGCTTGAATGCGTATGGATTTGATTTCTCTATCTCTTTTGCTTACCAGTTGGGTGGACGTATGTACGACAATGGTTATGCATCTTTGATGAATTCAGGTACCGATCCCGGTCAGAACTGGCATAAGGACATTCTGAAAGCTTGGACTGCTGATAATAAAGGCTCTAATATACCTCGTCTGAGTGCAACAGACCAGTATGCTAACTATTTGTCTGATCGTTTCCTGACTAAGTCTGACTATTTGAGCATCAACAGTATAACGCTGGGATATACATTGCCAAAGAGCTGGGTACGTTCATTGAATATTAGTTCACTACGTGTTTATATGTCAGCTGACAATGTAGCTTTGTTCAGCAAGCGCAAAGGTTTCGACCCTCGTCAGAGCTATACAACTGCCAGTGCAGACGTATATTCTCCTATTCGTGCTATTTCGGGAGGTTTATCACTTTCATTTTAATCTAAAACAAATATAGAATTATGAAGATTAACAAATATATATTACTGCTTTCTGCAACCATGGTGGTGGTTTCTTGTGATCTCGATAAGTTTCCTGAAGGAAGCACCGTGACACAAGACCAGAAAAATGAGGTGGTTGAGTTGTTGCCAGACCGTATTTCTTCTGAATTGAATGGTTTGAAAACAGGTCTTTATTCTCATACAAACCTGTTGACTGATTATAATAACCACATGGACTATGGCTTTCCGGCAGCTTGTATGATTTATGAAACAGCCGGACAGGATTTGCTGACTTTGAATGACCAGACCGGTTATAATAAGTTTATCAGTTCTCAACGCTTATTAGACAGAAACATTACGTCTACATTTAATGCTTTTCTGTGGAAGCTATATTATAAACACATGAAAACCGCTAATGATATTCTTAAAGCTATTCCGGCAGATGCGGCAGACGCTTCTTTAAAGAAATATCGTGGTCAGGCATTGGCTTCACGTGCTTTTGATTATTTGCAACTTATTCAGACTTATCAGTTGACTTACATAGGTCACGAAACAGCTAATGGTGTACCTCTGGTACTGGAAACAACTTCTGATACTGAGTTGATGAATAATCCGCGTGCAAGTGTACAACAAGTATATGGCCGTATTATGGAAGATTTGGATGAAGCTATTACTTTGTTGACAGGTGCTTCTGCACGTGCCGATAAAGCTGAAATATCAGTAGAAGTGGCCTATGGTCTGCGTGCTCGTGCTAACTTGCTGATGGGTAAGTGGGCGGCAGCGGCTTCTGATGCTGCTAAAGCTTATGGAACTTCTGCTCCTTATTCTGTTGCAGATGTAAGCCAACCGACTTTCTATAATGCTACAGATAATGCATGGATATGGGGTATCGTAGTGACTACGGAAGATTATCTGGCAAAAACCGGTATCGTAAACTGGCCTTCTAATCTTTGTTCACTGACGGGTATGGGATATACGACAGCAGCTAGCGCTACTGACGTAGCTTACCGTCTCATCAACAAGAATTTATGGGCTAAGATACCAGAAACGGATGTACGTAAAGGTTGGTGGGTAGATGAAGATTTGCACTCGCCTGTTCTGGATAACGGACTTGGTGAAGACTATGCTTACTATTGGGCAAACGGTATGTTTAATGGTGGAACATTCCCTAGCAAATTTTCTCCTTATACAAATGTGAAGTTTGGTCCTGACAATGGAACTTTCGCAGATACAGACAATGCACAAGACTGGCCGTTGATGCGTGTTGAAGAGATGAAACTGATTGAAGCAGAAGCTCTTGGACGGGATAACCTGGCTACAGGTAAGCAGAAATTGGAAGAGTTCGTAAGACAATATCGTGATCCGTCTTATACCTGTACTGCCAGTTCTTTGGACGCATTTATCGACGAAGTTTGGTTCCAGCGCCGTGTTGAGCTTTGGGGTGAAGGTTTTGCATTATTCGACATCTTGCGTTTAAAGAAACCTATTATCCGCCAGGGAGCTAACTATCCCATCAACAGTACATTTGCTGAAATTGCTGCTGAGGCTCCTATCATGATTTACCGTATTCCTGAGGCTGAAACATCTGTGAACAGTGCTATTACAGAGGCGGACAATAATCCGGCTGCAATGGCTCCGACTCCGGTGAACTAATAAGCACATTATCAAATAGGAAAAGAGAATGGGGTGTATTCGGATTTACGGATACACCCCTGTTTTTTATCAATTTGCAAAATAGTAGCGGGAAATATTTGTGAAGTGTAGGATTTCTGTAACTTTGCGGTTTCGTTACTTAATAATTATTTAATTATTCTAATAAATGATGCCTATGAAGAAATTACTACTCCTGTCTTTGGTTCTTTTGTGTAGCTTATCGGCATGGACGGCCCAACGCTCTCCGGAAGAAGCTCTTTCTATTGCACGAACTTTCTTTATGCAGTCATCCGGGGCTGTAACCCGTAATATCGGTGAAGTTCAATTGGTGGCAGTCTCTAATGATTTGCTAAAATCTGCATCTACCCGTAGTGTGGAAGGAACAGCCTTTTATATCTATAACTATGCGCAGTCTGCTTATGTTATAGTATCCGGTGATGACCGTATGAAGCCGGTACTGGGCTATTCGGACAATGGAAGTTTCATAACTGAAAGCTTGCCGATAAATATACTTGGGTGGTTGGAACTGTATAATGCCGCTTATGCTCAACTGGGTAACGCCGAAAAAGCGGTTACTGAACCTAAACTGCTTACTAAAACAAGTTTTCCGGCATCTGTATCTCCTTTGCTGGGGAGTATATGCTGGGATCAGGATGCACCGTACAATAATGCCTGTCCTCTTTATCAACAAGAGCGTTGTGTGACGGGATGTGTGGCTACGGCAATGGCTATGATTTTGAAATATCATGAATATCCAGTAAAAGGAAAGGGGACTCATTCTTATACAGCTTCTAATGGAATTAAGTGTTCTTTTGATTATGGGAACGCTACCTTCGACTGGGATAATATGCTGCCGCAATATTCTGGAGATTGTACTGCCGAACAGGCTGACGCTGTTGCCCAATTAATGTTGGCCTGCGGTGTGGCGGTTGATATGGAGTATTCACCATCTGCTTCGGGAGCCTATTCGTATCAGGTAGGTCAGGCCTTAATTGACTACTTTGGATATGATGGTAATTTGGGCTTGGTATATCGCCAATATTTTACTTCTTCCGAATGGATGAACCTGATTAAATCAGAAATTAACGAGAAGCGTCCTGTTTACTATTTCGGATCTTCGGATGATGGAGGTCATGCGTTTGTTTTTGATGGGTATAATGAAGAGGATATGGTTCATGTCAATTGGGGATGGAGTGGAATGAATAATGGTTACTTTGAAGTTGCTTCCTTAAATCCGGATTCTCCCGGTATTGGTGGTGGAAGCAATCTTGGAGGTGGCTTTACGAGAGGTCAGGGAATGTATTTAGGGATACAACCGCCTACTACTACTTCAAACTTTACTTCTCATTTTTTTATGACGGAGTTAGCAGCAAATAAAGAGGAAGTCACTAAGGGAGACGTGTTTAAACTGACGATTACTGAGATATTTAATATGAGTGTGGCATGCAAGAATAGTAAGTTGGCAGTAATAGCAGAAAAAGATGGTCAACAGTCAATATTAGGGCAGACGGCTTTGGCTACGCTGATAAATACGTATGAAGGATATAATACTTTTTCTTTTTCTAATCTGAAAATACCTAATGATTTTGCTGATGGAACTTATTCCGTATATGTAGCTACCAAAGATGAGCGCGAAGCAACATGGAGTCGTGTGCGTAGTTACGTGGGTTCTGAAGCACAACTCATTCTTGTTGTAAGCGGTAATAAATGTACTTTGACTCCGTTCAGTGGTAATCTAAGTCTTGAAGAAGACATGGAGGTTAGTGTGAAATTAGTCCATAGCTTATATAGTGGTCTCAAAGGGGATTTCAAAATATTGGTTTCTAATAAAAGTACATCGGATGAGTATTATGGTTCAGTGGGGGTTGCTCTTTTTACTGCAGATAAAACCCCGAGCTTTGTTGCAATAGTCGGAGATGCACAGGTCGAAATAAAACCGGGCACAGTTAATAGAGAACTGGCTGTATCCGGAGACTTGGCTATTACTAAGAACCTTGTGACTACTAATATTCCTGTTGGAGATTATTATATTTGCCCCTGCATAGATTGGGGAGGAGGTACGTATGCTGTCGGTGAGTTTACTCCGGTCACCATAAAGGAGGTGCGTGGAACCGCAGATTTGAAAGTGAGCCAATCACGTTTGGAGAAGGAACAACTTCAAGTAGGTGAGCCCTTGAAATTTCTGGCTGATCTGTCATTGTCTGGCGATGGAAACGTATATACTGGAACATTGGTAGCGGCAGTTTATGAAAATTCCATGGGTTACCCATACAGTGTACATTATCAGAATGTATTTGTGGAGGCAGACCTGACGGAAAATCTTGTGATGGAAATTCCTCTGAGTCTAGGTGAAGGAAGGCATGCTGTTCGTTTGTATAAATCGGGTACCAATGGGGACCTTGTGACAATTAGCACTCTCTTTTTTTCTGTAGGACCGGCTACCGGTATTGAGGATGAGGTAGCCGATAAGGATGGATTAGTTATCTATCAGCAGCCAGTAGAAGATATTCTTAATATCCGTACTTCTCATGCCGCCCGAGTGATTTCTGTCTATAACCTGTCCGGACAGCAAATGATACAGCAAAAAGAGTCCGGGGATAAGAAAGAGTATTCTATTCCGGTAGGAGGGTTGGATGCAGGCTATTATATTGTAGTATTGCAATCAACTGATGGTAAGATATATCGGAGCAAATTTATGAAACGTTAGACTATATATATTTATAGTACTGGAACGAGGCTATTCTATTAACTTAGGATGGCCTTGTTTTTTCTATTCTAATGAACGATTTTCGCTTTAAAACGTTCATTTGCGATAGGATCATCAAAAAAAGTATTCAAAATCATCTGACGAACCATATATTTCAGTAATTTTGTCTTTCTAATGAACAACAAGATAGTGATTTGTATCATTCGTTGAGGTGCTACTAAAAACAACTAACCCCTGACTATATGAGGTGTACACTACTCTTTCTATTTATTCTTCTTGCAAATCGGCTTCTTGCTGATAATGTAACAGCAGAGCAAGCTCATGCTTTAGCTACCGATTTCTTTAAAACGAATGTTCAAACCCGTAGTACTGCTGCGTCACCACAGTTACAATTAGTTTGGGATGGGGAAGATGCGAATACCCGTAGTGCAGGGAATCTTCCGGCTTTCTATGTTTTTAATAGTACCGACCAGAAAGGTTTTGTTATTATTGCCGGAGATGATGTAGTTATGCCTGTACTAGGTTATTCTTTCACAAACAGCTTTGTGGTAGATGGGATGCCTTCTAATCTGAAAAGTTGGATGAATGGGCTGAAAGAACAGATCAACGAGGCAAGAGAGACGGGACTGAATACTTCTGATGTTGTATATGAAGCGTGGAGCGGGGTGTCGGATATGACAACCGGAGATGTGGTAAAGCAGTATCAAACGGCGGAGTGGGATCAAGAGAGTCCTTATAATACGCTTTGTCCTAAAATAGAAGGCACCCAGACTGTTACAGGGTGTGTGGCAACGGCTATATCCATATTGATGCGATATCATCAATGGCCGAATGCAGGAACGGGTACTCTTCCAGCTTATAGTTATGAGGCGCTAGTTAGTGGAGCTAAAATTCACCAAAATGTATCGGGGAGAACTTTAGGACATACTTATGCTTGGAACGATATGCCACTTCAATATGATCGGAATTCATCCGAGATTTCTAAAAATGAAGTTGCAACTTTGATGTACGACTGTGGTGTTATGGCTCAATCACAGTTTAATATCGCTTCTGCCGGTGGAACCGGTGCCTCTACATTGACAGCTGTTCATGGATTGGCAGAGTATATGAATTACAATAAAAGCATGTTGTGTCTTCGTCGTGAATGGTATTCGGATGCAGAGTGGATACAAATGCTGGAAAATGAAATAATGACAGTAGGCCCTGTGCTTTACGGTGGAGCTACTCTTAGTAATGAAGGACATCAATTCATATTGGATGGATATACAACGGAGGATTATTTTAGAGTAAATTGGGGGTGGAGTGGCTATAGCAATGGTTATTTCCTGATTTCAGCTTTGAATCCGAATAATCAGGGAGCAGGTGGTAGTACTGGCGGTGGCTTTGTCGCGAATCAAGACGCTTTGTTCGGGCTAAAGCCGGCGGAGGGAAATTCAAGCTATCAAACATTATTGGCCATGCTTGCTGGGAAATCTCAAGATGGGACTTATTATTCCGGCTTGGAAACCTCCGAAACTCAATTTAATGTAAATTCTTCCTTTATTGTGAAGTGCGGCTTCCTCTGGAATTTGGGATTAGACTCGTTCTCGGGAAAAGTAGCTTTGGCTATGGTTGATAAGAATCTGAATATAAGAGAATTTATATCAAGAATTTCGGATATTCCAAGTATGCAGACATATTATACAGTGTCTTTTGCTCCTTCCTGTAGAATCTCATTGACTCCACAACCCGGTGATCGTATTGTTGCAGTCTATAAAGGAACAAATGATGCCGAATGGAAAGTGGTTCGTGGTGGTCCTGATACCACGAATGAGATTATTGTTAAGGCTGATCCTACTTCAATTATAGAGACGAAGCAAGAAATACAATTTACTGCTTTCTGTGATAAGCAGCAGGAAACCGTGGTTGTTCATTTGCCGGAGAATTCCCACAGGTTGAATCTATATGATGTAAACGGGCGTCTGTTGAAACAAATATTGTCTGAAGGAAAAGAAACTATAACTTTCTCTTGCCGGGAATATCCTACGGGAGTGTATCTTTTGCAGGCTGTAACGGACAAGGGAATCCATCAATGTAAGTTTTTAAAATGAAAAAGAGAATTAATATTGTAATAGCAACCTTACTTATACTATTGGCGGGTTGCCGTTCTGCGAAAAAGGAAACAATGGTCACCTCTGATATGCAAAAGATAGAAATGAATTCTGGAGTAATTACTCCACAGTTGACAGGTGGTAATCCGGCCTCTACCTCTCCGGTGGTTTATATTTATAAAACCAAGGCTGATTATTCACACCAGGTACCGGTGATGATGAATGAGGCTCGTACCCGCATTTTGTCCTATCCTGCGCCCGGGGATTTGAAAATGGGGGATGGGTTACGTCTGCCTACTCTTTTGAATAAGGGATACTTGCTGGATAATAAGGGAATAGGTCCTAATGTGGCTTTTCTTACCTATACGTATGAAGAGTATAGCCAGTTGCCCACAGCACCTTCCATGACCGATCTGATGTCGCATATTCTTGATAAGTATCCTTTACTGGAAATTCGTGCATGCGGTCGCCGTGCTGATTATAAAGATATTGTTATAGAATTAAATGAGAAAATAGCAGAAGGATTTCTGCAAAAATAATTATATTTGTCGCCCAATATATAATAAATAGGTATAGTAAATGAAAGAATTTGTAATCTCCGAAGTACAGGCAGAAACGGCGGTATTGGTTGGTCTCATCACAAAAACACAGGATGAGCGTAAGACAAACGAATATCTCGATGAACTGGAATTCTTGGCTGAGACAGCCGGGGCGGAAGTAGTGAAACGATTTACCCAGAAGCTGGACCAGGCACATTCTGTGACCTACGTCGGCAAAGGTAAACTGGAAGAAATTAAAGAATATATTCGGAACGAAGAGGAAGCCGAACGGGAAATCGGTATGGTGATTTTCGACGATGAACTCTCCGCGAAACAGATACGTAACATTGAAGCTGAGTTGAAGATCAAGATATTGGATCGGACCTCGCTTATTCTCGATATTTTTGCCATGCGTGCACAGACAGCCAATGCAAAGACGCAGGTGGAACTGGCACAGTATAAATACATGCTTCCCCGTCTGCAACGTTTGTGGACCCACTTGGAACGCCAGGGTGGTGGTTCCGGTGCCGGTGGCGGTAAAGGTTCGGTGGGACTTCGCGGTCCGGGTGAAACGCAGTTGGAAATGGACCGTCGTATTATCCTGAACCGTATGTCATTACTGAAAGAACGTCTGGCAGAGATTGATAAGCAGAAGTCAACTCAGCGAAAGAACCGTGGACGTATGATACGTGCGGCATTAGTGGGATATACCAATGTGGGCAAATCCACATTGATGAACCTGCTTGCCAAGAGCGAAGTATTTGCAGAAAATAAACTGTTTGCAACATTGGATACTACAGTGCGCAAGGTGATTATTGATAATCTACCGTTCCTGCTTTCAGATACGGTTGGTTTCATCCGTAAGTTGCCTACTGACCTGGTGGACTCTTTCAAGTCGACACTGGACGAAGTGCGCGAGGCAGATCTGCTGTTGCACATTGTGGATATTTCACATCCGGATTTTGAAGAACAGATAGAAGTAGTCAATAAAACATTGGCGGATATCGGTGCATCCGGTAAGCCAATCATACTTGTATTCAATAAAATAGACGCTTACACCTATGTGGAGAAAGCGGCTGACGACCTTACCCCCAGAACAAAGGAAAACTTGACACTCGAGGAACTGATGAAGACTTGGATGGCAAAGATGGAGGATAATTGCCTCTTTATCTCTGCCCGTGAGAAGATCAATTTGGAGGAACTGAAGAGTGTGGTTTATGCACGCGTGAAAGAACTGCATGTACAGAAATACCCTTATAACGATTTTCTTTATCAGACCTACGAAGAAGAGGAAGAATAAACTAAAATTTGTTGGTCATGAATTACAGACATTTAACCGAAGACGAAGTACTCCGGTTGAAAAGCCAGTCGTGTCTGGCGGATGATTGGGGGAAAGTAATGGTAGCAGAAGACTTTGTTACCGAGTTTGTACATCACACCCGTTTCTCGGGAGATGTACGTTTAGGCGTATTTCAATCAGAGTTCACATTGCCGGGTGGAATTAAAAAACATTCCGGTTTGCGTCATGTAACACTCCACAATGTCACGGTGGGGGATAACTGTTGCATTGAGAACATCCAGAACTACATTGCTAATTATGAGATTGGGCATGACACCTTCATTGAGAATGTAGACATCATCCTGGTGGACGGATTGAGTAAATTCGGTAATGGGGTAGAAGTATCCGTACTGAATGAAACCGGTGGGCGTGAAGTACTTATCAATGATAAACTTTCTGCGCATCAGGCTTATATCCTGGCGCTTTACCGCCACCGCCCGGAATTGATTTGCCGGATGAAGTCTATAACAGACTTCTACTCCAATAAGCATGCCTCTTCGGTAGGTACTATCGGCAATCATGTGATGATACTCAATACAGGTTCTATCAAGAATGTACGTATCGGAGACTATTGTCATATCTGCGGAACTTGTCGTCTTTATAATGGTAGCATTAATAGTAATGCGGAAGCACCGGTACACCTTGGTCATGGAGTTATTTGTGATGATTTTATCATCTCTTCCGGTTCACATATAGACGATGGAGCTATGCTGAGCCGTTGCTTTATAGGCCAGGCCTGTCGTTTGGGACATAATTATTCTGCGTCCGAATCGCTTTTTTTCAGCAATTGTCAGGGAGAGAATGGCGAGGCATGCGCTATCTTTGCCGGACCGTTCACGGTGACGCATCATAAGTCCACTTTACTGATTGCCGGTATGTTTTCATTCATGAATGCCGGTTCGGGTTCCAACCAGAGTAATCACATGTATAAGTTAGGCCCTATCCATCAGGGAACATTGGAACGTGGTGCTAAAACTACTTCCGATTCCTATATTCTTTGGCCCGCCCGTGTAGGCGCTTTTTCATTGGTAATGGGCCGCCATGTGAATCATTCCGATACTTCTAACTTGCCTTTCTCCTATCTGATAGAGCAGAACAATACTACTTATCTTGTACCGGGTGTCAACCTGCGAAGTGTAGGAACCATCCGTGATGCACAGAAGTGGCCGAAGCGTGATGGACGTACGGATTCCAACAAACTGGATTTCATCAATTACAACTTACTCAGTCCCTATACCGTGCAGAAGATGTTCAAGGGACGGGAAACTTTGCAGAACCTGCGCCATGCTTCGGGCGAACTTTCCGATATCTATTCTTTCCATAGTGCGAAGATCCGTAACTCGGCATTGGTGAAGGGTATCAAGTTCTATGAGATCGCCATCCATAAATTCCTTGGAAACTCTGTCATCAAACGTCTGGAAGGTATTGAATTCAAAAGTAATGAAGAAATACGTGCCCGCCTGAAGCCCGACACCACAGTGGGTAGCGGTGAGTGGGTGGACATTTCCGGCCTGATAGCTCCGAAGAGCGAGATAGATGCCCTGATCAATGATATCGAGTGTGGAAAAGTAGACCGTCTGAAGTACATCAATGCTGAATTTGAGAAGATGCATCAGAACTACTACACTTATGAGTGGACCTGGGCTTATGAAAAGTTGGAGGAATACTACGGAATCAAACCGGACAATATTACGGCTACAGACATCATCCGCATTGTAGAGAAGTGGAAGGAAGCGGTAGTCGGGTTGGACCATATGGTGTATGATGATGCCAAGAAAGAATTCTCGCTGGCTTCTATGACGGGCTTCGGTGCCGACGGCTCGCGCGCAGAGAAAGAAATGGACTTTGAGCAGGTGCGCGGTGACTTTGAAAGTAATCCGTTTGTCACTGCCGTGCTGAAACATATTGAAGATAAGACAGCGTTGGGTGACGAATTGATAGGTCGTATGCAGAGGGTGTCATCATTTTCACTCTAATTAAAGAAATATTTCAATAATAGTTCTTACCTTTGTGCTACGATTCATTAATTTAATTTACGAGTAATTATGGCAACAACACCTCCGTTCAAGTATCAACCTATGTTTGAGCATGGGGAAGATAAGACTGAGTATTATCTGCTTACAAAAGACTATGTATCCGTAAGCGAGTTTGAAGGAAAGCCCATTCTGAAGATTGAAAAAGAAGGTCTTACAGCAATGGCTAACACGGCTTTCCGCGATGTGTCATTTATGTTGCGCCGTTCGCACAATGAGCAAGTTGCTAAGATTTTGCGCGACCCCGAAGCAAGTGATAATGATAAATATGTAGCACTGACCTTCCTGCGCAATGCAGAAGTAGCTTCAAAAGGCGTGCTTCCTTTCTGTCAGGATACCGGTACGGCTATCGTTCATGGTGAAAAGGGACAGCAGGTATGGACTGGCTATTGTGATGAAGAAGCTCTTTCGTTGGGTGTCTACAAAACATATACTGAAGAAAACCTGCGTTACTCTCAGAATGCTCCGTTGAATATGTACGACGAGGTGAACACGAAGTGTAACCTGCCTGCGCAAATAGATATCGAAGCTACCGAAGGTATGGAATATAAGTTCCTTTGCGTGACCAAAGGTGGCGGTTCGGCCAATAAGACTTACCTGTATCAGGAAACAAAAGCAATCCTGAATCCCGGCACTCTGGTTCCTTTCCTCGTTGAGAAAATGAAGACGCTGGGTACAGCTGCTTGTCCTCCTTACCACATCGCTTTCGTCATTGGCGGTACTTCTGCTGAGAAGAACCTGCTGACGGTAAAGCTGGCTTCTACTCATTATTATGATGAGTTGCCCACTACGGGTAACGAATATGGACGTGCCTTCCGTGATGTAGAACTTGAGAAAGAAGTGTTGGAAGAAGCTCATAGGATTGGCCTCGGTGCACAGTTCGGCGGTAAATATCTGGCTCATGATATCCGTATCATTCGTCTGCCTCGTCACGGTGCATCTTGTCCGGTAGGTCTGGGCGTTTCTTGCTCTGCCGACCGTAACATCAAGTGTAAGATCAACAAAGAAGGTATCTGGATTGAAAAACTGGACAGTAATCCGGGCGAACTCATCCCGGAAGAAATGCGTCATGCAGGCGAAGGTGCCGTGGTTAAGATAAACCTGAACCAGCCGATGGCAGATATCTTGAAGGAACTGACTAAATATCCGGTGGCTACACGTCTGTCATTGAATGGTACGATTATCGTAGGCCGTGACATTGCACATGCTAAGCTGAAAGAACGTCTGGACCGTGGTGAAGATTTGCCACAGTATATCAAGGATCATCCGATTTACTATGCCGGTCCTGCCAAGACTCCGGCTGGTATGGCTTGTGGCTCTATGGGCCCCACTACTGCGGGACGTATGGACTCGTATGTAGAGTTGTTCCAAAGTCATGGTGGCAGCATGGTTATGCTTGCAAAGGGTAACCGTAGTCAGCAGGTGACGGATGCTTGCAAGAAGTACGGTGGTTTCTATCTCGGTTCTATCGGTGGTCCTGCCGCTATCCTGGCACAGAACAACATCAAGAGTATCGAATGTGTAGAATATCCCGAACTCGGTATGGAAGCTATCTGGAAGATTGAAGTGGAAGACTTCCCTGCATTCATCCTGGTAGATGACAAAGGCAACGATTTCTTTAAACAATTGAAACCTTGGAATTGTAGTAAATAAGAGGAATCTTTCTATAGATTAAGTGAAAGCTGTCCCGAAGAAGTTGATTAACTCCTTGGGACAGCTTTCTTGGTTTAATAGATGTAGAACTTGATATGCTCCTTCCTTTTTCCCCTAAAGCTTTCATGTTTATGTCATTATGCTATAAGCAAAACCTTGTTTTCCATATGGGGGCTGTGCAGCCCACAATTGCGGGACGAACAGCCCCCATATGGAAAACGTAGAGCCCGCAACTGTGGGATGAAGTTTTGCTACAGGCAAAAGAACAAAAACAATAAAGCAAAGCTTGGTTTTCATACGACCTTCTTCCCGTTTTTCTTATTGTTCCTAAGTATTCCATTGTGGAGTCTATAAGTTCTGCAACAGGTTTGCCTACACCATCCTACATCATCCTACACCATTTTACGATATTTATTTGCTTGATAATCAAGAGAGAACGGTTGTCGGTGTAGGATGTAGGAAATAAAGAAGTATTTTTTTAAGTGTCACTAACCTCAGGTGGATATCAGAAAAATAATAAGATATTCTTGTATGCCGATACTAATTTCTATCTTTACACCTTCAAAATCAGATTAATCTTATTGACAGTTATGGAAACTACTCCCCACATTTCTCCGAAGGCGGACTCCCGTGTTGTTTGGCTGGATGTCGTGCGACTGATAGCTATGTTTACCGTGGTTTGTTGCCATTGCACAGACCCTTTCAACTTTTATCCGGGAACGGCTCCGAATATTGAAGATATCAAGTTTTTGGGGGCTGTCTATGGGGCGGTGCTGCGTCCGTGCGTACCTCTTTTTGTGATGATAACGGGAGCTTTGTTGCTCCCTGTGCGTGGGGATGCATCCGTATTCTATAAGAAACGTATTCCACGTGTGTTTTTTCCGTTTCTTATCTGGTCGGTGATTTATAATCTTTTCCCTTGGATTACAGGATTGCTGGGAGTGGAACCACGGGTGATTCTTGACTTCTTCCCGTACTCGGGCGAAGAAGTGATGCGCCAGTCTTTAGTTGTCAGCATGGGATATATTGCCGAACTTCCTTTTAATTTTTCTATCCTCGATGTACACATGTGGTACATTTATTTGCTGATAGGACTCTACCTGTATTTGCCGATATTCTCCGCCTGGGTGGAGAAAGCTTCGGAGAAAGCCAAACTCTGGTTCTTGGCAGTATGGGGAGTGACATTGCTTATACCTTATTATAATGAGTTTGTAGCGCAATACTTGTGGGGAACTTGTTCGTGGAACTCATTCGGCATGCTTTATTATTTTGCCGGTTTTAATGGATACCTGCTTCTGGGGCATTATCTGCGCAACCATGACTGGACTGGACGGCAAGCTGCACTGATAGGCGTTCCTATGTTTGTGGTGGGCTATGCGGTTACTTTCTTCGGTTTCCGCCACATGACGGCATTGCCGGACTTTACGGATGAAATGCTGGAATTGTTCTTTACCTATTGCTCACTGAATGTGGTGATGATGACCATTCCTGTATTTATGTGGGCAAAGAGAGTGAACATTCGTTCGGAACGGATGATAAAGGCATTATCCAATCTGACACTTTGCGGTTTCGGAGTTTATATGATACACTATTTCTTCACCGGTCCGTCAGTGGTACTGATGCGGGCGGCAGGTGTTCCGTTGTGTTTGCAGATACCTGTCGCCGCAGTGGTTGCATTTGGCGTTTCCTGGTTCCTGGTGGCAATGGCATACCGTTGTTTTGGAAAGAAAACGAAATGGGTGATGGGATAGTCTCTGTAGGATTATCCTAATTCAATATACTTCTTCATGGTCAGACGGTTTTCACCGTCCAGGCGTTGGTATGAAACTTCATTCATAATGCTTCGTATCAGGAATATACCCAGTCCGCCAATGGCACGTTCTTCAATGGGAATGGTGATATCGGCATCCGGGGCATTGGTCGGGTCGAAGGAAAGTCCCTTGTCGGTCAGTAAGAAGATTAATTGATTGTCTGTCAGGCTGGCTTTTAGTCGGATTTCATGATGCTCTTCCAGCGGGTAGGCATACATGATAACATTGCTGACAGCTTCTTCCAGTGCCAGATTGATATGCATGGTTGTTTCTGCCGGCAGGGACAAGTCAGAACAGAATTCTTCTACAAAGATTGCCAAGGCTGTGATCTCATCCAGCTCGTTGGTTATTCGGATCTCTTTTTCCATGATGTTATGGTTTTATTGTTTTAGGTTCATAATGAATTAGCAGAATGGTCATGTCGTCACTGGCCTCTGCTTGTTGTACATGGGAGGCTACGGAACGAACCACTGTATCTACTATTATGCGTACATCGAAAGTGCCCAGCGGAGCCAGAGTTGATAATAGGCGATCTTCACCATACAGCTCTTTGGAGGCGTTTTCAGCCTCGGTTATTCCGTCAGTATAAAGGAAAAGACGGGTATTCTTTTCAAGAGTGATTTCTTCATCGGTGTATTCCATATCTTCCAGTACTCCTACGAATAACTGTATTTTTGCTTTCAGCAACGTTGTATTTCCGTCTGCACCTATTATAATAGGTGGATTGTGTCCGGCATTACAGAAACGCAGGCTTCCGGTTTTCAGGTCGAGTATGCCGATGATGAGGGTAACGAACATATTGGCCTCGTTGTTTTCGGAGATAGAACGGTTCATCTTGCTCATAATCTCGGCAGGCGAGGTGGCCTGTTGGGCGAGGGTGCGGAACAGGCTGCGTGCAATGGCCATGAAGAGTGAGGCCGGAATACCTTTGCCCGATACGTCACCGATGACGAAGTAAAGCCGGTCATTGTCGATAAAGAAATCGTAGAGGTCGCCGCCTACTTCTTTGGCAGGATGCAATATGGCATGCAGGTCCACGTCTTCCCGTTCGGGGTAGGGTGGGAAGATTTTGGGAATCATCCCCATCTGTATTTCGCGAGCAATGGACAATTCGCTTTCAATGCGCTCTTTGGAAGCGGTCGTTGTGCGCAGTTCCGAAACGTAGCCCGACAATGACTGCTGCATATAGACCAGTGAGTCGTGCAAATCTTTTATTTCATCTTTGGAGTGTACTTCGGGTAATGCCACATCAAAACGTCCCGTGGCAATGGAACGGGCGGATTCGGAAAATTTTCTGAGCGGACGTACCAGTCTGTGAATGATTTGATAGATCAATGGAAGCAGTACCAGCATACCTGTCAGGAAAATATAGATGATGCGGTGGGAGGTGGCATCCAGATTGTGGAGTATCACCTGGCTGGGGCAGATGGTGCATACAGACCATCCACAGTTAGGGATGGCGGTATATAGAGCGTATGAGTCCTGTTCCGCATTGTTGAATTGTGCTGTGCCGGTCACACCGTTAAGTATATTGCGGCCTATTTCCTCTTCCTGAACATCATTCTTGCCCAGGGCAACGGAGAAAATGGTTTCGTTCATTATCTTTTCCCGGTCGGGGTGGGTGAGGAAACTACCGTTCCGGCTGAGCAGGAAGGTATAGCTGGATTGGTAAGGTTTCAACTTATTCACCATATCGGTGAAACGGGACAGGGAAATGTTGGCCGTAAATATGGCATATACCTCTCCTTGTGGGTTGCGAAGAGGTAGCGCGTATGTACTCATAATTGTATTTCCGCCTCCCGTGTCGTAGTAGGGTTCGCTCCAATAACTCGTTTTCAGAAGTTTAGGTATCAGATACCAGTCCATGCAGGGATAATCGTAGTCTGCTCCACCCAGTTTCAGATAGTTCACGATCTCTTCTGCCCCCTCGTTGATGCTGAAGGCGTATGGCATGAAGTATTTCCCTTTCTCCTTATAATATCCGGGAATGAAAGCGATACCGCTTCCTACAATCAGGCTATTGTTTTTCACGATGGCGGTGAGGACATCTTTTAGAGAATCGGGGGTGCTTAGGTTTTTCTCCACAATCCAGACGGACTGTTCGAGGGTAGATTCTACAATCTGCAACTCTCCGCTGATTTGTGTAGCTGTGTTGCGCAGCAGTCCGTGTGCATGGTCTATGGCATCTTCCGTTATCTGCTTCCGGCTGTAATTATAGAACAGCATCATGATGCAGACAAAAACTATCAGCGTGAAAGACAGCACATAAATGCTTAGTTTGGTGGCAAACGATGGGGAAAAAAATGCTTTCATGGAGGAATGATTATATAATTAGGGGGATATGGTGATGTGCAGTGTTGTTTATTTTACAAAATCCTCGTAACGGATACTGGCACTTCCGGCAGGCGTCAATATCATTGCAGCGCGTGCAAATCCTTCCCGGCTGAGGCGGTAGGTACGTTGTCCGCTTTGCTGGTCCACTTGCAGGCGGAGAACTTCCTCCAGCATTTTGCGTTGGTGGTAGCGGTTGGTGCCTATATTGCCCTTTTTCACTTCTTCCATAACCATATCGAGGGCTTCTTCACGGTGCTCGTTGGTCCATGCCCAACCACGCATACTGGCTTTTACCAGTTTGCGCACGACTTCCGGATATTGGTTATAGAACTCTTCCGTGACGTACAACCCATCTTCAGGCAGGTTGTAGCCATAGTCGGCAAGACGTATGGAGTATATCGAATCAACGTTCATCCCGTATTCCGATAATTGGAGATACTCATTATAACTTCCTACCAGGCAAGGATCGGCAGCCCCGGAAAGAAACACATTGACTCCGCTGTTGAACCGTATCCATTCTACCTGTTTCAGGGCGTAATGCTCTGCAAGCCGGTCAAGTAGTTTTTGGCTCAGATGATTCCATACGGCTATCTTCTGGTTTCGAAGAGATTCCTCGCCTTTAAGAGGAGAGTGGCTGATAAGCATCAGACTGTTTTCCTGTGAGGTCTGCATGACGTTTACTACACGTGCGCCTGCAAGCCGCTCCATGAATGCGTATGAAAGGTTCATGATTACTACCGGGGCACGACCTTTCTCCATAAACGAAAAAGAGCTTTCTGAGATGGCAGGATGTTGTACGCATACGTCAATTCCCTCCTCCTTATAGAATCCCAGCTTATCCGCCACGTAATAACCGGTAAATTGGGCTTGGGCGGTCCACTTCGGGGTGAGCATGATGCCTTGTGCTTTAGTCTGGGGTGAAGCAAGTAGTAAAGGCAATAGGAAGATGCTGAAAACAAATCTTTTCATCATAATATTTACCGGATATTAAAGAGAGAAGTGCAGCCTGTCATTTCAAAGATGTTTTTTATTTCCGGCCTCATAGCCTCGATAATCAAACTTCCCTGATTTTTCTGTACGCTCTTTTGCAGGATAAGAAAGCATCGCAGGCCGGAACTGCTGATGTAGGACATTTGTTCGCAATTGACGATGATATTGGGCTTGTCTTCTTGAAGCAAAGGCTGTATGGCTATGCTGAAGTCGCGGGCGTTGGCTGTATCCAACCGGCCTTTTATATCCAGTACAATGATGCCGTCTACTCTGCAAATGTTTGTGTCCAGCAGAGCGTCCGGTTTAAAGTCTATATCCAACCGTTTCACTAGAGTCAGCAGATTTTGGGTGTCCGTAGTTCGGTAGTTTACTTCGTCCATTGTGCGGTGAATAAGGAAATGCCCTAATCCTTTGGTGAGCTGCTCTTCGAGGGATGGCTTTTCATCCGGACTTTTTTTCTGGAACGGATCAACTGCGATTCCTTCGTCCGTGATCTGGAAAGTCAGCCTTCCGGGAGTGATATGTGCCTGAAGCTGAATTTCGCTTGATTCTCCTTTCGGATAGGCGTATTGAATGATGTTGGCTATTATCTCTTCTATCGCGAGATTCATGCTCATCGCTATTTCCGAGGGGATGTTGAGTGATACTCCCAATTCTTCCATAAATTGGGAAATACGCCCGGTCTCATTCAACTTGTTGTTGATAATAATTTCTTTTTCCATGTTCTTTCGTTAATGCTTTATAGTAACGTGTATAGTAGCTGGCTTAATATGTGCAAATATCCCTATTTCCCTTTATATCGAACGGCCTTCCTCGCTTAAAAGCGTCCCACTTTGGGTGGAATGGCTGAAATGGTACTTAATACTACTTGAAAATGGTACTAAAAAGATTGTATATATTGCCCCATAGTTGATAAGTTTTATAACTTTGCGCCAGGAAGTTACGAAAAGAGTGTAATTTATTGGAAATGAGCGTAGGTTAATTGCTCTTGATAGTAATAGGTTACGATTTAGTTAGTTATCTACTGCATTATCCTTCTGCGCGTTGCGTAACCTTCAAAGAACTCTTCGTATGCAAAAGTAGCTATTTAATTCGAGATTTTGATATAAACTCCCGTTTTTTATCCCCTCATTCATAAGAATTTTCCGTAAAAGCGGTATTGTCCGTCGGCACACCATTGCCCAAAACGAGTTTGGAACAAACGTGTGCCGACTACCGCATAGCTGGAGAAAAGGGCATTGCCTCACGCCTAAACGATGTTTAGACAGATGAAGCAATGCCCCTTTCTTTTGCGCCTATGCCAAGAGGTGCTTTTACGGGTTTTCAAATGATTTTTCTTTTTTCGCTGTCTCTTTTGCCGGAAGCGGAAAGTGAATGCAGAGTGTGTCAGCCTGCCCCATGAATGAAACAGGCGCCCACACACAGCCGGACAAACCGGGAAGAATGATTGTTGCCACCCGGCTGAACAAGTTCCGTCGGATCGGAAACAATCATACTTCCTTTGTTGTGGTTTGCCCTTTTCACGCTTCCGGTGATGTCTTTTTCCTTTTGGTGATTCTTTTTTTTACGGATTTTCCCCTGAAGTTTTTTTCTACACAATCTGCCTCTGTTTTCGTTTACCTCCATTTTGCGCCTTTCAGTAAGCCGCATCAGTCAGTCATTTTCGTTCTGGGCGCAAAGGTAATTCCGGGATTGGACGGGAAAGCAAGGTCAAGCCTCCTGTTTTCGGTAAAAATCTCCAGCCCTGCGGGTAGTATTTTGACCGAAAAACCTTGCATTCCCTAATCCCTACCTTTTCAAGCACCCGAAACGAAAACGACCGATGCGACAGAAAGACGCATAAAAAAAATGTCGGATAAACGAGAGGCAGATAAGATAGTTTGAAACTCAACTCCCTCAGCTCTTGAATCCGCATTAAAAACAAAAAAATCAAAAACAGCGAAGATATGACGGCAACGGCAAATTTCAGACAAATGGCGCAACACATCGGGTTGGCGATATGCGGCTTGATGATGCGCACCGCCTTCGGGGTGTTCGGCATCCTTTGGGGCATCATCAGAGAGATTGTAAACGGAGTGTTCCGAGTGGCGATAGGTGTAATCGTGGCTATCCTTTCCACCATTGCCTTCTTTGGCTTCATCCTTTGGTTATTCACCCTTTAACCCTTACCGACATGGCAAAAAGAAACAGCAAGACGGCAGCGCAGCAGTGCAGATATTACGAGGTGGACAACATCTTCGTGTATATGGTGGAAACGTACATCAACGGCAATTTTGAAACTTTCCGAAGATTGTACCACGAACTGAACAAGGACGCACGGAGGGATTTCATGGACTTCCTTCTCAGCGAGGTAGAGCCGACCTATTGGAGAGAGATACTGAAACAGATAATCTAAAAATGACAGCGATATGAAAGGAACAGACCATTTCAAGAGAACGATATATATGTACTTGGAACAGCGTGCGGAGGAAGATGCGCTATTTGCAAAGAAGTACCGCAACCCTGCCAAGAACATGGACGAGTGCGTGACCCACATTCTGAACTATGTGCAGAAAAGCGGTTGCAACGGTTTCACGGACGGAGAGATATTCGGGCAAGCCATCCACTACTATGAGGAAAACGAGATAGAGGTGGGCAAACCGATGGACTGCCAAGTGGTTGTGAACCACGTTGTGAAACTCACGGCAGAGGAAAAGGCGGAGGCACGTCAGAACGCTGTCCGCAAATACCAAGAGGAGGAACTCCGCAAGTTGCAGAACCGCCACAGACCGTCAGCGAGAAAAGAAAACCAACCCCAACCCTCATTATTTGATTTAGGCTTATGAAACCGAAGACCAAGATACAGAAAGAGGTGGCAAGACTTTCCGCCAACCTTCGCCCCATATCAGCGACACAAATAGATTGGGCATACCGCCACTGCGTTGAGCATATCGGCTACCGCACCAAGAAAGGGAACATCACCTGTTCCGACTGCGGTCACGAGTGGCACAGCGACAGCGGACTATGCGACACCCTTGAAGGCTGCACCTGCCCCAAATGCCATGCCGAACTCAAAGTGCAGGACACACGCAGACGCATCTACAAGGAAACGCAGAATTTCAGCGTGATAACCACCTGCAAAGGGTATCAGGTAATCCGCGTGGCGCAGGTCAGATGCGAGAGCAGGAAAGGCGAACCGATGCGTTTCTACTGCCACGAGGTCGTGCAGCGTTGGATTTCACCCGACGGCAAGGTTACGGACATGGCGTTGCTCCGTGGCTTCCTTTTCTGCTATTGCGATGTGTGGGCATTAGGCAGCGATATGGAGGTAAGACCGCACAACAGCCTATACGATGATGTGGTGGCAAGAAGCTGTGCATATCCAAAGATGAGGATATTGCCCCAACTCAGACGTAACGGCTTCAAGGGCGATTTCCACGGCATCTCCCCCGTGCGTCTTTTCAAAGCCTTGCTTTCAGACCCAAGAATTGAAACCCTTATGAAAGGCGGTGAGATTGAGGTCATGAAACACTTTCTTTTCAATACCCGTACTGCCGATGAATGTTGGGCATCATATCTGATTGCCAAGCGTCACAAGTATCAGATAGACAACCTCTCAATGTGGTGCGACTATCTGCGTATGCTCAAAAAACTCGGTCAAGACCTCCGTAACCCGAAGAACATCTGTCCCGAAGATTTCATGGCGGCACACGACAACGCAACCCGAAAAATTGAAGCCATACACGAGAAGGAAAGAGCCGCAGAGCAACGCCGTTGGGAGATTGAAAGGCGTGAGCGTGAGCAACAGCGACAACTCCAACGAAAGAAAGATGCGGAGGATTTCATCGCCAACAAATCCAAATTCTTCGGCTTGGTAATCACGGACGAGGAAATAATCGTCAAGGTGCTTGAAAGCATAGACGAGTATTACAACGAGGGCAAGACGCAGGGCATCTGCGTGTTTGGCAGTGGATACTACAAGAAAGCCGACACCCTCATACTATCGGCAAGGATTGGCGATGAGATTATTGAAACCGTAGAGGTGGACTTGCGAACCCTCGAAGTGGTGCAGTGCCACGGCAAGCACAACCAGGACACCGAATATCACGAGCGCATCATAGACCTTGTGAACAAGAACGCCAACCTTATCCGTGAGCGGATGAAAGCGGCATAGCATAACCCCTAAAACAACATTGATATGGAAGTAAGAATTGAAAGTATGATTTGTGTGTGGGATGATGCAATCCCCACGATGTTCCTTGAATTTGTGAACCTCCTCACTCTCACAACGAGTGAGGGGGAATTGAGAAAGAGCGTAAAGGAGTTTGCCGAGAAGCACGAACTTGACAAGTTTTTCCTTTACGGCTTCGGCTCACACCATTTCTACCTGCACCAACGCTACACAAGCAACCCCGAAATGGTGATGAAGAACAGAGTTCTGTCAGTACATTTTTAACCATCTAAAAAGCAACATTATGACAACACGAATGACCATCAACGGAGTAAGCACCTGCGCGGAAGCAGGTACGGAGAAATACGAGCGTTTCCAATCGGGTATCGGAAGACGCAGGCGGACACTTGTGCAGTACGACTACCGCCACCCCATAGACAGAGAATTGTTCTCTTGTGTCAAACCCACGTTGGACGAGTGCCGAGCCGCACGGGACAAGTGGCTGAACGCAAAGAAGGGAAAGGAGGACAGACTATGAACACGACCTATCAAACGCTGATAGTCAAGTTCAGCGAACCTATCACGGCATTGGACGGTATCTTTGACGATACCGGAGCGTGGGGAACGGACACCCTCAAGGGGTGGATAGATGATTACGAAAGCACACGTTTCACCGCCACCGACAGCCATACGGCAGTCATCACGAGCGAGTACTATATGGAATGTGTGAAAGAGTGGCTACAACGGCAGACCCCCATTTCCGAAATGCGAGAATTTTGAACGGGATGGCGGTGTCCGCACCGCCAATACTTAAAACCCTAAAAACAAAAGATATGATAGCCAAGACGATATTACAGCAGATAGGCGGAAAACGCTTCACCGCCATGACAGGTAGCCGTGATTTCATAGATATGGGCAACGGCTTACGGATGAGCCTTGCAAGGAACAAAACAAGTGCCAACCGCCTTGACATCATCTATGACGAAGGGGCAGACCTCTACAATATGCGCTTCTACCGCAGGACGTTCAGCAAAAAGACCTTTGAGTGCAAGACAAAGGACATTGCCGTACACGAGGGTATCTATTTTGATATGCTGGAGGAAATGTTCACGATGGTGACGGGACTTTACACACGCTTTTGAGTGGCGGGGCGGCGAGAGCCGCCCTACTTTCTTTCAGTGAGCATGATGGCGGACAAAGAAAGTAGCAAAGAAACCTTTGTCCAATCTGCGATAACTAAAAAATCCGCAAGTAAAACTTGCGGAGGCTATATATTGGGTCGTTATTTTTTGGTGGAGGGGAATGATAATCTCGAACCGTTGAACTACACATTTCTGCTTCGTCTCCATTTCCCCCAACGATTTGATACGTTCAATCATTTTTGTTGTTCCTTTCTGAATTTTCCTAAATACTTTCTTCATAATTTCGCTATACTTTTTATGGTTAATAACTATGTTTTGTATTGCTCTCACAACACTTACAACTTGAAGTGTTATTTGGAAACCGATAGGCAAAAATGGCTCAACGATGTCAATTAACGAGAAAATCCTACGATAATCTATCAAGTGATAGAGCAAAAGACGTGCCAAGTTAAATATGGCACGTCTTTTGCCAGTTTTGTCAGTCCTTTTATGGGATATACAACAGCGCAAACTCCGCCTTTCTCCGTTTGAGCAGCATGGCGTGGCGTTTTCCTTTGTAGTTGCAGAAGGCTATATACTCACGGTAGATGTTCCTGTCACCAGCTTCCAGCTTCTTGATTAAGGTGCTTTTGGGGATTGTTTTGCTGCCTAACAGCTTCGCCGGTCCCACATTGTAAGCTAACGTGCCAAGCAAAATCGAATCAACCCCGAATTTACGGAACATGGCGACAAATTTGCGCAGGTCTTTCCGCAAAAGTTCATCCGCATCCCGTTTTGTCATGGTTCGTGCCGAATACTTCTCGTTTGGCAAAAGTTTGTGACCCCAACCGACGTATGGGTAGTGTTTTTCTGAGTGCCAGCCTTCAAAGTAGCGGCAGCATAAAAAAGCACGTTCCATAAGCGGCAGTCGGTAGATTGCCGCCTGCCCGTCCGTTCCCTCTTGGCGGCTGATCTGCGCGGACACAGAACAGACCGTCAGAAGTGAACAGAGCATTGTCATGAATACACGCATCATTTCAACAAGGGGCTGAAGTTGCCGATGGGAACGATGGTAAGATCGTCGTCCTTTACATTCCTGTTGTTGAAGTCAAATTCCAGTTCGTAGGAGTTGCTAAAGTTATCCTCCACCACCACGATGAAATTATGCGCCTCATCACCCGCCGCCGTGTAGTACAGGCGGAATTTTTCGTTCTCCAGCAGGTAGCGGTCGTTAGGCAGGAAGGTGATGCCGTTATCCATTTTGAGCGAGCCTTCCCCCTCGAACTGGAAATAGCGGATGGTATAGAGCGTACCCGAAAAGTCGCCCTCCTTTTTCAGTTCACAGCGGATTTCCACTGTCTGCCCCTTTACTACCTTGTTCGGCACGGGCATGACCTCCACCGTGAAGGGATAGGACTGCTGGATGTCCATGTCATCGTCACATGACACGAGGGTGAATGACATGGCGGCTATCAGGCATAACGCCACTGCCTTGAATATTGATGTTCTCTTGTTTCTGTTGTTCAGTATGTTCATTGTTCTTCGATTTTTAGATGGTTGTTTTTCTGTTTTTTCGTTGTCAGTTGCAGGTACTCGTTCAAGTCCTTGCAACCGTCATAGAGGGAGGAACGGTCGGTGACACGTTCCCCGTATCGCATGGTAAGTGCGGCAAGCGTCCGCCGTCCGGCTTCGTCACGGTCGAGGAAGCAGCCGATGCGCCCGTATCCGTCCAGCAATCCCGCCGCCTTCTCCACGTTGGCGACTGAGTTCAGCACAAGACAGTCAGCGTTACCGGTTACACCAAGCGTCACGGCAGAGAGAAAGTCCATGAAGCCCTCGAACACGAGGCACTCGTCAGCCGGGATGTCATTCGCCTTTACCAGTGATACAGACTTCGGAGGTATGCAACCCTTGAAATATCGGCTTCTGACTTCATAGCCACCTGCCATGTTCGGAAAGCCAACGGCAAAATACCGTTTCCCACGCACACCGTAGTTCAAGCGGCAGCAGTGACGGGATGCGATGGCGTAAGGGATGCCCCGTTCCTCTAAATACTCCGTCAGCAGTGAGCGGAGCAGCGGAGCGACCTCCACATCCTCAAAAACGGATTCGGTCGGCTTCGAGAGATAGACGGGCTTTTCCCATCCGGCAACCGTCATATTGGCGGCTTCCGCTATGAACTTCGCTTGCTTCATGAAGTCATCGCTTTGCAGAAACTCCCCGGCAAGCGTGAAGATGTCGCCGCCCTTGCCCAAACCGAAGTCGTACCAGAGCTGTTTCGCCACGTTCACACGGAAAGAGGATGTGCGCTCGCCCCTGTACGGGGCAAGATACCACAGCTCGTTACCGCTCCTTCTGACAGGCTCATGCCCCAGCCGTGCGAGAAAATCCGCAAGCGGCATCCTTCTGACAGCATCTATTTCCGTCCTTTCCATGCCCGTGTCAGTTGATGATGAACTTGATACCGACCCCGAACTGCGTGTGGAACTTCCGTGTGTCGCCACCCCAAAGGCAACGCTCCCGCAGGTTGGCAAGCAGGGCGATACGGTCTGCCACGTAACACTCCACATCGAGCGTCAGCGCACCGCCGTAGATGAAGGCGTCCCGGTCGTGCAGCGTGGAGCCGTCATGCAGCACCTTCTTCCCCCAATTTACCGCCTCATATCCGGCGAGAGCCGAAGCCCCGGCATAGACGAAAACAATCTTTCGGGCGTCCGACAGTATCTTGAAGTAATAGCCGCCCTCCGCCGTGAACTGCGCCACGGGTATCTTGGTGTCCTTGTAGGGATTGTTCTTCAACAGGTATTCGCCACCGAACACCCACTTGTTCCCCTTCTTCGTGTAGGTGGAGAGAGCCGCCCCGAAGCTGTACCCGCCGTCCTTGCCGCCGAGATTGAAGCCGTCCGCCATGTCCGCCCTCACCTCGATGCCCTGCATCTTCGGCAGACACCGCTGGGCGTGCGCCTGCCCTGTAAAAAGGGCAAGCGACGCGATGATTATTGCGATGTACTTTCTCATGGTCAGCGTACTTGAAGTTCGTTGATGGTACCCGCGCGTACCAAATCCTCGTTCTCAATCACGAAGGACTGGTGACGGCCGCCGTTCTTCTCGTTCAATTCCACCACGAGGCACTTGTCATCGGGGATGGTGAACTTCGCCATCGTGAAGACCGTGCGCTCGCTCTTTTTGCCCGGCACGAGGGTGGCGTAGTTCTGCGCGCGGAGCGGCAGAATAATCTGCTCCTGCACGGCAGTACGCTTCGCAACCTTCTTGTCCACGATTTTCCAAGTGATGTAGTCCACATCGAAAGGCACGTTGCTCTGGTTCTTTATCTCCGTGTGGAAATAGAGTAACCCGTTATGCGTGTAGATACCTTTCAGCAGGTACTGGATGCCGAATCGCTTGCAGCCGATGTGCTTCACCTCGCGCTTGTTCTGCTTGTGGATGGACTTCATGATAAGGCGCACCAGCATCGGGCTTTCGCTGCCCAGCTCTTTCAGATAGATTTCCTGCGCGTTGTTCGGGCGGTTCACCGTGCTGCCGTCATGGATGAAGTCGCACATCTCCACGTTGAGCAACAGCGGTTCGGCGGCGTACTTCACGTTGAAGGTGTAGAAACTGCCGTCCTCCGTGATGACGGACATATTCGTTTCGTTGGGAAAATTCCTTACGGTAGCCTTCACACGGATGATGTTCTCCGCTCCGTCGGCTTTCCCGGCAATCAGGTCGGGCGAGCCTAAATCGACATAGCGCACCTCCGCCGGAAAAATGACGTGGACGGTCTTGTCGTAGGTCACTTCCAGACCGTGCGGCGGTATCATGCGGTCGAAGGTCAGCTTGCGTGACAGCCCGTGATATAGGTCGCCGTCCGCCTCCTTCTGCGGATAGACCTCCTTCGTCAAGGTCGGTTGTTCACTTCCGTTGGTCGTTTCAACGGTTACATTCTCCTGCGCGTTGGCAGTTATGATGCCCATAGCGAGGGCAAACATGATGATTACTTTTCTCATTACTTTTGGATTTTAGTGGTAATTTTTATTGTTTTCAATATTTTTCTTGGTAAAGCATGACCCTGTACCCGGCTTTCAGATGCACCTTGACGGTTCGCATCTTTTTGGCGATGTACTGGCTCGTGCCTTGTATCAGCCCCTTGCCCAAGTCGGAGGCGAGCTGCGCCCCGGCATTGGTGGAGATGTTGATGCTGCTTCCCAGCGAGCCGCCCATGTTGGCGGCGACCTCCCGGACGGCGTTCATCTCCATCGAGTTCGGGATGAAGATGCCGGGCTGTCCGTCCGTGTCATAGACCGCAAGCTCCACGGGGATAATCGTGCCGTCGTATTCCAGCGAGGTAATCTCGATGTCGAGCCGCTCACCCTGTATCTTGCCCGTGCCGACCACCACCGCACCCCGGGGTATTGTCCTGCCTGCCACCGCCATAGGCTCCAGCAGGCGCAGCCTTACCGTCTGCCCGTCCGTCACGCTCTGCGCCCCATGCACGCACGCCGGTATGGTGTTCCTGTCCAATACCTCCGCCGTGCCGACAGCCGTGTTGAAACCCCGGTTGCGTTCCTGCGATAAGGCGGCGACAAACTCCGCGTTACTCATAGGCTGTGAGAGTGAAGAAACTACTTGATGCTCCACCTGTCTGATAGGCATTGCCTTGTTCTTCTTCCCTTTCTGCACGGTAGTTGGCTCTGCCCTCTGTTCCGCCGATGGCTGTCCTCCGTTCTGACCGCCCATGTACTTTGCCGCCAGCTCGTAGGACTTCTCCATAAGAGCCACCTGCTCGTCCATAGAGGAAGCCTTGCCCCTCTCGCTTTCCAGTTCCGACTCCAGCGATGCGATGCGCTCCAACAATTCGTCCATCTCCGCATTGTCGTTTTTCGGCTGGTCGTAGAAGTTTCCGAGCGTGGCGTTCAGGTCACGGTAGGCGGCTGCGGAGGACTGGATGGTCTGCGGCGTGGCTGGCTTTGCCCTTTCTTCCTTGCCGCCCGGATTGGCGAGGTCGAAGTCCACTCCGTTCTCCGTTCCCGCTATCTCGCGGTCGAACATGTCGCCCAGCTGCCCGATGGCACGGTTGCGGCTCTCCTGACGCTCTTCCATCTCCCCATGCTCGTAGGCTTTCAGCTTGTCGCCGATAATCTGCCGGTTCGCCTTGTCAGCGTCGGGCATCTCGGTGTTGTATCCGTCCGTTCCCGGCGGTTGCTCCTTGCCGGAGGACGGGGCGAATATCAGCCACATCGCCCCGATGAACACCAACACCATAGCGGGCAGCACGATCATCTTCTGCCGTTTCAGCCGTTGCGCCTCTGTCAGCGGTTCGCGCTCCTTTTTCGGTTTCCCCGTTTCGGGAGCAGCTTTGTTCTCTTTCGTCGGTTCATTCTTTGTCTGTTCCATATAAATAAGGTGTTAAGTGATTGCCTGTTTCCGCCGGGGTCGGCAGTTCCACCCGTCCGGCGTGTCCCGTTTCCATATGTGAGCCGTCGTTCCTGCCGATGTCATAGACGGCTCTGCCGAAGGTGTAAAGGGCAAGCACCGCGAAGGCGGCGAACATCCCCAGCACGATGCGGCGGCGTGTTTCCGGCGGCAAGCCGTCCAGATACCCTTTGAGACTTGCCGCCAAGCGTTTCCGTTTGTCGTGGAGTTTCCAATACATGCCCCACATTGATTTTCTGATACTTTTCATGTCCTGTTACCGTTTGATAGTCTGTAAATCCTTGTTCTCAATGATGGTGAAACCCTCGATGGTAAAACCGTTCGGGTTGTCATCCGACCGCGATGCGTTCAGCAGGCGGCAGGTGGTCACGAGGCTGCGCTCGGTGACGTTGCTCTGCCGGATGATTTTCTGTGTGGCGTAGGTCACGGCACGGTAGGGATAGGCGTTGAAGTCGCACACCACGCTGTCCACCTTCAGCACTTGGTTGATGTTCCCGGCGATGATGCGGTTGTAGTACCCCTTCTCCGCGAAGTCCGAATAATAGTGGTACACGCTCTTGTCCGCCAGCAGCAAGGCACGTTTCACGTTGTGTTCAATCGCGCTTTTTTCAGGTGATAGCGTGAAGAACATCTCGTGGAAACGGCGCACATGTTCCCGTGCCTCCGCCGGGCGGTTCTGCGACAAATCCTGAGACAAGGCGAGCATCAGGCTCTTGCCGTTGTCCAGCACATAGATTTTCTCCCGTTGCTTCTCTGCGAAACGGTAGGAGTTCCACACGCTCCACACCGTCACCACGGCGCACAGCGAGAGGAAGACGATACCGAACAGGCGTATCTGCCTGAACGACGATTCGATGTTTCTAAGTGATTTGAATTCCATTTATATTTTCCAATTTATGATTGCACATTGATTATTTCAGCAATTTGCCGACACGTCCGACTGCGTTTCCTGCGGCTGCACCCGCCACGCTGCCCGCCATGCTTCCGGCTCGTCCCGCCATCTGGTTCACGTTGCGACCGTAACCGCCCATGCCTCCGGCTTGGATAATCCAGCCCGCAACGGTGGGAATGGTAAAGTAGCCGATGATGCCGATGCAGAGGAATACGATATACACCCCGTCGCTCGAATCCAGCGAGAAGTTCGGGTCTGCCTGCATCCGCTCGATGTCGTTTTGCAGCATCAGAACCTGTATCTTCGCCAGTATGGTGCTGAACATGTCCGATACCGGTAGCCACAGATAGACCTGTATATAGCGGCATATCCACTGCGTGAGCGTGTTTTGGAAACCGTCCCATACCGACAGGGCGAAGGCTATCGGACCGAGAATCGCCAGCACCACGAGAAAGAAGGTGCGGACGGTGTCTATCACGAGGGCGGCGGCTTGGAACAGCAGTTCGAGTATCTCGCGGAAGAAGTCGCGGATGCTCTTCTTCATGTTGTACATTCCCCGGTCGATATACATTCCCGCCATCGTCACCATGTCGGAGGGCGACCAGCCGAGTTCCTCCAGTTGCTTGTCAAATTCCTCGTTGGACACGAGGTAGGCGGTTTCGGGGTTGCGTACCATCGCCTCGTATTCCAGTTTGTCCTTCTGCTCCCGGTATCGGTTCATGTCCAGCGTTTCCGCCTCCAGCATCTTTGCCGTGCCCTGTACGACGGGTGAGAGGATGCTGTTTATCGTGCCCAGCACCACAGTCGGGAAGAACATGATGCACAGACCGATGGCAAAAGGACGGAGCATCGGGAATACGTCTATCGGTTCAGCTCTCGCCAGCGACTGCCATACCCGGTAGGCGACGTAGAACAGCGCACCCAGCCCGGCGATGCCTTTCGCCACACCAGCCATGTCCCCACACAGCGGCATCATCTGCTCATAAAGTGAACGTAAAATCTGATGAAGGTTGTCGAACTTCATAGGCTACCAGTATCTTTCGTTCATGTTCCCGTACAGCCCCATGATGCGGTCGAGGTCGTTCTTCTTTTTCGCACGCAGGTAACTCACGGAGATGTTCTTGTTCGTGTAGTAGCTCACGAGGTTGCGGTAACGCTTCATCTTCGAGTGGCAGCGTTCCACCACGTCCATGCGCTCCTTGTCGGTCATGGAGAGCGTGGTGATGTTCACCACGTTCCTGAGTTCCGTCAACACTTCGTTGCTTTCCTCCAGCAGTTTCGTGTAGCCGAAAGCGATTGCGGAAAGCTCTTCGGGTCTGAAATTCCCGTCACGGAGCATCCGTTGGAAACTGTTCACATAGATGTCTGTGATGTCGCCCACCATCAGGATGGTCTGCTGCACCTTGCGGGCGTCCTTGACCAGATTGTTCACCGATTTGAGGGCATCGTAATACTTCTTGCCCTGCTGATAGATTTTCACCGTCTCCTGAAAGTTGCTCACCATGTTCGTGGCGGTCTTGGAGGTATGGATGATGTTTTTGGAGGCATTGATGATGCCCTGCGCTAGATTGCCCGGATCGCTTACGACCCACTGTGCGCTTGCCCTGCCCGCGAAAAGCAGGCACAGGCAGATAATCATTGTTATTCTTGTTCTCATGTTACTTTGGATTTTAGTGGTTGTTATTCTTCGGTCGGATGTCCCGGCTGCGGCTTCACCCGCACATAGTCCCCGTTTGGCGAGAAAGTCAGCACATCCGTGGCCTCGTTGTAGGACACGTCGATGCGGAAGCCGGTGTTCATGAACAGGTTGCCGTTCTCCTCCTGCAAGAGATAGGTTTCCGGCTTGAGCTTGCGGCGCAGACCGCTACGACGGAACACCGTCACTTTGTAGGCTTCGCCCTCCTTGTAGATAAGCACGTCAGGTTTTCCCTCCACGCTCTCCCAGTTCCCGCACAGCATGTCGCGGCGGTTGTCGGCCACGTCGCAGGATTGCAGCATCATGACCGCCAATCCGATAAGGCACTTGCTGACTTGCAGCATTTTCACTTTTGGTAAATTCATACGCGTTTTTCTTTTTTGGTTGATACATTCTGTTTTTTAGTTATTCCTTGTTTCTCCGCCTTTCGGCAAGCTGCCGGATGGCGGCTTCGATGTCGTCGCCCAGCTTCTCCGCCAGACGGTAAACCTCCACTTTTTCCGTTTCCTCGGTGGTGTACGCCAGATACTCTTCCGCGCTGACCTCCGTGGCATAGACCGCCGACTGCGTGCCGCCCAAGCCTATCCACACCTCCTTGTAGAGCCGTGAAGGGTTGTTCGCCATGTTGATGGAGAGTATCTGCGACTTCTCCTTTTCCGTCAGTCCGAGCAACGCCTGTATCTGGTCGAACTTGTTCATATATTTCCTTTGGTCAAGCAGGATTTTACAATCCGAGTTGTTGATAATGCTCTCTTTGACCACCGGAGAACTGATAATGTCGTCCACCTCCTGCGTCACCACGATTGCCTCGCCGTAATATTTTCTGACCGTCTTATACATATAGCGCAGATATTCAGCCATGTTCGCCGATGAGAGGGCCTTCCAAGCCTCTTCCACGATAAGCTGTTTCCGCACGCCTTTCAGCCGCCGCATCTTGTTGATGAAGGCTTCCATGATGATGATGGTCACGACGGGGAACAGTTCGCGGTTTTCTTTAATCGAATCTATCTCGAAGACGATGAACCGCTTGCCGAGCAGGTCGATGTTCTCCGTGGAGTTGAGCAGGAAATCGTAACGCCCGCCCCGGTAATACTGCCGCATGGTGGTGAGCATGTTGTCGATGTTGAAGTCGGACTTCTCCACCTTGATGTCACGCTGTGCCAGTTCCTTGCGGTAGTCGTCACGCATATACTCGTAGAAGGTGTTGAACGACGGCACGATGCTACGGTCGGATTGGATGCGCTCAATATAGGCACTCACGGCACTGCCCAGCTCGCCGCTCTCCGTCTTTGTCACCTTGTCGTCCTCCGACTTCCAGAGCGTCAGCAACAGGGTCTTGATGCTGTCCTTCTTCTCCACGTCGAAGATGTAATCGTCGGTGTAGAACGGGTTGAAGCTGATGGGCTTATCTTCCGTGTAGGTGAAATACACACCGTCCGCTCCGCCTGTCTTGCGTCGGATCATGCCGCACAAGCCCTGATAGGAGTTTCCCGTGTCCACCAATACCACATGTGCGCCTTGCTCATAATATTGGCGCACGAGGTGGTTCATGAAGAAAGACTTGCCGCTGCCCGAAGGACCCAGCACGAACTTGTTGCGGTTGGTCGTGATACCTCGCTTCATGGGCAGGTCGGAGATGTCAAGGTGCAGCGGTTTTCCCGTGAGCCTGTCCACCATCTTGATGCCGAAGGGCGAGAGCGAGCTGCGGTAGTTGGTTTCCTCTGTGAACAGGCACACCGCCTGTTCGATGAAGGTGTGGAAACTCTCTTCCGCCGGGAAGTCCGCCGCATTGCCGGGTATCGCCGCCCAGTAGAGTGTCGGGCAGTCGATGGTGTTGTGGCGCGGCACGCATTCCATGCTTGCCAACTGGCTGCCCACGTCGTTCTTGATATGCTTCAGTTCCTCCGCATCGTCGCTCCACGCCATGACGTTGAAGTGTGCCCGTACCGAGGTCAGTCCGTAGGAATGGGCTTCGTTCAGGTATTGGTCTATCCACTCGCGGTTGATGCTGTTGCTCCTTGAATAGCGAGATAGCGACTGCATGTTACGGGCGGACTTCTCGAACTTCTGCAAGGTTTCCTCACTGTTGTCTATCAGCACATACTGGTTGTAGATATGGTTGCAGGAGAGCAGAAGCCCCACCGGGGAGGCGAATGACAGTCGGCAGTCACTCCGGTCGGTGGAGAGCTTCTCGTAACGGGTGTCGGTAGCCACCTTGCCCGGCAGGTCTTCCGCGTCGGAGAGGGTGTGCAGACACAGGCGGTTGTCGCCGATGCGCATCTCCCTTGCCGAAAGCTCGATGTCCTGCAAGGTGGTGTCACCTTCCGGCATGAGCGAGAAGTAGCGTTCAATAAGTCCCGTCTTTCCCTCAGTACCCACAATCTCATCGGTGGAGAGGCGGCGCAGCCTGACAAGCCCGCTGTCGTTCATGATGCGCTCGAACTGTTCGCAGGCTTCCAAGAACTTGGTCGTGGTTTCCCTGTCCAGCTCCTTCGGGATGATATGTCCCCGGCACAGCGTGCTGAAATTGCTCTGCATCCGGTTACGCTCCTTTGTTGTCTTGGTCAGGTAGAGGTAGCAGGTGTGTTTCAGGTACGGACGCTCGTTGAAGTGACGCTCGAAAGAGCGGCTTAAAAAGCTCATGTCGTCCTTCTGAAGCTCCGGTTTGTAGCGTTCCTTGATGAACCAGTCCTGTTTGTGGACGACGGAGTAGTCCGGCAGCACCTTGATAGCCTTGCACCAGCAACTGTGTATCGCCTCGTACTCCGCACCCGTCACGGTGTAAAGTTCCGGTAGTTCCACCTCGAAAGCCACCGTGATGTCGGCGTCCTTTGAGATGATGCAGCCATGCTCCACCGCTAAAAGTGGGAACCTGTTTTCCAGTGTTGTCATTTTCGATGTATTCCTCATTGTCTTTCTTCCTTTCGTTGTCGTTTGAACAGACGGGTTATCCGCCGCCGGTTGATAAGGTATCGGGGATGGCTCCGTGCCGCTCCTAATTTCATCAGCCCGTGTTCACCGTACCGGGCGTTCAGCGCGAAGGTCTGCCATACAAGGAGGGAGGACGATGCCGCGCCGAAGCCGATACATATCCACTGGTCGATACCGACCATGTAGAGGATGACGAACAGGACGAAGAGAGCCAGCAGACCTCCGCAGAAGATGAAGAGGTACTGTGCCTTCAAGCCCTTGAACTCTACCGGACGGCCGATACCCTTGTTGATTGGGTATTCAGCCATACATTATTTATTAAAGGAAGAATGAGCGCAGGATGGTGGCGGCAACAATCAGGAAGATGCACGCGCCGAACCACGAGGCGGCTGTCTTGCTGGTGTCGGGGTCGCCCGATGAAAACTTGCCGTACACTTTTACGCCCCCGATAAGCCCGACGACTGCACCGATGGCGTATATCAGTTTAGTTCCGGGGTCGAAATAAGAACTCACCATAGAGGTGGCTTCGTTGATGCCCGCGATGCCGTTTCCCTGCGCGAAAGCGGAGGCGGTTGCGGCGATGACAAGTGCCGCGGAGAGGATTGCTTTTCTGTTTTTCAAGATGTTCTTGTTCATAAACTGTTCTTGTTTTTTGCCGTCAAAAGGGTGGATGGTCCTTTGTCGGGCGGTTGATACTTTGTTTCTTTACTTTGGTTTTAGTGGATGCCCGTTTGTTTCCACGGACGTGGGCGTGTCCGTTGCGGATGGGGATGCGCCTTGCGTTTCCTCGCCGCGTGGGTTGATGTCATTCTTTCATGTTCATTTCTTTTATTGTTGTCATACATAGTTGCGAATGTCGAACTCCTCGATGTTGTCCGGCACGACGAACTCCTTTTCAGATTTCTTCAGCCGAATCTCGATAAGCCCCTTGATGCGGATGCCTATCTCCGAAGAGCCTTCCATCATTTTCTCGTACAACTCCGTGCCCTCCATGTCGGTGAACACCTTAGCCGCCTTTTCACGTTCCGCCTGTGTCGCGTCCGGGTTTTTGGCGGTCTTGCAGGCGTCGTCAATCTCGTCAAAGCTGCTGCCCGAAGCCCGTGGCGTGTCCGAGGCGTCCTCTTCCGGTTCGTCGTCCCCGTATCCCAGTTCCTCCGGCGGTATGCTCGTGAAGGTCTCATCGAGTTTTTCCTCCGGGACTTGTGCCGGGCGGGATGCGTTTCCCGTTTTTCCGTCGTCAAAAGTAGCCTCTTCCTCCGACAGCTCAATGCCTTTTTCAATAGTGGCGGCTTCTTGCGTCGGTATGGCAGCGGTTGTCCGGGTGGATGCCATCCTGAAACGGCTCTTGCCGATGATGTCCGCCTTTTCCGCAGGGACTTCCTCGTGTGCCGCTATGCGTTTAGCCTCATTCCCGTCCAGTGACCGCCATAATCCGACAATGCCCTTGAAGAAGCGGACAATCCGCGTGTCCATGATGCGCTCGTAAAGGAGCAGGAACAGGAACCAGAGGTTGCAGCCGACCGATACCGCCAGCAGAATGTCTGTCATGCTGATTGTGTAATTCATATCCTTCCGTTTTTGGTTAGAATACTGAATTGTAATTTCGGGCATAAAGGCTCTTTATCGCATCTTCGCACTGGTTGAAGTGGTGCGTCAGCACATGGTCGATGTAAGCGGACAGCGTAAGCCGGTCATGCCCGATTACACGGGTGATACGCATGATACGCTCGTGGTACTCCGGGCGCACATACGCCATCTTCCCCTCACGTGCCTTTACTTCCGGGTCGCGGATGAACAGGCGTTCATAGTCCTTCTCACTGCATTTGCCGCTTACCGGGACAGGCGACAGTATTTCCACACTCGCCTGCACTTGGGTAAACATACCTCCGCAGTCTTGCTGTGGTCTTTTTTCATTCGGTGTCATTTCTTTTTCCATTTTCAAATCAGATCTTCACGTTGTTTCTTGTACAGTTCGTTGATTCTCTCCTTGTGCTGTTCCAGATGCTGGCGCAGCACGGTATCCACATATCCGCCTACTGAGATTTCCCCTCCGGCGATGTCGTTCACGATTCTGAGGATCTTGCCGTGGACGTCACGGCTGATATAGACACATTGGCGGGTCTTTATCTCGTTGCGGCGCAGGAATAGCTCGTTGTAGTCCTCGTCCTGCCTTTTCCGGCGTCCACTTTCCCTCTGCGCTTTTTCCCGTGTTACGGGTTGCACAGGAGATGGTTCCGGTGCGGCGGTGTCCTCTTCGGTCGGTGCAGCTGCGGGTACTTCCTGTGCGGGGCGCAGTGTCCCGTCCTGTGTGCGCCGCCCGATGGAGGCTAACAGCAGTTCCTCGTCGATGCCTTCCGTGTTCACTTTCCTGCTGCCCATGCTCACTGCGGTCTGATGATGTCGCTTATCTCTTCGGAAAACTCCCGGATGCCACTCCCTTTCAGCAGTGCCGTGTCCATCGGGAAGATGGTGGAGCGGAAAACGCTCTTGCGCTCTTCCGAAAGGTCACGGCGGAACTTCTTGCTGTCGGGCAAGCGGGTGGAAAGTACCGGAAAGCCCATTTCGGCTATCACTTCCTCGTAGATGCCGTACAAGTCGTTCCTCTCCCTGCCGTCCACCATCGTCCAGAACAGATGCAGCCCCTTTGTTTTCGCCTGTCCGGTAGTCATCAGCCTGTCGCGGAACATCGTGACGAATTTCAGGGTACTCTCCACGACAAAGCGGTCGGCACTCAGCGGAGTGAAAATGTAGTCCATCTGCGAGAGCGTCTTTATCACGCCGTTGCTTCGGAGTGTGCCGGGCATGTCGAAGAACACCACGTCGGGTTTCACGTCCTCAGTGGCAATCATCCTCTCGGCATCGTCGAGGGCGTTCACCGCATTGCTTTTGACGATGGTGTAGGCGTTCTTTTTGATCCGGCGGAAATGGTCGCAAGCGAGAGCCTTGAAGTAGGTGCTGCTGTCGATAAGCCCCATTTCGTGTTCGCGCAGCCCGTGGATGCTGTGCTGCGGGTCGTCGCAGTCCACGACGGCGACATTGTAGCCTTTCACGTTGTGCAGGTAGCTGGCGGCAAGTGCCGTGACAGTGGATTTGCCGATGCCACCTTTCTGTGTTGCGAATGCAACGAAGATTTCCTTACTCATAGTTCCATTTATTTTAATTGTTGATGATTTGTTTTTCTGTTTCCATACGGATTTGGCTGTCGCACCATCCGCTTCCGTGACTACACACGCAGGCGGGTCGTCGCGTATCCGGTTCTGTGGTGAAGCGGTGCGTCGGACAAATGGTGATTGACGACATTGCGTCATGAAGTCATTGAATCCATACGTCACCGAATTGTCGGAGAACCGGGTTTCCGACGGTTCGGGTATCCGTTTCGGCAAGTATCCGAAGAAGCGGATTTCCGGGTATTTGAATGTTCCGTTTATCATATCTTCAAATCGTTCGTTTCTTGAATCATGCTGCAAATAAACAAGTATATTTTGGAACCTGTATCACTTCTCCGGCAAGTGGCGGCACGTTGCGCCGGTTGGCAGTCATTGACCGGGTCAAGCATCTGTCCGATACCGCTTTAAGGGCGTAACTTTGCACCCGGACAGCAGGGTTCGCCGATGACGCGCGGCCCGGAGTCCTGAAAGGTATTTTCCCAATCCGTCCCCTGACGGATTTTTATGTTCACCTGAACATAGCAAGATGTCTTTTCAGCCGCTCAAAATATTTTGAGCAGCCACGAAAAGCACTTGCCCTTGCAGGGGGCGGGCTTTCCCTCCGAAGTCGGGAAGCCTTTCAGAACTGCGGTGCTGTAATCCGAAGCGGCGGCTTATGCCGTCAATCCGCTAAATCCAAAGTAATATGAAAGAGAAAAGGAAAAGCAAATCAGGGAGAAATCCCAAACTTGATCCGGCGGTGTACCGGTACACCGTCCGTTTCAACGAGGAGGAACACAACCGTTTCCTCGCCATGTTCGGAAAATCGGGTGTCTATGCACGGTCTGTTTTCCTCAAAGCGCACTTCTTCGGGCAACCGTTCAAGGTGCTGAAGGTGGACAAGACGTTGGTGGACTATTACACCAAACTGTCGGATTTTCATGCACAATTCCGTGCCGTGGGTACGAATTACAACCAAGTCGTGAAGGAACTGAGGCTGCATTTTTCAGAGAAAAAGGCGATGGCGTTGCTCTACAAATTAGAGCAACACACCGTCGAACTCGTGAAACTGAGCCGCCGGATTGTGGAACTTTCAAGGGAAATGGAGGCAAAATGGTCGCAAAAATCAGTGTAGGAAGTTCGTTGTACGGCGCGATTGCCTACAACGGGGAGAAGATTAACGAGGCGCAGGGGCGGCTTCTCACCACCAACCGCATCTACAATGACGGTTCGGGAACGGTGGACATAGGCAAGGCGATGGAGGGTTTTCTCACCTTCCTGCCACCGCAGATGAAGATCGAGAAGCCGGTGGTGCATATCTCTCTCAACCCGCACCCGGAGGATGTGCTGACCGATATTGAGTTGCAGAATATCGCCCGCGAGTATCTGGAAAAACTCGGTTTCGGAAACCAGCCTTATCTTGTATTCAAGCACGAGGACATCGACCGCCACCACCTGCACATCGTGACGGTCAACGTGGACGAGAACGGGAAAAGGCTCAACCGGGATTTTCTCTACCGCCGCAGCGACCGTATCCGCAGGGAACTGGAACAGAAGTACGGATTGCATCCGGCAGAACGTAAAAATCAGAGATTGGATAATCCGTTGCGCAAGGTGGCCGCATCGGCAGGTGATGTGAAGAAGCAGGTAGGCAACACCGTGAAGGCTCTGAATGGGCAGTACCGTTTCCAGACGATGGGCGAATACCGTGCGCTCCTTTCCTTATATAATATGACGGTGGAGGAAGCGAGGGGCAACGTGCGCGGACGGGAGTATCACGGGCTGGTCTATTCCGTCACGGACGACAAGGGTAACAAGGTGGGCAACCCGTTCAAATCCTCGCTTTTCGGGAAGTCCGCAGGCTATGAAGCCGTACAGAAGAAGTTTGTCCGTTCCAAATCGGAAATCAAGGATAGGAAACTGGCAGACATGACGAAACGCACCGTCCTTTCCGTGCTGCAAGGCACTTATGACAAGGACAAATTTGTATCCCAACTCAAAGAGAAGGGCATCGACACCGTACTGCGCTACACAGAGGAAGGGCGCATCTATGGGGCTACCTTCATCGACCACCGCACGGGATGCGTGCTGAACGGTTCGCGCATGGGTAAGGAGCTTTCGGCGAATGCCTTGCAGGAACACTTCACCCTGCCATACGCCGGACAACCGCCGATACCGCTATCCATCCCTGTGGATGCTGCGGACAAGGCACACGGGCAGACCGCCTACGACAGTGAAGATATATCGGGCGGTATGGGCTTGCTCACTCCCGAAGGTCCGGCGGTAGATGCCGAGGAAGAGGCTTTCATCCGGGCGATGAAGCGCAAAAAGAAGAAAAAACGCAAGGGCTTGGGTATGTAATCAGAGTATCAACAATTAAAAAATCAATGTATGTCACAACAAGAAGACGATTTGAGGGCATTGGCGAAAATCATGGATTTTCTGCGTGCCGTGAGTATCATTTTAGTGGTCATGAACGTGTACTGGTTCTGCTACGAAGCCATCCGGCTGTGGGGCGTGAACATCGGCGTGGTGGACAAAATCCTTCTGAACTTCGACCGCACGGCGGGGCTGTTCCATTCCATTCTCTACACGAAGCTGTTTTCCGTCCTTTTGCTTGCCTTGTCCTGTCTGGGTACGAAGGGTGTCAAGGGTGAGAAAATCACTTGGGGGAGAATCTGGACAGCATTTGCCGTCGGGTTCGTGCTGTTTTTCCTGAACTGGTGGTTGCTGCCCCTGCCGCTGCCGCTTGAAGCGGTGACGGGACTGTATGTCCTTACCATTGGAACGGGCTATGTCTGCCTGTTGATGGGTGGTCTGTGGATGAGCCGCCTGTTGAAACACAATTTGATGGAGGATGTTTTCAACAACGAGAACGAGAGTTTCATGCAGGAAACGAGGCTTATCGAAAGCGAGTATTCGGTCAATCTGCCGACACGTTTCTATTACAGGAAACGCTGGAACAACGGTTGGATCAATGTAGTTAATCCCTTCCGTGCGTCCATCGTGTTGGGTACGCCGGGCAGCGGCAAGTCCTATGCCGTGGTAAACAATTTTATCAAGCAACAGATTGAAAAGGGCTTTAGTCAATACATCTACGATTTCAAGTATCCCGACCTATCTACTATTGCCTACAACCATTTGCTGAACCACCCGGACGGCTACAAGGTAAAGCCGAAGTTCTATGTGATCAACTTCGACGACCCGCGACGCTCTCATCGGTGCAATCCCATTCACCCGGATTTTATGGAAGATATTACGGATGCCTATGAGAGTGCCTACACAATAATGCTCAACCTCAATAAAACGTGGGTGCAAAAGCAGGGCGACTTCTTCGTGGAGTCACCTATCATTCTGTTTGCCAGTATTATCTGGTATCTCAAAATCTATCAGAACGGGAAGTTTTGCACGTTTCCCCATGCTATCGAGTTTCTGAACCGCCGTTACGAGGATATATTTCCGATACTGACCTCTTATCCGGAGCTGGAGAACTACCTTTCGCCGTTCATGGATGCGTGGCTTGGAGGGGCTGCGGAGCAGCTCATGGGTCAGATAGCGTCGGCAAAAATCCCGCTTTCGAGGATGATTTCACCGCAGCTCTACTGGGTGATGTCAGACAGCGAGTTTACGCTGGACATCAACAATCCCGAAGAGCCGAAAATCCTCTGCGTGGGTAACAATCCCGACCGTCAGAATATCTACGGTGCGGCACTCGGTCTGTATAATTCCCGTATCGTGAAGCTCATCAACAAGAAGGGGATGCTGAAGTCATCGGTCATCATCGACGAGTTGCCCACAATATACTTCAAAGGGTTGGACAATCTTATAGCTACCGCCCGAAGCAACAAGGTTGCCGTGTGTCTGGGCTTTCAGGATTTCAGCCAGTTAGTGCGTGACTACGGGGACAAAGAGGCGAAAGTGGTGATGAACACTGTCGGCAATATTTTCTCCGGTCAGGTGGTGGGGGAAACAGCCAAGACGCTCTCCGAGCGGTTCGGTAAGGTGTTGCAGAAACGGCAGTCCATCTCCATCAACCGGCAGGATGTTTCCACCTCCATCAACACGCAGATGGACGCGCTCATTCCACCGAGTAAGATTTCCGGGCTTACGCAGGGAATGTTTGTCGGTTCTGTATCCGACAACTTCAACGAGCGTATCGAGCAGAAGATTTTTCATTGCGAGATTGTGGTGGATGCCGAAAAGGTGAAACGGGAAGAAAGTGCCTACAAGAAAATTCCCGTCATTACAAACTTCACGGACGAGGACGGCAACGACCGCATGAAGGAAACGGTGCAGGCGAACTACCGGCGCATCAAGGAAGAGGTGAAGCAGATTGTGCAGGAGGAACTGGAGCGTATCAAAAACGATCCGGTGCTGTGTAAACTGCTACCAGATAATGAGACTGTCTAACAAGTCCCCAAAATTGAAAATTATCCCTATCGAAGTTTGAAGTGACCCCCAAAAGTTGGATACAATTTTTTTGGGGGGCACTTCAGTTCTGACGGGTAAAATCGTAAAATTCGGACTTGTTAGACAAATACTTACGCGGTTTCAACCTCAGGTACTGAATCTATCGAATTGACAAATTTAACCAATTGCGGATCTGAATCTTTTTGTATGAGGTTTCGGAGACTCTTTTTCAATTCATAAGCATCATCCCCTGCTGTATTTATTAAATCCATATAAAAATCTTTGTTTTGCAGAATCAATGAACGGCATGCCCCATCGGAAATTACAGGTTTCACTATTTTATCAATAACGTCTCCAGCTTGACTTTTCAAATTACCATGCGATCTAAGCCATGTTTCGAAAAATTGAAACTTTATTGCATTGATAGTCTTTTTACCGATGCAGAAATCATTTCTTATATCGGTAACTGTCGATTTAATTTTTCGTTTATCCAATCTTTCAACTATATTCTTGAAACAATTAGGGAAAGGATTCAAACTTTGAGTTCCAGAAGCAATATCCATCAGAATCTTTTTGCCAAATTCAGTCAAGTTATCTGGCAAGGATTTGATTTTAGCCAGTAAATGTTTTATTGCGACAAACCAATAATATGATGTATGTGCTGTTCTTTGGGCGTATAATGTATCAACACTTATTTCAGACAACGCTTCGAACGCTATTTTATTGATATGATCGGTCAGGACATTGCTTATTTTAGTGGTCAAATCGTAAAAAGATGCGTCAGGAATTACATCTTTAATATTGTTCTTAGTGATATACTTATCCAAATCGGTATTCCACTCTGCTAAATGCTCGATAAATACCTCATCCGTTACACCTATTCTGTTCTTAATATCTTCAAATTGGGGCAATATGTCTGAGAGCAATAATTTATAGCCAAGTTTATGATTTACCATGTATTGTAGTGTTTCATTTAATAGCGGTATATTCCATCCCACACTATTTACTAATAAGTCTCCATGATCCACATAATAGTCCATGAGTTCTGCAACATATTTTATATCTCCACCCTCTATTAAGGAAACGGAATGACCATGTGCCAATTGCATGGCGACTAAATCGTAATATCCAGACTCTTTAATGTTTCGGCCATCAGTTTCTAATTCAGAATGCAACTGATTTATGTAGGTTGAATCTAACGTTACAGGTAAAGGTCTTTCTTCGTCAGATGCCAATAAACGATAGGTTGTAAATATAGCCCCTATATTATCTTTATTTACATTCTGTTCATCAATGCAATTCGTGATCGCTTGCAAAAGCGTTGGAAACGTATAGGTAGAATTATCTTTTAACGTTTTTACAATATCTGCATGGTCGAAATTATCGGGTAGTAAGTTTGCCAAATAATTATCGAGCGCCTCCGAATTTGTTGCTACTTGATAATATTTATATGCTTTAGTTGTCGCGTTATCCCGATAGGCAGCATCTGTTGCATTTGCAGCTTGAATATAATCGATAAATGTATTTGGCTTGACTGTTTTTGCTTCAATCAATGACGTAAAATCGCACGCCAACTTATTTTGCGCAATAAACCTGTCTATTGCATCTAACGTTTTGAAATAGTCGCCGCCATTGAAGTCATTGAACCGAACTATCTTCTTATATAATTGAGCAATCACATGGTTTTGGCTTTCCGTGTCTAAATGCAACAGCAGTTCTTGGTATTCGACAGGGAACACCTGCTTCTCTATGGATTCTTTTAATTTCAATTGTGCTATTCTTTGCCATACACGCAGAATAACATCGCTCTTTCGAGTTAATTTATGCAAACAATGTATAATCTTATCGATAAGCGCATTGTCCATACATTGTATAACTTCTTCTAATACAGTGTCAAATTGTTTATTAGTCTCTGCATATTGATTTATGTCGTGGTCTTCTTCTCCGTTGATGCAGCCTTCAATATATTTTTTCAATGGAATTTGTCGAGCATCTTCAACATCGACACCATATACCAAAGCTGCAATTTCGCGTTGTGTTTGCAGATCATTGTTAATTATTGTTTGAATGCCATTCAGATAGTCGCCGGACAATATTTGTTCTACTGGATTTGCCAGAATATCCGTCTTCTTCAAACAGAACAATGCTATGTTTATCATCAAAATTTCGTTACACCACTCTTGTTTAAGAGCGACCATCTCATTGATATATGATATAATTTCCCTAACATTGGCATTAGGATTTACCAATCTGAATATCCGATTTATAGTTTCTTTCGCTTCATTTTCTGTTTCTCCAAATGCTTCAACAAACAGTTTGTTGAATATACTTCGATAGTCGGTAATAACAGGAGGAGCAACACGATAAACAATAGGGAAAGTTTTATTGATAAAATACTTGGTCAGTTGTTTCGTTTGTTCGTCGGTCTCATCTCCGAATGCACAAGCTAAATGTGTTTCATCGAAAGGAATAACAGCCCAAACATTTTCAAAACCGCTATCGGCGAAGAACGTATGGATAGAAGACCATAATTCTTTTACTTTTTCAGCGGGGAGACGATCCATGTTGTCAAAAACAAGGACTAATTTACGTTGTCCTTTTTCCTTGATAAAATCAGAAATGTCTTGCATCCATGTTTTGAACTCGTAAACCGTTGGTTCGTCTTCGCTCAAAGTCTCATAGCAAACGTCCTTTTCGACTTTATCTTGATAAATAGCTAACATATAACTCCATCCATATTTATGATCTTTGCTATATGCCCATTTCCAAACGCACAATGCAATAAGAACTGGCAGTGCAGCTATGATAATAGACAATAAAGAAAACCACCATGTTGTGGGTGTAGGTTTTACTGCATACGCAATAAATGTAAATATCGGAGTTAAAACTGCAACCAAAAATGCCGCAACCATACCATTACTGATAAGGGGATATTTTTCGGTTACGGTCTCCGTTTTACGGGCTAATAAATATTTCAGCTTTTCAGACCATGATACGGTTTTCGTACCTCCACCTTTGACTTTTATTGTTGCATTTCCAGATAGGATACCATCATCAATAAGTTTGCTTGTAAGCAATTCCAATATAGAGCGGCGTTGCAAGTCCTCTTGATGTCCCCATGCGTCATACTCAAAAAAGTAATAGTCGTCTGATAATTCACGTTCCAACATTTTAACCACGTTGGATTTTCCAGATCCCCAAATACCTTCGATGCCGATAATTCGAGGTAAAGTACATTCCTCATCCAATGAATCATTCTGACAAAAATGGCGAGCAATAGTTTTTGCCAACCTTTCTTGCGAACCTCCATCGAATTTGTCAATACCACACGGTTTATTTTGGATAAACCGCGGATATTGCTGTTTGGATTGTAGTTTTGTTTCCATATACGTAATTTATTGATTATACGAACTCCAAATAATTCTCCCGATTTACCACATGAAACTCGGCATAGGGATAGGCTTCTTGGAAGGCTTTCGGTGCGGCCGGCATTTTATTTCCCCACTTGAACTCCAAGGCGGTAAGACTGTCGGCACTCTCCTCAATCAGGTCGATTTCCTGTTTGTCGTAGGTGCGCCAGAAATAGAACTCCCTGTGCAGTCCCTCATTGAAGTTCGCTTTGCGCCGCTCTCCGATGATGTAGTTCTCCCACAGCGCACCGACATCCTGCCGAATGGCCAGCGGTGAGAAAGCCCCGATAATGGCATTGCGAATGCCGTTGTCGTAGAAGTACCACTTGCCAGCTTTTGTAACCTCCTTGCGTAGGTTACGCGAATAAGCCCCCAGACGATAGATAACGAAGACCTTTTCCAATAGGTCGAGGTATTTTTCAACGGTCGTCTTGCTCATGCCGAGTTGTTTACCTAACTCTTCGTAAGAAACTTCGCTGCCCAACTGAAAAGCTATCAATCGCAGTAGATCGCGCATCTTGCTCGAATTTTTTAAGCCGTCAATTGCTAAGATATCTTTAAGCAGGTATGCACCGACAATATCACGTAGGTAGTCTGTTTTACGTTCATAGTTCTCCATCATTACTACTTCGGGATAGGAACCGTAAATCAAGCGCGCTTCGAGGTTCTGGCGGGTTTCAAGTGCCGTTTCCGTCTGTGCGATTTCCCGTTGCGAGAATGGTGTAAGGAGAAATTGCGTACTGCGGCCGACCAACGGTTCACCAGTCTTATTCAGCAAATCGAATGACGAAGAACCACTTGCCAAGACACTTATTCCCGGTATTTCATCAACTATCAACTTCAGAATACTACCGATTTGTGGTATGTTCTGTGCCTCATCAATAGCCAGCAAATCAATACCATCCAATAAATGCCGATAATTGGCTATTGAGCGATTCTCCAATAGTGCTAATGTGTCGTAGTCTTCGCCGTTGAGCATCATCGTCCTACCTGAATAGTTGTCCACAATTTTACGCATCATTACCGTTTTACCAACACGGCGAGCACCAAAAATCAGTACTGCTTTATTGGGCGCGATTCGTGCTGTAATCTTCTCTTGAAGTATTCTATTTACTGTTTCCATACCTTATAAAATATAATGCAAAGATAATCATATTTTTTTAATTGGCGAATTTTACAAAAAAAACGGGCTATTAAATGGCGATTTTTACAACCACAATCTTATGGAAGTTGTTTCATTGTTTTTAGTAATGATATATGTTCATACTATGATGACTCAATAATTTACCAGACATACGTTTCTGAAATTTGTCCTTATAGGAATGAAAAACTCACATATATTGTGCTAATTAATATATAATTAAATGAAAATAAAAAGACAGGATACGAGTATTCCTGTCTTCTCATATGTAATGGATATTTTTTTATTTTCTCATCCGCTCCAACTCCTCATCACGCAACATTCTCTCGTTCAGTTTTTCCTGCATCCTGTCAATGAAATAGGTGCGGCTTTCGTTCTTCCGGCGTTTGATATCAGTGTAGAAGCGGTAGCAGTCTTTAGAATCAACCCCGAATATCTTATAGAGAAGTGGGGCGAGCTGTTTGAGCGGCATATTGCCGTTGTTGATGCAGCCCATCACGTCTATGCCGTAGATAAGTTCCACGAGGTCGATGGCATTGCCCGTCCATTGAAGAAGGCTGGCGGTGGTTTCTGTTGCGTTGTTGGCGGATATTAGTGGTGGCACTTGGGGCGTGGCAAGGAATTTCTGCATCTTTCTTACGAAAGACAGAGCCTTGCTGACGTAGGCGGCAATCTCTCTTTTTTCTTCTGACAGATTACGTACGGGATGGTGCTGCAACTCGATTTCGATGTAGGCAAGCGCGATGACGGTAAGGTTCATGTCCATGCCGCCGTTGCACAGTTCGATCACTTGGGTGGCGAAAGCCGTGTATGCCGTTTCCATATTGCAGTCGCCGGCTTCGTTTATCAGGCGGAAAAAGTCGGTTTCCGCCAGCAAGAAATAATTCATGGTTCTGTCAATTTTGAAAATTACACTTTGTTTTCTGCGTGCGCACATGAATATAATTGGCAAAAAACGCGGCAGAAAATAAAAAATCCAACACTCAATTTTACAAAGTGCTGGATTTCAGAGGTATAAAATTCAGTATTTTTTCACAAGGACAAATTATCTCCGACTTAAATTGTTTGTAATCGGAACATTTATTCTATTCCTGAAAATAGAAATGTATGCTTGCCGCACATTTTGGCTATCTTGCTTTTTTATCAAGGATATAGATAATGCGACATACACCGTTGGGATAGCTTTTCAAAGAGGAAAGCGTCCAGTGTTGCTCTGGCAGAGCCGACTTAAAAAAATGTCGTCCGCTTCCGGATATGAAAGGAACGGTGTATAGTATGATTTCATCCACAGCGTGCATCCGCAGCAGTCCGTTTATATAGTCTGCCGTGTCCGGTGTGGCTTCCGCGAGGTAACGGATGTTTGTGCAGTCTTTTCTCCATTCGTGCAGCATTGAAATGGAATAGTCCGGTGTCACACGGTAAAAGGCTTTCTTCCTGATTTCATCAAGACCGCAACGGTCAAGGCACAAATCCTGATGTGCTTTATCATATAACTCTGAAGAAAGACATCCGTCCATCGTCAGTACGGCGAGAATCTGAACTTTACCCATAATCGTTTCCTTTCGTTAGGCAAGGGTAAAAAAGTAGCGTGCAATTCACACTACCTTCAAGCGATGGCTCTGGTAAAGCCTTTACGGAGAGTACGTGAATGCACGCTATGCGTAAGCATAGCATAAGCATCACGCAATCGTCTCCGTAGTTCCAATTTACCAGATTTTCGCTTGAAACGCCTTGCGGTCTTATCCTATATGTTGGCGGCGAAAAGCTCCTGCCAATCGCCGTTTTTCTCAAATGTTATGCAAAGATAGCCAAATTCAGTGAATTACGGGCTATGATTGCTTGAATTTATATTTAAGTCCATACTCTTCAAGTTTGCTGTATAGTGTTGTCCTGCCTATGCCGAGCAGTTCTGCGGCGACACTCCGGTTGCCGTTTGCCTGTTTCAACGCACGCAATATCCGCTCCTTATCCTCCGCGTCATTGCGCAAGGCGAAGCTGACAGTAGAGGTCGGTTTCGTCACGGCAAGTTCCAGATGCTCTTTCATGACAACACCTTCCTGCGCCTGCAATACAGCACCCATAACTTTCTGCCGAAGTTCCCGCACGTTGCCCGGCCATGCGTGTGTCAGCAACGCTTTACGTGCTTCGGAACTGAACCCGCTCACGCTACACTCCAGCTCTCTGTTTGCCATATCACGGAAGAACTCTGCCAGCGGCATAATGTCTTCTTGACAGTCACGCAACGGAGGAACGGTTATCCCGAAGTCGTGCAGGCGGTACAGAAGATCCTGCCGAAAACGCTTTTCATTCACCGATACCTCCAAATCTTCATTGGTAGCAGCGATGATGCGGACATTGAAATTCCGGTCTGCCTTGTCTCCGACCGGGCGATACCGCCTCTCCTGTATGGCACGGAGCAACATCTGTTGGGTTTCCAACGCGAGGTTTCCTACCTCGTCCAGAAACAACGTGCCGCCTTCCGCCTCATGGAAATATCCTTTCTTGGCATTGTCCGCACCTGTAAATGCACCTTTGACGTGTCCGAAGAAAGCCGACGGTGCAAGCTCTTTGGAGAGTGAACCGCAGTCCACCGCCACAAATGGCTTGCCTGCACGTTTGCTCTTGTCATGCAACAGGTGGGCAATATGCTCCTTGCCCGTGCCGTTCTCACCAAATATCATCACGCTCATATCGGTGGCGGCTACCAGCCTTATGCGGTGCATGATTTTCTGAAAGGCGGAACCTTCACGGGCGAATATAGGCATACGGCGTTGTCCTGCCTGACGTTCTTTCAGTATGGAACGGATCAGGGGGACAAGTTTATCCTCCACAAGCTGTTTGGGAATATAGTCTATCGAGCCGAGTTTCATGCTTTCCACGGCGGTATTAACTTCGGCGTAGTCGGTCATAATGATGAAGGGCTGCATCTTTCCCTCCTTTCGCATCCAGCACAAAAGGTCTATGCCACTGCCGTCAGGCAGACGCAGGTCGGCAACCACGATATCATTATCTGTTGCCTGTTGCAGATGTTTCTTCGCGGTTGAGAGGTGGTAAGCCTTCATATTGCGGTAGCCCTCCCGTGACAGCATATTGCAGACATATTCGCAATACACGATGTTGTCTTCCACCACAATTATTTTTGTCTTATTCATCTTCGTATTTTCTCCTTTCCTCTTCTGCCAACCGTATTATTTCCACTCCCTTATCCAGCACGGCAGTCACGGCATGGCTTAACGCTTCACCATCCGGGAGAGCATCGCCACGAAGCAATCCGTAAAGTACATTCAGCGGTTGGTCGGCACGGAGCACCTCCCACGAACTGCGCAGGTGGTGGATCAGGGAATCCAGCTTTTGCAGGTCTTTTTCTTTTGCTGCATCCCGTACCGCCTGCATTTCCTTTTCTGTTTCAGTTATCAACTTTTCCAGCATGACGGCTTCATTGCCATAGGACAATAAGGCGGAAAAGTCCGGTTTCCCGTCCGGTGTCGCTTTTATGGCACACCTGTCGGAAACCTCCATCAGTTCCGATATGGAGAACGGTTTGAACAGGCATCCGGCAAAGCCTTTTGCCAATAGTTCCCCTTTGTTACAACTGCCCGAAGCGGTTGCCACAACCACCGGGATTGTTGGTGAATTGCCCACGTTGGACGAACGCAACAGTTCCAGCAATTCGAAACCGTTTATATCGGGCATATTCAAGTCTGTCAGCAACAGGCTGTATTCTTTCTGGCGTATCATTTCCATCAGTGCCGCAGCATCGGTGCAAGTGTCGCAGTGTATTCCTTCTTGGGAATACATCTCTTTCAGCATCAGAAGTAATACCTCATCATTGTCAATGGCGACAACATCATGGAATTTATTGTTATGATAAACAGGTGTATTGCTTGTATATCCAAGCTGTTCTTCAGCTTCCTGCATAGAAATTTCAACTGTGAAACGACTGCCTTTCCCTTTCTTGCTGTCTAAACGGATTGTTCCGCCAAGCATCGACACAATATTACGCATTATGGCAAGCCCAAGCCCGAAACCCTCCTTTGCGGCGGCATTTGATAGACGTTCAAACGCACCGAACGCTTGTTTCTGTTCCTCTTCTGTCATGCCTGTACCTGTATCTTCAACGACCAGTGTCAGAACTCCATTATCATATTCAGTAATCAAAGAAACACCGCCTTCTTCTGTGAACTTGACAGCGTTTGACAGCAGGTTATTCCCGATTTGTATTATTCGCTCTTTGTCGGTCAATACAATGGCATCGTGTCCAGTCTTCACGGACAAGGACAGCCCTTTGTTCACGGCAACAGGCATGAACTCCGTTTCAAGTGTGTGCGTGATTGCTGAAATCCGGCAGGGTGACAGACGGGGCTGTTCCTTGCCGTTGTCCAGGCGGAAGAAGTCAAGCAAAGTGTTAAGCATATCCCGCATACGGTCGGAGGATTGCAGTATGTTTTGGATATACTGCCCGGACTTATCCTCACACTGTTCTTTCCGTATCAGTCCGGCATAGCCTGTTATTGCTGTCAGCGGTGTGCGCAGTTCATGGGTGATAGTATGTACCGCCTTCTTCCTTGACGTTATCAGTGCCTCGTTCCGTTGTACGGATTGTTCCAGTTGCCTTATCAAATCAGTTGTCTTGTGCTTGTATTGTTTAATGCTTTTTGCATCACGATGTATGATGATGTAGGAAATTAACAACAATAGAAGAACGAATCCCATTAAACCGCCTACTTGCATAAATGACTTTTCACGCATGGCAACTATTTCGTTTTCCCGGCTTTGCAGTTCGGTTTGTACCTTTTCTTCTATTTGGCAAATCAATTCTTGCAGTTGTCTGTTAAGTTCTGCATTACGAGCTGCAAGGCTGTCGGCTTGTTCCGACAATTGGCGATCCTGCACTTTCTGTTCGCTGATTACGTTTCTATTGACCGAATGAAGGATAGTGGTTGATACTGCTGGAGTTACTTCCTTTTTTTTGCCGAATATGCCTAAGAAACCTTTTCGTTTTGGCTTTTTGGACTGTTCCTGCACACTTTTCTGTACAATAACCGGAATTTGATTGGCTATCTTCTTGTTAATAGATTGTTGTTCATCCATTAACCGGACTATCTGGAACATCTGTCGTTCCTTATCCTCTAAAAGACTGCGCACACTATCGATGCGCTCTGCTGGATAGGTGGCCTTGAAACGGCAGAGCATACTGTCCATTGCCATACGCCGTGCATGGTAATGCTCGATATCTTTATCGTTCCATTCCAGTATTGTTTCACCCAATAGAGAAAATTTTATCATTTGAATATTGATATTGTTTATTTCTTTTCGGAGCTCGTCTATTTTTTTATTGCCAAGTTCTAATGCTTCTATCTCCTGCCATTCATAGAGGCTATTATATGCCATACATCCGATAAGAATGGAGATAAGTATATATCCCAACCGTATTGCCTTATAGAAATTTCCTGACCGCTCCATTATTTTAATGACATTGATTTTTGGAACATGAATAAAAGTTTATCTTTTTCGTTCATGCGGATATTATCAGAATAACCGTCTTTTGTTATTTGATACCCACATGGCTTAACCATAAAAATGCCTAAGCCCTTAGTGTACGAACTTACTTCTGAGGCATAGTCTTTACTTGTATTTAATGGAACTTTCCCTTTAATATGACACCACTCATTATTACAACTGATGTCTTCAATCTCAGACATCAGTTTTTGCAAATCTGTAATAGCTTTGGAACTCGCTACTTGGGGTATCTGCAACTCAAAACAGAGCATCGGTTCGAGAATGTCCACACCTGACTGTTGCAAAGCCAGCCTGAAGACATAAGGGGTCAGCTGTCTGAAATCAGCAGGTGTACTTACCGGGCTATAATACTCGGCTTGAGTAAAAGTTACTTTCAGATCTGTCACTTCCCATCCATGTAAACCAGATTGGCAAGACATACGAATCCCTTCAAAAACGGCATTTTGAAAAGAATGGTTCAGATAACCATAGGAGATGTCACTTTCGATTTGCAACCCTGCCCCTAACGGTAAGGGTTCAAGAGTCAGCCCTATTGTGGCCCAGTAAGGGTTGGGTGGTACTTCGATCTGAATAATCTTATTGACCTTTTTTATAGGTCGTTCTTTGTAGATAGTCTTGATCTCATCAAAATGGACCTTTACGGAAAATCGTTCTTCCAGCAATGTCTGTATGATTTCCTTTTGGGTCAAACCATATAACGAGATTTCCAATTCATCACTATATGAGTTTATGGAAAAGGACAAAGACGGGTCTTCAATCCACAATGTATTCAGAGCGGATATCACCTTGCTTCTCTCTTCGGGCTTATTTGGCCGGACGGAGGATTTGAGAGCGGGATGCTGATGAGATAATCCTTGAATCAAACAAGGTTTAGCACCTAAATAATCTCCGATTCGAAAATCTTCTATATCTTCTACAATCGCGATATCATTGGCACCCACTTCATCAACATTTATCTCTCTGCCCTGATAAATAGTCTTTAGATTTTTAATCTTGATGAATTTTTCCGAATCGTTGATTCTTACAACGTCTCGAAGTCTCAGACTTCCGTCAATTATTTTAAGAAAACTTCTTTTATGCCCTTTGGGGTCATGCTCTATCTTATAGAGATAAGCTGAAAGTCTGTTTGAGACTGATGCCGGAGGAAGTATAAAAGAAGAAATGGCGTCCAACAACTCATTGATACCGATATTGAACATTGCTGATCCATGTAGCACCGGATAGACTTTGGCTTTTGCCACAAGAGCGATTATCGTATTCCAATAATCAGCCGGTGAAATTTCGCTATCCGCCAAATATCGTTCTAATATATCGTCGTCATGGTTGCATACAAATTCTTTGTATTCTTCCTTTATATATGTTTGGGAGCAAACCGGATAAACCGATCCATCGACAACAGTTTGCATAAACAGGACATCTTGCGACAGATTTGTTTTTATATCCATATACAAACGCTCCAAATTCACACCGGCACGGTCAATCTTATTGATAAATATAATTGTCGGGATTTGCAGCTTTTGTAAAGTACTGAACAGCAACTTTGTCTGCGCTTGTATGCCTTCCTTTGCGGATAAGATGAGGACTGCTCCATCAAGCATTTTGAATGTCCGCTCCACTTCCGCAATAAAATCCATGTGTCCCGGAGTGTCAATGATATTGCATTTCACTCCATTCCAGATAATAGATGTCGTAGAAGCCCGGACAGTAATTCCTCTACGTTTCTCTATATCCATAGAGTCCGTTATGGTGTCACCATTATCCACACGGCCGCACTTTTCCGTTGCTCCACTGGCAAACAGCAGATTCTCGGTTACGGAAGTTTTTCCTGCATCAATGTGAGCAAGAATTCCTAAATTTATAATATTCATTTGGATTAAGCAATAATATACTACAGTAGATGCATTGTCGAAACGCACCTTTTAATACCTCCTCGTAGCATATGAGAACTACAGGATTACTAACTCGTATTAATATGTATATTATTACTGCCGCATAACGATTACAAAATTACACAAAAAAATATATCTAACAAAAGTGGGAGGATTTTTTAACTTTTTACCATAGACATTTTATTAGGGAAGCGTAGGTTCAACTGGCAAGTACAAATAAGTAGAAATGTTTGAACAACACCGTTTTAGGAAGTTGAAAAATCAAGTTTCTCTCTCGGTATAGCGTTTATTTTGGCCAATATCTTCTTTAGTTTAGCATTTGTGTATTTCCCATTCGTGTTCTATTTAGCTCCTTATTATGAGTATGTAGCAAGTTACTTATCAAATTCAGCCTCTTTGAGGGTCAAATATGGTTTTGCAAATGGTGACTGACAAGACATAAACAAGGTCAGCAGGAATTTTTTACATAAATGGACATGAATGTATATAACCTAAAATAAGAATAAATTTTAATAAGGGCTGCCCAAAAAGAAAAAAATGCAGTTGCCATCCTATAGATACTTGCAGAAAGGATAAAATTTACTTTTAGACCTTTTGGGATAGCCCTTATTAATACTTCAGATAAAATTCCTTAGGTTATATTTTCAATCCTTTGGACCGGGTTTCCTCCTTGGCATACAGTCCCGGACGCCCGATTATGACATGGTTGGCAACGATACTATCCGCCGGACTGCGTATCTGCGGCGGTGCATTTTCGGGATATTGCGCCTGCCTGTTCCTCACATCTTCCGCTTCCGGCTTGAGCTGTTGCCCTTCATTCTCCTTTTCTGCGACTTCGGGCGTGGGTGGCGCAAGCTCCAGCTGAATTTTTCGGTCAAGGGCGGCAAGTTCGGACTTCAACTGCTTCAGCTCGTCCTCCTTCTTCCACACCTTACCCGCTATCTCCTGTAACTGCGGTATCTCCATCTCCAGCACCTCGTTCTTCGCCTTGTACTGGTCGATGATGGAGGGTATCCTCTCCATCGCGTTGAGGAAGTTGCGGGCGGCGGCCAACGGGTCAGCCATCGCCAGATGCCCGTTGTTGTAGGTGTACTTGTAGTTCCCCTCGACCACGAAGCGGTTGTCGGTGAACTCCAATCCCTCTTTGAGTATCCTTTCGCTCACCACCTTTATCGGAAAACCGTAAAGTTCACCGACCTGCGTGTACAACCCTCCGGTCGTGGCATTCTTGGCTATCTCCTGCAAACGCTTTCCGATGACCTTCTCATCGGCGGAATCCACTCCGTCCACCTTTATTATATTAAGGCGGTTGCCCTCCTTGTCGGTCTGCACCACCGACAGGAAGCGGTTCCAGTCCTCCGTCATGGCATCTATGAAAGCCGTGTTGTTGCGCAACTCGCCGGTCTTTGACTCCAGCTTGAACTCCGAATCACGCTTGCCCTTGTTGAACGACTTGCGTTCCCCTTCGAGCGATGCGATCCGCTTTTCCAGTTTCGCCTTGTCCAACAGGTCGGTATTGCCGGAGAGCAACGCCATGTATTCCGAGAAATTCATGCCCGATTTTTCGTCCATTGCCCCCTCGTCGATGGTACGCGCACCCATCGCACCGCTTTTGAGCTGGCTTATGAAAGTCTGCTTGCAGTGCAGGAGGTTGAACTTGTAGCTGTCCAGTGACTTCTCCACCGCGTAGATGATTACATCCACGTTGTTCCCGGCGAAATGTTTGGCAATCTCATTACCTGCCCTAACTCCGCGTCCGTCACGCTGTTGCAAGTCGGACGGTCGCCACGGCGTATCGAGATGATGGATAGCCACACACCGTTTCTGGGCGTTCACACCCGTTCCGAGCATAGAGGTAGAGCCGAACAGCACACGCACCGTCCCGGCGTTCATGGCGTCTATCACCGCCTTCCGCGCCTTGTCGGTCTTGCACTCCTGAATGAAGCGCACCTCGCTTGGCGGTATACCGTAGTCCTCCGTCAGTTTGCGCTTGATTTCCGAATAGACGTTCCACCCGTCGCCCGGCTGGTATGTCCCCAAATCAGAGAAAACGAACTGCGTGCCTTTCTGGGCGTCGTATTTTTGATAATACTCCGCGATCATCTTGGCACAGTGACTCGCTTTGTTGTCGGGATGATCTTCGTAATTCGGGTCTATCATGCGCATGTCGAGTGCCATTTTCCGGGCATAGTCCGTGGCGATGAGCATCTTCGCCTTTTCTTCCGTTTCCGAAAGCGGCAGCCTGCCCAACAAGGTGGCATCGCCCGTCTTGGCGAACTGCATCAGTTTCTGTATGAAGTCCTCCTGTTCCGGCGTGGGCGGTATATGGTGCAGTATCTCGTTCTTGGCAGGACGGTCAACGCCCACATCCTCCGCCGTGCGGTAGTCCGTGATTTCATTATAGAAGGCGGCAAGCTCCGGCACTTTGATGAAGTAGCGGAAACGCTCCTTCTGGACCACATTGTTCGTCACGTTAAATTCAAAATCCGTCGTCTTCTTGGCAAATATCGCCGCCCAAGCGTCGAAACACCTTATGTCCTGCCGTTCCAGCTCCTTCGGGCGCAGGTACTTGAACAGCAGGTACAATTCAGTCAGTGAGTTGCTGATAGTCGTGCCGGAGAGGAAGGTCGCACCCAAGTCTTTTCCTGTGCGCTCCTGTATGGTGCGTATGGCAAAGAGCATGTTAAGTGCCTTCTGGCTTCCCTCGCTGTTTCCCAATCCCGCCACACGGTCGTGGCGCGTGTTGAAAGTCAGATTCTTGAACTGGTGGCTCTCATCTATGAAGATGTGGTCGATGCCCATCTGCTTGAAATCCACCACGTCGTCCGTGCGTGACTTTATGGCGTGTTCCACCTTCTCCAGCTTCGCTTCAAGGTTGTGCTTGCGCTTCTCCAATCCTTTCAGCATCGCCCGCGACACGTTCTTTCCCTGCTGCCGTAGCACTTCGAGGTTTTCCTCCACCGTGTCAAGCTCTGCTTGCAGGATGCGCTGCTGCAATTCCGGCGACTGCGGTATCTTGCCGAACTGGTCGTGCGACATGATGACGCAATCGTAGTCGTTGTTCTTTATATTATTGAAGAAGCGCACACGGTTGGCGGTCGAAAAGTCCTTCTCCGAAGCGTACAGAATACGTGCGTTGGGATATGCCGCCTGATAGGTGGCTGCAATCTCCGCAACGTTGGCTTTCAGCCCGATAATCATCGGCTTGTGTGCCAAATTCAGACGCTTCATCTCATGCGCGGCGATGCACATTATCAGCGTCTTACCGGTTCCCACCTCGTGGTCGCAAATTCCGCCGCCGTTCTGTTTCAACATCCAGACGCAATCCATCTGTGAGGGATAGACGCTCTTGATACCCCGGCTTGCCAGCCCTTTCAGGTTGAGGTCGGGAAAGGTCTGATGGGAGCCGTCGTAGCGCGGGCGCACGAAACAGTTGAACTTGCGGTTATACATCGTCACAAGCCGCTCCTTGAACTGCGGCGACTGCTCTTCGAGCCATTCGGAGAAGCCGTTTCGTATCTCGTCAATCTTGGCGTTGGCGAGTTGTATTCCCTCGCTGTCGCGCATCTTGATGTCGTTGCCATGCTCGTCCTTGCCGATGGACTTCATCATGTCAGGGCAGGTGTTGTGCAGGGCGTGTTTTAGGAGGTGCATACCGTCATAGTTCCGGTAATACCCCTTCACCAGAAACTCGTCCGTGATTTTCATGGTGCGGTAGCCGCACACCACCGAAAACTCGTCCATGCTTGCGGAATAGGCGATTTTCACCTCCGTGTCGAACAGCCGGCTCATGTAGGCGGCATAGACACCCGTCGGAATCCAGCGTTCCCCGAAATTGAAGTCCAGATCCTCGAAGGCGATGCGCTGCGGCTCGGCATCTTTCAGAGCCTCCAACGCCTGCTTCACCTCCGGCATACGCTCATTTTCGGGATTGTCACCCATCCATGCCTCTATGCGTTCCGCTTTCTCTATGACATTTCCGGCGATGAAACGGTCTTTGATTTCGTAACCGGTCACGAGCGGATTGTAGTAGATGCGCCCTTGCAGGGCAGTGAGCAAATCCTCCGCCGTGCTGTCGGTTATCTCCCGCATATAGTCGAGATTGACCGTACCATATTTGTTGAGCGACGCAGACAGGGCTTCTTCGGGAGAGCCTACGTTGGCATGGCTCTCCACCGCGAAGGAAACAGGATGCTCGAAGATGTCCGCCTTGACGAACTTTCCGTTTTCCATCCGTTCCAGCGAAAGGATGTCGCGCCCGCCCGCATCCATCATCACTAACTTCACGTTCTGCTTGGCGTTGAGGTTGCCGTAGCGCATGACAAACTCATCGTAACAGGTATTCAGATGCTCTCGCCACGGAACATTTGCCTCGCGCCGGAGCGATTCATAACGGTACAGACGCTCGTAGGCGTCACGCAGCGACACATACAACAACGCCTTTTCCTTCTGGTATCCTTTCAGGTCGAGCGGCTGGAATGTCGCCCCGTATGGCGTGATGTCTTTCAGGTAGCCGATGTTATGACGCCCCCGGTCAGCCACCAGCGACCCTTCGCGCAGGTGCATCTCCGGCGTGCGGTGGTAGGCACGCGGAGAAAGGTCCACGACTTCCTCCTTCGGCTTTTCCGCTTCGATGTCGGGGAAAAGGAAAGTCCCCACCGCTTCCGATGGGGTATCTGTAACGGCAGGTGCGGCGACTGCCTCCGGCTGTGTTTCCTCCTGTCGTGGCTGCTCACGGGAAGTTTCCGGCACGGCTTTCACTTCCGTCTTTTCCGCCACTTGTTTCTCGTTATGCTGCCTTGCCAGTTCCCGAAGTTCTTTCCTACGCTCCGGCGTCAAACCCATCATCATTTCATAGAAACCGTTGATGGGAGGATTGGTATCCCAGTCCAGTGTGGCATAGATGTCGTCCGGGTCGGCAGGCTTGGCGGTGTTCTCCGCTTTCACCTCCTTATTCTCCATTGCGGGTTTTGCAGTTGGAGCTGTCGGTGTAACCGTGACTTTCGGTTTGGGCGGAGTGGACTTTGCCGTAACTGCCTTTTTCACCGTCTTTTTCTTTTTGGAGGTTTTCGGTTGGCTGACCTCTTCCGTCATCCCCCAGAGGTCAAGCAGGGTGAGCTGCACGCCTGCGGAATATTGCGGGCGCGGTTCTATCTCCGGCTTTTCATCTGCGGGTTGCGGCTTTTCTGTCGGAGTTTCCACCGTCTGCGCCGAGGATACTGTTTCCAATTTTATGGCAGGACGCTCTACTTTATTTTGAACGGCAACTTTTTCTTCCGTTCCTGCCTGCCGGATTGAACCCGAATACAAGCGCATGGCAAGCCTGTAATGGAAATCCTCGTCGAGCATACGGCGCAAATCCCCGGCGATGCCTGCTGCCTTGCCCTCGTGCAGATAAACCATAGCGGGCTTCCCGTAGGGGTCTGTGTCAAGTTTCGCCATCGTATGCACGATGCGTTCCGGGTGGTGGATGAAATAGGCGTTGTCGGTCAGGGCGGTTTTCGTGTCCGTCTGTATCACGGTCATCAGCCGCTCGTCCTGCGACATTTCCTTCTTGCTGAGGTTCTTTTGCAGGACAATCAGGTCACTGCCCACCTCCGTGCCCGCGTTGTCCGTGAACAGGTTGTTGGGCAGGCGTATCGCGGATACCAGATTGGCCTGACTGAACAGCTCGTTACGCACGGAGGTCTTGGTGCTATTCAATACCCCTTGCGAGGTGATGAACGCCACGATACCGCCGTCACGCACGGCATCCAGTCCTTTGAGAAAGAAATAGTTGTGGATGGTTTTCTGGGCGGAGCGTCTGCCGAAAGAGTCGCTCCGCTGAAACTCCGCGTCGAACACGGCAATGTCACCGAACGGAATGTTGGACACCGCCAAGTCGAAATAATTGTTGAACGGTCTTTCGATTTTCTCAAAACCGCAGGTGCGCATTTTCTGGTCGGGATAGAGATGCCTCAAGATTGTACCCGTGAGCAGATCCTTCTCGAAAGCCATCACATCCGCATTGGGGCTGTGCCGCAGCATGGAATCCACGAACACGCCGACACCTGCCGACGGTTCGAGCATACGGGCGGGGCGGACGCTGTAATCTGCCAGCACGTCCGCGATGGTGTCGGTTATCTCTTTGGGGGTGTAGAAAGCGGTCAGCACGGACGCTTTCAGCGAATCCACAAACCGCTTGTACTCTGTTTCGTCCTTGCTGTTCTCACGGATAAGCCTGTGCAGCTCCACCGTCGGGGCGAACAGTTCGAGGTCGGATTTCGCCCACCGGACGGCATCCGTCAGTTCCTTTGCAGGGTTGAGGATACATTTCAGACCGCCGAAACCGCAGTACCTTTGAAGTATGGCACGCTCTTCGGTTGTCGCTGTCCTATTTTCCCTGTCAAGGATGAATGCCGTCCGTATCGCCTCGATGTTGTCCCGCAGTTTCTGTTTGCGGTTAAACGCCATATTCGTCTAAGTAAAGGACGGTTGCTCCCGTCAGCTCCGTGTAGAGCAGGTCGTAATCGGAAGACAGGGCGAAATTGTCATCCGAGAGGTCATAGACGGAGAACACGTTGCCGACAAGCGGCAGCAGTTTCAGGACAAAGGCTTCACGCTTCTCTTCCGGCACTTCATCGGCAAACTCGTTTTCCACGACTTCGCGGAGGATGGCGTAACGGGAATAATGCAGCCCGCGCAGCAGCGTGTCCATCGCCAGTTCCTGCGCACCATCGGCGGGATAGCCTTCAAGCCGTGCCCTCTCATACGTTTCGGCGGCACGGTCGGCCCGTTCCCGTATGAAAGCGGTGTCGTCAGCCTGTTCAAACTTGTTCGTGCGGAGATAGTCCAGCAGGTACAGACCGTAATAGGAAAAGTCGGTCTGACCCTCGTTTTTCTTCTTGTTGTTCATTACTTTGGATTTAGCGGATTGATAATTAACGGGATAATCGGTTGGAAAAAGGAAGAAAAAGGCACTCGGTATCCCTCCGAGTGCCACCACTAAATCCAAAGTATGAGTGTAATCCGGTATCGAAGAACAATTCATTACTCTGAACAAGTGGCAAAGTTAATACTATTTCTTCCGTCCTGAAAATTTCTTGTCCTTTTTAGCCTCCGGGAACACAAAAGTCGTGTTATATTCCCCGTCAAAGGCGACAACAGCATCGAAACTCTTGCCCTGTTTGCTCTTGAACCCTTTGAGCAGCTTGGTATGCCCTTCGGTGAGCAGGTCTTTGATTTCATCGTCGGACAGGGTGCGTCCCGCTTTCAGCCGGAACACGGGCAGTCCGCACTCCGTGTTGTCGCAGCGTACCACCTTGCCGTAGAACCGCATCCTGCCCGTGCCACACTTGGGACACGCGCAGCCGGAGTCACGGCTGCCGAAGAGCTTGTCGCACGAGATCAGTTCGGAGGTTATCTCACGTGTGTACGCCTCTATCTCCTTGCGGAAGGTGTCGTCGGACAGTTCCCCGCGCTCGATACGCGCCAGCTCCTTTTCCCATTCGCCCGTCATGGCAACATCGGCGATGCGCATCGTCTTGACGACGGAATTGAGGGCAAGTCCTTTTTCGGTGGGAACAAGCGACTTCTTGCAGCGTTCCATGTAACCGCGCTTGAAAAGCGTTTCGATGATGGAGGCGCGTGTGGCGGGAGTACCGATGCCACAGTCCTTCATCGCCTGCCGCAGTGCGTCGTCCTCAATTTCCTTGCCCGCCGTTTCCATTGCCGAGAGCAGGGTGGCTTCGGTATGCAGCGGCTTGGGTTTGGTCTTTCCTTCGGTAATGGACGAGCCTTTCGGTGTCAGCGTGTCGCCTTCCTGCCAGCCGGGGATGGTAATTTCCTCTTTTTCCTCGCCATAGACGGCACGCCATCCGGTTTGCTTCACGACGCTGCCTTTTACGGTAAACTCCACTCCGGCACATTCCGCCGTGACAGTGGTCACATCCTTGACGCATTTCTCAGAGAATGCCTCGACCATGCGCCCGGCAATCATCTGATAGATGGTATTGTCCTCTTTGGAGAGGAAGAGCGGTTTCTCACCCGTGACGAGCAGGGCATGGTGGTCTGTCACCTTGCCGTCGTCCACGCTGCGGCGTGTCGGGGCGGCTTTTGCCCGCACCTTGTCTTTCCATTCGGGCTGTGTGCCGATGAAAGCGAGCAGTTTGGGAATTTCGGCAAACACGTCTTCGGGGATGTAGCGGCTTCCCGTTCTCGGATAGGTTATCAACTTCTTTTCGTAGAGTTTCTGCGCGATTTCAAGCGTCTGTTCCGCCGTGAAGCCGTGCTTGGCGTTGGCTTCTTTCTGGAGCGTGGTCAGGTCGTAGAGCAAGGGAGTTTCCTCCGTCTTCTCCTTGCGCTCGGCTTTCGTGACAGTGGCGCAACCTGCCGCCTTTACCTTATTATATAGTTCCATCGCCGGTTCTTTCTCTTTCCATTTCTCGGAGGATGAGAATTTCACGACTTCGCCGTCGCAACCGTCCGTTGCGATATGGAGCTGCCAGAATGCTTCGGACGTAAAGCGGCGGTTCTCCCAGTAGCGTTCACATACCATAGCCAACGTTGGTGTCTGCACCCGCCCCACGGAATACGTGCCGTGTCCGGCGGCGATGGATAACGCCTGTGTGCCGTTGATGCCCACGAGCCAGTCGGATTCGCTCCGCGCTTTGGCGGCGAGGTAGAGGTTGTCGTATTTGCTGCCGTCTTCGAGTTTCCGCAGTCCCTCGCGGATAGCTTTGTCGGTGAGAGAGCTGATCCACAGGCGCACGAAAGGAGTGGTGCAACCCGTATAGTGGTAGAGGTAGCGGAAGATAAGCTCTCCCTCGCGTCCGGCATCGGTCGCCACGATGATATGTTCGCTTGTGTCGAACAGTCTTTTGATGACTTTTATCTGCGACACCACGCCGCTGTCGGGCTTGTAACCTTTCTCCGTCCTGACCTGACGGGGGACGAGCGTGAATGTGTCGGGAATAATCGGGAGGTTGTCACGGACAAATCCGCGCACGCCGTAGCCGTCGGGCATGGCAAGCTGAACGAGGTGTCCGAATGCCCATGTCACGGCATAACCGCCTCCCTCGAAATATCCTTCCTCTCTCTTTGTCGCGCCCACGATGCGGGCGATTTCACGTGCCACGGAGGGCTTTTCTGCAATGATTGTCTTCATGTCTTCTTCTTTTTTGTTGATACTTTGGATTTTATTTTGGATTCAGTGGCGGACACGGGATTACATTTTCATGCCCTTGCCCGTTTTCTTCTGCGGCTTCTCCTGCTGCTGTTGCTGGCGGGCGTCCTTCGGGTTGGTCTGACCTTTCTGCAACGGCTCTCTCAGATTCTTTGTAGCCTCGTTGGTCTTGCCATCGTTGTTCACCGCCACCTGCGTGCGGCTCTCGTTGGACGGAGCAACCTGCTGTGCATTGTCAGGGTTCGTGTCGTAGCGGTACGGGCGTCCCTTCTCCGGGTTGAACTTGATATACATCGTGGCATGGAAGCCCTGCTTGTCGGTCACGTTCTCCAGCTTCACGGCTTTACCCGCCACATAGTCGGCTTTCTGCTGGTCGGTGAAGCTCACGCCGCTCCATTTGCTGATGGGGCGGATGCTGCCGTCCTCGTTCGTCCACGTGTTGCGGCGTTGCTCCTTCTTGGTCTGTGCGGCATTTTCCCCGCCCTGCGCCTGACTTTTCGATGTGTCGCCTTTGGTTTCCTGTGTCTGTGCGGTACGGGGCGACTTGCCGGTTCCCGGCACGAACTCCACGCCGCGCTGCTCCACGTTCACTTGCAGGGTGGTGACGAACTTTCTGCCGTCGTTGCGCTCGATGAGCTTGTCGCGTACGGGCAGTCCGGCGCGGAGCATGTCCCGCTCCTGCGTGGTGATTTCCGTCTTGCCGATGCGCTCCGGGATGCGCACCCTGCTTGCCGGAATGTCCGTGATTTCATTCGTCTTGCGGTCGATGCTGATGTAGGAGGGGATGATCTCGCCCGTTTCCCTGTCCACAATGTCCACGACCCTACCGAGATTGCCCGTTTCGCGGAGGTTCTTCCGGTCATTGTCGGAGAATTTGTGTTCCTTGTACTCATCCAGCTTCTGCTCCTTGCGGATGAAGTGCGGCACGAGGCTGATGTTTCCCTCACCGTCCTTCTTGAAGGAGAGGCGGGCGTCCAGCTCGAATGATTCGCCGCCGAAGGTCGGTTTGACCTTTACCAAGTCGGACTTGCCATAGTTGAGCATCTTCGTAAGGTCGCCGGACTTTTCAAGGTTGTCCCGCTTTACGCCCCATCTGTCCTCCAGCTCCTGCCAGTTGATTTTACTCTCGTCGATGGGCTGGTAGCCACGTTTGCCCTGCATCTGTTCGGATTTGTCCTGTTGCTGTTCTTTCCGTTGTTCCATGTTCTCCTGTTTTTGAGGTTCTTGTTTCTCTGTCTGTTGTGCTGCCATCTCTTCCTGCACCTTCTTCTCATAGTCGGAGGTGTCCACCTTGTGAGGGGCGAGCAGCTCCTTGTTCGCTTCGGGGTCTTTCAGCAGTTGCTTCATCACCTCTAAGAGATTTTCAGCTTGGTCTGCCGCAATGCGGTAGAAACCGAAGCGGCTGGGTTCCTTGCACTGCCGGAAGAAGTTCTTGAAGAAGTTGTCCAGCACGTCGCCATGTCGGTCGAATTGCAGGAAACTCTGCGCGTTCTCCGCTTTTGCGGGGGTGCGCTTGGGTGTGCCGTCCGCGTTCAGCCCGGCTACCACGCTGATCTCGCCTGTCTTCTCGTCACGGACTACCAGCACGTCCTTTTCGTCTTTTTTCTTTGCCATCTGAAAAATGTTTTAATGGGTTATTTATGAAAGAAATTATGGATACGAGCCTTGTAGAAGGCTATATCTTCCTTTTTGAAGTCCTTGATATGGTTGGAAAGGAATGTCAGCACGTCCTCCTCGCTGTAATAGGTCTTCTTGCCCAGCGTCTTGTAGGGCAATGCGCCTACGCTGCGGTAGCGTTGGAGGGTGCGTTTGCTTATCTGGAGCAACATGCACAAATCCTGATTGTCGAAAAGGCGGATGCTTTCCGTGATAGTGGGCTGTTTCCCCTCAGCCTTCATCGCCAGCAGCAGTTCGTCCTGACGGTCGAGCCGTTCCATCAGCTTCTGCATCCAGCCCTCGAAGTTGTTTCGTGTGAGCAGTTCCATGACCTATGTCCTCCTTCCTTTTGGTTTGCCGCCCGTGCGCAGCGTGTGGTTGTGGAACAGGGTGTCTATTGTCCCTTCCTCGTTCCTTACTGTGTTGTCCTCCAATAGCCGCAGTATCTCGGAAAGGCGGTAGCGGCAGCTTCCGCGTACCACCACATACTCGATACGGTGGTCGGTGCGCATACGCTGCATGGTGCGCTTGCTCACGTTGAGCATCTTCGCCGCCTGTGCCGTGTCAAGCAGCTTGTCTTCGGTTTCCCGCTTCCGTTTCTTCTCGTCCCTTGCCTCGCGGATGTACCCTGCGATGTTCGCAATCTGCGCCATCATCTCCTTGTAGGCGGAACTTTCCATTGTTATCACTTTCATGTTCAGTCCTTTCTTTTTGTTTCTGCGACAAAATTCGGCAATAAACAAAAGGGGCTTTAACAACTCACTACGTGACTCACGTAAGATTTTTGCGGAAGATGGCTCCGTAACCCGGTCAAACGGCGCAACAGGCAGCCTTTCAGCGGAAAACGATACGTCTTGTATGCCGTTTCGTTACCTTTGCGGCAAACTCTAAATGACATGAATATGGAAATAGTATCTATCGAGAAAAAGACTTTCGAGATGATGGTGGCGGCATTCGGCGCACTCTCGGAGAAGGTCGCCGCCCTGAGGCGCAAAAGCGACACGGGGCGCATGGAAAGATGGCTCACGGGCGAGGAGGTCTGCGGGCAGTTGAGAATAAGCCCGCGCACGTTGCAGACGCTGCGTGACAGGCGGCTTATCGGCTACTCGCAGATAAACCGCAGGTTCTATTACAAGCCAGAGGAGGTGAAGCGGCTGATACCGCTTGTCGGCACGCTCTATCCGCACGGCAGATGATTTGATTTATTCACCCACTGAATCCGAAGTTATGATGAACGAGAACAACGATGTTTTTACGATGGAAGACGAGCCGATAGCCTCTGTGGTGCAGGATATGCGCAAAGGCTCGAAATGGCTGTCCGCATTTCTGGAAAGCTACCGTCCTCCGCTGGACGGGGAACGTTACCTGACGGACGGCGAGGTGTCGGAACTGCTCCGTGTGAGCCGGCGCACCTTGCAGGAATACCGCAACAACCGCGTGTTGCCCTTCATACTTTTGGGAGGGAAGGTGCTTTACCCGGAAACGGGGCTGCGCGGGGTACTGGAAGCGAACTACCGCAAGCCGCTGGAGTGAGGCGGTTTCATGAAAAAGTAAACGGGTGACACCTTTTGTGGTGCTACCCGTTTACTTGTCTTATGGGGTATGTGCAATCAGCAATACCCGGCTTTTCCGTTCTGTATGAACATCACGTATGTCTGCCGTTTCTCTTGTGAGAGTGCCTTTCCCACCAGCCATGTGCGGAACAGGTGGGTGTTGTAGGTATTCACCCTGAAAGCGACCGGGATGATGATTTCAAGGGCGTACACGTCCGCGTGCAGCCCGTTTTCAAGCTGCATGTAGCGGCACACCTCGTAGTCGTTCAGCACGTCCGACTTGCGGACGGCTCTGATGGCGGCGTTCACTGCCGGGACGGTCGTATGGAACAATCCGGCTATTTCGGTGGCGGTCATCCACACGTCGTTACCGGTTACGCTGACTGCCTTGTCCTCGATGATGATTGTGTCACGTTTCATGGCTTTTCTTTTTAGATGGTGCAACCTGCAAATTCCTCGACGCCGTTCAATCTTGCGGCAAGGTTCTCCATGTCCTGATTGAGCTTCTCTTTGGTTATCTTTGCGTAAATCTGCGTCGTCTTTATGCTCTTGTGTCCGAGCATGGAGCTGACCGTTTCGATGGGAACACCGTTGGAGAGGAATATCGTCGTGGCTGCCGTGTGGCGGCTCTGATGCCACGTGATATGCTTGGTGATGCCGCAACGCTTGGCGACGGCACGGATACCGGCAAGGCACGTGTTATAATGCGGAACGGGAAATATCCTGCCGTCCCCGCACAGTCCCCGGTATTTGCCGATTATGCGGTTGGCGATGTCGAGCAGGCGGATGTTGGACACCACGCCCGTTTTCTGGCGGTTGATGTTTATCCACTCGTGTTCGTCGAAGTAGGTGCGGATATTCTCTTCCGTAAGGTTGCGCATATCCGCGAACGACAGCCCCGTGAAGGCGCAGAACAGGTAGAGGTCGCGGTACAATTCCTGTTTGGCGTTTTTCAGTTTCCCCTCCATCAGCAGGCGGATCTCATCTTTGGTCAGGAAACTGCGTGTTGTTTCCTCCTTCTTGATTTCATACTCGCGGAACGGGTCGCGCGTCAGCCACTCGTTGTTGATGGCGATGAATACCATCGTCCGTAACGGGCAGACGTACAGCCACACGGTATTGGTGCAGCAGTGCTTGTCCGTGCGCAGGAACATCTCGAAGTCGGAGATGAAAGCCGGGGTAAGCTCTTTTAGGGCGATGTCCTTCACATGGTAGCGGATGTCGAGGAACTCTTGCATGTGCTTGTAAACGGTGCGGTACTTCAGCAGCGTGCCTTTGGCTTTCATGCCTGCCTCCACCTGCTTCTCGTAGTCCTCGTTGTGCTGGCGGAACACCTGCATCAGCGTGTGGTAGCGGTGTTCCAGTCCGAGAAAGGCGTTCTTCACCTTCTCCGCCGTGACGAAGTTGTCACGCTCCATGATTTCCTGATAATGCCTGTTGATGCGTACCCGCATCTTGTCAAGCATACGGTTCGTTTCGAGTGCCGCCGTGCTTCTGCCCGTGACACGTCCACCTTTGGTGTCCCACAGTTTCGGATCGACAGTCAGTTTGCAGCTGAACTGTGTCTGGCTGCCGTCCACCGTGATGCGTCCCATGACGGGAACTGTCCCGTCCTTTTTCACTACCTGACGCTTGAGGTAGTAGATTACTGAAAATGTACTCTTCATTGTCCTTAATTTTTGGGTTTCAAAATTAGTTGGTGAAGAGTCCGGTGTTGGTACGCAAAACGGGGAGGAACGGCGCAATCTTTTTCCGTAACCTGATTTTTCGCATGAGTTATGGATAACTCACTATTCCTTAGAGCCTTGTTTCGCTATTCGTACCCGTTTGTCGCATTTTCGGGCATGGTTACGAACAAGTAACGTAGCGGCGTCAGGATTTGGCTTCGGCAGGGATTGTAATGGCTTCACGGATTATCGCCACTTCAACCAAAACCCTTGTAACTCAATTCTATCACTATATCTTTCCGCATTTCACTTTTTTGTAGTAACTTTGCAATGTAAAAATATATCGGATAAACGAACACCTGTAAAATAAAAAGCGAAAGGAAAAATGACCAGTGTAATCATGTTGTTTATAGAGCTGCTGCTCGATATCGTCGGTCTTGTTACAGGAGGGATTATCTGGGCACATTCTTCTGAAAGCAAAATTCGTAAGGCTTGGGGAATGTTGGCTACCACTCTGTCGCTACTTCTGCTGTGCGATAATATAGAGTGGATGTGGCTTTTTAGCCGTGGAGTGGAGGAGATACCCCGCTTCGTTGAGGTGCCTATGGATCATTTGTCTATTTGGCATATTGTACGTGTGATTTTCTTTTTCCAGCTCTTTTCGCTATTTCCCATCGCTTCACTGAAGCCCGGATGGATGACGCTGACAAGGATCACCAATTATTGCATTCCTATACTGCTGATTGTTTGCATTGCTTGCTGTTATCAGTTCTTTAACGGGCATTATACGATGCTGAAGTCCTTCGCTGCTATTGGAGAGAATCTGGGAAAGCAGGATGTAGTGGTCAGACTGATGTTGTTTGTCATCAGTGTATTGATGCCTTCCTTGAACTTTCTTCTTCCTTATCTGAAGCGTTGGATACCTATCCGACGGGTACAGAGTAGGGGGATGTATATTTATATGGGATGTTTTGGATTGATTATGTCGGGGTATATCTGGCTGATGTTAGGAACCAGTGGTTTATGTTTTAACCTTTTCGGGTATTTTGTGGTTGTGCCTACTATCTTGCTGAATATACTCTATCTGCGCAATGATAACCCGCTCTCTTTACCGCCATTGCCGGTAATTGATTTAAGCCGGCAGGAAATAGAGGCAATCAAGGAAATTGAAGTGTCTCCCGTAGTGCTTGAACTTAGTGAGCAACTGATGGCCTTTATGAAAGGGCATACACCTTTTACCAATCCCCAATATTCATTGCAGAATGTGTTGACGGATATAGGAACCAATGAGCACCGGTTCAATAAGGTATTGCGTTACAATGGTTTCTCAGGATTTCGGGATTATATTAATTTCAATCGCCTGCAATATTTTAAGGAACAGGCGGCTTTACGGAAAGAACTGACAGTGAAAGAACTTATGTTTATGAGTGGATTTACTTCGCGTTCCAGCTTCTATCGCTATTTCGCCAGTATTGAGAAAATGTCTCCGAGCGAGTATATGGAAAGACTTCAGCAGGAAGGTTAGGGGATTTCACCACAGAGTAACACTGAGTTTCACAGAGTTCAATATTCAATATATGCAATTAAAGAAATAAGATTCTGTGAAATTCAGTGTTACTCTGTGGTGAATCATTGTATCTTATTCTTTTTCTTCCACTGCTCGTACTTCTTCAGCACTTTCAGTCCGTCGCTATTATACCAACTATATCCGTTACGGCGTTCGTGTCCTATTTCTGAGATATCGAACTTCTTCACTCCATCGCGGTCACTGAAGAAAGGACGGTTATCTTCCAGTGTATAGAAGCGTGCCCACAAAGGAGGACAATCCGTACATGGTACCATGCGGTAGTCTTTCTTTCCTTCGTCATTGGTGAATAACTCTTTCTTTATGCCTTCAATCTTGGATGACTTGAACCATTCAACTGCATTTTCTATACAGTTGATAACCTCTTGTGAGGGATTGGGCAGAGACATTAATAGAATGACTATTTCGTCAGACTCTTGTCCGCTCAGTGAGGGTAACTCATAGGCGCGTGCTTTAGCGGGAGCAAGGGTGTGTTCGTCATGTTGTGCACACCAGACGGTTGGTTTGCCATTTAGGACAACTTGCGTTTTGAGGATGCACTCCACACCTTTGTTGAATGCGGTGCGAGCACGGTTACAGATGCTGTCGGGGACATATTCATAAGGGGCTTTCTTTTCGTATACCTCGCGCAGAAGTTCCATTACATTTACCATCGCGTTGTCATTGTAGGTGATATGTGTGTAGTAACCTTTGGGACGGGGCCAGAACTGAGGCCAGCCTCCATTGGGATATTGTGCTTTGAGGATATAACGGATACCGTCCAGCGCACTGTCTCTGTATTTCTTAATATGAGTAGCCAGATACAAGCGGGAGAGGTATTGGATTTCCGTACTGGTGGCGTCGTTGTCTATGGTGCTTTCGTTCACTTCATCTTTGGAAGCAAGTACATCTTCCAGCTCTTGTTCTGTCAGTTCGGCAGGCATATAGATGTTTTTAGGCCAGCCGCCGGTAGTTTGTTGATAGAGCAAGACATTGTCGCCAATGCGGATGGCTTCAGGAGTTTTAAAGAATTCGTCGTTTAACTTGGGTGCCATCTTTACCCAAGTTTTATACGGCTTTTTTTCTTTGTAGTTTACGGTTTCTTGTGCGAATAAGTTTGTCAGGCACAACAAGGCCAGACAACACAGGCAAATCTTTTTCATGGTCGTTGTTTTTTATAGTTCTACTGATGGCAAAAGTAGAGGAAAAAAATTCGCCTGATGGGGAATATTTGTTTTATTCCAGGTATTTTGTTACTTTTCCACTGATTTGCAACAAAGAAATCTCGCATAATTTAGTGTTGTACTCCGCTGAAAGAATTCTTTCTTCTGCATCTAAAAGACTCTTCTGTGCTTCACGCATTTCGATACCTGAAAGATTTCCCAGCATATAACGCTCCATGGCAATCTCATGGTTTTCTTTAGCGGCTACAAGGTTCTGGCGTTCCAGGTTCAGCATTTGCAGGTTGTTCTGGTAAGCTTGCCATAAGTTGCTCAGGTCTGCACGTAAGGCTTGTTCCAGTTGTTCGCGTTCCAGGCGGGCATTCTGAATGGCAATACGTGCATTGTTGCGTTCCCGGCGACGGTTTCCGTCGAACAGGTTGAAACCGATAGTCAGGCCGAAGTTGGCACCAAGATTACCGCGTTGGATGTTAGTGGCGATATCGTATTTGTTGAAGGTATAGCCATAACCGCCGTTCATCTTCAGATAAGGATAGTCGCGGGAACAAACCTTTTTGTAATCCAACTGGGCAAGCGTGTTGTTTTGATAGGCTTTCAACAGAGAAGCGTTGGTTTGCAGAGTCATGTTCCAAAGCTCTTCAAAGTTTAGTCCACCGTCTACGTTGATCAGACTGTCTTGAATAATGATGGGCTGGTCTACATCTTCGTTCGCCATCAGTTCGTTCAGTTGGATACGGGAGGTATGCAGCAACTCTTGCTGTTTCATATACTGGGCACTGTCTGCATTGAAGTCTACTTTTGCCTGTTGGTAATCCAGACGGGAGAAGTTACCGATGTGATAACGCTCTTCCACGATACGCAAACGCTCTTTGGACAAAGATACGGCATAGCGGAAATTATTCAGACGGATCTTATGTTGCAGATAGTTGTAATATTCGGCAGCGATGTTGGCTATCAGGTCTTCTACGGCGATACGGGTATTGGTTTCACCTTGTCTTTCCAACTCTTTCAGACGTTGGTAGTTGGCGGTGATGTTGAAGCCGTCGAAGATAGTCCAGTTCAGATTAAGCCCCACGTTCATGGTCTGATCGAATACACCATTCTCTTTGACATGTTCTCCGGTAGCCCGCACTTTGCTGTCTGTATTGTCTACGGTTCCTTTATAACTTGCAGAGAGATCAAGTGTCGGTAGATAACCGGCGTTTCCCAGCGTGGCGTTGTTTTTGCTGACTTGTTCCTCGTTGCGGGTAATGCGCAGCGAGTAGTTATTTTGAAGCCCGTATTCCAGGCAGGACTTTAATGTATAAGATTGCGGCATCTGCGCTTGTAACGCAAGCGAGGTGCTACAAATGGCTATGAGGGATAAAATCGTACGTTTCATGATTTCTTTAACTTACTTCTGTTAGTAGATACATAACTATATATGGCAGGTACGATGTACATAGTGAGGAATGTGGATACCAACATACCGCCCACTACGGCTGTACCCATGGCAATGCGCTGGTTACAACCTTCACCCGAAGCGAATGCCAACGGTATCAATCCGAGAATGGTAGAAGCACTGGTCATTAGGATGGGGCGCAAACGTTGCAAGGATGCATCCTTGATAGCTTCCATTTTATCTTCTCCGGCTTCTTGTTTCAGGTTGGCAAACTCTACAATAAGGATACCATTCTTTGCCACCAGACCAATCAACATGATGATACCGATCTGACTGAAGATATTCATTGTAATATCGTTGAAGTACATGAATATTAAGGCTCCGGCAATAGCCAAAGGCACGGTAAGCATGATAATCAACGGGTCTTTGAAACTCTCGAACTGTGCTGCCAGAATCAGGTAGATCAGCAGGATTGCCAATACAAAGGCAAACATCAGACTGGAGGAACTTTCTCTATATTCTTTGGAGTCTCCCGTCAGTGCGGTACGGAATGTATCGTCCAATGTCTCTTTGGCAATCTTGTCCATCTCGTCCAACCCTTGTCCGATGGTTTTCCCATCAGCAAGTCCGGCAGAAATAGTGGCGGAAACGAAACGGTTGTAACGGTATAATTGCGGAGGAGCGATACCGCCGGTCAGTTCAATCAGATTGTCCAACTGCACCATTTCACCTTTATCACTACGAATATAGATGCCTTTCAGGTCGGAAGGTTTATTGCGTTGCTGGCGGTTGATCTCACCCAATATCTCGTATTGCTTTCCATTCATATAGAAATAACCCATACGCTGGCCGCTCAATCCGTATTGGAGTGTTTGCGCAATATTGCGTGTGCTTACTCCCATGATACTTGCCTTGTCGCGATTGATGTTGATGCGGGCTTCCGGCTTACTGAACTTCAGGTTCACGTCGGCCATTTGGAAAACAGGATTTTCATAAACTTTCGCCATAAATACCGGTAATACTTCTTGCAGCTTTTCGATGTTGGTAGCTTGTAATACGTATTGCACCGGCATACCACCACGTCGTCCACCGAAAGAGGATGATTGTTGTACAAACGAACGTGCCTTGGTCTTTTTCTGCACAGCCTTCGAAATTTGTTCGGCTACTTCCATCTGTGTATAGTCACGATCTTTCATGTCCTTCAACGTGATACGTACATTACCGCTACCACTTGATACACGTGCCGTTACCGATTCTGCATCCGGCAGAATGGAATCTACCAACTGGTTGATGTCTTCCGTATAATCTCGTATGTATTCATAGGTTACACCCTCTGCTCCACGTGTATTGATACTGATTTGTGAACGGTCTTCCAATGGTGCCATCTCGGCAGGGATGGCATTCCACAGAAATACGATAATTATCAATGTTGCTAAGATAAGTGGCATAGCCAGCCAGCGCTTGTGCAGGAATATTTCCAATGACCGGCTGTAGATGCGGTTCATTCCTTCGAAAAATGGCTCGGTTTTCATATAGAACCAGTTCTTCTTTTCTTGTTTTACCAGCAGTTTGGTGGCAAGCATCGGAGTGAAAGTCAATGCGGCAAAAGAGGAAATGATAACAGAACCGGATACCACGATACTGAATTCACGGAAAAGTCGTCCAGTCATACCGTCCATAAATACGATGGGGAAGAATACGGCTACCAGTGTGATGGTGGTAGAGATTACGGCAAAGAAAATTTCCTTGGCACCCTCGATACCGGCCTCTTTGGGTGGCATCCCACGTTCAATACGGACATAAATGTTTTCTGTCATTACAATGGCATCATCCACCACCAGACCTACTGCCAGCACTACCGCCAGCATGGAAAGTACATTGATGGAGAATCCTGCCAGATACATTACGAAGAATGCTCCGATAAGTGAAACGGGAATCACGATACAGGGTACCAGTGTTACACGCCAGTCGCGCAGGAAGAGGAAGATAATGATAATAACGAGAATGAATGCTACATATACCGTTTCCTTTACCTCACTGATAGAAGCACGGATAAACTTGGTATTGTCGAAACCATAAGAGTATTGCACGTCATCCGGAAGGTCTTTTTGCATCTGTTCCATGCGTTCATAAACGGCATCGGCAATCTTGATGTGATTGGCACCTGGTTGAGGTACTACAACAATACCTACCATCGGTACACCATTCATTTTCATGTAACTCTTGATGTCCGCCGGTCCTAATTCTGCCCGTCCGATATCGCTGAAACGGATGATACGGTTATTATCTTCCCGCAGAATCAGATTATTAAATTCTTCTGCCGTATGCATCAATCCCAATGTACGGATGGTGAGTTCCACCGTATTACCTTCGATACTACCGGATGGAAGTTCCACATTTTCTTTATCTACTGCATTCTTAACGTCGATGGGCGTAATACCGTAACCTGACATCTTGATAGGATCGAGCCAAAGACGCATGGAATAACGTTTTTCACCCCAGATACTAACACTGCTGACGTCTGAAATAGTCTGCAACTGTTCTTTGACAGTGAGGTCTGCTATTTCGCTCAGTTCCAGTAAAGAGCGTTTGTCACTTTGCAATGCTACCATCAGGATCGGTGTAGCATCCGCATCTGCTTTTGATACGGTAGGAGGGTCACAGTCGCGAGGCAGATAACGCTGGGCGCGTGAAACTTTATCACGCACGTCGTTTGCGGCCGTTTCCAGGTCTACGGAGAGTTCAAATTCTACCGTAATACGGGATGAACCTTGTTGGCTGACACTGGACAAGGAACGGATTCCCGGGATACCATTGATGTTTTGCTCCAATGGTTCGGTAATCTGGTTTTCGATAACATCGGCATTTGCACCCGGGTAGGAGCAGGATACCGAAATGATGGGATTATCCACTGACGGATATTCGCGGACGCCGAGATAGCTGTACCCGATAAGTCCAAAAAGCAGGATGATAAGGGTAAGCACTGTGGAGAGCACCGGGCGCCGTATGCTGAGTTCGGATATGTTCATAAGGCGTCTGGTTTAATAGATATTATCCAATGTTACGGGTAATCCTGTGCGGAGCTGCAATGTTCCGGAAATTATAATTGTATCTCCGGTCTGCAAACCCTGCAATACTTGGGTTTCAGCTTCTGTACGTATGCCAGTTTGTATTTCTACAGGTTGGGCTTTTCCAGATTTATAAAGGAAAATCTTGTCCTTACCCATTTCTGGAACGATAGCTTCGGATGGAACGGCAAGGGCATCATGGATTTCATTTTTACTTAAGCGAATATCCGCATAGCGTCCCGGCATTACATTACCGTTGGCATTGGGGTAGAGGGCACGCAATGTCAATGTATGGGTGTTTTGATCCATTCTCGACTCGCGTGCGTACACTTTGGCATGGAACGTTTCAAGCTTACCCTCAAGTCCGAAGTTTACTCCTGCACCGATTTTTACGTCATTGGCATAACGTTCGGGAACGGAAAATTCTACTTTCAGCGGAGATACTTTTGTAAGTTTGGCAACGATGGTAGTGGGGGAAGCATAGGTTCCGACACTGACTTGGCGCAGACCGATTACACCGTCGAACGGAGCACGGAGCTCGGTTTGTGCAATGTTAGCTTCTATCAGGTCTATGTCTGCATTCAGGGTTGCCAGTTCTGTTTTTACCTGCTCGTAGGCTTCCTTACTGACTGCATCCCGCTCCAACAATGCATTCTGGCGGAATACGCGGTCTTCTGCCAATTTCAGTTGGGCAACAAGACGCTGCAACTGTGCCTGTAAAGGCCGGTCGTTCACTTTAGCCAGCAGTTGTCCTTTTTTAACCTGGCTGCCTTCCTCAAAATTGATTTCTATGATTTTACCTGAGGTTTCGAAAGAAAGATCCACTTCCTCATCAGGCAACAGGCTACCGCTGATTTTGATTTCATCTTTGAGCAGCTGTGGCTTTATGATCTTTGCGTTTACATTTAATGCTTTTTTGCCATTGCGGTTACTGCTCATAACTTTGTCGGCAGCTGCCAATTCTTTATTCTCTTTAGGAAGCTGGGAATAAATACCCCAACCTATCAGTCCGGCACCAATGAAAATGATAATGCCCCATTTAACTTTTTTATTCATGTATCAGTATTAGTATTATATCAGATATTAAGTTAGATTATGTAGCACTAATTTGGACATATTAGGAACAGAAAGGTTTAATGCGAAAAGCGTTAAAAAAGGTAATAAAGTGATAATGTAATAGCACAATAGCGTGTTATTATGATAGGATGATAAAGTAATAGACTGATAAAACGTTATCACATTGTTGCTTTATCAATCTATCGTTCCTTTTAATATGCAGCCCGGTATTTACCTTCCTCTTTGTCTTCCAACATGTTAAGGTATGAGGCATAACGCGATTCGCTGATGTAGTGTTCCTCCACGGCTTTTCGTACGGCACATCCCGGTTCGTGGCGATGCGTACAGTTACCGTAACGGCAATCGGCAGAGAACTTAAATATCTCCGGGAAATAGTGTCCTATTTCCTCCTCTTCCATATCGAATGTTCCGAAACCTTTGATACCCGGTGTGTCAATGATATATCCGTCTCCCGGAACGGGAAACATCTCAGAGAACGTAGTGGTGTGCATTCCTTTGTTGTGGTAGGCGGAAATCTCCCCCGTTTTTACGTCCTGTTCAGGCAATATTGCGTTGATGAGCGTTGATTTTCCTACACCGGAGTGACCGGAGAAAAGTGTTACCCGTCCTTTAAGTTCTTCCTGAATGAGTTCAATGCCTTCACCGGTTTTGGCGGAGACTTTAAAGCAGGGATAACCGATAGTGGTATAGAGATTGATGAGGCTGTTCATATAATGAAGTTCCTCTTCATTGTATGCGTCTATTTTATTGAAGATGATCTTTACCGGAACACGGTATGCTTCGGCAGAAGCCAGAAAACGGTCGATAAAGGTGGTGGATGTTTCCGGATAGTTGACCGTTACGATAAGCATGCTTTGGTCAAGGTTTGCAGCGAGAATATGCGATTGCTTGGAGAGATTGGAAGCACGACGGATAATGTAATTTTTCCGGTCTTCTATTTCACTGATGAGAGCAGTTCCTTCCGGATTCAGAATGATTTGTACATAGTCTCCCACAGCTACCGGGTTGGTACTGCGAATGCCTTTTAACCGGAAGTTACCCTTGATTTTGCACTCTACACATTTACCTTCGTCGGTTTTTACCAAATACCAACTACCTGTATTTTTTATTACCAGTCCCCTCACTACTAATTAGATGAGTAATGAAGAATGAAGAATATCTCCATTCTTCATTAAATTATTATACGGTCATGATTTCTTTGTCCTTTGCAGCCAGCATATCATCAATTTGCTTGATGTATTTATCGTGAATCTTCTGCAATTTCTCTTCACCTCCTTTTTGTGCATCTTCTGCCAGGCCGTCTTTAACAGACTTCTTTAGGCCATCGATTGCATCACGGCGGGCATTGCGTACGCTCACTTTGGCAGTTTCGCCTTCACCTTTACACTGTTTGGCAAGTTGTTTACGGCGTTCCTCAGTCAGCGGTGGGATACCGATACGGATGATTTCACCGTTATTTTCCGGCATGATGCCAAGGCTGGAGTCAATGATAGCTTTCTCAATCACCTTGAACATACTTTTGTCCCAAGGCTTGATGACAATACTACGGGCATCCGGAGTATTTACGGCAGCTACGTTATTGATGGGAACCATGCTTCCGTAAGAGTCCACACGGATACCGTCCAGCAAACGAACGTCTGCTTTTCCGGCGCGGATGTGAGCCAATGCTTCTTCCAGATACATGACGGCCATATCCATTTTTTCTTGCGCTTCATCTAAGATCTCTTTTACTTCTCTCATATTTCTTAGTTTTGAATTGTGCTTTTAGAATTTTTGATTGAACAAAAGTAGTATAATTTTGTCTATTTGCAAAATATTAGCTAACAGGAATAAAGCAAATTGCGTATATTTGATAATACGAATATCTCTGCATATACTGGTGAGGGAGAGAATGACTGTCTGCGATGATTTTACTTAGCAGTTGCGAGAAAGAAGGATAGAAATGGCGGTGTGGCTATTTAATCTGATAAATATGGAATTGAAAACAGGGCAGAGATTTTAAAACAAAAAACTCCGGTAAACATCTGCCTACCGGAGTCTCTTACTATTTGATTGTTTTTTATCAGTTATGTACCAATGTACCTATTTCTTCTCCTAACATTACCTTTTTCAAGTTTCCTATTGTATCCATGTCAAAGACAACAATGGGGAGATTATTTTCCTTACACATGCATGTTGCAGTAAGATCCATTACTTTCAGTCCACGTTTCAGAACTTCGTCATAAGTGATATCGTCGAATTTTGTGGCAGTCGGATCTTTTTCCGGGTCTGCGGTATAGATACCATCCACACGTGTACCTTTTAGCATGACATCGGCTTCAATCTCGATACCGCGTAGAGAAGAGCCCGTGTCTGTAGTGAAGAACGGATTTCCCGTTCCGGCAGACATTATAACGACTTCGCCTGCTTCCATGCTTTCGATGGCTTTCCATTTATTATAAAATTCTCCGATAGGTTCCATGCGTACGGCTGTAAGTACACGTGCCTTTACGCCGGTGGCTACCAGGGCGGAGCTTAGTGCCAGACTGTTGATTACAGTTGCAAGCATGCCCATTTGGTCACCTTTTACGCGGTCGAAACCTTTGTTTGCACCACTCAATCCACGGAAAATATTTCCACCGCCGATAACGATACCTATCTGAACGCCCAGTTCATGGATTTCCTTGATCTGTGCTGCATATTCGGCAAGGCGCTTCTCGTCAATGCCATATTGTTTTTCGCCCATCAGGCTTTCGCCGCTGAGCTTTAACAGGATTCTTTTATACTTTGCCATATGATATTACATTTAGTTTCTGCAAATATACGCTTTCTGTCTGTAAAGATTAACTTTGGTACAGAATTTTTCTACTTAAAGTTGCCTGCATGATGCCACGGAGAGATAAATAGACGATGAAGGCGAGCCAGAGGGCATGATTTCCCATCCATTCGTGTAAAGAGTAATAAACAAGGAAGAAACTGCCGGAAGCTACCAGCATGGAGTAAAACATTTGTCGGGTGGCAGTGGCTCCTATAAAAATGCCATCCCACAGGAAAGCGGCAAAACCTGTAAGTGGGATTGCCAATACCCAATAAAAGTAATTTCCGGCTTCCCGGATGACGGAGGTTTCATTAGTCAGCAGTCCTAGGAATGACTTGCCTCCAAAGAAATAAAGCAAGGTGAAGCCTGTGGAAAGACCGACACCCCAAATGAAGAGCTGGCGAACTGTGCGATATAATGCCAGTCGATTATTGGCACCAACATATTTACCCACCAACGCTTCTCCTGAATAAGCAAAACCATCCATGATATAAGAAAATAGAGTGAATAATTGCATTAGCAAAGTATTGACGGCCAATACTATTTCTCCTTGTGCCGCTCCGGCAGAAGTGAAAAATAGAGTGACAATGACCAGACAGAGGGTTCGTAGAAAGATATCCCGGTTTACCTGGAAAAAACGCAGCATGGCTTCCTTTTTCAGTACTTCATGCCAAGCAACGTGCTTTTTAAGTCCTCCATAATATCGCCTCCATAATAATAATGCCATCAGGAAACCGGCATATTGAGCTGTAAGTGTTCCCCAAGCTACCCCGGCAACTTTCATGTGGAACAGGTAAACGAAACAAAGGCTTGCAGCAATATTAACAATATTTTGTGTGATGGCGATGTACATCGGGAAACGTGAATTCTGCATACCGATGAACCAACCTGCGAATCCATAGAGTCCGAGCATAGCAGGAGCTCCCCATATACAGATCCGGAAATAGAGTGTAGCCAATCGCTCTACTTCCTCTGTAGTTTGTATAAAAGTGAATGCCAGCTTCCGGATGGGATATTGCAATGTCACTAAGATAATGGCGATAAGCAATCCTACTCCGACAGACCGTAATAAAAGTCGTGCAACTTCATCCAGATCATGTTTGCCGTATGCCTGTGAGGTCATTCCACTGGTCCCCATTCTCAAAAATCCGAAGATCCAGTAGATAATGTTGAATAACATTCCGCCCACGGCAATGGCTCCGATATATGCAGCGGCTCCCAGATGCCCTACGATTGTTACATCAATCAGTCCCAGCAAGGGAACTGTTATGTTTGATATAATCGAGGGTACAGCTATCTGAAGTATTCTTTTATTGATAATATTCGGAGTTTGAGCAATCATTTTAAAACTCTGGTTTGTTCTATTTACCGACAAAGGTACTCTTTTTGTCGCAAACGGTAAAAAAGTACCTGATAATAACAATTTTTATAATACATAATGTTTTAAAAATGAGTATATTTGCGGTAACAAAAACTGGGTAATATTTAATAAGAGATGAGAACCTTAACTTTGCTATTTTCATTAATAGTTACTTTCCCCTTTGTGCTCTCTGCGCAAACGGCGGGAGAACTCCTACAGAAGGTGTCTGCTGCCTTGTCTGAGGGGCAGGATGATTATGTTGTGAGTCTGTTTCGTCAGGCGATAGCTGCCGGAGCCGATCAGACTGAAATGTATTACTGGACTCAAATAGAAAAAAACAGTGCCGTGGCTCCCCGTCTGGTCAATGAGTTGGCAACCTATTACAAGCGTAAGCGGAATTATGACAAAGCTTATCTTTTTTACAGAGAATTCTTGCAGTATCATTCCGAAGATGTTCCTGCACTTGTGTCGTGTGCCGAAATGGAGATGATGAGAGGCAAGGAAAAAGATGCCGTCAAAACTTATGAAAAGGTTTTGATGCTGGATGCCAATAATCTGCAAGCCAATATTTTCCTGGGGAGTTATTATTACCTGCAAGCAGAACGCGAAAAGAAGAAGCTGGAGGATGATTATAAGAAAATAACTTCTCCTACACGGATGCAATACGCCCGCTATCGTAACGGACTCTCTGATGTCTACTCCAATGTTTACTCCAAAGCAAAGGACTATTTGCAGCGTGTGTTGCAACTGTTTCCTTCCACAGAGGCGGGAAATACCTTGGAAAAAATAAGGAAACTGGAAGCGGAAATTAAGTAAGCTGTAATAGGCTTTCTGCGTTTTCTACTGCTCTTTTGCAATAATAACCCGAGGCAATCTTTTTATTGATCTCCTTTATATTTCTGACCATTTCGTTATAGGATTCTGCGGAAATGGATGATAATATGGAGTCTAACTCTTCCAGTGAATCAATACACACGCCTATTTTGTTCTCTGCAACAAATGAGGCCAATGCTGCTTCTTTCCATATAATTATGGGAAGATTGCAGCGTATGTATAAGGACGCTTTATGCGGATTATTTATCTTCTGGTATATTCCGAGATCTCCCGAGCAAGTATGGATAGAGTCTCCTTCCCATATTAAGCCAAAGTGGGCGCTGACTTGTTCTATTAACTGATCTGAAGGCACAAAACCTTTAAATTTGAACAACGTTTTGTCTTTTATTTTATCTTCTTCGAATCTTTTACCGTAAAGTTCAAATTGCCATTTTGACATCACATCATTCAAAGAGTACAGATATTTGTTTTTTCTGTAATTTAGTGCTCCTGCGTAAATCACCTTAATTGGCTTCTGGTTAGGCTCATGTGTATTGTTGTTTACGGAAGGAGATAGATAATCGAAAATCTCCAGACATACCATAGGTTGAGTGTATCCTTGTGATTCCATCCATTCCTTCATCCTGTTGTTGTGTACGATTAGTACATCTGAGTGGCTGAGGCGTTTGATTTCCTGTTCTGCTGTCAATTTTTTGCTTCTGAAAGTTCCCAAGTCATGGATTATTGTGATAACTTTTCCTCGTTTCAAATGTATGATATTACATACGAAAGAGTAATACTTCTTGAAAGGATACTGGACGACTACCACGTTATTGGCAGAAATTGTAAACAACACTTTTAGTACTCCGGCAAGGGTAATTAAAAAGCCTGCTATCTTGTTGGAATAAGTGGTTTGCGGTAGTCCGGCATTTTTATATCCCAGTTTAGAGAGAATTTCTTCTATATCTGTTTTGGCCTTATTGCCTGCATTATTTAGGACATTATAGTTTTTGGATAGATAATATTGAGTCATTGTTTTGTTCTTTTAGATTGATAACTCCTTTTGGGTGAGAGATATGGCTGATGCAATAGTGTCATCCATATCGAAATATGCATATTGTCCCAAACGTCCTCCGAAAATGACATGGGAATTTTTTTCTGCCAATGCCTTATACTTATTAAAACATTTTAAATTCTTTTCATCATTGATGGGGTAATAAGGCTCGTCAGAAGGCGTATATTTCTGAGGATACTCCTTGGTAATGATAGTTGAAGGTTGTTTCCCGAATTCAAAATGTTTGTGTTCAATGATTCGTGTAAATGGGTATTTAGCTTCATTGTAGTTGATTACGGCATTACCTTGATAATTGTCAGTATCCAAATAGATGTGTTTAAACTTCAGACTTCTGTAATCCAGTCTGCCAAACTTATATTCAAAATACTCGTCGATGCAACCTGTGAAAAGTATCTTTTCTGCTATACTCTGAAAATAGGGTATGTTATCAAAATAGTTTGTATAGGTTTGAACATGGATATCCTTTAACAGATTGTTGGTGAGTGCAGTATAGCCATCTTTAGGGATGCCTTGATAAGGGTCGTTGAAATAGTTGTTATTATAAGTAAGACGGAAAGGTATTCTTTTGATGATGGAAGCAGGCAGTTGGTTGGCGGGACGTCCCCATTGCTTTTCTGTATATTCCTTAATAAAAGTGTAATATATGTCGTCTCCGCAAAGCTTCAGTGCTTGCTCTTCCAGATTGGCAGGCTGGGATATGTCTTTATATTTAGAGCATTGTTCCTGAATTTTGTGTTTTGCTTCTTCTGGAGTATTTACGTTCCATAATTTATTGAATGTATTCATATTAAAGGGAAGATTGTAAAGCTTTCCTTCGCTGTATGCTAGTGGGGAGTTAATATAGTTGTTGAATTTAGTGAATTTGTTTATATAATGCCAGACTTCTTCATTGTCCGTATGAAATATATGCGCTCCATACCAATGTATTTTAATATCATTTTCTTCTTTTGTATAAATGTTTCCTCCTGTGTGTCCGCGTTTGTCAATGACCAGACATTTCTTTCCATTTCCGTTCATAATCTGCGCAAAAGTAGAACCGAATAAACCGGAACCCACGATGAGGTAGTCGTATGTATATTTTCTCATTCGTTTAATGCTTCTAATTTTCAAGAATGTGACCTTGTTTATTGCGTATATTGAGTCCGCTTTAAAGAATCGATTGTCTAAACAGGTTACTAATTAAAGTGGACTCAATATTGATAAATGTTTTATTCAAACATGGAATTTGGATAGCAATAGATACCAATTTGGTCTACTTTCTTCCCGGATTTTCCGTAAATTCCGTGCATCTGGAGACCTATATTTCCAAAATCTACTGAAGTCCAATCTCCGCCACTTCCACCAAATACATAAACTTTATTCAGGTTGGTTGTAAATACCAGTTTGTCTACTTTGCCGCCACTGCTGACCTGAAGGCTGGTGATGTATTCGTTGTTGGCTAAGAACATCCATGATTCAGCACCTCCATTTCCACCAAAATGCGCAGAATTAGTGTATATATTATTACTGTCTACCCAGTATACTTGGATTGCGTCAATAACCGCACCGTGCTTGACTTTTATAGCAAGGATTTTTTTCCATGTCGCATTACCAGATAGGGTTGCTGGTGCATCAAAAGAGGCACCACCATTTCCTCCCCATGGACCGAATGAAATTCCGTTGGAAATTCGTGTGTTCGCAGAGAATGCCGGAGTTTCTATTTCTTTAGAATTCATGGATTTGAGATGCTCTATCTCTTTAGAAAAGTCTGGTCTGTTATAGTTGTGATAGATGGTCTTTCCTTCGAAATTTTGCTCTAATTGGTGTATGTATGTCATGTAACTGATGTAGCTTGTATCTGTTGCTATGCTTTTGGCTGAAATTACATCAGAATCAATACTTGATTTATTGATTATTACAGGCTCATTATCATTTGTGCACGAAACTAATAGTGCAAAAAAGAAAATTGTGAATGTTGATAGTTGGTTTTTCATAATGTTTTTTGTTAAATAGTTGATTTTTTATTGAGTTATTTCGAAATAATCGTGGTGATGTTTTGTATCCTAAATGTTCTGTTCCTTTGTAGCTTTAGAAGTGTCCATAGAAAGATTCTTCCCCTATGGTTAGTTCAATGGTGTATTTCCCTTTTGGTAGTCTGGGTAATTCAAATGTATGACATTTTGAGTAGCCTATAATAATGGCCGAATGAATGATGTTTTTGTATGTATCCTTTATTGCTATTTCAAGTTTTTCAATGGGCATATCCGAATAAATAGAAATGATATTCCCGTCATGAGTAGCCGTCGGCATTATAGGCAAGGAACGGTCATCCTTTACCCAATCATCGACATTTTCTTTATATAACTGTATTTGTGTTTCCTGTGCCATGCCATCCATGTAAAACAGAAAACTGATGAATATGAAAAGTATTCGCTTCATAATTTTTGCTTTTTAGTTGATTCTTGTTTGCAAATATGAGCTTTTCTAAAATCACATCAAATGATTGGAGTGTGCAATGTAGTGTGCATATTCCTTTTCAGTGTGCAGTATAGTGTGCTAAAATGGACTAATTAGCTTATAATGAGAGTATAATGTCGTCCCAGTCCTTCGGACTTCCTTTTGTGCCGAAAACTTTTTTATAAAGTCTCCGGCGGGTAGAAGAAATGGCCTCCTTGCTACGATTCGTCAGTTTTGCAATGTCTATGGGAGGGATGTTTATCTTAATAAGTAGGCAAACAGAGTATTCTTGCTCGTTCAGATTATAGAGGTTGCGCAACTTTTCGGTGAAACCTTCGTAAAGGCTGTCTATGGTTTCTTCAAGTTCTTTCCAGTCGTTGCCGGAGAGTCGTTTTTTAGTCGTGAGTAGTTGCTGGATATGCTTGTATATTTTTGATTCCGGAAGTGCGGTATCGGATTGTTTACGCCTGATCAATTCTATTTCCGCTTGCTTGTTTGTACAGAGGGTTAGTTCTATTTGCTCTTCCAATTGGGCCCTCAGTGTATTGTTTGTTAAATCGGCTTCCTGCAGTTCTTGTTCCAGTTTTTCAATTCTCAGCTCGTTTTCTTTTATGTACAGGGCACTTTTTCTGTATTGCTCTTCCTTTAATTGGCTGAGCTTTTTTAATTGGATATTAAGCAGCTGTTTTTTCCGTTTGTAGCGTTGAAGGTAGGCGAATAATAGGGCAATGATAAGAATTCCTATTGATATAATATAAATAATGAGGTTTTGTTTTCTTTCATTTGCTGTTTTCAGTCGGTTGTTCTCCTTCTCGCGGAGTTGGTAATTGTAGAGAGTATGTAATCGGCGAATGGTTTCTATATTGGTGATTTGGTAGATGGAGTCCGTGCATTGCTGGTATTGGCGGAGGTGCAACAATGCCTCTTGGGGATTGTTGTGCATGATGGCGATTTCCGCCAATCCTTTGCAGGCTGTCTGCTTGGCATAAATGGTGCCGCACTTCAGTAATTCTGTATAGTAATAAATGGCGGAATCAATAGAGCCTGTCTTGTGATATAGTTTTGAGGCCATGGAAAAGATGCCGCTTCTACTGGGAATATCCAAGGAGTCCAATGAGGGTTGCAGGAATTTTCGAGCTAAGTCATATTTTTCTAATTCAATGTACAGGCTTGCCATTTGGCTTTGCACCATAGCCATAAGATCGTAATTTCTCAGAACTTTCGCTATATAATAAGCCTTTCGGAGGTAATATAGGGAACTGTCATTTTGGTCGAGGCATCGGTAACCATTGGCTATATCTCGTAAATTGAATACCATACTTGCGCTATCCTTTAGTGCTATATTGCATTTTCGCGCTTCTTTTAATATTTTCAGTGCTTCATCATAAGTCTTCTGATAGAGAAACAACGTTCCCATCTGGCTGTATATCTTGCTTTTTAGTCGATATCCTTTATTGTCGGGTAATGCGTCTATCGCCTTTTGGAAGTAATCCAGTGCTAACGGTGCATCCTCTAAGTCTCGGTATACCCGTCCCGCATAATAGTATGCCTCCGGCAAATGGTGCTCATCTTTTTTCTCTGTGTAATAATGTAGCACGGGTAGTATCAAGCTATCAGAAGTATGACGTATATATGCCTTGTCGTTTGCTTTGATGCAAAGCAGCCGATAATACATCCGCGTTGCTTCAGATTCTGCTTTCATGCTCTCTTTTAGTGTATTCAATAAAGCGATAGCGCTATCCGGTCGCGCACTCGCCAAGCTGTCCGCTACAATTAGTGATTTCGGGTAAGGCCTTTTGCCACATGCGTAGGCGCATAGGAGCAGACAGGTTAGTAGTATGAATCGTGTGCTTGTTTGTTTCATACGTACAAAGATACGTTTTTTTTCCTAAAAAAGTGAAGAGTGGAAGTGTCATAGGTGGAAAGATCGTTCTCAGAGGGCATGTTGACCGGTCACTTTGAAATATTTTTCTAACACCAATAGCGAAATCAAGTTCTCCCGTTTCCGGTTCTTGAACTGCTTTACGTATTCATTGGCATGTTTAATGATTTCCTGTGCTTCATCAATATGTTCTATATAATATTGCAAGCGGGATTCTAAATCGGAGAAATCCGGTTTTATTTCAATATAATGATAATTGGGAATCAATGTACCTTCCATGAACCATGTTTCACAGGTAGGTTGTGGCATCACTGCTATGGAATTAGAAGACATCACCCATTTTAGATTGCTTGCAACATCATTGCCTTCAAGGGCTAGAATAAACTTGTAATCTAAATGCTCTTGGATAGTTTTCTTTTCGGTCTGCCACTCTTTAGGATCGGTGGTGTTTTTGCTTACATCGCCCAAGTCGCACATTGGATGATGGAAATACATTTCCATGAATTTTTTGCGCGAAGTTTTACCTTTCACTTTTCCTCGAAAAATTACCATATTCTTCTTGGATTCGAATGTTTTCTTGTCATTAACAAAGATAAAGTGTCTAACTTTGTCAAGTTTCATTATTACTGAATTTTCGTTATGGAGAGTTAAAGGGCGGCTTTTGACAATAGAAGGATATTGAGGAATATAGGTTACGTCTCCTGGACAGAAACCCCATTGGAAGCGAACTGGAAACCAACGGGTATATTGGTAGGTGTCAAAAAAATAGACCTTTTGTTTACCTATCTTATGCTCTGCTAAATGAGGTGCAGTGGAGGGTAGCTTTATTGGTCCGGTCAATTTATTATAATAGTTGACGCGTTGCTCTATATATGTTCTATCATTCCTTCGGGATAGCGTTTCTAATCTATTGTGAAGACGCATTCGAAAAAAAAACTTCGGCATTAAAAGCCTGCATGCATTTATGGCATAGTATATAAATTTTGGGTTTTTCCCACTACGTAACTTGTATAAGAATTTATTTTTCATTTTTGATCAATGTATTTCTTTAACTTACAAAGTAATGAAAAAATAAAATGATATCAAATTGTTTAGTGCGGAAAGTTATTCTAATTTCAAGAAGCTTACTTTGGAGAAAGAAGTAGACTTTGGGTATCAGAGCAGATACTGTACTTCTTTAAATAAATATCCGCGTTCTTTTCCAGTCTGATCCTTAAGAATAAATCGTCCGTCCGGTTCTACACGTAGCAGGCATGCAAGGAATTCACCGTCTGCGTCTGCATAACGGTGGAAGCCGTTTCGGCGGAAAAGGGAACGGACATAACGTTCTGTGATAATATCGGCTGCATTGTTTGAAGTGTCCGCTTGCAAAAGGGTATAGTATTCTTTTACCCGCTTCATGATATTGGCAAGTATCAGATAGCGGTCGTGGTCTTTTCCCGTGATTTGTTTTAAAGATATCGGATTTGGGGCGTTGCTCCGGAAGACATCTTGATTGATGTTTACTCCGATGCCGGAAATGCTGCGCCCTATATGATGACCTGAAAGATCATTCTCTATCAATATGCCGCAGATTTTCTTCTCGTTCCAGTAAATGTCGTTCGGCCATTTAATTGAGATACCTTCTGTCCATTGGTCCAATTCTTCTTTGATGGAAAGGGAGACGATTTGAGAAAGGATGAACTGGCGACGGGCTTCAATAAAAGTAGGATAGAGCACGAAACTGAATGTGATGTTCCGGCAATCTTCTGACTCCCAACTGTTGCCACGCTGCCCTTTACCGGCAGTCTGGCGCTCGGCTATGACCGTCGTGAACTCTCGGACAGCGGATTGCTGTTCGTTGCAAAGTTGAGTTAAATAGTTATTCGTAGAGTCTGTTTCCGGCAATATGATCAGTGGGACAGGAAACTCTGCGGGAGTAATCATCAAATTCAGTTCTTTCTTCATATCAGGGCATCATATTCGGTACGCATTTTCTTGGTGAATTTCTTTAGTACTTCCTCATAAGCATGGTCGATGAGGCTCTTTATCAGTTTATCGTCCACATCTCCGTCAAGGAAGATTTGGTTCCAGTATTTCTTGTTAAAGTGGTAGGCGCCCTCAATAGCTGAGTAATGCTCACGCAATTCTATTGCATACTCCGGATCACACTTCATACAGATTTTGTTAGAGCCTTCCAAGTCAATCAGTACAAACATCTTATCCATCACTTTCATCACAAGTGAATACTCGTCGAACGGAAGACATTCCGTTACGGCTTTTTTGGCGAGACAGTATTCGCGGGCGGTTTCTATATCCATACTTTCTGTTTTTAATTTCTATTAATTTGCGGGTGTCCGGTTACGAAATTTGCTTGAATTTCACCAAATCCCATCCGCGGAACACTAGGGCGATTGCGATAATTTCCGTAGTACCTTTCTTTTCCTGTACTTTCGGACAGGCTACATATTGCGCCAACTGTATTCCTGCATCTTCCAGCAACTTCTCCACTTCTGCATCTTTGGCGTCGCGGGGGCAATACTTCACTTCAATGGCATAGCTGTACGGCATATCGGGCAGTTGCGGAAGGTTGGGTATCAGGTAGAAGTCGGAGAAGCCTTTGTTCATTTCGTATTCGGGCATTGTTATGTAGTAACTGTTCATGCCCATATAGCTGAGGAGAAAGCCCTTGACGTGTGCTTCACCTTCCATGAATTCGCGGATGGAGCTTTGTTCCTTTAGCCGGGTGGCGATATATTGGAAGTAGCTTTCCCATTCACGGGAATAAGCCATGCCGTACATCAGTTGATTCAGTTCGTCAACATCCAGGTTCATGTGTCCGGCGGTGCGGTATGCGTCTGCCAGATAGCCGTATAGTTGTTCACGCACCACTTGGTTGGGGATTGTCAGTTGGAGCATCGGTCCGCGTGTACCCGCTATTGTCAGCATTCCGTAATAGAAGAGCAGACTCTTGAAATTATCCGTTTGCGCTATCTCCACGGCGGGGAAGGACTCTTTTATCCTGCCAACCGTTTCACCCTGTGTGATGATTTCTTGAATGATACTGGCATTTTTGCCGAAGTTTTTGTCTATAAGGATGAGGTGGCGCAGTTTGTTATAGTCAGTGCGGCAGTTGGTGTCGAGCATGTTTTCGGGTGGCAGTTGCGTGCTTAAATAACTGTTCACGAAGTAGAGAACCATATCTGAATTATACATTGGCAGTTCCTTTAGTGAACGACCTGAGAAACAGTAATTATCATACCACGGTTTCATCATGCTGATCAACTCATCGACGGGATGAATGATTTTTCCTTGCTGCCGGTAGTATTCCAGCAATTCCCGTACTTCGGCTTCGGTGAATCCGATCATGTTGTTGAATACCGGGTTGGTGCTTTGATTGCTGGCGATATTGAAGCCACTTGTGAGATCGTCCATCGTTACAGGGCTGACACCGGTGATGTACATACGTTCCACAACCCTGTCAGTATAGTCTTTGACGGTTTTGAGAAAGTTCCGCAGAAAACCGTCGCCATGGGTGAGGGAGCGATAACGGGTATTGCCGTAGTTGACCAGTACGTTGTTGGCAAAGTTATCGTATTCGTCGAGGATGAGGTACATCTTCAGGCCTTGTCTCCGCAATGACAGGCATACCGCGGTCAGCTTTTCGGAAGCCACTTCTTTTTGTTGTACCATTTCAAGGGTGTCTGGTGGCAGTAAATCTGCATATTTCAGACAAAAGTCCGTAAATATCATGTCGCAGTTACTGTTGAATGAGGCTTCCATTTTTTCCGGGTCGGAGACGATACTGGAGAAGCTCATCTTCAGCACAAGATACTTGTTGCGGTCTGGGGTAGGATGTTTTCCCACGTATAAGTTGCCAAACAGTTCATCAAATTGTTTTTCTGTCTTACAATCATAATAGCATTCCAGCATATTGAGGAAAAGACTCTTCCCGAAACGACGGGGGCGGACGAAAAAGAAGAAACGGGCAGTCTGTTCTATCTGTCTGATATATTCCGTCTTATCGACATAATAATAGTTATTACGGATAATTGCAGGAAAGTCTGTCATCCCGTAAGGGATTAGCTTAGTGGAATTTGCCTGATTCATAAATAGAGTTTTTTTAGAATATTTCCGAACGAAGATAGAGAGTTTTCCCGAAACGGGCAAGAAGAATTACGAAAATGCTGTGTAAAAGCACTTTTCATGTTTGATTCAGAACATTGGCGGATAAAATGCATCTTTGATATGCTTTATTTCAAATGCATCAGCTTCACCGACAACGGTAATGATATCAAAGCGGACAGGGGCATCAATACTGAAATGTTTGATGTAAGCATCAGCGGCTACTACAATATGGCGTACTTTCTGCCAGTTAACAGCATCTTGCGGTTCGATGTACTCTGTATTACTACGGGTTTTCACCTCCACCACAATTAATAGTCCGTCCTTGACTGCCACAATGTCCAGTTCGAGACGGTTTTTTCGCCAATTACGGTGGTTGATGGTGTATCCGTTACGTTCCAGATACGCCACTGCGGCGTCTTCTCCGGTCTTTCCGAGGGTATTGTGTGCTGCCATACCTATATTCGTCCTTATTTTTAGCTGTTTCTATGCAAAAATACGTTTTTTCTGCTTTGTATTTACAGAAGTAAAACTAATTTTGCAGGAAATATGAGAAAGAGAGATAAAACGTGTGCGAAAGCAACACCCGAAGAACCCAAACGCGAACAGCGTATTGTTTGCCTGATGAGCGAGGAAGAGCTGCGGATTGTAGACCGTTATCTGGAGAAATACAAGATAACGAATAAATCGCGGTGGCTGCGGGAGACTATTCTCATGTTTATCCATAAGAATATGGAAGAAGATTATCCTACCCTTTTCGGTGAGCATGATATGAGACGATAAAGAGAATTCTTTAATCCTAATTAAATTGAAGCGGATGGACGATAACTATTATATGAAACAGGCGTTGATTGAAGCACGTAAGGCTTCCGAAAGAGGAGAAGTACCCGTTGGCGCAGTCGTTGTATGCAAAGACCGTATTATAGCTCGCGCCCATAACTTAACAGAAACTTTGACTGATGTGACTGCTCACGCTGAAATGCAGGCTATTACTGCCGCAGCCTCTACTCTTGGCGGAAAATATCTGAATGAATGTACTCTCTATGTTACAGTAGAGCCTTGTGTTATGTGTGCGGGGGCGATTGCTTGGGCCCAGATGGGAAGACTTGTGTTTGGTGCCGGAGATGAGAAACGTGGATATCAGCGTTATGCATCTCAGGCCTTGCACCCGAAAACGGCAGTTTCACAGGGCGTTCTTGGTGAAGAGTGTGCAGTGCTTATGAAGGATTTTTTTGCGGCAAAACGTCGCTGAATTCTAATATAGTTCCTTTTTTTGATCTGTATTTCGTATTTTATCCGTATATTTGACTACTTAACAGATTCTTAAAATACATTATGTAATGGAATATCATCGTATATCTTTTATTCACAACGATACAGAGTATTCATTTATCAAAGCTATGAATGACAGGTTAGTGGGATATGCCTTAATGTCTGCTTGCCGACTGGAAGTTCAAATTTATATGAAGGAGAATAATCTGAGAGGTAAATACATTCTTACCGGTATGGCAAAAATCTGATTACTCTTTAATTTCTTCAAAATCCACGTATTCTCCTTCATCTTTAGAGAAAAGTTTCTTGTGTTTTCTATGGATATCATTTCCAGGGGAAGTTGTTTCTCCGTTGGATTGCGAAGAAGCATCTTGTTGTTGATCACCCGAGAAAGAATAACCTCTACCGGATTGATAACTTCCTCCGCCATTCTGGTAAGTACCTGAAGAACTACGACGTTTCCCCAGTCCGAAAACTGTTCGGAGAACGGTGCCGATGATGCTGAGTCCGATGACCAGAATAACGACTATAATGACAAATAAAAATCCTAAGATGTGAAACATGGGCTAATCGTTTTTATATATTGTTCGTCTTACGAACGATAGTACAACAACCGTGCCAAAAGATTTGTTTAGAGCTTCTTTCTCACAAACCAGCACAGAATGATGTACCAGCCAATGACAGCTGCAAGTCCTACAAAAATAAGCAAAGGAATGCTGACTATCAAAAACAAATAACGGATTTTATTTTCTTCCCAAGAGAAATTCTTCAGTTTGAAGGCGAACATTGGGAATTCAGATACCAGTAACAGAGAGAATAATACGATGCAAATCAATAAACCATACAGGACTGCTCCACCTTGTATCAGCCAATCATGGTATTGTGCCGCTGCTGCTGCCCAAAATAAGGTATTGGCAGGAGTATTTAGGCCGATGAATGAGCTGGTCTGGCGTTCGTCAATATTAAATTTAGCCAAACGCAATGCTGAAAATACAGCAATGAGGAAAGCAAAATAGGGAACATATTCTTGAAAACTACTCATCCAGTCGGGATAAGTAGTTTCGCGTAATAGAGAGAATACAATTACTGAGGGTACTACTCCGAAGCTGACGTCATCTGCCAAAGAGTCCAATTCTTTTCCAATAGGAGAAGGAGCATTCAGCAACCGCGCTGACATTCCGTCGAGGAAGTCAAATACAGCGCTGATAATAATGAAGGTAAGAGCCCATTCATACTTGAACTCGAAAGCCATAACACATGCAATACAGCCTGAGAACAGATTCAGACATGTCAATGTATTGGGGATATGGCGGGTAATACAGTTAGGCATTGTTTAGTTATTTTAGTTTGGCTATCACAGTCTGGTTTCCTGTAGTGGTTTGTCCCATCTTTACGAACACTTCTGTACCTAACGGGAGATATACATCTACACGGGAACCGAATTTGATAAAGCCCATGTGTTCATCGATATAACAGTCTTCACCGGGTTCGGCATAGGTGACGATGCGTCGTGCCATCGCTCCGGCAATCTGACGTGCCATTACTTCTACACCTTCGGGAGTTTCAATTACCACTGTAGAACGTTCGTTGTCCGTACTGGCTTTCGGTAACCAGGCTTTCATGAACTTTCCGTTATGATGGGCTACCTTCTTCACGGTTCCGTCTACCGGATACCAATTAGCGTGTACGTTGATAACACTCATAAAGATGGAAATCATGAGCCGACGATCGTGGAAGTATTCATTCTCATCCACTTCTTCTATAACTACTATTCTACCATCGGCAGGTGCCACCACTATTTTCTCGGTGTCTTCCTGGCCAAACAGGCGGATAGGGCATCGGAAAAAATTCACCAGCATTCCATACAGGACAATACTTACCACAGCTACGATATAGAATGGCAATTTGCATTCTAATCCAAAGTAGAGAGCGGAATTAACAACCAGTAGCAACAATAAACTGCCGGCCAGTGTATGTGTCCCCTCACGGTGAATTCGTATCTTTTTTAGTTTTTTTAGTCGACTCATGTAAGTTGTTTTATTCTTCGAATAGAAATTATCGGCAAAAATAGGCTTATTTTGAAAATCTAACAAGCATTTGGGGCGAGAAATGCAGATGTTGATAACTTTTAGGGAAATATTTTTGTTAGGTCTTATATACGTTGTACTTTTATGCTCTCAATTGAAAGGAGATATTTATGCAGGATTTTGTTCATTTGCACGTTCATACCCAGTACTCCCTCCTCGATGGTCAGGCCAGCGTAAGCGCGTTGGTGGACAAGGCTATGAAGGATGGAATGAAAGGGATAGCCGTGACTGACCACGGTAATATGTTCGGCATTAAAGAGTTCACAAATTACGTTAACAAGAAGAATGGTGGGCCGAAGGGAGAGATTAAAGATCTCAAAAAGCGGATAGCCGGTATTGAAAGTGGTGAGATAGCTTGCGAAGACAAAGACGCGGAACTTGCTGATTGTCGTGCGAAGCTTGCGGAAGCGGAAAATAAGTTGTTCAAGCCGATAATCGGTTGTGAGATGTATGTAGCACGCCGCACCATGGATAAGAAAGAAGGTAAGCCCGACCAGAGCGGTTGGCACTTGATTGTGTTGGCTAAGAATGAGAAAGGATATCATAATCTGATAAAACTGGTATCCAGAGCCTGGACAGAAGGATATTATATGCGTCCGCGTACAGACCGTAACGAACTGGAAAAGTATCATGAAGGATTGATCGTTTGTTCAGCTTGTATTGGTGGTGAGGTGCCTAAAAAGATACTTAACGACCAATTGGAAGATGCAGAAGAAGCCGTGCGTTGGTACAAAAATCTTTTTGGTGAAGATTATTATCTGGAGTTGCAACGCCATAAGGCAACCGTGCCCCGTGCCAATCACGAAGCTTATCCGCTACAGCAGAGGGCGAATGCCAAGCTGATAGAGTTTGCCAAAAAATACAATATCAAACTTATTTGCTCCAACGACGTTCACTTTGTAAACGAGGAACATGCTGAGGCACACGATCGTTTGATTTGTCTGAGTACGGGTAAAGATCTGGATGACCCTAAACGCATGCTTTATACCAAACAAGAGTGGATGAAGACAAAAGCTGAAATGAATGAATTATTTGCAGACATTCCCGAGGCTTTGTCCAATACGCTGGAAATCCTAAATAAAGTAGAATATTATTCAATCGATCATGCGCCTATCATGCCGACTTTTGCTATTCCTGAAGATTTCGGAACAGAAGAAGGGTATCGGCAAAAATATACTGAGAAGGATTTGTTTGATGAGTTCACTCAGGACGAAAATGGTAATGTAGTATTAAGTGATGAGGCTGCCAAGGCTAAAATCAAACGCTTGGGCGGATATGAAAAGTTATATCGTATAAAATTAGAAGCGGACTACCTTGCCAAACTTACTTTTGACGGTGCTAAAATATTCTATGGTGATCCTCTGTCCGAAGAAGTAATGGAACGATTGAAGTTTGAACTTTACATTATGAAGACGATGGGTTTCCCAGGGTACTTCCTTATTGTACAGGACTTCATTGCTGCCGGGCGTAATATGGGTGTCTCGGTAGGTCCGGGACGTGGGTCGGCAGCCGGTTCGGCAGTAGCGTATTGCTTGCAGATTACAAAAATCGACCCCATTAAATATGACTTGCTGTTTGAGCGTTTCTTGAATCCCGACCGTATCTCCTTGCCTGATATCGATATCGACTTTGATGATGACGGACGTGGTGAAGTGCTTCGCTGGGTGACACAAAAGTACGGTCAGGAAAAAGTGGCGCATATTATCACATATGGTACGATGGCTACCAAACTTGCTATCAAGGACGTGGCCCGTGTGCAGAAACTTCCTCTGTCGGAATCTGACCGTTTGGCCAAATTGGTTCCCGATAAGATACCTGATAAAAAGCTGAACCTGCGGAATGCTATTGATTATGTTCCTGAATTGCAGGCGGCTGAGGCTTCTCCCGATCCTTTGGTGCGTGATACGCTGAAATATGCTAAAATGTTGGAAGGTAACGTACGCGGTACGGGTGTGCATGCCTGTGGTACGATTATTTGTCGTGACGACATTACCGACTGGGTGCCTGTTAGTACGGCTGATGATAAAGAAACGGGTGAAAAGATGCTCGTTACTCAATATGAAGGTTCGGTAATTGAAGATACAGGCTTGATTAAGATGGACTTTCTGGGATTGAAAACATTGTCAATCATCAAGGAAGCTGTAGAGAATATTCGCCTGCACCGCAAGCTGGAGTTGAATATAGATAAAGTGCCTATTGACGATCCTGCTACTTATAAACTATATAGTGATGGGCGTACGATTGGTACATTCCAGTTTGAGTCTGCCGGTATGCAGAAATATCTGCGTGAGTTGCAACCTTCTACTTTTGAAGACTTGATTGCAATGAATGCTCTCTATCGTCCGGGACCTATGGATTACATCCCGGATTTTATCGACCGTAAGCATGGGCGGAAACCGATTGAGTACGATATTCCTGTCATGGAGAAATACCTGAAGGATACGTATGGTATTACGGTATATCAGGAACAGGTGATGCTTTTGTCCCGTCTGTTGGCTGACTTCACTCGTGGTGAGTCCGATGCCTTGCGTAAAGCGATGGGTAAAAAGCTACGTGACAAACTGGATCACATGAAACCTAAGTTCGTTGAAGGCGGACGTAAGAATGGACATGATCCGAAAGTACTTGAAAAGATTTGGGGAGACTGGGAAAAGTTTGCATCCTATGCTTTTAACAAGTCTCATGCTACTTGCTATTCATGGGTAGCTTATCAGACGGCCTATCTGAAAGCTAATTACCCTGCCGAGTATATGGCAGCCGTAATGAGTCGAAGTTTGTCGAACATTACCGATATCACTAAGCTGATGGACGAATGTAAGGCTATGGGTATCAAAGTTCTTGGTCCGGATGTGAATGAGAGTAATCTGAAGTTCACTGTTAACCCGGAAGGAAATATTCGTTTTGGTCTTGGTGCAGTGAAAGGTGTAGGCGAAGGTGCCGTGCTGAATATCATGGAAGAACGTGAGAAGAATGGTCCTTTCAAAGGTATATTCGACTTTGTGCAACGCGTCAATCTGACAGCTTGTAATAAGAAGAATCTGGAATGTCTGGCTTTGGCAGGAGGTTTCGATGAGTTCCCGGAATTGAAACGCGAGCAATATTTTGCCGTGAACTCTAAGAATGAAGTTTTCATGGAAACTTTGGTACGATATGGTAACCGTTATCAGGCAGATCAGGCAGCTGCCGCCAATTCCTTGTTCGGTGGTGAGAATGTAGTTGACATAGCTACTCCCGAAATTCCTGAAGCTGAACGCTGGAGTGATCTGGATCGTCTGAACAGGGAACGTGATCTAGTGGGTATCTATCTTTCCGCTCATCCGCTGGATGAATATTCGGTTGTGTTGCAACATGTTTGCAATACGCGTATGGCTGAACTGGAAGACAAAGCGGCACTTGCCGGACGTGAAATAACGATGGGAGGAATTGTTACTTCTGTACGCAGGGGCATCAGTAAGAATGGTAATCCTTACGGCATAGCCAAGATTGAAGACTATTCCGGTTCGGCGGAACTTCCTTTCTTTGGTAATGATTGGGTGACCTACCAGGGGTATCTGGGTGAACGTACTTTCCTCTTTATAAAAGCGCGTTGCCAGCCTAAACAGTGGCGGCAGGATGAATTGGAAGTAAAAATTACCTCTATGGAATTGTTGCCGGATGTAAAGGAGAAGTTGATTTCCAAAATCACCATTCTGATACCGCTTTCTGTGTTGAACCAGGCTTTGGTTACAGAGCTTGCGGCGCTAATGAAAGGGAATCCCGGAACGACGGAACTTTATTTCAAAGTGAGTGATCCTGATAGTAAGACAGTGGTAGATATGATTTCCCGTCCGGTGAAACTTTCCGTAGGGCGTGAGTTAATCTCTTATTTAAATGATCGTCCGGAACTGGAATTCCGGATAAATTAGTATCTTTGCTTCCATAAAGATTTTGACAGTAATCATTAAACATTAAATAATTAATCAATAACGCAATGGCTTTAGAAATTACAGACAGCAACTATAAGGAGATCCTTGCAGAGGGTAAACCTGTAGTAATTGACTTTTGGGCCCCGTGGTGTGGTCCTTGTAAAATGGTAGGTCCTATCATTGAAGAATTGGCAGAAATGTACGAAGGACAGGTTCTTATCGGTAAGTGCGATGTAGACGAAAATGGCGATGTAGCTGCTGAATACGGTATTCGTAACATCCCTACTGTACTATTCTTCAAAAACGGTGAGTTGGTTGACAAACAAGTAGGTTCTGCTTCCAAATCAGCTTTTGATGATAAGATAAAAAAAATGCTCCTTTAAAGAGCATAATATAAATAAGGTATTAACCCTTAAAAAACTAACTATTATGGGACTGGAAGACGATTTCTTAAAGGATGATCTCGATGACGAAAAAACCATCGAATACATCAAGAATTATTTGCCGCAGGAGTTAAAAGAGAAGTTCTCTGACGACGAATTCTATTATTTCCTCGATTTGATTGACGAGTATTATTCTGAAAGCGGCATTCTGGATGTAGAGCCGGATGAAGAAGGATGTGTCGAAGTGGATCTGGGGCAAATCGTGGATTACATCATCAAGGAAGCCCACAAAGACGAGATGGGTGACTATGATCCGGAAGAAATCCTGTTCGTGGTTCAAGGTGAACTGGAATATACGGAGTCATTGGATGATGATGAAGAATAGAAAGGTTCAGTTAAGTAAAAAAGGAGTCCGGACAGTTTGTTCGGACTTTTTTTGTGGAATTATTCCACACTTGTAGAGCAGATTCTACACTCTTCATTATTCTTGTTAAACCATTTAATGCGTTGGCTATGAATAATAAAGGTGCAACCATCGAACTTTGGCACGCCAGTTGTGTTTTTTATTTATAGGGTTTTTAACATTAACATAAACAGAGAGCTTATGAAATCGTTTTTAAAGAAGAGAGAAATCAGAATAACGAGAAGGCAGGCAGTGATTGCCGCAATAGCTGTAGTGGTGTTGGTAGCAATTTATTGGTTTGTTACCCACCGACCGGCACCTGCACCGGATCTTCCGGTGGTAGCTGTGGAACCGGTGATACAGGATGACGTGGAAATCTATGGTGAATATGTAGGACGTGTCCGTGCCCAGCAATTTGTAGAAGTCCGTGCCCGTGTAGAAGGGTATCTGGAAAATATGCTTTTTGAAGAGGGTACCTATGTGACGAAGAATCAGGTATTGTTTGTTATCAACCGCGACCAGTATGCCGCGAAGGCAGACAAGGCGCGTGCGCAACTAAAAAAGGATGAGGCACAGGTACGCAAGGCACAGAACGACCTGGAGCGTATCCGTCCTTTGTATGAACAGAATGCTGCCAGTAGGTTGGATTTGGATAATGCAGTGGCTGCCTATGAAACGGCTGAAGCAAGTGTTGCTATGAGTCAGGCTGATCTGGATCAGGCAGAGTTGGAATTAGGATATACCATTGTTCGCTCACCGCTTGCAGGGCATATCAGTGAACGATATGTAGACCTTGGTACGCTGGTGGGGACGGGTGGTAAGTCTTTGCTTGCTACCATTGTGAAGAGTGATACAGTACTGGTAGACTTTAGCATGACAGCATTGGATTACCTGAAAACCAAAGAACGTAATGTGAATCTGGGACAAAAGGATTCTACCCGTTCCTGGCAGCCCAATATTTCTATAACACTGGCAGATAACACTGTTTATCCCTTCAAAGGTTTGGTTGACTTTGCTGAACCGCAGGTTGACCCACGTACTGGTACATTCTCTGTTCGTGCCGAAATGCCCAATCCAAAACATGTATTACTTCCGGGACAGTTCACTAAAGTGAAGCTCTTGCTGGATGTACGGGAGAATGCAACAGTAGTTCCCCTGAAATCCGTTATCATCGAGAAAGGTGGTGCTTACGTGTTTGTAATGCGCCGTGATTCCACTGTAGAACGTCGTTTTATAGAGTTAGGCCCTGAATTCCAGAACCAGGTAGTAGTGGAAAGAGGTCTGGTGCCGGGTGAGACAATAGTGGTGGAAGGATACCACAAACTAAGCCCGGGTGTAAAAGTTAAGGTTAATAATGCCCTGTTGAAGAAAGAAGACGAAGATCAAAGTCAGACACCGGATTCGGCTAAGACTGAAAAGTAATTGACGAACATAAAACAGACGCATATGAAAGTAAGTTTCTTTATAGACAGACCGGTATTCTCGGCTGTCATCTCCATACTGATTGTCATTGTGGGTATCATCGGATTGACGATGCTCCCCATTGACCAATATCCACAGATTACGCCACCGGTGGTGAAGATTAGTGCTTCGTATCCCGGTGCCAGTGCACTGACAGTATCACAGGCGGTAGCTACACCTATCGAACAAGAATTGAATGGAACACCGGGAATGCTCTACATGGAGTCTAACAGTTCCAATTCCGGTGGCTTTTCCGCTACAGTGACATTTGATATTTCCGCTGACCCCGATTTGGCGGCAGTAGAAATACAGAACCGTTTGAAACTGGCGGAGTCCCGTCTTCCGGCAGAAGTGGTACAGAACGGTATATCCGTAGAAAAACAGGCAGCCAGCCAGTTAATGACTATCTGTCTGATGTCTTCTGACCCGAAGTTTGATGAAATCTATTTGAGTAACTTCGCTACACTGAACGTACTCGATTTGCTTCGTCGTATTCCGGGTGTAGGGCGTGTCTCCAATATTGGTAGCCGCTACTATGCCATGCAGATTTGGGTGCAACCGGACAAATTGGCAAACTTCGGACTGACCGTAGCCGATTTGCAGAATGCTCTGAAAGATCAGAACCGTGAGTCTGCAGCCGGTGTGCTGGGGCAACAACCTGTACAAGGATTGGATATTACCATTCCTATTACGACTCAGGGACGTCTTTCTACTGTAGGGCAGTTTGAAGAAATCGTAGTTCGTGCGAATGCGGATGGTTCCATTGTTCGTTTGCGCGACGTGGCACGCATCTCGCTGGAGGCATCTTCATACAATACGGAGAGTAGTATCAACGGTGAAAATGCAGCGGTGTTAGGCATTTATATGCTTCCGGGTGCCAATGCTATGGAAGTGGCAGAGAATGTGAAGAAGGCAATGAATGAAATCAGTAATAATTTTCCCGACGGATTGAGTTACGAGATTCCATTTGATATGACGACATATATTTCAGAGTCTATTCACGAAGTATATAAGACTTTGTTTGAAGCATTGATATTGGTAATTATCGTGGTATTCCTGTCACTGCAAAGCTGGCGTGCTACACTTATTCCGATTGTGGCAGTACCTATTTCCCTGATTGGTACGTTCGGCTTCATGCTTATATTCGGTTTTTCGATCAATATACTTACCTTGCTTGGATTGGTACTTGCCATTGGTATTGTGGTGGACGATGCTATTGTGGTAGTGGAGAACGTAGAACGCATTATGCACGAAGAGAAACTGCCACCTTACGAGGCTACGAAAAAAGCGATGGAAGGATTGACGGGAGCGATTATTGCTACGTCTCTGGTATTGGCGGCTGTGTTTGTACCGGTTAGTTTCCTTGGTGGTATCACAGGGCAGCTTTATCGTCAATTCACGGTGACAATTGTGGTTTCCGTATTACTTTCTACGGTGGTTGCATTGACTTTGAGTCCGGTAATGTGTTCGTTGATATTGAAACCGGAATCGCATAAGCGAAAGAATATCGTATTCCGTTATATCAACTATGCACTGAATATGGGCAACCGTAAATATGTTCGCCAGATTTCACGTGTGATAGGAAATCCTCGCAGAGTACTGGCTGCATTTGGTGTGGTACTGATAGCTATCTTACTGATAAATCGTTTGATACCGACCAGTTTCTTACCTGTGGAAGATCAGGGTTACTTCAAAGTGGAACTGGAACTGCCCGAAGGCGCTACACTGGAGCGTACACGTACTGTGTCGGAGCGTGCAGTAGAGTACCTGATGTTGAATCCGGCTGTAGAGTATGTGCAGAGCGTGGTGGGTAGTAGCCCTCGTGTAGGCAGCAGCCAGGCACGTAGTGAACTGACGGTTATTATGAAGCCGTGGGGGGCACGTGATGGACAAACCATTGATGAGGTGATGGCACAAGTGAAAAAGGATTTGCAGGAATATCCTGAATGTAAAGTATATCTTTCCACGCCACCGGTCATCCCGGGATTGGGAAGCTCGGGTGGTTTTGAAATGCAGCTTGAGGCACGTGGAGATGCCACATTTGATAATCTGGTGCAAGCTACGGATACATTGATGTATTATGCATCACAGCGTAAGGAGTTATCCGGACTGTCATCATCTTTACAGGCGGATATTCCGCAACTCTATTTCGACGTGGATCGTGATAAGGTAAAACTGGCGGGAGTGCCGTTGGCAGATGTCTTTTCAACCATGAAGGCTTATACAGGTTCGGTATATGTGAACGACTTCAATATGTTCAATCGTATTTATCGTGTATATATTCAGGCTGAAGCACCTTATCGGGAACACAAAGAAAATATCAACCTGTTTTTTGTACGTGGGGCGGACAATGTAATGATACCGTTGACTTCTCTCGGAACAACTTCCTATACAACTGGACCGGGTAGCATCAAGCGCTTCAATATGTTCAACAGTGCCGTAATTCGTGGTGGAGCGGCGGATGGTTACAGTTCCGGTCAGGCCATGGAAATCATTGAGCAGATAGCTCGCGAACACTTGCCGGAAAATATAGGTGTAGAATGGAGTGGACTTTCTTATCAGGAGAAACAGGCCGGAGGACAGACAGCAATGGTATTGGCATTGGTATTCCTATTCGTATTCCTCTTCCTGGCAGCACTTTACGAAAGTTGGACAGTGCCCATTGCGGTGTTACTTTCATTGCCCATCGCTGCGCTGGGAGCCTACCTCGGAGTGTGGCTGTGTGGATTGGAGAACGACGTCTATTTCCAGATCGGATTGGTAATGCTGGTCGGTCTGGCAGCAAAGAATGCAATTTTGATTGTAGAATTTGCTAAAGAACAAGTAGATCGTGGAGCGAATGTGGTTAAGGCGGCTTTACATGCATCGCAGCTGCGCTTCCGTCCTATCCTGATGACGTCATTGGCATTTATTCTCGGTATGTTGCCAATGGTTATTGCCAGCGGACCGGGCTCGGCAAGCCGTCAGGCTATTGGTACCGGTGTATTCTTTGGAATGATTTTAGCTGTGACGATAGGTATTCTTTTGGTACCATTCTTCTTTGTACTGATTTATAAGGCGAAGGCAAAAGCGAAGAGTACGAATATTAAGAAAGTTACGAAGCGATTTAAACGATAAGTTATGAAAAGAAAATATACAATATATTACATGATGGCGTTGGTGTTATTGTTCAGTTCCTGCCAGTTGGGTAAACATTATGTACGTCCGGAACTGAATCTGCCGCAACAGCTTGACTCAACGGAACAGGACACGCTCTCTCTTGCTGACCGGCAATGGTGGGAACTCTACACCGATACTACGCTGCAAGCGCTCATAGAGCGGACGCTCGAATATAATAAGGATATGAAGATAGCTGCCGCACGGGTGAAGGAACTGGCAGCAATGAAGCGCATCGATTTTGCTAATCTTTTTCCGCAAGTCAGTGGAAAGCTGTATGCGGACAAGGAAGCGGAAAACTATGGCGGAGACAATTATGATTCAGACCGGAGCTATGAAGCAAAGGCAATCGTTTCATGGGAAGTGGATCTTTGGGGAAACTTACGTTGGGCGAAAGATAAGAGTATGGCGGATTTCTTAGGTTCGATAGAGGCGCAGCGGGCACTGAAAATGAGCTTGGTGGCAGAAGTGGCCCAGGCATACTTTGAACTGGTAGCTTTGGATAATGAACTGGCTATTGTCCGTCAGACACTGAATGCCCGTAAAGAAGGTGTGCGGTTGGCTAAGCTTCGTTTTGAAGGTGGACTCACTTCCGAAACCTCTTATCAGCAGGCGCAGGTGGAATTTGCACGTACTGCAACATTGGTACCGGATCTGGAGCGAAAGATTTCCATTAAAGAAAATGACATTGCTTTCCTGGCAGGTGAATATCCACGGAAGATAGAACGCTCGGTGTTACCCGAAGAGGTTAAATTGCCGGAAAATCTTCCTGTAGGGCTTCCTTCCACATTGCTGGAACGCCGTCCGGATGTACGTCAGGCGGAACAGAAATTGATTGCGGCAAATGCGACAGTAGGCCTTGCGTATACCAATATGTTTCCTCGTTTGGCTCTGACAGCACATTATGGTTTGGAGAGTGCTGAATTCTCGGATTTCCTGAAATCACCTTATCATTTCCTGAGTGGTTCCCTGTTGACGCCGTTATTTGCGATGGGTAAGAACCGGGCGATGCTGAAGGCCAAGAAAGCAGCGTACGAACAGGAGGTTTACTCTTACGAGAAATCAGTGCTGACGGCTTTCAAGGATGCGCGGAATGCGATTGTAGATTTCAATAAGATAAAAGATATCTATGAGTCACGCCTGCAACTGGAACAAGCTGCACAAACAAATGTGGAGTTGGCTCAGTTACAGTATATTAATGGCGTAATCGGATATCTGGACGTGCTGGATGCACAACGTGGATATTTCGATGCACAGATCGGATTGAGCAATGCGATACGGGATAAGCAGATAACACTGGTGCGGTTATATAAGGCACTCGGTGGGGGATGGCAGTAGGAGGGTTAAACCTCCGGTGTATTCAGGAAGAAGAATACAGACATCCCGATAAGAATGATTCCCAGTACGCCATAGAATAACCGGGCACGTTTTCTTCCTACACTCTTTACGGCGAACTGTGTGTTGCGGGCAGTGAAAAACCACTCCCAGTCAAACACAGCCGCCAGTAATGAGATGATGCCGGCCACTACGAATATACCTTGTACGATGTATTGGCTCATAAGATATTAATCCAGATTTTCCATTGTCAACTTGCGCGAACCGTCTTCCAGTTCCTCAATAGTCACTTTAATTGTGTTGCCAGGCAACAGTTCTTCCACTAGTTCCGGCCATTCAATGAAACAGAGTGCACCACTGTAGAAGTAATCTTCGTATCCCATATCATATACTTCTTCCAGCTTCTTGATCCGATAGAAGTCGAAATGGTAGATCAATTCTCCTGCTATGTCCGAACGATATTCATTGATAACGGCAAAGGTGGGTGATGTAACGACGTCTTCAACGCCCAACTCCTGGCAAAGTGCCTTGATGAAAGTCGTTTTACCGGCTCCCATTTTTCCATAGAGAGCGAAAACAGTATTGTCCCCCATAGCAGCGATAAACTCGCGGGCGGCTTCATGGATGTGCTCCAGAGATTGAATTTTAATTTCCATACTATATTTAATTATGATTTTACTTTCAGTTTCGTCCACTTAGTGTGATAAGTGGGATAATCATCTCTTCCATCGAAATGCCTCCATGTTGGAAGGTATCGGTGTAGTAGCTGACGTAATGGTTGTAATTATTGGGATAGGCAAAGAAATCCCGACCTGTGGCGAAGATATAGCGTGTACTCACGTTGGGTGAGGGGAGGTGTATCTCAGAAGGGCGGGTGATTTCAAACACCTGTTTGGGATTGTATGCCATGTTGCGTGACAGTTTATAGCGCAGGTTGGCATTAATTTCTTTACTGTTGCTTTGCACCTTTACCGGGTTATCTACGCGAATGCTGCCGTGATCGGTGGTGATGATAACCCGATACTGACGGCTGGCAAGTGCTTTCAGCAAGTCGCTCAGCGGTGAATGGCGAAACCAGGAAAGGGTGATACTACGGTAGGCTGCCTCGGTAGAGGCGAGTTCACGTATCATTTTGCTTTCCGTTCGGCTGTGACTCAACATGTCGATGAAATTGAATACGGCAACATTGAGGTCATTCTGCGCTAAGGCGGGAAGTTGTGCCAGCAGACGTTCTGCACTGGAAGCATCGTTTATTTTATGGTAAGAGAAAGTATCACTGCGGCGATAGCGTTCTATAATGGTACGTATCAGTGGAGCTTCATTCAAATTTTTGTTTTCCTCTTCGTCCTCATCTATCCATAATTCGGGAAAAAGCTTAGCTATCTGGTCAGGCATCAGCCCGGAAAAGATGGCATTGCGGGCGTATTGTGTGGCAGTGGGCAGAATGCTGAAATAGAGTTGCTCTTCAATGTTGAATAAACCGGATAATTCATTGGCAAGAACGCGCCATTGGTCGTACCGGAAATTATCAAGTACAATAAAGAAAATCTTTTCACCTTTGTCCAGCAGAGGGAAAAGGATGCGTTTGAAAAGGTCTGGGCTCATCAGAGGGCGGTCGGTGTTTTCCGAAGAGGGTTTGCGTGTGTTAGTTGCCCCTTTTTCGTCCGATACCCAGTTGGCATAGTTCTTCTTTATGAATTTGGCAAAGGCAGAATTAGCTTCTGCTTTCTGCATGGCAAGCATCTCGCTCATAGGGCTGTCTGTAGCTTCCAATTCCAGTTCCCAGTATACCAGGCGGCGATATAATTCCATCCAGTCGGTTGCCGTCAGTGAGTCATTGATTTGCATGCCTATCTTACCGAAATTTTGTTGATAAGCGGTTTGTGCAGCTTCGCTGACTATATCCCGACGATGCAGATTCTTTTTTAGCGACAACAATATTTGGTTAGGATTGACGGGTTTGATCAGGTAATCCGCAATCTTTTGTCCGATAGCCATGTCCATGATATTCTCTTCTTCACTCTTGGTGATCATGATAATAGGGACGGTGGGGCAGATTTCTTTTATTAATGCCAGAGTTTGCAGACCACTCAGTCCGGGCATGTTTTCGTCCAGAAAGATTAGGTCGTAGGTTGTAGCGCGGCAGCGGTCGAGTGCATCCTGTCCGTTGGTTACGGTATCTACTTCGTAGCCTTTGCCTTCCAGAAACAGGATGTGCGGTCGCAACAAACTGATTTCATCGTCCACCCAAAGTAATCTATCTCTCTTCATATCTGTTAGCTATTTCAGTCCCCAAAGATAACACCATTTTCCGGGTCGTCCTCTTCCGTAGGCAGATTTTCTTCTCTCTGTCGTTCTTCTTCCTCTGTCGGCAGGTTCAGCAGAGGTTCATCCAGTGTATAGCCTTTTAGTTCCGGTTCCGGTATGGAAGAGAAGTGTGTACGGTAGAAGGCATCATAATCATCGAAACTATATTGTTTGATTAATTGCGCATAGTTGGCCTCCGAGATGAGTATAGCACGCATACCACTGAGCCGTGCCGCCATTTCGGGATTTGCATAAAGTCGACGGAAATACTGCTGTGTTTCATCGTAATTGTTGAACGGACGAATTTGCAACATACCGATACCCCGTTCGTGAGCAAATGCAAGGTCGAAGTTCTTAACCAGGAAAGTGGAGAAATTATAGCGTGCCACTTCAAACAGAAGCATATTCTCGTTTACTTTTCCTTCTTCATAAGCAAGGATAAAGAGGAACGGTACATTGCGCTCTGTGCTGAAAGCACTGTCCGGTGGGAGAATAGCGGTACTGCTCGAACTGTCGCCCAACAAGTTGCCTGCCTCGGCCAGTTCGGCACTCCGTCGTTGCCAGATAGAACCGAATGTATGGCTGTCACGGGCCAACAGACGTCCTTCCTGTACGCCTTTCAGTATATGGGCGGCCAGATCGGTGATTTCGTTCTGCGGATATTGCTGTACAAGTTCTTTCAGAGTGGCGAGGAACCTTTCTGTTTCTCCTCCCTGCAGTCGGGTGACGGCTTCGAGGAACATAAACTTCGGGCGATGTTGCCCTAATGGATATATTTCGGAAGAAAGATGTTCGGCAGCCCGCACAGTGGCTGTGTCGCCCATCTGGAAATGCTCATAAGCACGGACATAGAGTGAATCTTCACGTTGTTTACCATGTACGGCATTCTCTGCGAAATCCGGGTCAGCCAGTGTCTTGGCATAACGGCTTTCGGGGAATCGGGCGATAAGTTCGGCTTTATATTTTTCAGCGGAACTACCTTTTTTCTCATAATATTCTATAGCCAATTCCGTCAGGAATAACTGATAATAGGCTTCATCAGCTTGCGCGAAGTCCGGGAACTGCCGTATGAGCCTTTCGAACATGGCTTCTGCCCGTTGGAAATCGTGCATACGATCCTTGAAAACCATTCCGGCACCGTATAAAGCTTCCGATAGCAATGCGTTGGATGCCTGCATGGCCTCTTCTGTCAATGGGATCTGTGCCAGATAGTATTCCGGACGATGCGTATCATTGGCGATACTGTCGGTAGTTCCCTTTTTAGGATCTTTTTCTGGGGAGACAGAGCTTTCTGTTGCTTCATTTTCCTGACTGTTCGGGATGCTGTCTTTGGGGGCAATATCTTCCGATTCACTGTAATCTATTTCTTCAAAATCGTCCAGTGCAACCACAGTTTTGTTTTTCCTCCGCCAGTTGTCTTCCAGTTTTCTACGTCCCCACAAACGTTGGAACTCTGCTTTTCCCTGCTCCACTAATTGTGGATTATAGAAATACCAATCCTGCTTTCCACCTATTGCCGGCTGGGTAGTTTGTGGAGTAGTGGTATTCCCTTGCCCTGGTTTGCTGATAATCGAAGTTGCAGGTAACTGACTTTCCGCTTCTTCCCGCATCTGCAGGCGGTTTGTTTCCCGCTCTGCTTCTTCGGCCGCCTTGCGTTCTGCTTCCTCCCGGGCGATGACCTGTGCAATGATGTTTTCTATGACGGCCATTCGATCCGCTTCCGGCATCCCGGCAAGGTGCTGCAAACTATCCTGCAACTGTATGGTATTGGTATGAGGTACCAGTTCGTCCAATATTTCCGAACGGGTGGTAATGTCGGCATATTCCCGGTGTGTCTTATCTATCAATCCTATTGCCTCTGCATATGCTTTCTGCGCTTCAGCATAGCGTGCCTGCTGCCAGTACAAGTTTCCTAATGTCAGTTGAAGAATTCCTTTCTCCACACCATTACGGGTGCTCTTTTCTATTCCTTTGTGATATGCGGAAAGAGCCTGCGCCGTGTCTTTCCCGGCCAGGTAAACATTACCCAATGCATAGTAAATCTGATCCAGATACTCTTCGTTTTTCTCGTCTTTGCTCAGCCGCAGTAGCTTCCCTGTTATCTTACGGCTATTGGCGGTGGGCATCACTTCCGTCTGGCGGATACGGGCACTCAATGCCAGTTCGTACGGAGGGTTGAGACGAATTACTTTGCTGTATGATTGATAAGCTTGTTCCGGTTGTTGCAATAGCTGGTAAGTCTGTCCCAGGAGATAATAGCATCGCGCTTTTTGCTGTTTGTTCTTCTCGTTTTTGGCTGTCTTTTCAAGATGAGGGATGGCTTCTTTGTATCGCTGACTGCCCAACAGGTAGTTTCCTGTTGCCGAAGCATAAGGGACTGCCAGTGATAGTGGCAGACTATCATTATTTACCCGGTTCAGAGCATCTTCAGCATCGTATTGCCAACCCAGTGCTGAGTAGCAGCGGGATAGCCAGATCAGAGCTTCGGAAGTGATATTCGTCTGTCCGTCATAGAGGCGCACGATATAAGAAAAGGTTGAGGCAGCTTCCGGGAAATCTCCTTTCTGATATTGTGCTTTTCCCAATAGCAGCCATGCACGGTGTATGAAAGGATTGAACTCCCGACGTGACAGCCATTTTTTGTATTCGTCCGTGTATGCCCGTCCTGGTTTACGTATGGGGCGTCGCTTGATAGAATGTTGACGAATAGCTTTTTGCGCTTTTTCAATGGCTCGCTCATAGTCGGAAGTACCGATTCCTGTGGTTTCTTTATTGCCGATGGGATAGAGGGGGAGCATTTCCATGTAGTTATCCTTATTCCCTTGTTGCTGTGCCTGCAATCCGGCTTTATAAGCTTCGTTTCCGTTGAAGTAGACGTTGTAACGGGTGGTTAGGGCATGATAGAAGCGTGTGCCGGCTGTATTCTTTCGGGTAGAACATCCGGCAACGAGCATCAAAGTGACTAAGATGCCAGTGAGGAGGATTGCTTTGCGTTTCAACTATGCCAGTAAGTTTTACGGGTTCTGCGTTTTCTGCCGTAAAGATAAATAAAAACTCTTTCCTAGCTTACATACTACGTATATAATGATGGAAAAGAAGATGATAGCTGCGCCGGAAGGAACGTTGAGATAGTAGGATATCATTAATCCGCCCAGGCAACTGAGATAACCGATGCCGATGGATAGCCAGATAATGCGGTGGAAACGATGCGTAAACAAATTCGCAGTCATTTGTGGGATGGTGAGCAGGGAAATAACCAGCACAATGCCTACCATGCGCAGACATGCCACAATGGTCAGTGCAATGAACATCATCAGTACATATTCGAATATTTGTACGGGAATACCTTGTGAACGTGCAAATTCCCGGTCGAAAGCAACGTAAATAATCGGACGCAGGTATAGGATAAAGAAAATAGCCAGTATCACTGCAAGTCCTGCCAGCAAGGCGATGTCTCCGAATGTAATCGTCAGTATATTACCGAACAGATAAGCGGACAAATCAGGTGCAAACCCGGGTGAAAGGAAAGTGAACATGATACCCAATGCCATCCCCAGCGTCCAGAATACCGCGATAGCTGAGTCCTCACGCATATCATTGCGTTTGCTAAGCCATTCCACGCCAAAAGCCGACAGTACCGCAAACACTCCGGCTGCCAGAATAGGAGAGATTCCTGTATATAATCCCAGACCAATTCCTCCGAAAGAAGCATGTGTCAGTCCGCCACTAATGAACACCAGTCGCCTCGTTACGATATACGTACCGATAAGTCCGCAAACAATGCTTGCCAGCAAACTGCCGATGAGGGCATGTTGAAAGAAGGTGTATTGCAGTAGATCCACTTTAAAATCTCCTCTCTCCTATAATCAGGAATATTTCATCTTTGATATTGTTTGGCAGAGCTATTCCACGCAGTTGCAAACTGCGTACCCATCCGGCAACGTCGATGTCCTGCATCGTATAGAATACATCCCTGAATTCATCTTCCTGTTCAGGAGTGTAATCTTCGGGGGCAATGCCGATGTACTTGTCCAGTTCTTCATCATCGTAGTACTCTATCTTTTTGCTGACGGCAGCTAACAGACTGTCCCGTTCGCATATTTCGTGCTGTCCGCAGCATTCTGCGTCGGCCTCTTTCACTTCAGGCATGGCATCCAGTTCTCCGCGCTCTATTTTCTTTTGCAAGCGTTGGTTACGGATGTATCCTGCCAAAAGGGCGATACAGACAAGTGCAATAAGACTTATAATTAATATCCACATAGCTTATTCCTCTATTTCAATCCTAAATCCTACTTGTTTCAAATCTTCCCAGTATCCCGGATAAGACTTGGACACCACTTGCGGATCGGCAATCCGTATGGATGGCGTCCGAAGGATGGCGGGTGCAAATGCCATTGCCATCCGGTGGTCTTCATAAGTCGCAATAACGGGATGGGAGGCTGGTTCGCAGCGTTCACCGTTCCAGATTAATATACTGTCCTGTTCCGATTTTACCACATATCCCAGTTTATTCAATTCTGTGATAAGCGCCTGAATGCGGTCGGTTTCCTTTATCTTCAAGCTCTGCAATCCGGTAAATCGGAAAGGTATGTTCATTAAACAACAAGTCACAACGAAAGTTTGTGCTAAGTCGGGTATATCCACTAAATCTTCCTTTAAACAGGTAACGGGAGTTCCCATCTTAGTCAGTACCACTCCTTGGTCGGTATATGTGGTGTGTACACCGAGTTTGGCAAATATTTCAGCTCCCCGGCTGTCGCCCTGATAGCTGTGTGGGAGAAGTCCGGGTAATTTTATTTCCGTTTTTGTAGATTCTTTTTTTTCATTATCCTGAATTAAGGCAACCATCTGATACCAGTAAGAAGCACCGCTCCAGTCACTTTCTACTGTGAAAGGTATGTCTCTGTACTTTTCCGGACGGACGGTGATACTACTTTCAGAACTCCAGGCAGCGTCTGCACCGAATTCTTTCATTAGTTGCAGTGTTAGATTAATGTAAGGGCGGGAAATGATTTCTCCTGTAAGATTCAACCTCAATCCGTTTTTCAGGATGGGACCGATCATCAGTAAAGCAGATATATATTGTGAACTGACATTTCCGGCAAGGCTGATTTCTTCGCCTGTTAATTCTGTACCTGTGATGCGTAAAGGAGGAAAGCCTTCTTTTCCGGCATACTCTATCTGTGCACCCAGTTCACGTAAGGCATCCACCAGAATACGTATGGGGCGTTGTTGCATCCGTTCGGTACCGGTAATGATGCGTGTACCCGGTGTTACACTGAGGTAAGCCGTGAGAAAACGCATGGCGGTTCCGGCGGCAAGAATGTCGATATGTCCGGGATTCCCGTCCAGTGCTTTTATCATGACACGGGTGTCATCGCAATCGCTCAAATTGCTTGGCGCGATATGCCCTTGGGCTAAAGCGTGTAATATCAAAGCCCGGTTGCTGATACTTTTGGAAGCCGGGAGCTGGATAGTGGTATGCAAAGTGGCTGGTGCCGAAAGTTTATAGCGCATAGTTGTATTCCTTCTTAAACGTAATAGCTGGTTTACAGGCTACAAAAGTACGATAAATATCTGAATAAAGAAACTTGAGTTACATGACTTCTATCCGAACTGTGCACAGATTTGTTTCGTATCTGCTCTGTGTCTGCTCCGTACTTACTCCGTATATAATAGAGGTATCACTGACCGAATAGGCTACGGAGTAGTTACGGAGATGATACGGAGATAGTATGGAGATGACACGGAGAGTATACGAAGATGGCATGGAGCCGTTCTGAAACGAATTCCGTCAACGGGTTATTTAAGAGGTGTGTAGAACGTAAGTAATATATGTATACGAATATCTTTTTTGCGTAAGGAAGCTTACTCTCAGATCATCAAAAGCTTACAAAATATTAATTCCCAGTCGACAAGAAGTTAAGAGTTTGTCGACAAACTCCCAACTTCTTGTTGACAAACTCTTAACTTCCTGTAAATGGAAAAGTAGTATTTTTTTCGGTTTCCTTACAGTCTCAGGATTACAAATCCGATTGAACGGCGGTTATAACACAAATTCCTGATAGTTCTCTTTGTTTATTACTTTGAAAGACGCTTCCGGATAAGCTGTTGCGAAACTGGTAGGGACATTCGTTTTTTTGTCTCCCCACTTGAATTCAAAAGCAGATAAACCTTCGGGTGATTCTTCTATTAGATCAATTTCTTGATTGTCGTATGTTCGCCAGAAATAGAATTCTTTGGCTCGGTTACGATTATAAGATTGCTTCATTCGTTCGCTGATTAAATAGTTTTCCCATAGTGCGCCCACATCTTGGCGTACAGATAGAGGGGTGAAATTTCCGATGATTGCATTGCGAATACCGTTATCGTAAAAGTACCATTTTCCGGCTTTCACTACCTCTTTACGGAGATTGCGTGAATAGGCTCCCAAACGATACACCACGAATACTTTGGATAATAAGTCAAGATATTTTTCAACTGTATTTTTGCTCATTCCCAATTGCTTACCTAATTCGTCATAAGATACTTCACTGCCCATTTGGAATGCAATTAGACGCAGTAGTTCCTTCATCTTACTGGAATTTTTCAAACCGTCGATTGCTAAAATGTCTTTCAATAGATAAGCTCCTACAATATCTCGTAGATAATCAGTTTTCCGCTCGAAGCTTTCTAGCATCACTACTTCAGGATAAGAACCATAGATAAGTCTAGATTCTAAGTGCTGTCTTGTTTCCAAAGCATTTTCTATTTGTGAAATCTCTTTTTGTGAGAATGGAGTCAGATGGAATTGGGTAGATCTGCCTACCAAAGGCTCACCGGCTTTGTTGAGTAGGTCGAAAGAGGAAGAACCGCTTGCAATGACTTTGATGCCTTCCACTTCGTCCACTATTAATTTAAGTTTGGAACCGATTTCCGGGATGTTTTGTGCTTCATCAATAGCTAGCAAATCTATCCCTTCTAATAAATGCCTGTAGTTGGAAATACTCCGTTCATTTAATAGGGCAATCGTATCGTAATCCTCTCCGTTAAGTAACATGGACTGACCTTTAAACTCTTTTATCAACTCACGTATGAGAACCGTCTTTCCAACGCGTCGTGCACCAAAAAGCAGAACCGCTTTATTGGGTTCTATTCGTTCTGATATTTTATCCTGAAGGATACGTTTAATAATATTCATCACACTTTGTTTTGTGACAAATATAGTAAAAAAGGTCTTTCAATTGACGATTTTTACGCAAAAATAGTCAATTGAAAGACCTTTTTTATGGTTGATTCATCTTTCTTCAACGAACACTGTATCTTTTCTGAAATCAATTGGTGATACACCGGCCTTCCGTTTGAAGAACTTTCCGAATGAAGACTGGTCGGAGAAGTTGAGGGTGGTGGCAATCTCCTGTATGGAGAGTTTGGAATGTGTCAGTAAGTTACGGGCTTCGCTGAATAGCATTTCGAAGATGAAATCGCTCACGCTTTGTCCTGTCACGAGTTTCACGATCTGTGTCAGATGATGGGCAGATAAGTTCAGGTGGGCAGCATAGAAATCTACCTTATGTTCTTCACGATAATGCGTTGCCAGTAGTTCGATGAATGATTTGATAATACTTTCGTATCGGGTCAGGCAGCCGTCCGTATGGGGGAGGTTGGTTCGTTCAAGGATGTCACTTAAATCAAGATAAAAGGCGAACAAACGGTTCAGAATGACTTCTTTGTGATAGAAATGCTCTGTACGGTCAATATTCTTATTGATGCTGGCTAATCGTTCGGCTAATAAAACAGCGTAAGGATGCGCTAAAGGAACTACCGGTTGGTTATATAGCCGCACACCGTATTTGGTCCGTCGGTAGATCATGTCGGTGGAGTCCATTTCATCCGTAAAAGCCTTGCTGACAAAGAGACATTGACATTGAAAGTCATCACTACATTCATAAAAATGAAACAGATGAGCAGAAGATAGAAGTAAAAGCGTATCCGCTTGAATATCATACGCCTTGTAATTGATTACGGTATGTCCTTTTCCGGATAAAACCAATAAGATGATAAAAGCGTCCAGATGGATATCTGACGAAAACTGTTCTTCTGCTTCCCGATACCCAATAGTAATGCAACTGATTTTCTTTCGTGTATCATTTCTGCTGCCACTAATGATGGGGAGTTCACTGATGTTTTTGATGCGTATGGAAGGGGCCATTAGGTGTGATTTTATGTTGTACAAAGATAATGTAAACCTTTGAAATCTCCAAATTAAACCAATTTTGCCCAATTTGGGATTTCTCTCCGGCAAAGAATTTATCCGACCTTTGCAGCCGTTTTGAGGTGAATGATAATTTATCGGTGTAGCTATTGATATTCTGACTATCTCAATTCCCCTCCTCCGGCGGAGGAGGAGAATTTAAGATACTTCCGCGTAACAATTCTCTCGCCGATAAATTATCATTTTGATGCTCCTTTATTAATTTAATAGGTATTATGAGAAAATTGAAAGTATTATTTGTCTTTATCGGTGCATTGAGCATTTCGTTGGCACCTGCACAAACCTTTCAGAAGATGACAATTGAAGAAATGTTCGAGTTGGCAGATGCTAATAGTCGCAGTATTCGTATGTTCCGTCTGGCGGAAGAGGAAGCCGGACAGGCAGTAAAGGTGGCCAGGAATGCTCAACTTCCTTTGATTGACGTATCCGTTTCGGCAAGTTATTTGGGGGATGCCTGGCTGGCAGACCGTGATTTTACAAATGGAGAGAATGCTGCTATGCCGCACTTCGGCAATAACTTTGCAATAGAAGCATCGCAGGTAATTTATGCGGGTGGGGCTATCACGAGCCGGATTGCCATTGCCAAATTACAACAGCAACTGGCAGAGTTGGATAAAGAAAAGAACAGGCAGGATATCCGCTTTTTGTTAGTAGGCAATTACTTGGAGATGTATAAATTGCAGAATCAGGCTGAAGTGTACCGGAAGAATATAGAGCAAACCCGGAAATTGGTAGAAGATATCAATGCCAAACAATCGCAAGGACTGGCTTTAAAGAATGACATCACTCGTTATGAGTTGCAACTGAAATCTTTGGAACTGGCATTGACACAGATTGAAAATGGTATCCTTATCCTGAACAATCAATTGGTTACGGTATTGGGTTTGCCCCAGGAAACGGTGATAAATGTGGATACTACCTTGCTGGGACGACTTCCCAAACTCTCGGAAGAAGCTCTTTGGCAGGAAACGGCGGTATTGAGTTCTCCCGTGCTGCAACAGATGAAATTGAATATCAAGCAGTCGGAGTATAATGAACGGATTGCAAAGGCTGAACGTTTGCCGTCCATAGCTCTTTTTGCAGGTGATAAACTAGATGGTCCTATTACGATTGAAGTGCCTCCCATTAACAAAAATCTGAACTATTGGTATATCGGTGTAGGAGTGAAATTCGATATTGCTTCTACTTTCAAGTCGGGTAAGAAAATTCGTCTGGCACGACTGTCCACCCAGCGTGCGCAAGAAAACGACTTATTGTTGCAGGAGAATGTGCGGACGGAAGTAAAAGCGGCATATATCCGTTTTCATGAGGCTTTTACCATTTGCGATACACAAGAGAAAAGTCTGGAATTGGCAGCACAAAACTACAGTGTGGTGAATAACCGCTATTTGAATGATCTGGCGCTGATTACTGATATGCTGGATGCCAGCAATTCTAAACTGAATGCGGAGTTGCAGTTGGTGAATGCACAGATCAATATACTTTTCAATCTCTATAAGTTGAAGAAGACGGCGGGGTGCTTATAAATTGTCGTCAAGTAATTTTTCATCCGCAGATGACACGGATTATGCGGATTTTATTTTTCTGAAAGGCATAGCTCAGCCGTAGGAACTGTGTAATCTGCGTTATCTGCGGATGAAAAATGGTTTTTGATATATGAATGTAAACTAATGAATTAAATAAGACATGGAACGTAAAAAGAAAAAACTGATTTATAACGTAGTGGTTAGCCTCTTACTTATCACCGGACTGGTGTGGGTATGTTCCCATTTCGTTCATCTCGGCAATGTAGCCTATACAGACAACGCACAGGTGAAACAACTGATTGTCCCCGTCAACAGCCGTGTACAGGGTTTTATCAAGAAAATCTATTTCGATGAATACCGGGAAGTACATAAAGGCGATACTCTGGTCTTGATTGAAGATTCCGAGTTTCGTTTCCGCCTGGCACAGGCTGAGGCTGATTTTCAGAACGCCATTTCGGGAAAGAATGCGGTGGCCACTACAGTACATACTACTCAGAATAATATAGCTGTATCCGATGCTGGTTTGCAGGAAGCAAAAGTCCGGTTGGATAATGCCGAACGTGAATACCACCGGTATAAAAATCTTTTGGCACAGGATGCCGTCACCAAACAGCAGTACGATGCCGTGCAGACAAATTACGAGGCATCCAAAGCACGCTATGAACTTCTGCTTCGCCAACGTCAATCTACAACTTTGGTAAAGCAGGAACAGACCCATCGTCTGGAACAGACGGATGCAGGTATCAAACTGGCGCAAGCTGCCCTGGAGCTGGCGCGTCTGAACCTTTCTTATACCGTTATCCTCGCTCCTTGTGACGGAACTACCGGTCGGAAAGAAATTCAGGAAGGACAACTGATACAGCCCGGGCAGACTTTGGTTGACATTGTCGATGAAAATGAGAGATGGATAGTAGCTAATTATAAAGAGACTCAGACTACCCATATCCGAGAAGGCCAGCCGGTAGAAATAGAAGTGGATGCTGTGCCCGGAATAACGTTTAAAGGTGCTGTGAAATCTATTTCCCGCGCTACGGGTGCCAGCTTCTCTCTTCTGCCGCAGGATAACTCTGCCGGAAACTTCGTGAAAGTAGAACAACGTATTCCTGTCCGTATAGAATTCTCTACCGGCAATCGTCCGGAAGATATGGAACGCTTGCGTGCCGGTATGAATGTGGAGTGCGTAGTAAATTATTGATATTATGCACGAAACAGGACCTTTTTCCATTCCGGCCATCCGTGATTTTGTTCCTCCTAAGTTGCGTCCTTGGATTATCATTGCCTTTGTCATCGTTTTCCAGTTTTCCGGTGGTCTTTATTTGGCGGCAGTCAGTGAGATGGTCGGTTCTACGGCATTGATGCAGGAAGATATCATGATGGCAGGCTACGCTTCTATGATAGGCATGGGGCTGACATTCGCCATCATGTTTCGACTGAAGTTCCGCTTTGCTTCGAAAACTTCATTGATGACGTGTAGCATTGCTCTGATTGTTTCTAATCTGATATGTATGCAGACGCATAGCATTCCTGTGCTGGTGATCACCTGTTTTTTTGCAGGAATCTTCCGCATGTGGGCTACATTCGAATGTAATTCCACCATTCAGCTATGGCTTACCCCTAAACGGGATTTGTCGGTATTTTTCTGTTTTATCTATCTATTGGTGCAGAGTTGTATTCAGCTGTCGGGACTGATAACAGTCTATACAGCATTTTGGGCAAAGTGGGAGTATATGCATTGGCTGATTATTGGTTTATTGTTATTGGTGATGCTGGCTACATTGTGCCTGTTCCGTAGTTATCGCTCTTTGCCGAAGTTGCCGTTGTTCGGTATCGATTGGTTGGGGGCTTTGATGTGGGGACTTGTGTTGTTGTGCATCCTCTTTGTCTGTGTGTATGGGGAACATTACGATTGGTATCAGTCTTTCCAGATCCGGGCGGCAACCGTCATCGGTATACTTATTCTTGCATTGAATTTATGGCGTGCATCTTTCATTCGTCACCCGTTCATTGCTTTGAAGACCTGGACGTATCGTGCCGTATGGTTTCCCTTTATACTATATATAGTAATAGATATTCTGCTGGCGCCTTCGCATCTCTTTGAGCATATCTATATGGAGAGTATATTAGAGTATGATGCCCTGAATGTAATTTCGCTCAATTGGGCGGTATTGCTGGGAATTATAGTGGGAGCAGGCTTTACCTTTTTCACTTTTTCCCGTCGTAAGTGGCGATATAAGACAATGACTGTGATTGCATTCTCTTCCATTACGGGTTATCTGATGTATTTTTATTTCGGTATTGACTATGCTTTGCCCAAGGAGACATTGTTTGTGCCGCTGTTCCTGCGCAGTTTCGGGTATGTGATAATAGCTATTTGTTTTCTTACAGTGTTATCTCGTGTCCCTTTTCAGCATTTCTTTCAGGCGGTGTCCGTACAGTCATTTGTCAGTGCCGGATTTGGTGGGGCTTTGGGAACGGCTATACTGGGGCATGCTCTTAATGGGGTAATGAAAAAGAACTCGATGTTACTGGGTTCGGTAGTGGATCATGTAAATCCTTTTATCAGCCGGATACCCGTTGGAGAAGTATACGGTGCTGTGCAGCAACAGGCTCTGATGGTTTCTATGAAAGAACTGTACGGCTGGCTCACTCTGATGGCTTTGTTCTGTCTGTTGGCCTTCCTGGTTTACGAGAGTGATATTCGTCCATATAAAGTACTGCATCCTACCTATCGTTCCATTCGTCGTTTTGTGAAGCATGAGTTGCGTATAGACAAAAAACTGGAAGCTACAGCATAAGTTGAGATTTTTTTGTTCTTGTATTGGATAGCTTTGGCTAAAATTGGTAGGGGGAATAAGGTGAATTATTATTATTTTTGCAGCCCGAAAGTGGACGTATATTCCACGAAATGTATAAGTTAAGTTTATATGGTAAAAGATAATTCAAAGCTGTTTATTCTGGTCTTATTGGGTATGCTGACGGCCTTCGGGCCTTTTGTTACGGACATGTACCTACCGAGTCTTCCGTCTATGGGAGAATATTTCAGTACAAGTTCTTCAATGGTTCAGTTAGGACTGACTACCAGTATGATCGGACTGGCCGTCGGACAGATATTCTTCGGCCCTTTGAGTGACCGTTATGGTAGACGCATACCGTTGCAGGTTGCTATGTGGTTGTTTATTGTGTCAACGATTTTCTGTTTGTTTGCGCAGAATATTCAGCAATTCGTCGCTTTCCGGTTGATACAAGGTATTGCCGGGGCAGGGGGGATTGTTATAGCCCGTTCTATTGCTACGGATAAATTTTCGGGCAAAGATCTGGCAAAGATGCTGGCGATCATTGGAGCCATCAATGGTATTGCTCCTGTGGTAGCACCTATTATTGGCGGAGTGTTTACGGAAGCCATCGGTTGGCAGGGAATTTTCATAATTTTACTTGTATTGGGTGTGCTCCTTTTGATAGGATGTATGCGTTTCCGGGAATCACTCCCGGCGGAAAATCGCCTGGCTACGAAATGGGCGGATACTTTTAATAGCTTCAAGGTGGTGCTTCGCAATAAACAGTATGTTTGTTATGTGCTACAACTCGCTTTTGCACAAGGAGTACTGTTTGCTTATATTGCTTCCTCACCTTTCATAATACAGCAACATTATGGTTATTCACCCTTTGCTTTCAGCATTTGTTTCAGTATTAACGCCATTGCCATCGGTGGTGCGGCGGCATTTTCCGTGAAGTTTCGCCGGCCTGCAAACGGAACGCTGGTCGGTTGTATGGGTATGCTTATTTTTTCTTTACTCGAATGTTCCGCTTTGGCTTTGGGTTGCAGCTTCTGGATTTATGAACTGCTGCTGATAGCGGTTCTTTTTATGATGGGAATGACGTTTACCACCTCTACCGCATTAGCCATGGAGTGTGAGCGCACGAATGCCGGAACAGCTTCGGCACTGTTGGGTGCTGTTTGCTTTTCGTTCGGCGGCATTGTCTCTCCCCTGGTAGGCATTGGAAATATCCTGGTTTCTACAGGGGTTATATTTGTTATCTGCTCTTTCTGTTCCCTTTCCTGTATTTTGTTGGCTTTAGGTAGAAGGCGTACGAAGCTTTACTTCGCATTCAGTACATCCCAGAAGCGTTGAGGCAGGTGAATGTTAGGCACATCCGCAGCCTCTTTAAATAAAGGAGCAATCTCTTTCGGGGCGAATCCGGCAATGCCGCATCCTATCTCTGTAACGAGGAAAGTATATTGTGAATGCTCTTTGGCAAAGCGGATAAACTCATCTACATAAGGCCTGATGGCTTCCGGCCCACCATGCATGGTCGGAATGCCATAGGTCTGTCCCTGTAATCCGGTTCCTTGTCCCCAGATGGCTCCCCATTTTTTCCATGCCAGATAAGCGGCTCCGCCACCATGCGCGCCTTCCAGGTTGCTGCCAAAAACGAATATCTCGTCCGGATGTAGTTCTGTGATACGATTAGAGGTAATTCTTGTTTTCATACTTTTGTGATTAGGTCATAATTAGTTTTTTCTTCTTTTCTTCATTTTTAAACTCTTGCTTTTCAGCAAAAGTAACCTTTAGGTAACTATCTTACCGATTTGTAACTTCTTGTTTATAAGTAAAATAGTATATAGCTTTGCATCATCGGAAAGTCACTGACTGCATTTGCGAAGTTAGTGAAAAAACTGATGAATGCAACTATTTTATAAACAAATTAAAAGCAAAAAAACAATGAAAGAACTTGCAGTAAAGAATTACAAGACCGCAGAAGGTCAGAAAATCAGTCAGGGTGGTAATGAATTTACAGTGAAACCGATTGTTGAGCAGACGGATGTGGACCAATGCCGTGTGAACTTTGTAGAAGTGGAACCGGGTAATTTTGCCTATGGATATCATTATCACGAAACGGACGAAGAGGTGTTCTATATCATCAGTGGTACAGGAATTGTTCGCACAGCAAATGGGGATGTGACGGTAAAGGCCGGTGATGCAATAACTTTCCCTACGGGTCCTGAAGGTGCACATGTCATTCGTAACGGTTCGGATACGGAAAAGTTGGTTTATATTGACTTCGATACGAATAACCTTCCGGAGATTGTACATCTTCCCGATACAAATCAGGTAATGGCTTACGGGAAGTTCTCTAATGGGGTTTATGATAAGAAGTAAGGTTTTCCTGCCTTCACCTCCGGAAGCTAAAGAAATTTGTATACTATGGGACTCTTCTGATTTTTATTGTAACTTTGCATAATGCATAACTCTAATATTGGGGTATATGAAAATTAGAGAAATGCCCTTGGATGATATCGACCTTCTTGTTAAACTCAGATTTGATTTTATCAGAATTTAGGTTTCATACCTATTAAAGATATCACTAAGTAAGTGAACATAATTAGTTCATATTATGATAAATGATAATTTTAGGCGCGGATTACGCGGATTACACGGATTTTTTTATGGATTGATGTAATAGCGCAGCCTTTAATCCGCGTAATCCGTGTAGTCCGCGCCTAATCTTTATAACAGGTTTACAAATTATCATTTATAGAACAAGCTAATTTTGCATGAGCACTTATGCAATTAAGGTTATAATATTAAAGATATAGGAAATATGGAAATAGATTTAACGACTCCGGCTCTATTGTTTTCGGCAATTTCATTGATTATGTTGGCTTATACCAACCGTTTTATGTCGTATGCCCAGTTGGTACGTACTTTGAAGGAACAATACCGTGAAAATCATTCGTCGGTAACTGCGGCACAGATTGCCAATCTTCGTAAACGTCTGTATCTGACGCGTGCTATGCAGGTGACAGGGACAGGCAGCTTATTGTTGTGTGTCGTAAGTATGTTCTTTATTTATATACAACTTTATCTTGTATCCATCTATATCTTTGGACTGGCAATGGTGTTGCTGATTATCTCTCTGGCTATCTCTGTGTACGAGATTTATATTTCGGTGAAGGCTTTAGAGATACATCTGGATGATATGGATGAATAATCGGATAGAATGAGTAATCTTGTCCCCATATTAGGAGTGAACAGGCACCGTCTGTTGATTGACGGTGAGGGGGTGACCACATTGGTGGCTTTTCATGGTTGTCCTTTGCATTGCAAGTATTGTCTGAACCCTCAGTCTCTATCCGATGATTTTGATTTCCCGCTTTATTCCTGCGAACAACTGTATGAGAGGGTGAAAGTAGATGAACTTTACTTTCTTGCAACTCGTGGTGGTATTACCTTTGGTGGTGGTGAGCCTTGTCTGCGAAGTGAATTTATCAGCCGTTTCCGGGAACTTTGTGGAAAGGAGTGGAGGATTACAGTAGAAACGTCTTTAAATGTACCCCGGAAGCATCTGGAGATTCTATTGCCTGTGGTAGATGACTATATCGTAGATATCAAGGATACGAATGATGAGATCTATCAAAACTACACAGGCAGAAGCAATCATCAGGTGCTCGGAAACCTGCGTTGGCTTATAGAGCACGGAAAAGCCGAACAGATCACAGTCCGTATCCCCCTTATTCCGCAGTATAATATGGAGGAGGATACTACGCATAGCATAGATTTACTAAAATCTATGGGACTGAGTCATTTTGATGTATTTACGTACCGAACTTAAAAATTACTTCTTATCAGGCTCCGTCCAACGGTCATAATGTACATTCTCCGGTTTCCATTTATCTTTCGGAAGTGGGTTCTCTGCCGGATAACCGATAGGGATTACATTCAGAGGAACAATCTGTTCGGGTAATTGGAGTATTTTCTGTACTTCTTTTACCCGTTCGTCTATAGGATAAACGCCTGTCCAGACAGCTCCTAATCCTAAAGCTTGTGCAGCCAGCAACAAATTCTCACTGGCGGCGGAGGCGTCCTGTACCCAGTACTCTATACCCGCACCACTGATAGCTTTAGTTAAATCTCCGCATACGGCAATAGCCAACGGAGCGTCTTTGACCATCTTGGCGTAAGGAAGAGTAGAACCCAGTTCATTCATTGTTTCTTTGTCTCTGATGACAATGAAAGCCCAAGGCTGCCTGTTGGTTGCTGTAGGAGCTGCCATGGCAGCCCTTAACAATTGCTCTATTTTTTCATCTTCTACTTCTTTTGGCTGATAAGAGCGAATACTGGTTCTTGCATGTATGTTGTCAAGAACCGAAAGTTTATTATCCTGTTTCATGGTAGGTTCCTCCATCTTATTAAGTTGATTGGGTTTTGGTTGGATAGATAATGCAGTTACTACTATAACCAAAGCTAGATTGAAAGTGTTCAGCGCATAGTGCATTGTTTGCTCTTTGGGCCTTTTAGAAAGATATGAGATGATTAGGGTACATAATGCGATGCCTGCCAGTAATCCCAGGAAGAGTATCCAGTCGAAACTGAAAGCACTTGTCGGTTTGTCTGCCGAATGCTCCTTTGCATACTCCATGGCCTTATGTACAGACTGGATAATGGCTACGGAAGATTCTGTGGCTCCGGATATTCCATCCACTTCTTTATGGATTGCTTCCTCTGGTGAAAGATTGTTCCATTGTTGTAACAGACCGCTGTTTCGTACTTTGGCAAAGTAGCTGGGTGTTTCGGAGTTTTCCAGAGCTACTACTTTTAGAATACGGTTCTCTTTTATATAGATTTCCAGAGGAACATTTCCGCCGTACCCGTTAATATCTTTTGTTAGTTGCCGGGTAGATATTATCTGTATTCCGTCATCTGTATGTCGTAGTATCCCGGAAGTTCCTGTTTGGCTTTCTGTTGTATTTTCGCTTTCAGAAAGAATGTTCCCAAACTTGTTTCCCTTGCAGATGGTGACTGCCAGAACCAGGAAGAAACAGGTTATCAGGCTAATGATGACTTGGGCTTTTAATGTTTTCATATTTAGCTGCTATTTATAGTGTATGCAAATTTAGGGGATTTTTGCTGAAAATAGCAAGTACTTATTAAAACATAGTTGCAATAATCTGAATAAACAGTATGAGGAATACCATTGCAATGGGATAAACCGTAGCGTAAGCCACACTCGGAATGTTGCTGTCAGTCATAGAATCAGCTGCTGCAAGTCCTGGAGTACTGGTCATACCACCGGTGATGGTTCCCAGCAAGTCGAGTATGTTGATTTTGAATACAAACAGTCCGACGAACACCGCTACTAACATAGGTACCAGCGTAATTGCAGCACCCACTCCAAATAGCAACCAGCCGCTTTCCTGGAAAGTCGCTACAAGATTGGTGCCTGCCGAGGTGCCGACTTCGGCTAGGAATAGCAACAAGCCCAACTGGCGTAATAACTGATTAGCAGGTCCGGACATAGACCATAGAATAGGACCTGTCTTACCAATTGCACTTAAAAACAAAGCCACAATCAGAATACCACCCGTCAATCCCGGGGAGAAAGATAAACCACCGGGGAAAGTTATATTCAGTTTACCGAACAATACCCCTAAAACAATACCCATTGCGATAGGGAAGAAGTCTGTGTCTGATAACTTTTTAGCATTGTTTCCCAGCAAGCGAGCCAGTCCTTTGAGTCCTTCTTTTTCACCTACCACCATTAGTTTATCACCGAATTTTAAAGTCAGATCCGGCGATGGAGACAGGTCGATACCGCTTCGGCGAACACGTGTGACAGTACATCCGAAGTTCTTCATCAAGTTCAGATCTCCCAATTGTTTATTGATCATATCCTTTTTGGTCAGCAATAAGGATTCGATCTCTTGCGTGTCTACCAGAGGCAATTCGCCCTCTTCGCGTTCTCCTACTAAAACTGAAAGCTGATTCAGAGCTTCTTCACTGCCCACTGCCTGTATATAATCATTTTCATGTAGCATCGTTTGTGCTGTGGGAATGGAAATTCTTTCATCATGTTTATGGCGTGAAATAACAGCACCTGTCATGGCCCGTGCGTTGATTTGCATCAAGCTACGGTTGAATACGGCGGGATTGGTAACACGATAGATACAGGTCGTCAGTTCGGGAAATTGGCCGCGACGTTCTTTTTCCAGTCGACGGGCCTCCTTGTCCAGGTCAATACGCATGATACGGGGGAGCAGTTTTACAAACAAGATAACACCTATAACCCCAAACGGATAAGCGATACCATAGGAAATGGATGCCAATGGAGAATTTGTACTGTCGATGGCTACGGCAAGTCCCGGTGTACTGGTCAGCGCACCGGCTATCAAACCTACCACACTGGGCGTATCGATGTCGAATAGGTATTTGAGCCCGACAGCTGTAAGAGAAGCCGAGCAGATAATCAGCATGGTAATTATGATCAGGGTCTTTCCTTTGCTTCGGAACGAGTCGAAGAAACCGGGGCCGGCCTGAATACCGATAGTAAAGATAAAAAGTACCAATCCGAAGTTTCCTAATTCTTTAGGAATGACTACACCGAAGTGTCCAAAGAGAAGGGCAATGAAAATCACTGCGGAAACATCCAGTGATAAACCTTTAATTTTGATTTTTCCCAGCATGAAACCCAATGCGACAATGAGGAAGAGGGCGAAATAGGAGGAATTAAGTAGGTCAGCAAACATGAATTTAGATTATTTGTTAGTTTTCAATAATTCTTCTACCGCTATTTTCAGCTGTGTATCTTCGCCTTTTACAATTGTTTCGGGTGAGTTGGCTACTTTAATATCCGGTTCCAACTGAGTATTCTCCAGATAACTGCCATCAGGCAGGCGGTAACCAATCACAGGAATACCGAATACCAAGGTAGGATCTTGCAGGCGTTCCCATGATACACTGGTCATGGTGCCCGGGACAGGCATGCCTACCAGCTTGCCCAGTTTCTGATGACTGTATACCCACGGTGTGCCGTGTGCATTGGAATAGTTGGCTTCGCACGTCAGCATGATGGATGGTTTGTTCCAGCGGCGGCTGGGCATATCGCAGGCTTCACGGCCACGAACCACCTGTGTGAAGTATTTCTTACCACTGAACAGTATCTCTATATCTTCGTGCAGGCGACCGCCTCCGTTGAAACGTGTGTCGATGACAATCCCTTCACAATTATTGTATTTTCCCAAGATATCTGAGTAGATGGAACGGAAACTGTCATCACCCATAGACTTGATGTGCACGTAGCCCAGTTTGCCGTTCGACCATTTTTCAACATCTGCCGCACGTTGTTTTACCCAGCGTTCGTAGAGCAATGCGCTGAGTTCACTGTCCTTGATGGGGATTACTACTTCTTCCCAACGCTCTTTCGTTTTAGGATTATAGAGTGAAACAAGAGTTTTCTTTTTTACCTTGTCATTGAGAAGCACGTAATAATCAGTTTCAGGAGTAATCTCTTTACCGTCAATCTTTTCAATAACAATGCCGGCTTTCACCTTTGTGGTAGCCTTGTCGAACGGACCTTTTTCTATCACTTCGGCAATGAGCATCCCTTTATCCTGGTAGTTCCAGTCGAAAAGTAGCCCCAGACTGGCTGTAGGCTCACTTTGTCCATCCGGATAGAAACGGCCTCCGGTATGAGAGACATTCAATTCGCCCAGCCATTCACTTAAAAGTTCGGAAAAATCGTAATTATTATTGAGGTGTGGCAGAAACTTACGATAGGCTGCCGTCATGGCGTCCCAGTTGACTCCGTGCATATTGGTATTGTAGAAACGCTTTTGCTGTTGCTTGTATACATGATCGAACATATACTCGCGTTCGGCTGCCAGATCCAGTTTTACCTGAGCAAGATATTTAATAGGTTTCAAGTCATCGGAAGCCATGTTCATCTTCTGCATATTCTTACCGTTCAGAATGAAGAGAGTTTTTCCTTCTTTATCCATTTCCAGAGAAGTCCATCCGGCATCTACTTTGTGGAGTAGCTTGGTTTCCTTCTTGCGCAGATCCATCTTCCATAAGTTACGTCCGCCTTCGGCGCTTGCCAGGTAATAGAGGGTTTTGCCATCTTTGGAGATGAGAGTACTTCCCATATTCGATGAGTTTGGTGTCAGACGTACGATGCGGTCTTCTATGTTTTTCAACTCTACCACGACATCATTTACCTTACTGCTGTCTTTATCAGCTATCTTCTTCCGGTCGGAGTTTGCTTCTTTATACAGTTCGTAATCCTCTTTGCTCAGACTGAATTTATCGTATGCATCCTGATTCAGGAATACCAGCATGGCATCGTCCAGAGAACCCCATGAAGCGTGTGCACGCATACCGTAGCGTTCGGTAATGAAAAGAATGGCATTGCCGTCGAGCACGAAGCTGGGTGAACCGCTTGTGTATCCGCTATTAGTCAGATTGACAATCTCGCCATTGCCTTGTGCACTGACCAGACCTATATCCGAGTATGGATCGTGCTTGTTTCCGATAAATTCCAATGTAAACCATTTGCCGTCCGGAGACCATGCATAGTCAAATCCTCCGCCTGTGCTGTACCAGGTAGAGCCATCGGTGATCCGGCGTACTTTCTTGGTTTCCAGGTTGAGCACCATCAGGCGGTTACGGTCTTCAATGAAAGCTAACTCCTTACCGTCGGGTGAGAATTGCGGATGTGAACGTTCTACGGTGGTAGAGGGTAATAGCACCTCTTCCTTTATTAAAGTTGCGTTCGGGAAATTCGGATCTTCTTCCCGAACTATCTTAGCCAGATAAATCTGCCAGTTGCCATTGCGTTCACTGGCATAGGCCAGCGTCCGGTTGTCCGGAGCAAACGAGAGACCATCTTCTTCTGCTGCCGTATGTGTGATCTGTTTGGTCGTGGCATAGTCCGCAGATGTGACGAATACTTCACCACGTACAGTGAAAGCAATCTGCTTGCCGTCCGGTGAAACTGTAGCGGAAGTTGCTTTATCCGGATATTTCAGATAGGCTATTTGCGGCTGGTCGTCACGAATGATTTCCACATTTATCTTCCGTGGATTCGAGCCTTCTTGTTGGGTATAAATCTCACCATCGTATCCATAACACAAGGTGCCGTCGTTACTCATTGAAAGGAAACGCACGGGATGGGTTTTAAAGCTGGTTATTGTTTTTATCGATTGGGGTTGCGAAATCGGGAAAGAATATACGTTGAATGAGCCACCATTACGTTCGCTCAGGAAGTAGACGGTTTGTCCATCCGGTGATACTATCGGGTTGCGATCTTCGCCTGCATGCTGGGTAAGGTTGGTGTGTGAACCTGTTTTGGTATCGTACATCCACACATCGCGGGTGATGGAAGAAGTATGGTGCTTTCTCCATTCATTTTCACCTCCCTTGCGGTCCTGATAGAAAAAGCGGTTGCCGGACTTGTCAAAACATACCGCTTCGGCAGGGGTGCCCAGTACTTGTTCGGTGCGTCCGCCGACTGAAGGAACTTTGTAGAGTTCAGTCATGGCGGCTGAAGGAAAGAGAGCACTGCCTGCCGGATCCTGAATAGATGCTGAGAATAAAATATATTTGCCGTCCGGGGTAAAAGTAGCAGGGACTTCATTGGTTGAATGAGTAGTCAGTCGCCGGGCTGTTCCGCCATTTGCCGGCATTACAAAAATGTCGAAATTTCCATTCCTGTCACTGGCAAAGGCTATCTGTTTGCCATCCGGTGACCATACCGGGGTACATTCGTAAGAGTCTTGTGTAGTGAGCTGTGTAGCTGCTCCGCCCTCGGTTGGTATTTTGTAGATGTCCCCTTTATAGCAAAATACAATTTCTGTTCCGTCGGGTGAGATTTGTACATCACGCATCCAGAGTGGAGTCGTCGCATAGCTGGTTATTGCCGTGAAACTAAAGGCAATGTAAGCAAGAATTTTCTTCATAAGTATATTTAATGTGTTTTTATGCAAATATAGGTAATTAGTCCGTTAATATGAAAGAAAGTCATTACTTTCCCTTACTCTGTTCAATCATTTGGTATCTACTGATACGATTTTTGCTGCTTCTACAAATGCTGAAATCAACTTTTTACAATATAGGTGGTCTTAAAGTATATGAAAATAGGATTGTCACCTACTGTTATTCAGGTTTTTGGCTAAGCAATTGAATTGATTCAGTAAACTCAACTATAATCTCAGATAATTCAGGATTGTCATTACGAAGAATTATTGTTGCAAAGTTCACAACACCTTCCGCATCGACAATTGAGGATGAAATCATTGTAAAAAGTGCTTTTCGATTATAAGTGGAAAACCAATATTCAAACAAGCGGCTACGCATACGTTGTTTATTATCACCGGTCTCACAAATATATAGTAATGTAGAATTATTACATCTAAAGAATTCATCAACAATAGAAACTATAGTATCGCGGACTTTACGATTACGGGGAGATTTGTGATTGTTGATATTGGCAATGATTAATTGGTATGAATTTTTGGATAACAAGACATCATCTTCCATAAAACCGACAGAATAATGCACACCACCATCTGTAAAGAATTGATAGAATCCGTTCTGTTCGGTCGGTTCTACTTGATAGGGAGTTTCCCCACTATTAATACGTTCCAATGAAAGATAAAGTATCATAGAGCAAAGAATTTTTCAGCCTCTTTACCCGTTCGTTCTTTATATGTCTCTTTCATTGATTTTTCCAATTGAGCAAGACATTTTCGTTTTTTCTCTCTCGCAGCTTGAAACTTGTCAAGAGCTTCTTTTTTTGTAATCTTTGTTTTTGCCATATACTCTATTTCTCCTTTCTACTTGCAAAGATAACACTTTTCGTTGATAATCATTTGTTTCATAATTAAAAGTAGGGTTTGCGTAAATAGGGGTAGCGGTTTACACTATGGTTTACACCAATGGGTAATTTTCGCGTCAACCACAGCGTCAACCGCACCATTAGGTGGAAACTCGTAAAAAGCAAAAAGCATCGATAACCTTGCGATTATCAATGCTTTATCGGTAGTCGGGATGACAAGATTCGAACTTGCGACCACACGCCCCCCAGGGGCTTATTTTATGATATGCGTATTTTGTATTTGTTTGATTTTCAGCATGATTTTTATTGATAATCAACTATTTAATTTCTATAAATTTTCTTCTGTTTTGATGGTTTTTACTCAAAATGTTGTAGATTTGTTGTAGGAAAATAAATATAACACCTATATCTATGGCAACATATAAGTTTATTCTGTTTGCGGGTAATGAACGTAAAGATGGCAGTTTCCCGGTTTCTATTAGAATTACTAAAGAAAGAAAAAGTAAGTTAATACGAACTGGATTGGTTTCAACAAAAGAGCAGTGGAATGAATCTGATGGTCGATTTGTTTCTGATAAGAAAATTGTACCTAAATTTAAAATATGGAATGCAAGATTATCTGAAATAGAAACCCAGATTAATGAAATATTTCGCAACTTTGAAATAGAAAGGGTTGATTGGACTTTAAATCAGTTTGAAGAAGCATTTTTGAATAAGGCCTCAAAAGGTAAAGTAAAGGATTATTTCAATAAGACAATAACTACGTTAAAGGATACTGGTCATGTAGGAAATTCAGTTTGTTATAGTCGTACTTTACATATGCTTGAATTGTTTGATAGTAAGTTTGATAAGAAAGTGTTTTCTGAAATAGACATTAAATATGTAAAGGCTTTCGATGTGTTTCTTCAGAAACGAGAGTGTAAAGGAAATACCCGGAAATATTATTTCAAAGCTCTGCGTGCAATTTTAAATAAGGCTATACAAGATCAGGAGGCTTCTGAAGTCACCTATCCTTTTGGAAAAGGAGGTTTTAATATCTCTGCCTTGGAAGAAGAAACAGCAAAGCGCTATTTGCCACATGAAGATATGGATAAACTGAAACATACTGCTGTTAAAAGTCATGCTCAAGAGCTTGCAAGACGTTTGTTCCTATTTTCTTATTATTGTTATGGAATATCGTTTATTGACGCTGCACTGTTGACTAAAAACAATATAATCCGTTATAATGGTGGAAGCTATATTGTTTATAAACGAAATAAGACAAAAGAAGCAAAGAAAGTAAAACCTATTCAGATTAAGATAACTTCTGAAATTCAGGAATTGATGGACTGGTTTGCTTCTAATACAATTTTGGTAGAAGATTATTTATTACCAATCGTTTCTATTCCAGGATATAAAGGAGAACAATTATATAATCATATTCGTAGCCGTTTTGGACGTAATAACAAGAATTTGGCTAATTTAGCGCAGACTTTAGGGATTACGGACATGAAGCTGACCAGTTATGTGAGCCGTCATACAATGGCTATGACTTTACAGGACAATCAAGTACCACGTGAAGTTATCTCACAGATATTGGGTCATAGTGATTTGTCAACGACCAATACTTATTTGGATAGCTTTGCCAGTAGCGTAATAGACGAAGCGGTAAAAGTATTATAAAGGAAACGGTATGTTATCAACAAATAAAATAAAAGACTTGCTTTTGCATGGCGAGAATAGACAAGTAGAATTTAAGAAATGCACGGATAAGGTTTCGGCTTCCGTGTATGAAACGGTATGTTCTTTTCTGAATGCAGAGGGAGGATATATCTTTTTAGGAGTGGATGATGATGGGGCTATATTAGGAATTAACCCTAAATGCGTAACAGATATGACCAAAAGTATTATCAATACACTGAATAATCCTGAACTGTTTCTTCCTCCAATGCCAATCACGCCGGAGCAGACAGAGATTGACGGTAAGATTATCCTGTATCTGAGTGTGCCAGAGAGTGAACAGGTACATAGATATAAGAACCGTTTTTATGACCGTTGGGGTGATGCAGACAATGATGTGTCAAAGCATACTTATCTGGTTAAGAACATGTTCATGCGAAAAGAAAAGGAGTCTTCCGAAAATGAAGTATTTCCCGATGTAACATTTGCAGATATGGATGAAGAATCGTTCAAGATTATGCGTAGCCACATTTCTATTCATAACTCCAATCATCCGTGGTTGAGCATGACAAATGAAGAATTCCTGAAAAGCCTGTTCTGGGGTAAGCAACGGGGAACAAATAGGGAAGGATATAAGTTGGCTGCTATTCTTTTATTTGGCAAGGAACAGACTATTCTGAACTGTTGTCCGTGGCATCGTACGGATGCCATTTATCGTAGCATGTCTTACGAGCGTTTTTTGCATCCGCTTCCGACTGACCCTGATATTCGTTACAATGACCGGGATATGATATGCGTAAATTTGATTCAGTCATATATTCGTTTGTTGAATTTCGTGCAACGCAACATGCCTGATAAGTTTCGTTTGGCGGATAATGGAATAGATCGTTTGGACTTACGGGTAATGATATTCAGAGAAATAATCTCGAATACACTTCTGCATCGTGAGTATATCAGTTCATATAGCAATAAGTTCCTTATATTTCGTGATCGAGTAATAACAGAGAATTGGACGAAACCTTTCCAAACAGGGGATATTGATATAAATGACTGGCGTACTCGTACAAAGAATCCGCTAATAACAAAGGTATTCCGTGAAATGAAATGGGCTGAGGAACTTGGTTCCGGACAGAAAAATATTCGGAAATATGCTCCGTTATACTTTGAAAACTCTGAGATAGAGATTCGTAGTGGAGAGGAGTTTGTCTTTTCTATTACCTATCGTGATCCTAAAGAGTTTGAGTTTGCAAAAAATATTCAGACAGGTCAGGACCAAGTTGGGACTAAGTTGGGACCAAGTTGGGACCAAGTTGGGACTAAGTTGGCTCTAAGTCGGGGAGAAATACAGACAATTCTTAAAACTTGTATATCGGAAAAGTCTCTAATGGAAATTATTACTTTGCTGCACTTTAGTAATCGGACTAAATTTAGGAATAAATATATAAACCCTCTGATTGAGGAAGGATTGTTGGCAATGACTGTTCCTGATAAGCCTAACAGCCGTTTGCAGAAATATTATACCACTGAAAAAGGAAAATCACTACTATGCCAAGACGGAAGCAATTAATATTCAAGATTCAGGATTTGAAGTGTGCAGTTCATATCATAGAGGAGTTATCCAAGCTGCCTCAATTGAATAATTTTGATATGAAGTCTATAGAATTGACGATTAAAGAAAATAAACCGGCTCCACAAATTTTAAAAAAGGATATAGATACACTTGTTGACCGTCTACAGCGTGGATTTTCTGCAAATAAGCATAAATTGACACAGTTGAACGGTTATTATTTGATAACAAATATTCATCTTTCAAAATGGATGAAAGTTACTCCTGCAACTGTGAACAAGTGGCTAAAGGATGGTCTGATAAAATATAGTGAGAAATCATATGATAATCTTAAGTTTTTTGATGTAAATGAGGTTATTTCTCAACTTAGAAAACAAAAGCAATAATTTTTTATCATCTATATAATAGTTGCAATTTGATGCCATTTTAAGGACTTTTGATGACAGCTCCTTGAAATGGCATTTTCATTTGTCTTTAAATGACGGTTTTTGTCATTAAATGTCATAGCTTGTATATATGTTTTCCTGTTTGAATACTATTTGTTTTTATAATTTCTTTGTCTTGAAACCTCTGAAGTAATAGGGGTAAAATCGAGTAGTTAATCCGCAAAATGTTTGATTATGGCAGGTATTATAGTTGCAACAGAAGAACAAATTGAAGAAATCGTATTCAGAGCTATTTCAAAATATTATTCAGGGAATAATAAAGAAACAATTTCATCTGGATTACCTGATACTTTGAATTTATCTAGTGCATTGAAGGTATTGGATGAGCATGGATTTCCTACTTCTAAAGCTAAGCTGTATAAAATGACTTCACTCGGACAGATTCCTTTTATGAAGTATGGAAACAAACTGGTTTTTTCTCGTAAATCTCTTGTAGAATGGGCACATGAACAGTTAGTGTCTGGTAGTACAGATAAAGTATAATCTGGTATAAGTATTCATATGGAAACATATTATCATATAGTATCGGATATCAATGTTGTTAACCTGTTATCAATTCTGCATTTCAAAGTTTACACTTCCGGTTTACACTAATATGAAACAGATAAAATTTACATGCTTGATTATCAGGGTATAATATATTTTTAGACATTATCTGAAATTAAGGCATACTATTTTCACTACTATAAGTACATACTCTTAGAGTGCGCACAACGGGAGTATCGATTTATTCACTTAAACATTGGAATTATGTCATATATAGATAATGAGATACTCGAAAAACTGATAGGTACAATGGTAGAGGGATTTGCTCGCATTGAAAAGAAACTGGATCAGATGAACCGTCTGAAAGAATGTATGAACGGAGATAGACTGCTTGATAATGTCGATTTGGCAGAACTCCTTGGTGTGTCACAAAGAACTTTGGCACGTTACAGGCAAGAGGGCAAGATTAAATATTACTCGGTGGAAAAGAACGGAAAATCATTCTATCTCGCCTCAGAGATACAGAGTTTCCTCCTCCAGCGTGGTAAGGATAAAAGTTGTTAATGGAATGGATGTGATACTGGCACATGGAAAATAAGTATAATGAACAGTAGAAAATGAGTAAATGAGACGATACCAATTCTTTGAATTGAAATAAAATAACAATCAGACAGGAGGGTGTTGCAAAACTAAGTATTAAATTCAAAAAACTTATAAATTGAAACTTGGCAATAAAGAATCAATGTAAAACAGCTTATGTATATACATTATTTTCTGATTTTACCGCGATTTTTAATATGTGATGTTTCAATCTGTAACTTTTTAAAATACTCGTTTGAGTTTTGCAACACCCTCCTGTCTGATTGTTTTGAAATGTTTTTTATTTAAGATTCTTGTCTATATATTATTAATGTACATATTATCAGAAAGATAGTGTTGAAAAATGTGAAGATCTTGAAACGAGGGTTTCGTCTTACATCCATAAAAAGCTTCATCATCACTTTGTACCAGTTTAAATACACCATCTTCATAAATTAAAGTTACTAATATAGGTGACCTATCTTTAAATATGTATACTTTTTCATATACATTTTTATTAACTAGGCCATATACAGTCTTAATAGAATCCTTGTATCCAAACTGTTTCAATACACTTTCATCTAATGGAATTGGTTTTATCTGTTCCCATTTATCTTCAGTATCAATCTTAATTGTATCTTTTCTTTGATTTACCAAAATAATGGTGTTATTTTCAATATCGATATTCTCAACTTTGGCTTGTTCAGTAGTTGTGTTTTTGAGAAAATGGATATGTACATAGTCTCCTATTCTTAAATTTTCTGCGTTCATAAAAAAGTTATGTTTTTCTTCTCAAATATACAAATAAAAAATGAATAAGCAAAAGGCTACTTTTGGAAAAGATATTTCAGATGTAAATAATAAGCAGCAAATAGAATAAGTGACCGTATTCTGATGGAAAGATGATACGGTCACTTCCGTCATTACACCGGGATTGCGGTCATTTTCAATGTATCCAGATTGACATAGACACCGCGATACAGTGTCTTTCCTTCCTTGAACATTTTCCAGAGCAGGTCACATCCGATATGTGCCAGTGTGGAGTTAATGAACAGATCCTGTTTTTCCAGGGCTTCCGACAGGGAACAGCTTGGTCCTGATTCTTTTTCCTTGATTTTTGCATAGTCCACTTCCTCGGTGATGACATTCATTTTAGGCA